>Ga0315295_10002567_pt1 | contig 15368 bp, 10 predicted proteins | sample YL17G14_0_MG_FD_204453 | JGI IMG/M metagenome (GOLD analysis project Ga0315295, IMG submission 204453) | Sediment microbial communities from Yellowstone Lake, YNP, Wyoming, USA - YL17G14_0 | ecosystem: Environmental > Aquatic > Freshwater > Lake > Sediment | place: USA: Wyoming | collected...
GGTGCAGAAGCTGTTGGATGCCTATCCGAGCAAGGCGGCGGCGGCCGAGGCCGGGGCCGCGGAACTGAAGAAACTGGGCCTCACCGAGGACCAGGTGCGGCTGCTCAAAGGAGAGAAGGCCGGGTCCAAGCCCAAGAAGGCTGGCAAGAAGGTCACCAAGAAGAAGGAAGAGGAGAAGCCAGCCGGTCCCAAGCTGCAGTTCGAGATCCCGAACAAGATCCCACCGCTCTCCAACCTGGAGAGGAAGATAGTCCGGCTCGCTCAGGAGCAGGGCATCCAGGTCATGGACGGCCGGAAGGTGGCCATGAGCAAGAGGCGCATGTCCCTGGGCCTAGTGAAGACCATCGCCTCCCGCATCGAAGGCATCGGCGTGCCGGAGGAGAAGATCAAGAAGATCGTCAAGCGGGCTTATGAACGCTACGAGGAACACATGATGGACCCCAATGAGAGCGCGGGCATAATCGCGGCGCAGTCCATCGGCGAACCGGGCACGCAGATGACCATGAGGACCTTCCACTACGCCGGTGTGGCGGAGATCAACGTCACTCTGGGCCTGCCGCGATTGATCGAGATCGTGGACGCTCGAAGAGTGCCTTCGACGCCCATGATGACCATCTACACCGTTCCAGAAAAGAGGGCAAGCCAGGAAGAGGTGAAACACATCGCTTCCGAGATCGAGATGACCAAGCTCATCGACGTCGCCTCATTGGAAACGGACATCGTCAACATGAAGGTGGTCGTGCGGCCGGACCCGAGGAAGATGGAGCAGAAGGGCATCGAACTGGACGACATCTACAAGGAGCTGAGCAAGACCCGAGGCCTGAAGGGATTGGTGGAGAAGCAGGGCGAGCAGATCATCATCTCCTCCGACGTGCCCTCCTTCAAGAAATTGCAGGGCATCCTGGACGATGTCCGGGAGAAGAAGATAAAGGGCGTGGACCTTATCGGCCGCGCCATCCTGCGCAAGGTGGGCGAGGAGTACATCATCTACACCGAAGGCTCGAACCTGGCCAAAGTGCTTGAGCTGGAAGGGGTGGATAAGACCCGGACCACCACCAACGCGGTGCAGGAGATATACGAAGTGCTGGGGGTGGAGGCCGCCCGCAACTCCGTCATGAACGAGGCCTACCGCACCCTGGAGGAACAGGGTCTGAACGTGGACATACGCCACATCATGCTGGTCGCGGACCTGATGACCAACGACGGGGACGTGAAGGCCATCGGCCGCCACGGCATCTCCGGCCGCAAGTCCTCAGTGCTGGCGAGGGCGGCATTCGAGATCACCGCGGTGCATCTATTGCACGCCGCGCTGCAGGGTGAGGAGGATCACCTGGACGGTGTGGCGGAGAACATCATAGTGGGGCAGCCGGTCACACTTGGGACCGGGGCCGTGAATCTGGAATACAAACCAGTCAAAAGGGGGCAGACAAATGGTTGATATGGGAAGGGCATTGAAGACCGCCGTCACGACCGGGAAGGTCGTTTTCGGCGTCCAGCAGGCCGAGAGAGCGGTCAAGAAGGGCGAGGCGAAGATGGTCATCATCTCGTCGAACTGCCCGAGCGCGTTCCTGACGTCCACCACGGTGGGCGTACCGGTGCGCGTCTTCGAGGGAACGAACATGGAGCTCGGGGCGCTGGCTGGCAAGCCATTCTCGGTCTCCGCGCTGGCCGTCATCGAGAAAGGCTCCTCCAACATCCTTTCGTTGTGATATCATGCCTGAAGTCACCCTTACCGAAGACACGCTGCGCTACATCTCGCTATTCGAGAACATCACCAAGACGCACGTGCGGGATTGCATGGAGACGGAGGAGAAGTTGGTGTTCGTGGTCGATCCCGGCCAGGCCAACCGCGCCGTGGGCAAGGCGGGAGAGCACGTCATCCGCATGAAGAACACCACCGGGAAGAACATCCAGGTGGTGGAGTATTCGGACGACCCTGAGAATTTCATCCGCAACGTGTTCTATAATTATAGCGTGCAATCGGTGGTCCTGGAGAACCGGGGCAACATCGTGCATGCCACGGTGACCGTGGACCCGAAGGTCAAAGGGCGAGCGATAGGCAAGAACGGCCGCAACCTGAAGATCGCCCGGGACCTGGTCTCCAGGCATCACAACGTGCAGAGCATCATCGTGGCCTAGGCCGGCTCTTTCCCCTTTCCCCTCTTCCAGGCAGTCTCTCGCGCTCGACCTCCAACCGGTCCGCGGTCGGATACTCTTCGACCAGATAGGAATCGTAGGGCAGCTCCGAGGAGATCTCCTCCAGCACCCAGGGCGCCACCTCCAACCTCCGCTTCTGCCGGTCATGGAAGATGAGCTTCTTTGGGACGTCGTACCGTTGGCGTAGCAGATTCTCCGCCTCCGTCATCCGCCGGGTCTCGATGACGCCTTTCAACAGTGTCCCTTCCCCCGTGATCAGATCGCCCGGTCGGGCGATGCTTCTCGCCCTCCTCTGAATGCGTCGTCGCAGCTGGACTGAGTCCTTGAAAGAGGAGGAGCAGAAATGCATTGGTAGCCTCACATCCAGACCCAGCATGCGTCTCGCGAGCTCCTCGCTTCCTTTGGCCGCGCTCGAGACATCGTCCTTTATCTCCATTCTTTGGCGCTTCAGAGCTCGGTAGTTCGTCTCCGAGAACTCCAGTTCGTTCAGGTTGACGAAGTCCAGGCCGATTCGCTCTGCGAATCGTACCAATGCCTCCAGCTCCTCCCCCCTGCCAGGCAGGGAGGGGACCTCGATGCCTACGTTCATGCGCAGCCCTTTGACCGCTTCCTCCAGATTCGTTCGTTCCATGTGCTGCCAGTGCTTGAGAGGGGGATGTATCCTCAGCTCGTCCAGCCCGCAGCGTTGCAATCGCAGGTATGCCTTGCGGTCTATTGTAGAGGTATAGAGATGCACATGATGCTCCGGTCCGAAGCTCTTCTTGACCAGGCGGATATAATGGCAGACGCGGGACACCTCCCGCAGCGGGTCGCCACCGGTGATGCCGGTGCCCTTGGCCTTGATCAATCGCGCCTCCAGGAGCACGTCCTCGTCGGAAGAGACCTCCATCTCGTCCGCGTAGACGACCTTCTTTCCCTTCTTGCCACGCGACAGCGGGCAATAGAAGCAGCCCGATCCGCAGCGCCCGGTGACCAGGAGCACCAGCTTCGCCCCCCGACGGCAGAGGGTGCATCCCTTCGGAAGCTTGCCAGTATGGGCAGAGCCAGCCTCGAGCTCTTGCAGTCTCATCAACCTGGCTACCAACGGCGACATAGTTAATCGTGTCGGCCGAGGCTGCGCAACCCATTTATCGCTGGCGCGCATACATCGCTCGAACAACATGCGCAAGGGCACCCGGGTCATCCTCGCTCTGGACGCGACCGAGGAGCGGAAGGCGTTGGCGGTGGCGGAGGCCGTGAGAGATCAAGTTGACGGTATCAAGGTCAACTGGCCATTGGTGCTTGCCACCTCGCCGGATATCATCACCCGGCTATCGAAGATGGCGCCCGTGATCTGCGACTTCAAGGTGGCGGACATCCCCAACACCAACCGCCTGATCACGGAGCAAGCGAAGCGTCTGGGCGCGGACGGCGTCATCGTGCATGGTTTCGTCGGCCGGGACTCGGTGCGAGCGGTGGTGGAATCGGCCAGCGACATGCAGGTGTTCGTGGTCACGGAGATGAGCCACCCGGGAGGGGAGGAGTTCACCGCTCCAGTGGCGGAGAAGCTGGCCGCCCTGGCGAAAGAGGAAGGCGCGACCGGCATCATCGCCCCGGCCACCAGACCGGGAAGGGTGAGCGAACTCCGCCGCATCGTCGGAGATCTCCTCATACTCTCTCCCGGCGTAGGAGCGCAAGGAGGCAGCGCGGCCGAGGTCATCCGCAACGGGGCGGACTACGTCATCGCGGGGCGGAGCATCTACGAGGATCGCGATCCGAGGAAGGCGGCGGAACGCCTTGCGGCCGAGGTCCGGCAAGCCCTTCTCCGTTGAGCTCCGGGGACGATGCGAGCGAATCATCCAGACGATGAGTTTTTTCCCATCCACTGAAAGAACGTATTTATAGTGGGTTTGTAATCAACTGTGCAACTTCCTAGGGAGAAAGTTGATGGCAGAAAAAGAGGGAGGGGCAGGCGACCTCATGGGAGGGAGGCGCCGTGATTTTCTAAGTGGCGCGGGCGCGAAGCTGCGCGATTCCTGGTTGGCGCGTCACTGGCAGTCGGCGCTGGTCCTCGCACTGATCGTTCTCTTGGCCTTCTTCGTACGGAGCTATTTTTCCTATTCCATCTCTATCGACAACGGCTACCTGGTATCGGGTGGCTCTGACTCTTACTATCACGAGAGAGCTATCGACTACGTCACTTCGACGGGCGACCACCTGTTCATGGACCCCATGCTGAACTACCCCTTCGGCATGAGGAATCCCCGTCTGCCGCTCTACGACTGGTCAGTGGCGGTCAGCGGCATGATCTTCTCCGCTTTCAGCGGAGCTCCTGTCGCGGACGGAACGGGCCTGATGCTGGTCCTCTCCACCGCCTTCTGGGGCTCGCTCACGGTCATCCCGGTCTACCTGATAGGCAAGGCCGCCTTCGGTCGTCGGGCCGGGTTGGTCTCAGGGTTCCTGTTCGCGCTCATGCCTGGACACATCGAGCGAAGCGTCCTGTCCAATGCGGACCACGACTCCATGATGCTGTTCTTCGCCGTCTGGGGCTTCTACTTCCTGCTCGAAGCTCTGATCAAGGTCAAAGGAGACCGATGGGTACAGAGCTACGGCAGTCTCAAAGGCATCAAGGATGGGCTGCTAGGTTATGTGAAGCTCAATCAGGTCTCGCTCATCTATGCCATGCTGGCCGGGATATGCCTGACGGCCGTCGCGTTCGCCTGGGAAGGCTACATGTACCTTCTCATCATCATTCTGGTCTACTTCCTGGTCCAGATCTTCGTCAACCGTTTCAAGAACATCGATTCGCTGGGCGTGCTCATGACCATGGCGGTCATGCTGGGCACCTTCTTCATCCTGGCCGCACCGATGTATGGGCAGCTTCGGCTGTGGACCACCTGGTTCGACATGCCGTTGTTGCTCTTCGCCGGCATGATGGTGGTCGGGCTCATCTTCGTTCTCACTAGAGATTATCCATGGACGCTGGTGGTGCCGAGCTTCATCATACTGGTGGTGGCCGCTCTAGCGGTCCTGTCCGTGGTAGCGCCCACCCTCTTCGACGCCATCGTCACCGGTCAAGGATACCTGGTGAAGAGCAAACTCTACTCCACCATCGGCGAGGCGCAGGCGCCCTCGTTCTCCGTCCTGGCTTTATCATTCGGCGCTCTGACCTTCTGGCTGGGGTTCGTGGGACTGATCTGGGCGGCCATCAGGATACCCAAGAATCTCGCTCCCTACTACATATTCCTGGTCGTCTGGATAGGCACGGCGCTGTTCATGGCCATGTCCGCTGGCCGTTTCCTATTCAACGCCGCTCCAGCCTTCGCCATATCCGCGGGTTGGATCATCGTGCTGTTGATCCAAATGGCCAAGTTCGAGGACCTGCCCAAAGGGCTCGCCGGTTTCCGGCTGCGGAATCCCTTGCTATCTCTGCGTAAGGGCGTCAAGGTGCGCCACTTACTGGGTGCGATCTTCTTGGCCTTCCTCATCATCCTGCCCAACGTCTGGATGGCGGTGGACGCGGGCATGCCTACGCAGGTCAAGCGCGAATATGACTTGCAGGTCTACGACCACCTGCCACAGATCATGCGACCAGCGGACTACGATTCCATCAACGGTTCCTATTGGTATTTCGGGGCTTTCTCGTACGGTCTGCCGATGCCCAACGATTATTTCCCAGCGGCGTGGAGCTGGCTATCCGAACAAGATAACGACATCAATCCGCCTTACGAACGACCGGCCTTCCTCTCCTGGTGGGACTACGGGTTCGAGGCCATCCAGGCCGGGCAGCATCCGACCGTGGCGGACGACTTCCAGAACGGCTACAATTTCGCTGGTTCGTTCATCACCTGCACCGATGAGGCGCAGGGAGTGGCCATGCTCGTGGCCCTTGCGATTCAAAAAGGTCAAGCGTCTTCAACGATCGCCCAGGTGGACAGCATCCTGGTGGCGCACGGCGTCGACCTGGCCAAGGTGAAGGACATCTTGTACCATCCGTCGAAGTACATCTCCGTCATCATGTCCAACCCCGAGATCTACGGGCCGTTCGACATGGACAACACCGTCCCCTCCAGCCGGAACGCCATGTACGTGGCGCTGCGGGTGGAGCTGGCGAAGCTCGGGCTGGATGAGTTGGCATCGGTCTACAACGAGCTTAGGCAGGTCACCGGCGTGGACGTCGGCTACTTCGCCGTCGATACCAGGCTGTTCCCGTTCTCCGCCACCAGTGGCAACGTGTTCTATGCCCCGGCGAAGCTCTCGGACAGGCGCATCGATTCGAAATCCAACGCTCCCATCGACTTCTACAAGATCATGGCCGTGGACTCCAACGGCAACCTGGTGGACATAGCGAACATCACCGCGGACATGATTATCGTGGATTACCAGATAATCTACAAGAACATGTTCTACGAGAGCATGCTCTACCGGGCCTTCATGGGATTCGGGCCGACGGACCTCGGACTGACAACTCAAGGCCTGCCCGGCCTCTCCGGTTCCCTGGTGAGCTATCAGCCCATGCAGGGCTGGAACATGAGCCACTTCCGCCTGGTCTACAAGACGGCCTACTTCAACCCATACCCCCGAGAGATGGTGCAGAACCACTCGGAGGCCTGGAAGGCGGTCTCCTATGAGGAGGCGAAGTCGCTCGAGCAACAGATCAACGACAAGCTCATAACCGGCGTGGTGGACTACTCGGCATCCACTCTGACGAAGGGCATCGTCTTCATCCAGTACTACGATGGAGTGATCATCGAAGGAAAGGCGACCACCTCCAGCGGCACTCCGTTCCCGGATGCGTACGTGACGGTACTGGACGAGTATGACACCCCGCACATGACAGTCAAGACCGATTCGGATGGGCACTACCGCGTCCTCGCCCCCTTCGGCAAGGTCAACGTGGTCTTCTCCACCGGGGAGCTGGACAAGCGCACCCAACTGGCCACCGAGATCGGCCGCAAGACGTTCGACTTCACCTATGACCAGGCGATGCGCAAGCAGGTCGACTCCGACCAGGACGGCATCTTCGACTACCTCGTCGATGGCAACATCGTGCTTCCGTCGTCGACCGTCAGTGGCAAGCTGTTCTGGGACCTGGATGGCAGCGACAGCTTCAGCTCCAACGACCAGGCGATCGTCGGTGCCAAAGTGGTACTGCAGAACACCACCACCGGCTTCCACTTGGAGACCACCTCCACCACCAGCGGATACAGCTTCGCCGGCGTCCCACCAATGAGCGGAGAAGTATTCGCGGTCGTGGAAGGGCATCAAGGAACCGCCACCACGGTCACCGTGGGATCGCAGGCAGACGTAACGGTCGACATAGCCATCAAGCCGGCAAGCATCGGCGGCAAAGTGGTGTTCGGCGACAACTCCCCCGCCTCGGATCTCCTGCTCCAGCTGCTCGATTCCCAGAACGGCAACCTGACCGTTCAGTTCACGGGCGAGAGCGGCAGCTTCAGCTTCGAGAAGCTTCTGCCAGGCAACTACACGCTGCAATCCGCGCAGGAGAGGTTCAACCTCGGCCAGCAGGTCTTCGCATTGGGGAACGGAGAGGCCGTAACGCGCACATTCACACTCTACGAGGCCATGAGCGTGTCCGGTCAGATCCTCACCCCGTCCTCGACCCCGGCGGCCAACGCCACCGTGGCGCTTCTGTCTTCGAAGACGAAGATATGGACGCAGACCGACTCCCAGGGTCGTTTCCACATCACCGTTCCGTCCGATTCCTACACCCTGTTCAGCCTGGCGGTCATCAACGGCAGGGACTATGCGGCTCTGCTGCAGATTCCGGCGACCGTCGGCCAGACCCAGGTGAATCCTACCCTGAGCTCCGCGTTCTACGTGAGCGGCAAGCTGGTGGGAGACGTGTCCTTGGACGGCGTCAATGTGCAAGCCCAGTCCCGCACCACTGGAGCGAAGTTCACCGCGGTGGCGAACTCCACCGGAGAATTCCGCATGCTGCTGCCCTCGGACCTCTACTTCTTCTATGTCGATGGCCAGGTGACCGCCTACTGGAACGATGCCTTCATAGCCACGGACGCAACCCTGATTCTAAGCCTCGTATCCTCGGCCAGGATCACCGGCACGGTCTGGTACGATGCCAATGGTGATGGATTGCGCGCGTCCAGCGAGGGCAGGACGAACGTCACATTGACCGTGGCGGACGCGGACGGCCGCTCGATCACCGCCCTCACCGATAGCACTGGGTACTATAGCCTCAACCTGGTCCCCAACCGTTACTATACTCTAATGGTGAACGAGAACGGCTACGCCCCACAGGAGTTCAGCTACTCTCCGCTCACTGGCAACACGCAACAGGACATCCAGCTACTTGCCTACAACCGCACCGTCTCCGGTGTGGTCAGCTATCTGGGTTCGCGCTTGCCGGGTATAACCGTGACGTTCACCTCGACCGGGTCGGGGGCTAAGACGGCCACCGCCATTTCGGATGGGCTGGGCCGGTTCACCCTCTCCCTGCATCCTGGCAACTACAACGTCGTGGTGGTCCAGAACGCGACCTTTGGTTCGGACGCCACTCAGTATCAGTCCTCTCAGACTCTGAGCGTGCAGATCGGCAAGGACCCCTCCAGTCTGGCGATCGACGTGGTCAGGCGCGTGCTGGTGACCGGTACCCTCACCCCCGAACGGGCGTTCAGCGCCCGGGTGGTCATCAGCGGGCCGGATTCGATGGAGCTGCGGGCCACTACCGACTTCACCACCTACCTGCAAGAAGGCACGTACGAAGTATACACGAGCCAAGAGCGGTTCGCCAGCCGGTTCGCCAGCCTAGGCAGCTATGTCGTATCGCCCAGCTCGAACACCATCACCATCAATACCGAGCAGGCGTACACCGTTTCCGGCAGCATCTACTACGAGGGCTCGCGCCTCATGAACCTGGCCTCGGTGAAGATATCCAAGAGCACCGGTGGAATCTACACCCTACAAAGCACGCTCGCGGGCACGTTCACGCTGAACTTGCCAGCTGGTACGTACAACATCACGACCGATGCGCGCTCGAAACAGTATTTGGACACCCAGACCGAACGATACTTCCGCTACCTGGGCTACCTGGACTTCGACCTGACGGCCAACAAGGACGTGACCGTGAATGTCAAGAGGATACTCGATAACACAACCGTCATAGGTCAGATCATCTTCGGCGATGTGCCAGTGGCCGCCCAGCTGCAATTCGTGGCCACATCGTTGACGGCCGTGAACGCCACCGCGGAAGCGAGCTCGTCCGGCTTCGATTTCGGCCTGGCCCCGGGCAACTACAGCGTCTACATCAAGCAGCTGTCCGGCGTGGGCGCGTTCCTGGGCAAGCTGGACGTGAAGCCTTACGCGATCGAGTACATCAATTTCACGCTGGTGGCGGGCATACCGTTCTCCGGTGTCACCCTGGTCAACGGCATCCCAGCCTCCGCCCTGGTGGAGATCTCCAGCCTTGACTATCTATCGTTGCATGGCGATGCCAGCGGAGGGTTCGAGGTCTACCTGCCTTCTGACCTGTACCAGGTGAAGGCCACCGCCTCTGGTCAAGAGCGAGGGGTCACAGTCAGCTATGTCTCCGAGCTCGCTCTGAACCTCACCTCCCCCCAAAGCCGCACCCTCTCCCTGATAAAAGTGCCGAAGCGCCAAGTTCTGGTGCAGTGGGACTCCTCGGAGAAGAGGACCATCAACGGCGGGGAGAGCGTGGTCTACAACATCCGCATCGTCAACAAGGGGAACGTGCCGGACACCTATCGCCTGGGCACGATCGGCTCGACATCGGGATGGACCATGACCCTTTCCGAGTCCACGGTCACCGTGGACTTCGGCCAGCAGAACTCGCAGTTGGTGACGCTGACCATCACCGCCCCCGTGGGCGCCAAGGTCAGCCATCAGTCGTTGTCGGTGAGGGCCACGAGCACGGAGTTGGCGACGATCACGAACAGCGCGACCGTGGAGGTGGGAATTGCCCCCGTCCACGCCGTCTCCATCACGTACACCAAGCCCCTGACCACCAGCGGTTCCTCCTTCAGTTACAGCTTGAGCCTGAAGAACACGGGCAATGTTGACGATAGCTTCCTAGTGAGCGTGGTCAACCTGGCAGGCCTGCAGGACCTGGGCTGGAAGCCCGAGGTACGCAGCGGCTCGGGAGCCTTCGGCAGCAACGTCACCATCCAGGCGACCGCCGGCAACCAGGTGAGCTTCGAGCTGCGCCTGACGGCGGTGCGCGCCAATCCCGAGCCGTCGATAACGGTCGTCCTCACGGGCACCTCCGTATCCACTCCCACAGCGAGCACGGTGCTGCCGTTCCAGCCGGAACTGCCGAAGTTCACCATCCCCTCTGGAGGGTTGGCGGTCACGGGGGACAAGGTGAACAGCATCATACCCGATGTCCCAGTGGGCACCATGGTGCTCCTGGGCATGGTGCTAGCGATGTTCACGGTGTTCGTGCTCGTCGGCATGCAGAAGGGGGTGTTCCGACGAAGAAAGCGCTGACGGTCGTGCTGATGGCCATCGGCCTGCTGGCGGTGGGACTGGTCCCGGCGACCGCCGTGGCAGTGGACATTCCCAATCCCCTCTACGTTTCGGTCGACGGCCCGACGCTCGTCGCCATCAGTGAAACGCACTCCTACAGCGTCCTGGCACTGGGCGGCCACGGCGCCGACCCGAGCGGCAACTACAGCTTCACTGCCAGAGTGCTAGGTCCGAAGGCGTCGGATGCCACGGTGAGTCCAGGCAACGGCGTCAGCAAAGTGGGAACGTTCCGCATCAATCTCACCGCCCCCTCTCAGACGCAGGAAATCAGGCTGGAGGTGAACGTCACCGGCTATAGCGCCCTGGGAAGCGACAAGCTGACCAAGGAGCTCACTATCAAAGTGGTGCGGCCCATCGTGCTCACCGCCAAAGTGGTCAACAGCGGCAGCGCGGCCCTGACCGGCGTGCCGATCGTCTTCTATTTGGACGACGTCAAAATATTCAACACCACTTTCTCCTTGGATGCCAAGGGCTCTCGGACCATCATCTACAACCTCACGGCCGAATTGGCGAGCGGCCAGCATTTGGTGCGGGTGGAGCTCGATCCCAGCAACCAGTTCGCTCGTTTCGAGGGCGGCGGCTCGGTGTTCACCAAGACCATCTACTTCAATGGCCCGGACTACGGCAGCACGGACGCCATCCTCATCTTGCTTCTGGCGATGCTGATGTTCGTCACCTACATCATCTACAAGAGGCCGAAGCGCAAGCGGAAGAAGTAGTTGATCCGCCGTCCTATTTGATCTTCTGGACCTTCCTGTATTTGGCAATCGGACCAGGTACCCGTACGATCCTTTTGCCCCTTCCCCGTAAGCGTTAAAATAGAACCGGCTCCCTTCTGCCACCGATAACGATGTCAGGGCGCATCACCGAGCTGAGCAAGGACGATTTCGACGATTTCGTTTCCAAGAACCCCAAGGTGGTCATCGACTTCTGGGCCGGCTGGTGCGGCCCCTGTCGGGCCATGGCCCCGATGATCGAACGCCTGGCCGAGCGCTATGCTGGCAAGGTGGCCTTCGCCAAGGTCGACTGCGACACGAACCCGGAGCTTGTGAAGAGGTTCGGGGTCATGGGCATCCCCACCCTGGTGTTCCTGCAGGGCGGCGAGCGTGCTGGCGAGATAGTCGGCCTGGTACCGGATTCGGAGATCGAGGGCAAGCTGAGAGAGGTCTTCTCCGGTTGATCAGAGCTTGTCGTAGAGACGGGTGAGCTTCTCCCCCAGTAGCTTCGAGCTCACGCCCACCGCCACCTCGCCCCGGGTCTTCTCGACGAGGGAGCGGGCGATGTCCTGCTTTCGGCGGATGGCGACCAGCGCATCCGGGAAGTCGAAGCGCATGATCACTTGGTACATGTCCTCCATCATCTCCAGGTATTGCAGCGCGTCCTCCATCCGTCCTTCCTTGAGGGCGTCCAATGCGAAACGGCGGAGCTCGCCGATGCTGTCCGCCAAGCCCATGAGATAGGAGGACATGGGAACGCCGAGCTCCTCGGGCGTAGGCAGGTCGCCTTCGGACGCTATGCTGACCATGATCGCCGCTTCGGCGAGCTCCTGCATGGCATCCTCCACCATGCCCGAGTGCCAGATGTCCTGGTGGTCGGAAAGGAGGGAGCGCAGACGATTGGCCTCGTCCATGGCCTCGTCCAACATCGCTTCGACGTTCTCCCGCTTATGCACGCCGTGCACCACGCTGCCGGAGATGCGGATTATCGCTCGGGTGGACTTGATGGCGATCTCCCGCACCGTGTCCTTCTCGTCCAGTCGCACCAGGATGCGGTTCGCGATCTCCTCCAAATTCTTCATGATGACTGCAAGTCTCCCGTCTATAATAACCGTTTCCTGAGCGCCCGCATGCGCTCCACCTTCTTCTCGATGATCTCCTTCCGTCCGATGTCGTGGCGGACGTAGATCGCTTCCCCCTTGACGAAGCGCAGGGCGCGCTCGCAGGCCTGTTCCGCTTTCTCGATGCTGTCCTCCACGCCTACCACCGCCACCGCTCTCGATGTGCCAGTGAGTATGCGTCCGTTCTCTTCGTTGACGGCGGCGTAGAACAGGTGCGCGTGCTCTCTCTCTATCCGTTCCTCGTCGACCTCGATCGGTAGCCCCGCCCTCGACTCGATGCCATATCCTTCCGGCACGACGTACTTGCACACCGTGGCCTTGCGGGCGAAGCGCACCTTCGAAGGAGAGAGCGATGACGAGGTGATGCTCGAGCAGACCTCGGCGAAATCGCTTTCCAGGAGCGGAAGCACGTTCATCGCCTCCGGGTCCCCGAAGCGGGCGTTGAACTCGATGACCTTTGGGCCGGAGGAAGTGAGCATGAATTGGCCGTAGAGCACTCCTTGATAGGGGCAGCCTTCCTTGGCTAGGGCGATAATCGTCATGCGCATGGTCTCAACGGCGCTCTCCACCTCCCCACTCTCCACGAACGGCAGAAGATGGTCTTCCGCCGAATACGAGCCCATGCCTCCGGTGTTCGGACCGACGTCGCCCTCGAAAGCTCGCTTGTGATCCTGGACCAGGGGCATGGTGACGATGTGCTTGCCATCGCAGAACGCCTGCAACGTGAACTCCTCTCCCTGGAGGCGCTCCTCGAGCACTACGCCAACCCCACCAATGCGTTTTTCGAAGATCTCGCGCACGTACTCGACGACCTCTTCCTTGGTCTTTAGATGCTCCCCCTGCACCATGACCCCTTTACCTCCCGTGAGGCCGACCGGCTTCACGGCCAGTTCCACATCCGAATCGAGGATGTACTCCTTCGCATTCTGGAATTCATCGAAAGCGGCGAACTTGATGTTGCCAGGGATGCCGTGCTTCTCGAGCAGATGCCTGGCGAAGCTCTTGCTGGTCTCGATCCGGGCAGCTGCCTTGGTCGGCCCGACGCAGCCGATGCCTTCCTCGATCAGCGCATCCGCCAAGCCCACTTCCAAAGGCGCTTCGGGGCCGACCACGGCCATCTCCGCCTCGCACCTCTTGGCGAGACCGACGACCTTCTCTACGTCCGTCTCTTTCACCAGGACGAACTCCTTGCTGGCGCGGGCGATGCCAGGGTTCTTGTTCTTCATGGCCGCGCAGACCTCGGCGCCCGAACGGACGAGCGTCTTGACGATGGCGTGCTCCCTGCCCCCGCCCCCGACCACCAGGACTCTGACCTTCATCTTGATCGCGGATGAAACGGACTGTCAAGTAATAATCGTTGAGATGTAATCTGATGGTGAGGAGCTCAGGACGGTCCAGCTCATCAAACCTTGACGTTCAACGCCTTGAGCACGTCGAGAACGCCATCACCGGTCTTGGCGCTGGTCTGATAGAGCTTGCCGTTCCGGCGGAGCTTGGCGTAGTCCCTTTTCAAGCGCTCCACGTCCACATCGAGCACCTTCACCAAGTCCACCTTGTTCAGCACCGCTATGTCCGAGTCCAGGAAGATCATCGGGTGCTTGTTGATCATGTCGTCGCCTTCCGTCACGGAGACAACGACCATCCGATGGTCCGTGCCCAACGGGAAGTCCGCCGGGCAAACAAGGTTGCCGACGTTCTCAACGAACAAGAAATCGAAGGAATCGAGGTCCATCTCCTCCAGGACGTGCTCGACCAAGTGAGCGTCGAGATGACACTCCTTGCCGGTGTTGAGGTTGAAAGACACGATGCCCGCCTTCTTGAATATAGTATAATCGTCCTCGCCGGTGACGTCCCCGGCGATCGTCGCCACCTTCATTCCCCGGGACATGAGCTCCTTCGCCATGCGCACGATGAGGGCGGTCTTGCCCGCCCCGATGGAGCCCATGACGTCCACGCTCCCGATCCCGTGCGACCGCAGATTGCGCAAATTCTCTTGAGCCAGCTTGCGGTTCTCCGCCAGCACGTCGGCCTCCATGCCGATGGTGGTCACCTTGTGCACGAAGCTGCGTATGCTCGACGACGATTAAACCCTTGGGGACGAAGGTTCTGCCCAGAAACATGTCGTTTGCCGACGGTCATCGTTCCACCATTTGATAACAAGTCGCGCGGGTGCTCAAACCGCTCCTTCGACGATCGACGCGACGGGGTCTCTTCTCGTTCCGCTTCCAGAGAGCCCCCAACGATAGTGAAATCAAGCGTTCCCCAGGACCCTCTGGTCTCAGCAACCTTTAAGTAACGCGTATCGTAATAAAGGCCAAACAATTCCACTTGGTTCGGGAGGAATTACATACCTCTTCAAGAGGTGGCGAGAGCAATGGATAGTTCACTGAATGAGGAGCGCAGGCCGTCATTGGGCCGCGTTCTTGGCAAGAAGGCCATAGTATTCGTCGGCGTGCTTGCGTTGGTATTTGCGCTGCTGTTGATCTTCAACAGTAGCAACGCCAGCGCCGACAATATCAACGCTGACATAACGATAGACACGACCTGGGATCTTACGGGAAGCCCATATCACATCCAGGCAAATATTGATGTGACAAATGGTGCGACTTTGACAATTAATCCAGGCGTCCAGGTACGTTTCGACGCCTATTATTCGATAACGGTCGGCGACCCCGTCAATGGGGAAGGGACTCTGATCGCCATTGGCGATGAATCAGTTACGGGCGATGGGCCGGTTTGGTTTTTGTCGGATTCCGGATCTCCTCTGGCTGGCGATTGGGACGGACTGTACTTCACCATCGATCAGGTCGATTCGGACCTTGAGTCGTGCTGGATCTACCACGCGCAAACCTCGATCTGGATGACTGATACC
>Ga0315295_10002568_pt1 | contig 15366 bp, 23 predicted proteins | sample YL17G14_0_MG_FD_204453 | JGI IMG/M metagenome (GOLD analysis project Ga0315295, IMG submission 204453) | Sediment microbial communities from Yellowstone Lake, YNP, Wyoming, USA - YL17G14_0 | ecosystem: Environmental > Aquatic > Freshwater > Lake > Sediment | place: USA: Wyoming | collected...
TCACTCACAGCGAGGTCCTTGGATGCAGAAGACCCTGCGCCCGCTCGTCGCAGAGTTCGTCGGCGTCTTCTTCCTGGTGTTCCTGGGCGCCGGCGCCATCGTGGCGAACATCTACCGCGAGGGAGTAGTCGGCCTGGTCGGCATCGCCCTCGCGTTCGGCCTGGCGTTCGCCATCGCGGTGTCCGCGACGCTGAAGATCTCGGGCGGGCACATCAACCCGGCCATCACCCTGGGGCTCTGGTCCATCGGCCGCATCGGCTGGCGGCAGGCGGGGCTCTACGTCGTGGCGCAACTGCTCGGCGCCGTGGTCGCCGCCCTGGCCATCAAGGGCCTGTACCCTGAGATGGCCGGCCGCATCGCCCAGCTCGGCACACCCCAGCTGGCCCCGGTCCTGACCTTCGCCCAGGGCGTCGTCCTCGAGGCGATCCTGACCTTCTTCCTGGCCTTCGCCGTGATGGCCACGGTGGTGGATCCGGCGGGGCCGAAGGTGGCCGGTTTCGCGATCGGCCTCACGGTGACGATGGACATCCTCGCGGGTGGCCCGCTGACAGGCGCTGCGATGAACCCGGCACGGGCCTTCGGCCCCGCCCTCGTGGCGAACGCCTGGCTCTCCCAGCTCGTCTATTGGGTCGGGCCGATCCTCGGTGCGGTCGCAGCCATGCAGCTCTACGAGCGGCTCCTGCTGAAGCGGGACGCCGCCTAGCGCTCCGGCCGCGATGGGCGCGCTCGCACGACTCCGGGCCGGCCTCGCCCGTGCCCTCGTGCGGGCCGCCCGCTCCCGCGAGCGGAGCAACGAGCCGCTCGCGGACCGCCTCCTCCGTCTCGCCCTCCGCACCGAACCCGAGATGGGTGACGCCGCCGGCGCGCTCGTCGCGCTGCGGCGCGCCCGTGGCGACCGGCTCGCCGCGCTGGCCGCGGCCCGCCGAGCCACCGAGCTCTTCCCGCAGGCGAGCGACGCCTGGTACCTGCTGGGCGAGGCCCACCAGGGGGCGTTCAAGCTGCGGGAGTCCATCGAGGCGTTCGCGCGGGCGCTCTCCCTGCGGGACCGGGCCGACGCCGCGTTGAGGATCGGCCTCCTGCTCCGCCGGGAGTCCCTCCACGCGGAGGCCGCCGCGATGTTCGCGCGCGCCTTCGCCGCGGGCGGCGGGCCCGAGGCGCTGCACGAGAACGCGGTGTCGCTGTGGAGTGCGGGCGACCGCGAGCAGTCGCTCCGCGCCCTGGAGATGTGGGGAACGCACTTCGTGGACGGCCCCGCGCGCGTCGCCGATGCCCGGCGCGAGCTGGAGCGGGGCCCCCGCTCGGACTAGCCCTTCGCCCGACCCCCTCGCACCAGGTAGATGGCGTAGCCGAGGTAGATCACGGCTGCCGCGATGTACGCCGCGACGGCGAAGCCGCCGTTGTCAGGCATCGGCGCGCTCCGCCTCCGCCCGCGCCCGGGTATCGGCCAGGCGCGCGAGCGCGTAGCGATGCCAGAGGAGCGCCACGAAGAAAAGGGTGAAGACCGCGAACGAGAAGAGCAGCGTCGCCAGCATCGCCCCAGGCAGGGTCGGCTTGCCCGGCCGCAGCACCACGGGCATCGGGTGCATCGTCCGGAAGAGGTAGACGCTGACATGGATGAAGGGCACGAGCAGCGCGCCGAGGATCCCGAGGACGGCGGAGTAGCGCGCGCGCTGGCCAGGCTCGTGGACCGCGGTCCGCAGCACCAGATACCCCAGGACGACGAACCAGAGGAACAGCGTGAGGGTGAGGCGCGCGTCCCACGTCCACCACGTCCCCCAGATCGGCTTGCCCCAGATCGGGCCGGTCACGAGCACGGCCGTCGTGAACACCATCCCGACTTCCGCGGTGGATGCCGCGAAGAGGTCGACGCGCGGGTCCTTGAGGAATAGGTAGACGGCGCTGGTCACGCCCAGGATGCCGAAGGCCAGGAACGCCACCCACGCGGACGGGACGTGGATGTAGAAGATCTTCTGGGCGAGGCCCTGCACCGCCTCGACCGGCGTGAAGACCAGCGCCCGCACGTAGACGGCCGCCACCAGCAGCAGGCCGACACCGATCCAGACGGCGCTCCGTCGGCGCGCACGCTCGAACGCTTCGATGGGCGTCATTCCTCTATCGTGGACTCGAAGAAGAGGATGCAGGCCGCGACGAAGACGATGTCGTAGCCGACGAGCAATCTAAGCCAGGCCGAAACCTCCGAGAAGGGACGGCCGGCGAACAGGCGCGCGGTCATCTGGACCGCGGCAGTGACGGGCGGCACGAGGAAGGGGAGCAGCAGGACCGGCAGCATCAGCTCGGCGAGCCGCGTGTTCACCGCCATCGAACTCATCAGCGTCCCCACCGCCACGAAGCCGACCGTGGCCAGGGCGATGACCAGGACGAGCGGCCCCAGGACGGGCAGGATCGGCACGTTGAAGAACAGCGCGAACAGCGGCAGCGCGATCGCCTCGACGGACCCGACGAACACAAGGTTCGCGAGCACCTTGCCGAGGTAGATCGCCGTGCGGCTCGCAGGCGAGAGGAGCAGCCCGTCGAGGGCCCGGTTCTCGCGCTCGAGCCCGAACGCCCGATTGAGACCGAGCATCGCGGCGAAGGTGAAGGTGATCCACAGGATACCGGGGGCGAGGTCCACTGCACTGACGGCGGTGGGATCGCGGGCGAAGTTGAAGATCGCGAGCACGAGCGCGGTGAACACGAGCGCGGAGACGAACGCCGTGCGGCTGCGGAACTCGAGCAGCACGTCCTTGGCCGCGATGGCCCACGCGGCGCGCAGCAGCTCACCCACGGGACGCAGTCGCCTCAGCGTAGCGGGCGCGGTACGCAGCGAGATCCCCGGCCACCGGCCCGAACTCCGGGAACCGCCCTGCGACCTGGATGGCGACGTGCGTCGCGAGCTCCAGGCCCTCGTCGATGTTGTGCGTCACCAGGACCATCGTCCGCCGCTCGGCGCGCAGCCGCATCAGCAGGTCGCGCAGCGTCGCCGCAGCACGCTGGTCGAGCCCGCTGAACGGTTCGTCGAGAAGCACGATGCGCGGTTCGTGGAGCAGCGCGCGGGCGATGGCCATCCGCTGCACCATGCCGCGGCTGAACGTGCCCACGGCATCGCCCGCGCGATCGGCCAGCCCCACGTTTTCCAGCGCCTGCGTCACGAGGGCCTCGCGATCGCGCAGGCCGTAGAGCCGGGCGTAGAACGCCAGGTTCTCGGCGGCTGTGAGACCGTCGTACAGCAGCGAGTAGTGGGCGATGAGCCCGACCCGGCGTCGATGCGCGGCGTCGGTCCGCTCGAGGGGCGCGCCGTCGAGGAGCACCTCTCCCTTGTGAGGGCGGAGGAGACCGGCGAGGACGCGCAGGAGCGTGGTCTTGCCCGCGCCATTCGGGCCGAAGACGGCCAGCGAGTCGCCGGCCTCGAGCGCGAAGTCGATGCCCCGGAGCGCCCGCACGTGCCCGAAGCTGCGCTCGAGGCCGCGCACGGCGAGGGCCGCGCGGGCGCCGCCCAGAGGAGCCGGCATCACCGGCGCAGCCACGCGCCGGTCGGCAGCAGGACGTCGGACGCCCGGTCTTGAGCCATTGTGGAGCCCAATATACCCGGCGCGCCAAGCCGGGACAGCAGTGGATCGGGGGCCGGCGGAAGCACGGCGCCGCGTGCGATGAGTGACCTAGAGGGAGGCCGGGCCTTCGAAGATGAACCGGTCGTCGAGCCGGGTGATCACGAGGAGGAAGCGCAACTCTTCGGACGGGCCACGAAGCCGCACCGGCAGGCGCACCTCCGCAGCTCGACGCTGGATCAACACCAGCACGCCCAGCCCGGCGCTGTCCACCGCACGTGTCCCTGAGCAGTCGATCACGAGCGGCACATCATCCCCGGCGGCGAGGAGCTGGTCAAGGGCCTCCAGCGCCTTTCGCCGGAAGAGCGCCCGGGTTTCGATGCCGAGCGAGGTCGGGGCCTGCACGATGTACTCGTTCATCACACCAGAGATCAGGAGAACGTTCAGTGCCAGGAATTCCATCACATTGCCCTGTAACGAGTTGCGACGAAGATGCCGATGGATGCCGCGCGTCTTCGACCAGTGTTTTGCAAGGCGAATGGGATATTGCGATACGCTTCCCTGTGGCGAATTGTCACAAACGGAAGGGCCCGGCATCGGCCGGGCCCCAGGCGTTCGCTGGACTTGCAGCGCGGTCAGATCTTCGTCACGTTTGCGGCTTGGAGACCCTTCGGGCCCTCCCGGACCTCGAACTCCACCTGGTCGTTCTCCTTCAGCGACTTGAAGCCATCAGCCTGGATGGCCGAGTAGTGGACGAAGACATCCGGGCCCCCCTCACGCTCGATGAACCCGAACCCCTTCGCGTCGTTGAACCACTTGACCCGGCCAGTGATGCGAGACATACCTAACTCCTCTGACAGGTGGCATGTGTCGACGAGTCTCCGGTCGCCTGCCGTCGCAAGCCATCGGAGATCCGTACACGAGCGCCGATAGATTAAGTGCCACCATTTTCGAGCGCAAGACATCCAACCACGTCCGTGCCCTCAACCAAAGGCGGACACGTGTTCCGCACTCTGCTCGTGACGACGGACTTCTCGGCGAACAGCGCCGCGGCTGTCCAGCCCGCACTGGCCATCGCCCAGAGGTTCGGCGCGCGCATCGTCCTCGTCCACGTGATCGAGGCCCCGAGCACCGACCCGGGCCACGCCTCGAAGGACGCCTTTCGCGCTCTGGCGGATGTGGCGCGGGAGCAGCTCGAGGAGTTCGGCGGCCGCGAGATCGGCGAGAAGGTGCCGTGGACGCCGGAGGTGGCAGTGGGCTCCGCTCCCCTCGCGATCACGGACGCAGCGGAGCGCTGTGAGGCGGACCTCATCGTCGTCGCGACGCACGGGCGGACGGGGGTGCTGCACCTGCTGCTGGGCAGCGTGGCGGAGCGGGTGGTCCGCACCGCCACGTGCCCGGTGCTCACGGTGCGGGTGCCGGCCTGAGGGAGCGCGCCCCCAGCACGGAGAGCACGAAGGCCGCCGTGATGAGCAGGGCGCACAGGACGCACCACAGACAGACGTCGTGGATGACCGCGATCTCGAGATAGGTGAGGTAGGCCGCGAAGAGCACTCCGACCCCTGAGAGCGCCGCCAGCAGGCGGCTCGGGCCGGGGCGCCCGACCCACCTTTCATCCAACCCCACCAGCGCAACGACCAGCAGCGTCGAGAATCCGCCGACGCCATAGGCGGCGACCGGGATGCCCAGGAACTGCGCGTAGGGGCTCGTCTGCACGCGCTCGCAGGCGCCGCTGCCTCCGCAGACGAGAGACCCGAGCACTCCCAGCTTGAATAGCAGCAGGTAGGCCGAGGACAGGAGCCCCACCAGGGCCAGTACCGCCACGGCCATCCGGTGCTTCACGGGGCGCTACCTCCGCGCTGGAGCGGCCGGGGCCGCCGGACGCCCTGCCGCCGGCGCGAGCGAATCCACGATCGCCCTGATCTGGTCGTAGCCGAGGACGTCCGGCCACATCCGCCCGTTCACGAAGAACGTCGGCGTCTGGTTCACGCCCAGCCGTTCGCCCTCCGCGTAGTCCGCGTCCACCTGCGGCTGCGCCCGGCGAGTCTCCATGCACGAGTCGTAGCCCGAGAGGTCGAGGCCGAGTCCTTGGGCGTACCCGCGGAGCAGGCGCTCCGGCCTCCGCTCGGACGCCCAGTCGTTCTGCCGGTTGAGGATCGCGTCCATCATCTCGAAGAACCTGCCCTGCTCGCCCGCGCACGCCGCCGCGAGGTGCGCCGGCGGCGAGTTGGTGTGGCCCTGGAGCGGGAAATCCATGAACCGCCACTTGAGACGGCCCGTGGAGATGAGCCGGTCGCGGACGTACGGCATGTCGAGGATCGCGAACCGTGCGCAGGCCGGGCACTCGAAGTCGGCGAACTCCACGATCTCCACCGGGGCCGAGTCCGAGCCGAGGGTGTTACCGAGCGCCCCGGGCCGCACCGGCGTGACGGGCGCATTCTGGTAGGTCTCGGTCACGGACCGGCCCCGATCGTTCGCCTGCCGGACGATCAGGAACACGCCGAGCACCGCGATGATCCCGAGCGCGATGTAGAAGGTTCTCAAGGGCCGTCGTGCGGCCATCCGTCGCTCTCCTCGTTGTCGTGGTCGGTACCGGGGGTCCAGCCTTGGGAAGCCTCCCCCACTATGCGCCGGTGTTCGGCGGTCTCCGGCGTGTCGAATGTGTGGCGCACCTCGTAGCGGAACAGCTCCACCCGGATATCGCCCAGCGTGCGCAGTAGTTGCGGCGACTCGCCGAGCAGGCGGCCCTGGGTGTCGAGCGCGATGATGCGTTGGGCGAGATGGCGGAGCATCTCCACCAGCCGTTCCGCGCGCTGCGGGTCGTAGCTCTCGTCCGTCATCCTCCGCCTCTCGCGGCCCGCCGGTCTCGCCCGGCGGTCCGCCCGTCCCTATCATACCCAGCGTGTTCCCTGCCGCCAACTCATCGCTGCGTCTCGGCTCGGCGCAGGCGCTGCTCGCTCTGGCCGCCATCGCCGAGGCCCCGCTCCGGTTCGGCAATGGGGTGCGGGTCCTTCAGGACGGGGCCCTCGCTTTCCCGGCGATGCTCGCCGCCATCCGTGGGGCGCGCTCCAGCGTGTGCTTCGAGAACTTCATTCTGGCGAACGACACGACAGGCGCGGAGTTCGCCCGAGCGCTGGAGCGTGCGCAGGCTCGCGGGGCCTACGTCCGCGTGCTCTACGATCCGGTGGGGACTCTCCTCGTTGAGGGCGGATCGGTGGCACGGCAGCTCCGGCACGGCCGGATCGAGGCGCGCCCCTTCCGGCCCCTCTCTACCCTCGCACCCTGGAGCTGGATCCGCCTGCGGCACCGCGACCACCGCAAGTTGCTCGTCTGCGACGGCCGCAACGCGGTTGTCGGCGGCATCTGCATCGCGGACCACTGGGCTCCAGCCGAGCGCGGCGGCGGTGGCTGGCGCGACACCGCGCTCCTCGTGCGCGGCCCGGTGGTGGCCGACCTCCAGTTCGCTTTCGAGCGGATGTGGCGGCGGGCGAGGTACTTCTCGCCGGCCGAGGCCGTTTCCGGGCCGCCACCCCAGCCGAAGGGGGATGCGGCCGCCGTCGTGGTGGGCGATCGGCCGGGCGCCGGGCGGGTCGCGGCGATCTACGTTTGGCTCGCCGATCACGCCGAGGAGTCCATCGAGTTGACCGACGCCTACTTCGTCGCGCCGGCGCCAGTGACGGACGCGCTGATCCGGGCCGCGCGACGCGGCGTAAGGGTCCGACTCCTGCTCCCGGGCCGGAACAACCACCCCGTCATCGGGCTGGCAGCACGGCGGATCTACGCGCCGCTGCTCGAGGCGGGGGCGGAGATCCACGAATGGGACGGCGTGATGCTTCACGCCAAGACGGCAGTGGTGGACGGGGTCATCACCCTCGTGGGGTCCAGCAACCTCGATCCCCTGTCCCTGCGCCGGAACTACGAGCTCAACGTGCTCGTGGGCGACCCCGCCACAGGGAGCCGGATGCGGGAGATCTTCGCGTCCGACCTGCGCGGCGCAACCCGCGTTGACCCCGTGGATTGGCGCCGCCGGCCGTTCCGGGCGCGCGCCGCGGAAGCGCTCGCGACGTTCGCCGCGTCGCTCCTCTGACACTTTGCACCGCCGCCGGGGCGATTGTACATTACGCAGGCTAGGGGATGTCCTTCGCCACGCACCGGAGGGGTAATGTCGAAGAAGAAGAGCCGCCGCAAGGAGTATGTGCCGACCGCGGTGGAGCAGGCGAGGGACGAGTTGTTCAGTCATATACTCCGTTGCGGTGTGTTGGAGGCGGCCGAAGAACAGCGCAAGGAGTGGTTCGACGACACGATGGAGTACTTGGCCGAGCGCTACGAGGACCTCACGCCGGTCGAAGTGAAGGACCTTCGGACGCTGGGTGAGCGGTACTGCCAGCCGGTCGTTGCCCGCAAGGAGACCGTCGAGGCCGGCGTCGCGTAGGCGCAAGGCCGGACTGCGGGAATAGACGCCCCGGGGCTCAGCGCCCCGGGGCGCCGCGTTTCCGCCACCGGTAGCCGATCGCGGCGCGCACCCCGCCACCCACACCCAACTCGACGTACGAGCCGCCGCGCCCGCCGGGGTGGTTCTCCACCCCGATGACGAGCAGGAGATAGGGGGTGATTCGGCCGGCGCCCGCCTGGACCGTGAGCCCCCCTCCGCCGTACACCGCGCTTCCGGCCCGTTCCGCGGGGTCGAGCAGGAAGTTCCAGGCGAGATCCGCCCGGCCCGCCACCCCGCCGCCGCCGACCGGGCCCAAGGCGAGCGCCCCGAGGAGCCGTGTGCGGCGCGCGTCGCGCCACGCGTAGCCGACGCCCGCGCCGCCGAACAGCGGCCGCGAGACGACCCCGAGGACGTGGACATCCACCTCCCGGACGCCCTGCGCCGCCGCCGGCTCCGCCGCGGCTGCCACGACGACCGCAGCCGCGGCCGCGGCGAGCAGCCTACGCTTCGAGCACCAGCTCATGCAGGAGAACGATGTCCTGCGCCAGCGAGTGCGTCACCGAGCAGTACTTGGACAGAGAGAGATCGATGGCGTGGCGGGCCTGGTCCTCGCGCAGCCCGGGCGCCGTGATGCGGTAGGTGAGGGTGATGGCCGTGTATCGCTTGGGATGCTCGTCGCGCCGCTCCCCGACGATCTCCACCGCGAACGCCGTGACGCCGGCGCGTTTCTTCTGGAGAATGGAGACGACGTCGGCGCCCGTGCAGCCGGCGAGGGCGAGGAGCAGAGCTTCCATCGGTGAGGGACCCGCGGCCCCTCCGCCGTCCAGCGTGACCGGCGCCTTGTTGGCGGCGCCGCCCTCGAAGACCAGGTCGTGGCGCCAGCTCAGGGCCACCCGCTTGGCCTCGGCCATCAGTCGTCGTCTCCGCCGCGCGTGGACAGGCCGACCATGAAGCGGTGCCGGCCGAGCCGATCGAGCGCGTGGTACTCCAGCAGCCAGTTGAACGAGGGGCGGAAGGCCAGCTCGAAGCCCATCGCGATCGTGGGCCAGACTTTCTGTTCGCCGCCGCTCTCCTTTCTGAAGTAGCCCAGGCCGATCCCGACATAGGGGATGGCCGGGGCGCGATCTGGCTGGAAACGGTAGACCACCTCGACGGCGACGTGCAGCGCGGTGGTGGTACCGGACCCGCTGAACTCGAACGACGGCCGCAGGCGGACGTTCGGCGACCACAACTCGGCCACGTCGATCGCCGAGCCGAGCACCAGGGCCGTCCCGCCGCTCAGGTCGATGCCCGCGCGAGTCGAGAAGCCGATCAGGTCCACGCGCAGTCCGCCGGGACCGGCGTCCTGGCGGCCGGACGAGGGCGGCTGGAACTCCTGCGCGCGCGCCGCCGCCGCGGCCAGCGTGAGAGCGGCGAGGAGCGCGACGAGCCGAACACCTCGGGTCATGGCGAGGTTCTCCTTCTCAGTCGGGTGATGCGTCGGCGTGGCGCACGGCCAGGCGGCCATAGTCGGCGAGCGCGTAGAGTCCGATCGCCGCGGTGGCCCACGCCAGCGGCCGGAGCAGCGGGGACCCCATCAGCCACGCGCACAGAGTGAGGGCCTGGCCGACCGTCACCGCCTTGCCGCCGGCACGCGCCGGCGTGGTGAAGGGCCGCCGAGCGATGACACTGGCAAGGTACCCCAGCGGCGTGAGGATGTCCCGCAGCAGCACGCCCAGGACCTCGAACGGCGCCAGCGCGCCCGACAGAGCCAGCACTGCGAATCCCGTGAGGGAGAAGATCTTGTCCGTGACCGGGTCCACTGTGGCGCCCAGGTTCGAGGTACCGAAGCGGCGCGCGGTCCACCCGTCGAGGAGATCGGACGCCGCGGCAGCGGCAAGGATGGTGAGCCGGACGTACGGTTCCTCGAACACGGCGAAGGCGATCGCGAGCGGGATGCGCGACGCCGACAGTAGGTTCGCGACCGTCCAGACGCGCGTCGCGCGGCCTTGCCGCTCCCCTCCGCGAGCCGTACCTTGCGGCATCATATGGATCTCACGCTCCTCAAGCAGGCCGCCATCTTCGCGGACCTCGACGACGGCGAGCTCTCTCGTGTCATCGAGGTGTGCAAGGAGCAGAAGTTCCAGGGGGCGGAGACCATCTTCAAGGAAGGCGACCCGGGCAACCGGCTGTACATCATCGCCGAGGGCGAGGTGCGGATCAGCCGCAACATCCCGGGGAGCGGCGAGGAAGCCCTCGCGGTCCTGAAGCAGGGCGCCTGCTTCGGCGAGATGGCCATCTTCGACCGCTCCGAGCGCTCGACAGACGCGTTCGCCAACACCGACTCCAGGCTGCTGACCATCACCCGCTCGGACTTCGAGCTGCTGATGGACTTCAACCGCGACATCGCGCACAAGGTGCTGTGGGCCGTCGTGCGGCTCCTCTCCTCGCGCCTGCGCGTCACGAACGACAACCTCCGCTCGTTCCTCGCGATGTCGATGTTCTGAGCCGCGCCGCGGCGGCCGCGCCGGGAGCCCTCAGCGGACGATGCGGAGGAGCCCGGCCTCGGCGCAGCCGCGGAGGAAGCTCTGCGCGTCGGTGGCGGGGATGGCCACGCCGGTGAGCGCCCTGCCCCGCGCCGCCGCACCGAGCAGGAATTCCTCGATCGTGCGGCCGACGTAGGCCGCGTCGCGGTCGCGCATCCCGCGCACGATCTCTTCCCACGTCCCGATGAGATGCACGCCGTCCCGCGTGGCGACCCGGTGCACCTCGCCGCTCCGGCTGCGGCGGTGCATCTCCTGCAGCTCGGTGAGCAGCGTGCTGAAGAGCTCCAGCTGCGCGGGGTCGCGCATCCCGGTGCCGTCGGGACCGGCCGCTTCGAGCTCGGCGAGCAGGAGGTCGGTGGGGTCGTCGTCACCCGCCAGGTCGGCGAGCCGCATCAGCCAGGGCTTGAGTTCGGGGTCGTCATCCGGGAGGCGGTAGATGGACTTCTTGAGCTCAAGGACACGCCAGATGCCGAGCTCGTCCCAGTGGTCCTCGGGATCGGCGGCGGCGAACTCGCCGAGCGCCGCTTCGTAGTCGCCGCGGTCGTACAGGAGGTTGGCCAGGTAGATGCGCGCCTCGGCGTGCCGCGGCTCTATCGTCAGGGCGCGCCGCAGCCAGTCGAGCGCGTCCTGCTCCTGCGCGAGCCGGTGCGCCGCGTAGCCGACGCACGCGACGGCCTCGGCGCTGTCCGGGTGCGCCCGTACGGCGGTCTCGAAATAGCGGCGAGCAGGCTCGAGTTGGCTCTCGCGGAAGAGCGCCCGGCCCATCTGCAGCACCAGGTCGAGGTCCTGGTCGAACCCGAGTGCGAGCACGCGGTCGAAGCAGCCGAGGGCCGCCGCGCGCTCACCGAACTTCAGGAGCACTTCGCCGAGTCCGGCGAGCGCCTCCTCGTGCTCGGGGTCGATGACCAGCGCCGCCTCGAAGGACCGGCGCGCCCACGCGAACTCCTCGCGCGCCAAGCGCGCGTAGCCCATGCCGACCTGCAGCTCGACCGCGTCGGGGTAGAGACGGAGTCCCGTGCGCAGCAGCTCTGTCGCCTCGTCGTATTGCCCTTCGTTGTACAGCTGGTGAGCGCGCTCGTCGTACTCATCAGAACTCAAGAAGGGGTCGGGCATCGACGCGGGACTCCCGGGAGAAGTTGCGCTATGATACGAACGTGACGCGACGGGAGCAAGGCTCGTGACGGAGTTCGCACTCGCGTTCGGCACCGGCCTTCTCGGCGGTGCGCACTGCATCGGCATGTGCGGCGGGTTCGTGCTCGCCGCCGCGGCGGGCCGCCAGCGTGCCTGGCTCTTCCACGCCGGGCGCCTCACCGGCTATGCGGTCATCGGCGCGCTCGCCGGCTTCCTCGGCGGCACCGTGGACGTCGCCGGCGCCGCCGTCGGCCTGCGGCCGCTGCGCCTGATCCTCTTCGGCGCGCTGCTCGCAGTCTTCGGTCTCGCGGTCGCCGGACTGGTACCGCGGCGCTGGCTCGAACCCGGCGCCGGCCTGGTGACGCGCGTTCTCGCCGCCGCCCGCGCGCGTGGCGGCATGGCCGCGTCACTCCTGTTCGGCCTGTCCATCGCCCTCCTGCCGTGCGGCCTGCTGTACCCGATGTACGCACTCGCGGCCAGCTCCGGCTCGCCGCTGCACGGCGGCGCCCTGCTGGTGGTATTCGGCCTCGGAACGGTGCCGCTGCTCGCGTCGGCGTCGTGGGGGCTCGCGCGGCTGGGCGTGACGTCGCGGCAGCGGCTGCTGCGTGCCGCGGGGCTCGCGATGGTCTTCTGGGGATTGTGGCTTGGCTGGCGCGGGGTCGGCGCGGCCGGACACGACGCGGGCGGCCGACAGGGGCCGCCCGCGTCCCACCGAATGCACGGGATGGACTAGCCCTCGCGCGCCTGGACGGCCTTCCCCCACTTCGCGAGCAGCCGCTCGAGCGCGGCCTGCTCGCGCGGGCTCAACAGGGCGGCGGCGCGGGCGATGGACGCCGCGTGTTCGGGGAAGATGCGCGCCATCAGCACGGAGCCCCTAGCGGTCAGGCGCGCCCGGATGACCCGCCGGTCCTCCGCGCTGCGCTCGCGGCGCAGGTAGCCCGCCTTCTCTAGTTCGCCCGCGACGTACGTGATGTTGCCGCTCGTCACGAGGAGCTTCGCGCCGATCGCGCAAAGCGGAAGGGGCCCTTTGTGATACAGGACCTCGAGGACGGCGAACTGCGGCTGCGTGAGTCCGTAGCGCTTGATGTCGCGCGCGGACACGCGGTGCACCGACGCGGCGCAGCGTGCCAACGCGACCCAGAGTTTCAGCGCACGGTCGGTCACGGCGCCGTACGAACGCGGCGCCCCGGAGGAGGGGGTGCGGGCGGTCATCTTCGCACGTCGGTCATCCGTCCAGCGCCGCCGGCAGTCAACTCGCCGGCCTCACGGTCACCCGGTACGCGCCGGTGTGCCGCTCCTCGCCGTAGCTGTTCGCCAGTATCCGGTAGGTCCGCCCCGCCACGACCTCATAGGTGAGCTGCGCGTCGGTGCCCGTGCCGCCGTCGTCGTCTGTCGCCAGCGTGCGGCCCTCGGCATCCTGTACGATGAGGTACGCGTCGAAGTCGCTCGAGCGGACCTGGATGACGACGCGCCCGGACACGATGGGCCGGAAGACGAACACGTCGGCATACGATTGGTCGCCCATCACGCTGTCGCCGGGCTCGAGGCGGCCCATCGTGGTCTCGCCGAGCCGCAGCTCGATCTCCTGGCCGGGCCGGGCCGCCGCGCTCGCCTGGCCGAGCGCGAGCTCGTAGAGTCCGGTGGACTCGCGGTCACCGTAGCCGCGCACGACGATCCGGTAGCGGCCACCGCGCGTGAGGTGGGCCGCGACGAACGAGTCGGTGCCGTCGCCGAGGCCGTCGTCGTTCTCGGCCACCACGTTGCCCTGCTGGTCCCGCAGCTCGACGTAGGTGTCGAAGGCGCCGGACCGCAGCTCGATGGTCACGTCCTGGTCCGGCCGCGCGTCGAACTCCCACCTGTCCTGGTACCCGCCGTCCTCGCGCGTCTCGTCGCCGCGCTCCAGCCGCCCGGCAAGACGCTGGCCGAACGCGATGCGTGCGGTGCGGCCCGGCTCGGCGGGCGCGGCCGATCCCGTGAGGGCGAGGTTGTAGCGCCCGCCCGTGTCGCCCTGCGTGAAGGCCGAGACCGCCACGGTGTATGTGCCCGTGCCCTGCAGCACCGTGAGGATGCGCGCACCGTTGCCGTCGCCGCCGTCGTCGTTGGAGTCGACCACCGTCTCGTCGAAGCGGAGCACGAGGTACGGGTCGAAGTCGCCCGACACCGCATCGAGCCGGAACACCTGCCCCGCGCGGCCCTGGAACGTCCAGCGGTCCTCGATCCCGCGCGCGCCCACCGCGTCGCCCGTCTCGAGCCGCCCCTCCTTCGTCTCGCCGGCCTGTATCGCCGCCGGGGCGCCGGGGTCGGCGAACACTCCCGTTTCCTCCAGCACCGTGACGCGGTACGCGCCCACGCGCAGGTCCTCGCCGAAGCTCGACGCCAGGATGGTGTACTGTCCCGCCGCGCGCGCGCGGACGGCGACGAGGCTGTTGCGCTCGCCGAGACCGTCGTCGTCGGTCCCGACCACCGCCCCGTCGGGGCCGAGCACAGCCAGGTAGCTGTCGAAGTCGGCGGAGTGGAGTTCGATCCGCAGGCGCGCGTCCTGCCGCGCGCTGAAGGTCCACCGGTCCTGATACGGCCCGTCGGGCGAGAGGTCATCGCCCGGTTCGAGGAGTCCGTCCTTCGTGTCACCGATCGCGAGGGCCGCCGCTTCGCCGGCCGGCGGCGCCGAGGGCGTCTCCCAGCCGCTCACCGTCAGAGTGTAGCGACCGCGCGCCGAGTCTCCCACGGCGGTCGTGATGACACGGTACGTCCCGTCGCGGGCCAAGATCACGCGCAGCCGCGCGTTCAGTTCGTCGCCCGAATCGTCGTCGGAGCCCAGCGTGTAGCCGTCCGGGTCGCGCACCACCAGGTACGCGTCGAAGTCCGACGAGACGAGGTCTAGCACCAGCCGCTGCCCGCGCCGCCCCTCGAGCTGCCAGACGTGATAGGGCGCGCGCACGCTCCGGCGCACCGGGTCGTGCGCGGTCAGCGAGTCGGCGACCGGGCGGCCGACCGTCACCGCGCGTTGGGACTGCGCGCCGAGCGGGCTGGCGAGCGCGGCTGCCACGAACAGGAGCGGGACGACGCGAGGGGTCATCGAACAGTCCTCATTCGAGGTGGTAGGGCACGCTGACGACGATCTTCCCCCGGCGGAAGAGCAGCGCGCCCTTCACGAGCAGGGCGGTGTTGTTGTGGAGCAGGTGGTGCCACCACTTGCTGGGGACGATCTCGGGGAGGACGACGGTGACGAGGGCCCCCACGTCACTCTGGAATTCCTGGTCCACCTGCTCAATGTACTGCAGGAGCGGGACCACGACGGACCGGTACGGCGACTCGAGCACGACCAGCGGCACCCCGTTGTCCCACAGGGCCCACTGCTCTTCCATCCGCTCCCCGGCCTCGGGGTGATCCGCGATATACACCGCTCGAACGTCGTTGGATACGCTGAGCGCGTACGTGAGCGCATTGGCGACGCCGCGATGGATGCCGGAGACCGGCACGATGGCGGTGTGCCGGCGCGGCGCCACGGCGCTCCACTCCTCCATCGCGAGAGCGCGACCGAAGCTGCGGTAGTGATCCTTGACCACGCGGAAGAAGGCGAGCAGAACGGGAATGACGACGATGACCAGCCAGGCACCCTCCGTGAACTTCGTGGCGACGAAGATCCCCACCACCACGCCCGTGGCGACCGTGCCGAGTCCGCTGAGCACCAGCGTGCGCTTCCACCCCGTGTGACGGAGCCGAAGCGACCGGA
>Ga0315295_10002569_pt1 | contig 15365 bp, 16 predicted proteins | sample YL17G14_0_MG_FD_204453 | JGI IMG/M metagenome (GOLD analysis project Ga0315295, IMG submission 204453) | Sediment microbial communities from Yellowstone Lake, YNP, Wyoming, USA - YL17G14_0 | ecosystem: Environmental > Aquatic > Freshwater > Lake > Sediment | place: USA: Wyoming | collected...
TCCAGCTAGCGCGAGCGTCAACATCGTGGCGTTCGTTGACCTAGGGAGTACGAGCGGGATGACGGTGCAGAAGATATCAGGCACGACCGTGACAACGGTCTTGACGGCGCCCGAGATGAACATGGGCAACCCGGCGACGCTCACGTGGTGCATCAACCAGGCTGCGGCGTTGTTCCCGTCAACCTATCTGGTCCTCAGCATGTGGGATCACGGATATGGTTGGAACTACGTCTGCATGGACGACACTTCAGGGGATAGCCTGAGCATGCAGGAGCTCCAGGCTGGCATCGCGAGCGCAGCGAAGAAGATAGATGTGCTCGCCTTCGATTGCTGCAACATGGGGAACATCGAGGTGGCATACCAAGTCTCGCTGACCAATCTCGTGTCATACATGGTCGGCTCCGAGGAGTCAGTGCCTGGGAACGGCTTCCCGTACGACAAGATGTTGACCACACTCGTCAACAACCCGGCGATGCTCCCGAGGGACTTCTCGATGGCGATGGTTGACGCCTATGGGCAGTACTATGCGACCCAGACATGGGCCAGCACCGTGAATCTTGCGGCGATTGACGTCGTTCAGCTCAAGGCGACCATATCGACCTTATCGACCTGGTCCGCGGACATGAAATCCCTGTTGCCTGGGTATAAGACAGCCTACGCAACCGCGCTGAAGAACGCCTACTACATGTGGGGGACGCACTACTTCACCGATCTGTACGACTATGGTCTACACCTGAAGGTCACGAAGGGCGTCACCGACGCGAAGCTCAAGGCGGACACGACCACCATGCAGAACGCGGTCCAGAGTTACTGCATAAAGGTGTGGGATGCGAAGCGGATGACCGACTGCAAGGGCATATCGCTATACTGGGGCACAGGCAATGAATGGTCCAGCCATTCGGCATCCTATCTGCAGCTGGCCTTCGCCGTAGATACCGGTTGGGGAGCGTTCCTGACAGCGTACAACGCCTAGAGCAAAACTTATGAAACCGTGGGAGGGGGCGGAGGTTTGCCTCCTCTCTTCTTTCGATTTTCCGGCCATGAACCACCTGCGTGGTCAATCCGAAGACAAATGATGTGGACCGAGCGAGCATTGAACTCGCTCGGGCCCGAAACTCGTTTTTTCGGTTCAATGATAGCGAAATTGCCCCAAGGCGTTCGCAAACCTCTTCCATTTCCGATTCCTAATCCCCAAGGAATCATATCGAGCCTCAGCAGGAATGTTTATTACGCTTGCAGGGAAATGACGCGTAGAGTGGAGTCCCCTGTCCAGCAATGCATCCGCAAAATTCAGAATCGTTCTCGTTCAAATGCGGTGCTCGTCGAGACCTGAGGCGAATATCGTCGCTGCAAAGAGTGCAATAGCCTCCTCGTCTGCGAAAGATGTGGACCTTTGGATACTGCCTGAACTGTTCTCCAACCGATACGTTGGCCAGTTCGAAGATCGCGAAGCTCAGATGGCGCGTCTGCCGGATCACATGAGTCTCTTGGCTGAATTCAAAGAGGTCTCGAGAGATGCGGGTGCCGCGGTGGCATTGCCATTTGCAGAGGTTGTGGATTCGAGGACGTGTTACAACTCGCTAGCGCTGATAGACAAAGGGGGAAAGGTGAGAGCCTCATATCGAAAGATCCACATTCCAGACTCTGAGGGGTACAGGGAGGATCTCTACTTCAAGCCAGGAAACCTCGGTTACGTTGTCGCCCGTCTGGGCGATGTCAAGATCGGCCTTGGGATATGTTGGGATCAATGGTTCCCGGAGGTGTCCAGGACCTTGGCCCTCAAGGGCGCCGAGCTCCTGATCTACCCCAGCGCGATAGGTTCCGAACTGGTAAGGCCGGATTTCGACTCCCGTCCCGAGTGGGAACTTGTGATGAGGGCACAGGCGGTAATGAATCGGGTGTTCGTTGCTGCCGTGAATCGCGTCGGTCAGGAAGAGAAGATCAGGTTCTATGGGGGCAGCTTCGTTGCTGACCCGTGGGGCAAGGTCGTCAGGCGCGCATCCACGAGCCGCCCTGAGACGGTGCTTGTGGAGCTGGACCTGTCGCAGATCCGAGATGCGCGTTCATTCTTTGGATTCCTCGACACGCGCCAGCCGCACACCTACGGAGGCTTGACAAAGGCGAGGAGGTCAAGGCTTGTCCGCGAGAAGCGCTAGCGAGGAAGCACCGCGGACCCCCGCAGAGGGTGGATTCTCAATGCCGGCGGAATGGGGCCCGCACGCTGGATGTTACATCTCCTGGCCATGTAGGGAATTAACCTGGCGAGGACACTTCGAGGAGGCAAAGAAGGCCTACTCCGCTGTCATCAAGACAATTGGCCGCTTCGATCCCGTGACGGTTGTCGCTGATCCAAAGACCGCTCAGGAGGCGCGAAGAAGACTCGGTCCAGAAGCGAGGCTCTTCGAGGCGGCGCTTGATGATTCGTGGGCAAGAGATAACGGTCCAATCTTCGTCCGGAGGGAAGACAACAGGCTTGCGCTCGTCAATTTCATGTTCAACGGTTGGGGCAATAAGGGACCGTGGGAGAAGGATGACAGGCTTCCAGTCCTCCTGGCAGAGCGATCGAGGATCAGGCGTTACGATGCGCCCATGGTCCTCGAGGGAGGTGCGATAAGCGTTGACGGCGACGGTACACTGCTCACGACCGAGCAATGCCTGCTCAATGCCAACCGCAACCCCCGCATGTCGCGGGAAGGGATCGAGGAGGTCCTCGCCAGCTATTTGGGCATACGAAAGGTAATATGGCTCGCGAGAGGAGTCGAGGACGATATGACTGATGGACACGTTGACGGTGTCGCCGGGTTCGCAATGCCCCATGTCGTGCTGGCTGCGCACACAAGTGATGACTCTGATCCGAACTATCAGAACTTGGAGGAGAACTTGGCTCGGCTGCAATCCGCCACTGATGCCAAAGGACGACCCCTGGAGGTGGTGAGAATGGTCCAGCCAAAGCCGATGTTGGTTGGAAGTGTCTCCATAACGCCTAGCTATGTCAACCTCTACTTCGCCAATGGCGCGGTGGTCTTCCCGACCTATGGAATTCGAGAAGACAAACTCGCCCTTGAGACCCTCGCCTCCCTGTTTCCCGAACGCGAGATTGTTGGTGTCAGGTGCGACCACATCAGTATTGGAGGAGGGGATGTGCACTGCATCACCCAGCAGCTGCCTGCGGGCGAGCCACTATACCCTTGACGCAATCTGGCAGCATCCCGGTCGTGCGACGAGGGCGAGTCCGAATTTTGAACCGTATGTGGACCGGGCGAGATTTGAACTTAGCCGAGCCAGACTTTCGTGTTTTCGATTCAATCAAAGGGAATTGCACCAAGGCGTCCGCAAACCTCTTCCTTCCTTGTGACCCGATAGGCTTCGTCGAAGGCATTTGCCCGGCTTCTGGGTTCTCGTTGGCATGGTGAGCGGATTCTCGCCCGTGGGCGCCGCTCACATACCATGTTAGAATCGCTCGCGCGTTCGATTCTTGTCCAATAACCGTATTATACTCACGATCCGCTAGTTTTGACGATAGCATGGCAACAAGTAGGATCTCCTTCGTCTTCGTGGCAGTCATCATGGTCGCCGTTCTCGTTGTTCTATCTGGCTCAGCTGCCGCGACCGGCCTCGTTTCTGGCCGAAATGGGTTTGGCACTTCAAGTCCGGATGATTTCTCTCAGCTGTCGATTCAGTCCGATTCGAAGAACCCCGACGCCTTCTTGGTTTCCTTCTTCAACTGGACCTTCAAGATTGACTATGTCAAATCGGGCTTCGAGCCCTCGAACCCTTTCGATATGAATGAGATCGCGAAAGGGATATACGTAGCCAGTCCCATGAATTGGAGGATGAGCTTCTCGATACTCGAGGTGTTCGAATTCAAGAACAACGGGAGTCCATCCTTTGGTCCTGAGGACACCGTAATCTCTAGTGTGGACATTGCGAGAGAGAACTACACAATGTTACCCACCTCATATGAGAATACGCCGAATTGGGGGGTCAGACAAACGTATACTGCAATCTCCCAAGACGGCCTCGTTACGCTTGTGTTCGTCACTAACAGCGAATACGTATTCTACGACTTGGGAGGAGACATCGATCCAACGGAGATACATCTGAATGTCAGGATTTCGCGCTATAACTTCTCCGAAGAGAGCAACGCTACAGGCCTGAAGATTTTGGTCAAATCTCAATCAAGTGCAGGGATATCATATCAGGAATCCAACCATGGCGCCCTTTTAAACATAACGACTTCTCAACCCTTCGCTGGCGGAGCGATCGCTTGGCAGAGCCCAGGACTAGTCCATGGAGACTCCAATGGTCCTCCAGGATTTGGGAGTAGTTGGGAAGATGGAAACCTGACTTTGTCATATCCCAGGGCCAATACGCTGATGCAAGATATCGTCTTCAAGGTCAGAAGCAACTTGACGTACTACACGAATCCGGATTCTCTTAGTCCGAATCCAGTTGTCTACGCAGCTGGGCTCGGTGCTGCCGCTGCTACCATCACCGTTGCAGTGGTGCTCGTGAACCGCGGCCGTCAATCAAGAAACCATTAAGGAGCACACACATCTCCCACCTACGGAGGGATTGCAGTGATAGAGAACGTAATCTACGCGTTCATCGTGGTTTACTCGTGTGCGTTGGCCATTATTGCGGGAAGAGCCTTCAAGGAATCGGGCAGGTCGAAGACGATGCTGGTAGCCCTCGCATTTGTGTTGTTCTTCGCTAAGGGGGTTCTCCTATCCGTTCAGCTGTTCACCGACATCCTCAACGATGCCAATCTATGGATAGGATCGGGACTGCTGGATATCGGCATTCTCACGACGATATTCCTTGCGACATTGAAACCGTAGGAGGTTTCTTTTGGACGAGCTCGCGCTTGAACTGGACAGTCGCCGCAGAATATACGATGCAGTCTGCAAGTACCCCGGCACGCACCTTAGGGAAATCGGCAGGACTGTCAACCTCTCCCCGAACCTGGTCGACTATCATCTTCTCTATCTAGAGAAGCGTGAGCTGGTGTACTCTCTACAGGACGGACTGTACAAGCGGTACTTCCCAAAGGATGTGATAGGAGAAGGCAGGCACAGGGATCTCATCGACGCTCCGGACAAGTGCATAGTCAGTCTTCTCAGACAGCGAATGCCTTTTCGAATCACCTTGCTGCTTCTGAAGAATGGGCCGATGACGCATGGAAGAATGGTTGAGCGCATTCGGAAGTCACCGTCCACAGTCAGCCACCACCTGGACAAGCTCATGAAGGCCGGGGTGGTCTCCAAGAACGAAGGCAAATCAGAATTTGCTATTTCCAGTCCTGCGAAGATCGAGAGAATCCTATTGCAGTTCAACCCACAGCCAGCCAACCTGACTGAAGGGTTCCTGGAAATCTGGGACGACCTTGTCTTATGAATCGTTCTTTGGCTTGGGTATTTGGGCAAGGCGCAGCATTCATGGAACGCCCTTGATGAGGACGTCGATTGTTGGCTATGCGTGAGTGTGGACCGGGCGAGATTTGAACTCGCGACCTCCCGCATGCCAAGCGGGCGATCTGCCGCTGATCTACCGGCCCATTTAGAGTGCGATGTATATGGTAGACATAGTTAAAACTTGCCGAGCATCCTTCATTCGCACCGGATGGCTCACACGAACGAATCCAGCTTCTTCTGGTATCTGACTTTCTCACCAGGAACAGACATCGGATACTCTTCCGTCAAACAGCCAAGGCAGAGATCGTTCGCAGGATGCCCGATCGCGTCCACGAGCCCTTCCACCGAGATGTATCCGAGACTGTCGGCCGTGATCATCTTGCCGATTTCCTCGATCGTCCTCCCTGTGGCCGCGAACTGCTCTCTCGTCTTCATGTCGATGCCGAAGAAGCACGGGGCCCTGATCGGCGGAGATCCCACTCTCACATGGACCTCCTTCGCCCCAGCGTTCCTCACGATCTGCACTATCTGTCGGATGGTGTTGCCTCTGACGATCGAGTCGTCCACGAGGACGACTCTCTTGTCCTTGATGACGCTCTTTAGAGGGTTCAGCTTGAGCATGACGTTCGTGACACGGTCCGCCTGCTCCGGCATGATGAAAGTCCTTTCGACGTACCTGTTTTTCATCAGCCCCTCAGAGTAGCGTATGCCCGACTCCTCTGAGTATCCGATCGCATGCGATCTCCCGGAGTCAGGAATCGGGACGACCACGTCAGCATCGACCGGTTGCTCCTTTGCGAGGCGCTGGCCTATCCTGGTCCTGACCTCATAGACCAGCTTGCCATCGATGCACGAGTCCGCCCTTGCGATGTAGACCCATTCGAACATGCAGTGGGCCTTTCCCTTGGACAGGCCTGTCTTGATCGACCTTATCTCGCCCGGGAGCATCTCGACGATCTCTCCAGGCTCGACATCTCTGATGAATTCCCCGCCCAGGGTGTCGAACACAACGCTCTCGGAAGCAGCTGCGAATCCAGATTTCGTTCTCCCGACGCACAGCGGGCGGAAGCCCAGCGGGTCTCTCATTGCGAAGACCCGATTGTCGATCATGATCGTCATCGAGTACGAACCATGCAGCATGGACATGAGGTTCTTCAGGGACCTCACGGGATCGCCGGTGTTCGCGATGTCGTTCGCGAGAAGCCTGACGGCGATCTCAGAATCAGAAGATGTGATGAACGCCCAGCCCTTCCTCTTCAACTCGTCCATGATCTTCTCGGCGTTCACTATCTCCCCGTTGTGCGCGAGCGCAATGTCGCCGTAGTTCGTGGAAACCACTATGGGCTGCGCGTTCTCCAGGTTGGACGATCCCATGGTTGAGTACCTGACATGACCTATTCCCAGCTGTCCCTTCAGGTTGTTCACATCGTCAGTCTTTAGCGCCTGATGGGCTAGGCCCATGCCCTTGATGGCCTTGATCCCGTTGTTGTAGATTGCGATCCCGGCCGATTCCTGGCCCCTGTGCTGGAGCACTCTGAGGGCATAGAAGATGTCAATTGAGACGTTCGCGACGGAAGCTATTGCGAAAACACCGCACTCTTCCCGTGGGTGATCAGGCTCCATTGACCTTTGCCCCCCCTCTCTGGAATGTGCACATCAATGCTGTTTCGCCCAATTGTAGTGTCTCAGCTTAGCTGTTGCCCCGAAACCGCACGAAGCACAAACCTTGTGTCTCACGTGATACGCGCGCTTGCCGCACCGTCGGCAGACTATGTGGGTCTTCTTGCTACTACGCTTACCCATCGATGGAGTGCCCTTTGTCATTCGACCCTACCTCACGGTGAAATGTATATTACGTTGTCTCCGCGGACTATCGTGGACTCCATCTTACGCACGACATTGTTCTCGTAGGTCTCCTCGACGTTCTTCAGGACAAGGTTCATGTGCGGATCGTAGCCGTCGAGAACGCCGCGGTATCCTCTCTTCCCCTTCAGCTCGACGATGACATGCTGATTAATCGACTTGTTCAGAACAGCCAGGGGTTTGATCAAATTGACACACCTGTCTCGTGATAACGGATACTGTACTTAAAGCTTTTCGGTTTGACATCGGCACGGATTGCGACTGCTGGCTGACCTGTTTTGCAGCGATTCTCACTCAAAGCTGGACTGTCGCGTCTTCCTTCAGACGCTCGAGTATCAGGTACGTATTGCTCCTCTCGACCTCTTCGATCTTGATGAAGGCGTCCACGATTTCCTTCAGCTCCTCCCTCGAGGACGCTCTGAGAAGGACCGCGAAATCGATGTTCCCGAGCAGGAAGTAGACCGCCCATACACCCTGTATCTTGGCGATTCTCTCCCCGATCTTCTTGGAGTACTCCGGACCGTATCTTCCAGTCACCAGAGAGATGGCTAGTATCTCCTTTCCGACCTTCAGCGGGTCAACGACCGCCTTGAACCCAGTGATGACCCCTTCCTCGATCAGTCTGTTGACTCTGTAGTGGACGGTTGACGATGACAGACCGGTCTTCTCCCCTATCTTCTTCAGGCTGATATTGCAGTCTTCCTGAAGCATTTTCAGAATGATCTTGTCGCTTTTGTCTAGAGTAACGGCCGTTTGTTTCTCGGTCAAGAGCTTCCTCCCCGAAAATATTCGAAAAGAGTACAGCGATTTCGTATTCATAACGCTTTCGATGCCGCCGGTTCGAACAGAATAGAATTCATAGCGTGTTCAGTACGAAAACCGTGAAACGAGCCCCGATTCGATTTCCGGAAAACGGCGACTCCATCGGAATTGGTATATGAATTGAGGCCAGGGTCGAACTGCCCTGGGCGGCGACGTGGACGCAACCATCAAATACACGCTAAGTTCGTAGCTTTCAACGGTGGGCTAATGGGCTTTCTCGATAAGATGAAATCCGTAGGGAGCGCCATGACGGGTGGCGCGGCGAAAGTGAGCATCGAATACCCTCATCAGGTAATGAAGCCTGGTGATTCAATGCCTGTAAAGGTGACAGTCGTCTCGATGGGCAAGGAGGTCAAATCTGGCGGGGTCTTCGTTGACGTGTATGCAGAGGAGAACGGTAAGGTCAAATGCAAGACCTGCGGGCACGAGGCCGATCTCCGCCGTGAGACAGTGAAGCAAGCGATCCCGGTCGGTCCTGCGTTCGTGCTGCAGCCGAGCGAGACCAAGGTCTTTGACGCAACGATCCAGGTCCCCTCTGGCCAGCCGACATACAACGGGCAGGTCAGTCATCAGTGGAAGATCAGAGGAAGGCTCGATGCATTTGGGAACGATCCAGATTCAGGATTCCAGGTGCTTGAGATAAGGTAGACCATTCAAGGGCTGGCTCCGTTCTGCGACCTCCGCCCCTTGAGCATCAGTTTTTCTATCGTTCCCCGTAGACTAGATGAAAGCTCCGATCGTCGGCAGGTCCATGAGGTCCATATCGAAGAATATGATGCCCTCTCGGATCTCGCGGGCATCTAGCTCGTTTTTCATGTTCAACCTAGCCAAGAACGATGCTCTCCACCAGAGGTCGAGAGCGTTGTTCGCGAGTGCGCCAAGATACACCTGTGCGAAGTTGTACTCGTAACCCTCCATGTCGCAGAGATATGCAGCGTGCCCCAGGAAGCAGTCTCGTGCGTTCACGATCGCCATGTACTCCTTGAACGCGTCTCGCCCAGAAGCAGTGATGGGCAGAAGCTCAACTTCCGAGGGTTTGGTCCTTGAGAACTCTTCAGTCCTTCCGTCTTCAGATAGGGAGTATCCAAGTATCTCCTTCCCGACCAGGCGGAATATCTTCCAGTCGTTCTTGTCGTCAATGTAGATTGGAAGGAGCGAGAGATCTGGCAGGTCGAACAGTTCAGTTCCGTCTATCAGAGCTCTCTCCTCGAGGTCGGCATCCGGCTCGGTTCTTCGAACCATCTTTGCGATCTCGTTTGCAGGGGCGTTCTGTTTCGTCCTTCCGTGCTCTGCGTATGCAAGGACCCTGCTCAGACCCAGTTCGTCGACCAGCTCGCCTGAGAGCGAGTGTCCAGCTCCTCTGACGGATGAGAAGGATTGGGCGACCCATGTATCTCTCGTATTCTTGACGAATTCCGTGAAAACTATTTTCGCGCTTTCCAACTCCGAGCTCAACCTTCTCTCGCCGTAATCCGTTATGATCGCGCGCGAAACGCCGCCCAGGCTCTCTCCTTCCAGTCCGATACCTCTGCAGGACAGGTTGATATTCAATTGGATCCTCCAGCCGACGAATACGTTGATCGGGAACGATCGGCAGTAGTGAGGGCGATCGTTGTAGATTCGGCATCGCTTGTCCGTCAGGAAGTAGCACGCTCCATGAGCGCCCTTCAACTTCAGTGCGGCGCCAGTCACGTCAGGGGATATGTGTCGGTCAGCTATTGCGTCAGCGAATCGAGGGTCTTTCCTGAATCTCTCTTCTTCGGTGGGAAGGAGTTCGGGTTGACACAGGCAGCACAGCGCGCACCCATCGATGCATCTGTATGACTTCCCGTCTACCTCGGAGTAGTCGATCTCGAGGGGCATGTTGGGGTTAGCCAACAACGTCCCTTCCCGCCCTTTCGCCGACCTGGCCGCCGTTCTCGATCATCAGCTGTCCTCTGAGGAACACTGCATGCGGAAATATCCCCGACACGCCCTCAAAGGCCGTCCATCCGCATTTGGAGTGGAGGTTATCCGCTCTGATGATAGTGCCAGCGGAGGTATCCACGACCATCAAGTCTGCATCGTATCCTACAGCTATCTTTCCCTTGCGGATACCGTAGATCTCGCCTGGTCTCTCGCAGAGCATCCGTACAAATCCAGAAAGCTCGAGATGCTTATCCTTCACATGCTGAAGCATCATCGGGACCATTGTCTCGACGCCTGGCATGCCCGTCGGGGCGTAATCGAAATCTTCGTGCTTCTCGTCGATCGTGTGGGGCGCGTGGTCAGATGCGATGATATCGAAAGTGCCTTCCTTAAGAGCCTGGAAGAGCGCGTGTCTGTCCTCCCTCTTCCGGAGCGGAGGATTGACCTTGGCAAGCTTTCCGAGGCGACTGGACACATCCAGAAGGACATGTTGTGGTGTCACTTCCGAGGTCAGGTTTGGGACCCTCTCGATGAGCGGGATCGACGATTTGGCCGAGACATGGCAAATGTGTAGACGGCAACCTTTCGCGGCCTCCTTCACCTTTCTGATCGCAATCCTCTCGCAATCGTTCGATCTGTTCCTAAGATGGTCCTCGAGGTCCCTTTCAATCTCCTTCTTCCGCATGGATTCGTCCTCTGCGTGCACCGCCAAGACCTTGCCGGTGCTAGCTATCGCTGAGATTTCCCCTTTGATTGTCTCCAGCGAAGGGACAAGTAGCTCCCCCGTCGTGCTGGCCATGTAGAGCTTGAAGCCTATGGATTCCTTTGCGAGTCCAGCCGCATCCATCCCGGGCCTCACCCCTGCGAACAGGCCGAAATCCACCATGCTTTTGGCCGAGGCGATCTTCTTCTTGTCCCTCATAGCTGCGACGGTTGTCGTCGGGGGCCTGGTGTTGGGCATGTCGAAGACGCATGTCACACCTCCGTACAACGCGGCTAGCGATCCAGTTGCGAAATCCTCCTTCTGGGTCATGCCAGGATCTCTGAAGTGTACGTGTGCGTCAATCGCTCCTGGAAGAATCAGCTTGGATCCGAAATGGTATTCCTTGTCCCCCTCTAGCAACTTCGCTATCTTCGCAATCTTCCCGTCCTCGATGCCTACGCAGCACCTCTCAAGTCTGCCAGAGACGTAGCAGTTACCCTCGACTACAACTTCCATTTTCTTCACGGAGTGTCCTTCTTTTCACGTCTCCGCCGGGCTTGTCCTCGGAGAATACCTCTGCTTGGAACTTGAATATCTTGGTGTCCGGTTGCAGCCAAGCATCAGGCATTAGGCCGGCTTTGAGACAGCACTGACCCAGGAACTCCTCGGCGTCCCATCCCCATTCAATCGGCACCTGCGGCAGGAGCAGCCCTCTTCCGAATCCTCTCTGGATTATGAGCCCGTCCTCCCCAATCTTCACGCAGGAAACATATTCCGTTGGTTTCCTCGCGGACACCTCCATGGGAGGTGTGAGCAGGCTGACTTCAACCTTGATCTTCTTGAGTTCCTCTGGTTTCACTGGGGGAAACCGCGGATCTCGGGAGCATGCGCTTACCGCAGCGTCCTTCAGTGCATCGATGAGCGGCATGATCGGCTCAGGGTAGCCGATGCATCCTCTCAGCTCATCACCTGGGTATTTGGTGAGAGTCACGAACACTCCTGATTTCTCATTGAAAATGACTGGCGTCTTCTGCTCCGCGGATTTCGTTCGATTCACATGGCTCTCCACGACGGCGCGCGCGATCCGCACCGCCAGCTTGCCATCCTCATCCGTGAACATCGTGCTCTTGCTCGGATGGAGTCACTTCCATAAAAGACTTTACGGCATTCAGTCGCTACTTGGGCAGCTCTTCCTTGATGACCTCATTGATCCACTGGACGAGTTTCAGGTAGGCTTCACGTCCTTTTGCGGTTAGGACCACGCGTTCGTGGCCGTCATCGGAGTTTTCCAAGACTACAAGATTGCGGTTCAGCATCCACGAGAGGTAACGATTGAAGACATCGTAGTTGACGTTCGCCGCAACTTGCAGCCTTGTCTTGAGCATTGGTTCGTCCTCTCGCCACAACCTCTCGAGATGGCGTGCCAGCACGTACAGGTCCGGCCTCTCAAGAGGAAGAGCATCCACCATGGTCTCACAGCTCCTCGAGATACTTCACCATTTTCTTGTGCATCACGTCAAGCCTGTAGTTCCAGTCCTTGAGTGTTCGTGAGCCCTCCTCGTTCGCGCGTCTTCTCAATCTCGAGTAGAGCAAGTAGCAGAGACTGATCAGGGCGGCTGCGCCGATTAGCAGGACAAGACTCCAAATTAGCAGACCAAAACTCCAAATCAAGAATGAATACAGGATAATGGGAAACATGACCAGCAACACAGCGATGATTGCGCACGTGAAGATCAGCATCCATGCCCCAGGCTCCCGGGAAAAGCTTCCCTTGCGACGCGCCTCCAACCATGTCGGAACCTGTCTGTACGCCTGCGCTATGAGTTCGAATGCGCTGGATTCTGGCGACTCTGTCGTTTCATGCACAGTCTCCTTCTCTAGAGCTTTGCGAAGGCGATCAGCCCACTCGCGGTAGTCATCTATTCGCGGTTTGAACCATTTCCGTGTTGACCAGACAGATGGGACAAGTATCGCTATCGTTATTGCAGACGGGATGATCAACAGATATGCAGGGTTGCGGGCCAGAATGGAGTCTTGTAGGCCGACAATAAGGGTCACCAATGCGATCATCCACAAGAAAAGGGCACCGCAACCGAGTATCAACCATCTATCTTCGTATCTCGATTGCGTGGCCTCATAGGCTTCAGCTGCCAGTCTGTGGCCCTCGGACAGAGAGTCGATCAATCGGTCTCTAATATCACCTGCTCCGACTTTCGCCCGGGGTATACCGCCCTTTGGCAATTGTGGACGCAGTTGATCTTCAGCGAATCTTCTGGCTTTTATGAAATGATACAACGCCATGGGGAAGCCCGCGAAGCCATCTCCGAAGAGGAACAGTACTACAAGAAGGGTCCAACCTTCGGGCGTCGCGTCTGCTTGGTATAGTATCTCTGAATTCGCACCATCTGCTACAGCGTGGACCTTGACAGCAACCAACGGAGTGATCTGTATTGACAGTCTTCCAGGTTCCTCTGTCACTCGATACCTCGCTGATCTGAGGCGGTGTGCGAGATCTTGAAGGACTTCTTTCGGCGTCCCCGTTGCCGTGTCAAGGCGGGGAATTATGTAGAATATGAGCCCCCATAAGGTGACAAATATGAAGAAGACAGCGTAGAACAGGAAATTGAGATTAGAGCCTGCATACTTCACGAAGAGGGCTATTAGAGCAACATTCACGATGGTTGCTGAGACGATCTTCAGAAGGTTGTTGCGCCTCATTCAAATTCCTCTGCTACCAACAAGAGGCTGCGGTTTAGATAGATGTTACTCCACGGCGATACATGCGGTCTCGTGGATACTCTTGGTGGAGGGATGTTCCAGTCGGTTATTCCAGTGCACGCCCCAAAAGAAGGCTCTCTGGCATGGTACGCTGAACCAAACCTTAAATATCCACCACTCGAATCCGTGAGACGAACCCATGAAGTTTGTGAAGCTCTCCCAATCTGAATTCGAGCAGATCAGGAAACTCTACGAGGGAGTCATGTCTCAAGCCTGCTACGGCCTGTTCTTCAGAGAGGGTATGATCCTCGGCGAGGAGATGGCGAAGATAGCCTCCCAGGAGCCGGAGAAGTTCTTCGAGGTGTGCGCGAATCTCTTGCGTGCTAGAGGCTGGGTCGATAACATCGTTTTCCAGGAATCGACCGCAGTTGCCGAAGGCTCGATAGAGTCTGGACAGGCAGATGGCGCGACGTGCCACAGGTTGAGGGGAATCGTCCGAAAGGTGTACGAGGCCCAGACCCACAGACGTCTGCACTGCGAAGAGATCGAGTGCGTGAGCAAGGGCGACAAACACTGTGTGTTCAAGCTGGAACCAGTCGGGGGAGAATAGGATGGAGTTGAAGCCAGCACTCAGAGCGCTCAGGCAAAGCTGTGGTGCAATCGCGTCTGCGGTCATCAGCAGAGACGGTTTGGTCATCGCAGCGGATGTCCCGGAAGGCGTATCGATGGAGACGTTCGCAATAATGTGCGCGACCCTTCTTGGAGCTGCCTCGACAGCTCATTCGGAACTTCGGATAGGTACTCCTCTCCACGTTGTTGTGGAGGCCGAAGACGCCAAGATGGTCGTGGTCGGAGCTGGCAGGAGGGCGTTGATCGTTGCAGTGGTCGGCAGGAAGGGCGACTCCAGCATCGTTTTGAAGAAGCTGGATGAGCTCGCAGATACGATCAAGATGATCTGAGCGCCTAGTTCAATAACAGAAAAAGGGTTTTATAAGATTTGAGCAGAGGCTGAGACTAGCTTATGTCCAGCTCTTTCAGCTTCTCCGGGGTGGGGACGCCGTCCTTGGTCCATCCACGGGCCTTCATGTAGTCGTCGAGCATGAGATTCATCTCGTCGACCGATATCTTCGACCCCTTGGAAGGTCCATCCGGTATCGGATCCTCGAGGATCCTCGGTGGGAGCAGCCAGTCCTTTCTGGTCACGCCCTCGCGAGCGTTGAAGTTGCCCTTCATGTTGTGTATCCTCTCCCCGATCTTCAGGAGCTCCTCCTCGGTGAACTTGAGGCCGGTTATCGCCTCGATGACCTCTGGCAATTTCGCTATCAGGAAGAACCCTCTCGAGAACTTGCACAGTCCGACCGAATCGTAGACGCACATGAAGTTCTCGGTCTGGGACACCATGAAGCCTTTGTTGACCGTGGAGAACCTGTCTATGCCCTCCCACTTCCAGAACTTGCCGACCAGCTCGGGCGCATAGAACCCGGCCCTCAGATGGCAGGCGCCCCTCGTGGAGGTCATGTACGCGAGTCCGTGCCCCTTCATTCCCCTCACATCGTACGCGGGCGGCTCCATGCCCTTCGTGTGGATGGCGTACCTCTCGGCCCCCTTGCCGATCCTCTTCGCCGCGACCTTCACTCCGTCGGCCAAGACATCGCCGAACCCCTTCCTGTTGCCCATCATCTCTATCATCCAGGGCACGGCGTCGGAGGCGTTGTCCCATGTGAGTCTGAACCCGACCTCCTTCTCGGTGATGATTCCGCGCTGCATCAGTTCCATCGCGAACCCGACGGTGACGCCTGCAGATATCGTGTCCATCCCAAGCAGGTCGCACAGTTCATTCGCCTTCGCGACGGACTCGACATCCGAATTGCCGCACGCCCCGCCGAGCGAGTAGAGCGTCTCGTACTCGATCCCGTCGATGGCGACTCCAGCGAACT
>Ga0315295_10002570_pt1 | contig 15361 bp, 12 predicted proteins | sample YL17G14_0_MG_FD_204453 | JGI IMG/M metagenome (GOLD analysis project Ga0315295, IMG submission 204453) | Sediment microbial communities from Yellowstone Lake, YNP, Wyoming, USA - YL17G14_0 | ecosystem: Environmental > Aquatic > Freshwater > Lake > Sediment | place: USA: Wyoming | collected...
GACGGCTTAGAATCGAAATCGGATGACCCGATCACCAGGAGAGGATCGATCTCTTCGAGCAAAAGGCCGAACCGGTCGGGACTCAACCCCGTGTCAACCGGAACGGCGACCATGCCCGCAAACAGGGCGCCGAAATAGAGGACAGCGGCTGGAACACTGAACGGCAAGGCGATGACGACCCGTTGCCCGGGTCTCCCCTTTAGCCCTAACCACTTCGCCACCCTGAGGCTATTCTCATAGAGGTCCTCAAACCTCAGGGATAATTCCTCATCAAAGATAGCCTCCTTCTTTGGCCACCTCCGTGAAGCCTGGTAAAGCCAGGAGCAAGGACCCACCATGATCTCACCCCAGCATGAACAGCTTATCCCGGATATTGATAAAATTTTGATCAAACGGACAGGGGCATATCCATGGCCGTTTGATGCACCAGGCGCGCTATTTAGAGGCGCACAATCTCTTCAAGGGTCCCATGATAGGCCCCTTCGATGATGGTGCGCAGGACTGCCTCGCTCTTTTCGGCCGGGATCGGCCGGGGCATGGCCTCCAGTTTCATCTTGTTCTGGGAGGCATCCTTGATCGCCTTGTCAATTAAATCCTTGGAGAATCTCTCATACGCCTTCAGGGTGGCCGGGAAATTCAACCTCTTATAAAAATCGAGAAGGCCTTCCGCAAAGTTCCTGCCGATATCTCCGGAATCCCTCACCTCTAAGATCTCTGCCAGATGCTTCAATTTATCCTTGACCACAGGGGCATAGTAGGCGGCGTAGTAAGGGAGCATGACCGCGCAGGCCTCACCGTGATCCATCACGTTACACCAACTGAAGGAATTGAGGTGAGGACCGCCTGCCTGCTTGAAGTAGAGGACCGAGCCGCCAAGGGTGCTCGCCAGGGCCATCATCCTTCGGGCCTCTCTGTCCTTCCCATTCTCCAGGACCCGTGGAAGCGCCTCAAAGAGCAACCTCAAGCCAATCAATGCCCTTCCATTGCATTCGGGGTCTGCGTTCTCATCCACCGTGTTCAAATACCCTTCCATCAGATGGGTCATGGTATCGAGACCCGTCACCAAAGAGATATGGCGGCTGCAGGTATAGGTCAATGCGGGGTCAACGATCCCCTCGACGGGCACAATCGCCGGATCAATGGTCAGCTTCTTGACATGCAGGGTCGTGTCCGTGATCACTGAAAATTTGGTGAATTCGCTTCCCGTACCGCTCGTGGTCGGCACGACGATGAGAGGCATGATCTTTCGGATCTTCTTCGAAACCATCCCCACGCCGAAATAATCGTCCAGTTCCCCTTCTTTGACGGTCGCAAGGATCCCTGCTGCCTTGGCCGCATCCATGACTGACCCCCCTCCTACGGCCAGCATGGATGGGAATCCTTTGGCGAGAAGATGGTAAGTGATGCGGTAGACGGTCTCCTTGCTCGGGTTCGGTTCAACGCCTCCGCAGACCTGATACTGAACCCCATTTCCTTCCAGGAGCCCTGTCACCTCGTCCAATACCCCTGACCTTTTGATCGACCCTTGCCCAACGATCACGAGCACCTTGTTCGAATACTTCTTTACAATCTCACCCACTCTCCGGAAGGACCCTTCTCCAAAGGTGAGCCGCGTCGGCTTCCATGCCTCCAGGACCTCTTCCGCCTCTCTCATGGTCTTCTGCAGATCTTTCATTTCACGCTCCTCCGTTGCGACCTACGGTGATAAGGATAAAGGAAGAGGGAAATGCCTTTTCCAGAGGCGTTTCCCTCCTGTTTCTTCCGCCCGGATCCTCCACTGTTCAATGGACGGTTACCCGGCGTACTCTTCCATGCCCAGCCGTTCGAGGAGCGCTGCGGTGGGGACTCCATTCTCGTCCCAACCCCGGACCTTGTAATACTCCAAAATGGCCTGGTCCAACCCTACAGGCACCTTCCCGGCTGCAGGACCTTCATGGACGGGCTCCATGAAACGCTTCGGATACTGGAAGTCGTGCTCCTTCTTCCAGCCGTAGCGGATGTTAAGGATCTTCTGCAGCGTGGTGATTCGTTCCCCGCACTTCCGCAGATCCTCGAGGCTCCAGTCCAGCCCACAGGCGGCGTTCAGGGTCTTCGTCAGGTCGGTGAGAGTGTAGCCCCTGAACTCCTGAAACTTGCAGTGTCCGGCCGAATTGATGACATTGCAGTAGTCATGGAATTTGGCGTTCCGGTCAGGCGCGTTCTTCCAGGACCAGCGTTCTTCGTTCTCCACCTCACCGACTCCCCACTCCGGGAGCCGGATATGGCCCACCCAGATGTGCTGGGAGTTGCCCCGCTCGTGATTCGGCCCCGAGGCCACGCCTGTGCAGTAATTCAAGGCTGAAATGTACTGGGCCCGCCAGTTGTGGGCGGCAATCTCCTGGCCTTTCATGGCCACCGACCAGGCCTCCGAACCTTTTCCCAGTCGCTGGGCTGCATATTGACACCCTTCCCCAAGGAGATAGGCAAGGCCGCCTTCCCGAAGACCGATCTTCTTCGTCAACTCGACCACGGCCTCATGGTTGCCCCATTTCAGGTCGAGCCCGTAGGTGTCTTTCTTCGTGATCACACCCTTTTCGTAACATTCCATCGCCCAGGCAATCACCACGCCGAGGGAGATGGTATCCATCGAATATTTGTCCGCCAGCTCACACGCGTAGGCAATGGCCTTGACATCGGCGCACATCGTGTTGAAGCCCATCATGGCGAAGGATTCATACTCCGGCCCTTTCCCTTTAAACTGATAGGGGCCTTCCGTAACTTCGCAGAGGTTATGGCACTGGATGACGCAGTACTTGCATGGCCAGGGCTTGGGGTTCAACTCTTTGGTGTAGTTGGAGGCATGCCATGCCTTTACCCCTTCCGGCCAATCCGCCAACCGGTAGTTGCTGATCGGCAGGTTTCCCTGGGGCGCAAACAACTCCGTCGCCATGGCCGTACCGACCCGCTTGATCTGGAGCCACTCGGGCTTCTGAGAATCGAGGATGGCGAGCCGTCGGTTGATCTCCTTGTTCAGGGCATCCAACTCTGCGGGATTGTGACACGGCACTCCCTGCGTGCCCCGGACGGCGACGGCTTTCAGCAGTTTAGATCCCATGATCGCCCCCATTCCGCTCCGGCCGCAGTAGGACTTCTTCCGGGTCTGAATGTTTCCAAATCGCACCCCCCGTTCCCCGGCCTGGCCAACGCTGGCCACCTCGAAGTCGTCCCCGTCCGCGGCATGAATGCCGTCCTCGGCTTCATAGGCATCCTTGCCCCAGAGATGGCTCGCATCCTTGAGGGTCGCCTTGTCGTCGTCAATCAACAGGTAAACGGGCTTATCCGCCCGGCCTGTCAGGACGACGGCATCATACCCGGCGGCCTTGATCTCGATGCCGAAACTTGCAGTGGCGGCAGAACCGGCGTTCAGGTAAATCGAGGGGGAAATGGCGGTCGTTGCCCACTTATCCGCCCCGCTCTGTTTAATCCCGTTGAACGTGCCGGCGCCGAAGGTGAGGCAGTTGGCTGGATCAAACGGCAGGGTTCCCCTTGGGCTCTCTTTCCATAGGAAATAAGCCCCCAGGCCCTCTCCGCCGAGGAAGTACTCGTAGACCTTCTCGGGGACAGGCTCTGCCTTGCAGGTGCCTTTTGAAAGGTCAACCTTTAAAACCTTCTTCCAAACGTGTCTCATAAAGCGTTCCTCCTTTCGGATAATTTAAACCTTTTAAGAAATACCCTTCCCGCAAAACTGGAACCTCTCCATCGGTTTGCAGGCACGCGGATGGGGGGGTAATCAGATCTCAATCGGTTTAATGATCAACATGATGGCCATGACGATAAACACCATGGTTTCCGCGGCCTGAGACCAGTACCTCGCCGTAAAGGACATGACGAGCCCCAGGGCAAACGCGGATACGAAGGTCCCGTTCAGGTTCCCCATGCCACCCACGATCACCACCGAGAAACTCAACAGGAGGACCGTGAACCCCATGTACGGGTGAATCGAGGTGATGGGCGCGTAAAGGATCCCTCCCAGGGCAGCGAGTGCGCTTCCCAGCATGAACACCACGGAAAAATATTTGTCCACCTTAATCCCGAGGCACCGCACCCCGTCTTTGTCCTCCAGGGCCGCCACCACGATCTTTCCCACAATACTCTTCCTGAAAAAGAAGTTCAATGCCCCAAAGAGCAGAACGGCAATCACGACGATGAGGATACGGTAGACGGGTATCGTCAGTCCGCCGAGGGAAAGATATTTCCCGATGGGATCACTCATGGGATAAGGATTGACTCCCCAGATCCACTTGATCGCGTCCACCCCGATCAGGAGAACCGCATAGGTGGCAATGATGGCATAATCGAGGGACTCCCCGTAGAGTCTCCGGATGATGAAGCGCTCGATTACGTAGCTGATCGGAACGACCACTGCCGTGCCGATCAGGGCGGCGACCCAGAAATTCCCCTTGAGGAGCGGGAGAAACGTGATCACCATATAGATCCCCACTGTGTAGACCAGGGCATGGGCGAAGTTGACGATCTTCATGGTTCCAAAGGTCAGGGAGAGGCCTATCGAAATAAAATAGAGAATTGCTCCGATCGTTAGGCCGTAAATGATGGTGTTGATCATCCTCTTTCAACCCCTATCTCTGCCGGAATGCTCCTCCGGGCCCCTTTCTTCCGTACATAGCCCCAGATGCCCTGCCTGAACCTGAAAACGAGGATGAGCAGGGCCATCCCCAGAACGATCTCCCAGCGCGGGATATAGATGGCCAGGTAGTTGCTGATCACCATGTAAACCACGCCGCCGATGATGGACCCGTACAGATTGCCTGCCCCCCCGATCAGGACCGCAAAGACAACGTCCACGTTCCGATGGGTGTCCATAAAATTCGGATTCACATATCCGTAATTCAATGCGTTCAGCGTGCCGGCCAGGCCGGCCAGGCAGCCCGCGAGGACATAGGTCAACCATTTATAGAGAAAGGTGTTGTACCCGAGAAACTTGACCCGCGTCTCGTCTTCCTTGATGGACCGGATCAAATACCCATAGGGAGAGGTGGTGACCCGCCTCAGGACGTAAAACGTGAGGAGCAGGAAAAAGAGCACAAAGCCAAACATGATGGGTCGGCTGCCGAGATTCAGCCCTCCAAGCCCTGCCGGAACGACGCCGAGGCCGTCTTCTCCCTTTGTGATCTTCCTGAGGACCGAGAGAACCAGAAAGAACCCGACCTGGTTGAAGGCCAGATTGATCAGGGCGAAGCAGGCGCCCGTCGTCCTTACGATGATCGGGCCGATCAGCATCGCCAGGAGACCTGCCAGGACAATCCCTGCCAGGATGGCCAGGAGAGGGTCTTTCGTGATGTACCGGATACAGAGTCCCCCTCCGTAGGCCCCGGCCCCCAGAAAGAGCATATGACCGAAGGAGAGCCGTCCCATGTAGCCGTACAGCAGGTCAAAGGAGAGGACGAAGATGCAGAAGATCATAAAATCGGTAACCCTTTGGACCTTGAGAATAGGGGCGAGAAGCACGAAGCCTCCGGCGACGATGACCAGTTCGAGAAGGATCCTCTCCTTCGGCAAATGTCTCTTGAATTCAAGGAAATCCGTCATCGGTCCGGGTGTTTTTTCAGCTTCCTTCTTCAACATCCGCTCCTTCATCTCTCTCACAGGTACTGTTCCAGTTCACGGATATCCGAGAGGGCAGACCGGTCTGCAATCTCTCGTTCCACCTTCCCCTCTTTCATAATAAAGATCCGGTCTGCCAACCGGCTCACGAGGGTGAGGTTCTGCTCCACGATCATCGCAGAGACACGGCCTTTCATCCGGCTCAGGATCGCGGTAACGTCTTCAATGACAATTGCAGCGAGACCCTCTGTCGGCTCGTCGACGAGAAGCAGTTTGGGTTCTCCGACCAGGGCTCGGCCAATGAGGAGGATCTGCCTCTGCCCGCCACTGAGCTGGCCCGCCTGCAACTTCAAAAAATTCTTAATTTTCGGATAGAGCCCGATCACCTTCTCCAGGGCCTGCTCCATCGGTTCCCCCGATCCGTAGGCCGCGAGCTCGATGTTCTCTCTGACCGTCAGTTTTCCAAACACCTTTTTCTCCTGGGCCACGTAACGGATGCCTTCGAGAGAGATCCTTTCCGGGGGAAGCCCGGATATGTCCCGCCCTTCATAAATGATCGATCCCTTCACAGGCTTCAGAAGCCCGGTAATCGTCTTGAGGAGCGTGGTCTTCCCGGCTCCATTTCGGCCGATGACAAAGGAGGTTTCACCCTGTTTAATGCTGAGAGAAACGTCATGAAGGGCTTTCGCGTGACCATAGGCCACATCCAGGTCCTTCATTTCCAGAATGGCGTTATTGTTCAACATCCCCTTCACCTTGGCCGACGTTCTTTCATCCCCTTCAAGGGGCTCTCAGATTCGTCTCCCCTCTTCCCCAGTAGCATTCTCTCACGGCCGGATCGCAGAGCACGGTATGGGGGGGACCCTCACAGATAAAACTCCCTTCGTGCATGACGCAGAGCCGGTGGACCAAATTGACAATTTTCGACAGCTTGTGCTCAATGATGATCAGTGTAAAGTTTTCCTTGATCCGGTGCAGGAGATCCAGCACCTCTGAAATCTCATAGTCGCTCAGCCCCGCGAGAGGTTCGTCGAGGAGCAGAAGCTTCGGTTGGAGGGACAATGCGATCCCGATCTCCAGCATTCTCTTATAGCCGTAAGAAAGCTCGGAGGTTAACGTCATGGCCTTATTGTCGAGACCTACCAGTTTCAGCGCTTCATAACAGCGGTCTGCGATCCCCCCGTTCTTCGCTGAGGCAAGGAAGAACTTCCTGCCGGAGGTGTCTTTCTGTTGGAATCGAATGCTGGAGAGGACCAGATTCTCCCAGGCCGTCATGGAGCTAAAAACGGAGACAAGCTGAAACGTCCGAACCATCCCCCTCATGACCCGGCCGTTCGGTGAGATGCGGGTGACGTCTTCCCCCAGGAAGACGATGCGGCCTTCGGTGGGAGGAAAGAGCCCCGAGAGAAGATTGAACAGGGTGGTCTTTCCCGACCCGTTGGGACCGATAACACCGGTGGCCTCGTCTTTTCGAATGGTGAATCGCACCTTATCGACGGCTTTGAGCCCGCCAAAGTGCTTGCTCAGTCCTTCGGTTGTCAGCATTTCAGACATCTTCTGTCCTTAGCACGAAACCGGGAGGAGGAACCCCAGTAACTTGGAATACCTCCTCCCGCAGGATCTCCTCTTACCACCCTTCTTCCTTCGGGGGCAGTTCGTATTCATCTCCTTCGTACGTATCGATCACCTTTGCGTAATCCCACTTCGGATCCTTCCTCTCCTTGGGTCCCTTTCCTTCCACAATAAAGGACGTGTATTTGTAATGAGCCCTGCCATCGACACGCCAGGTGGCAGGTCCTTTCGGACCTTCAAATTTCGGGTTGTCCATGATCGCCTTGTAGGTCTTCGCCGGTTCGACCGATTTTGCAAGGCCCCACCCCCGGGCCAGATCCATCATCCCCACGTAGGCATTCATGGCATAGGGATCCGGCGGCTCGCCATATTCCTTCCGCCACGCCTCGCTCAACTTTTGAGAAGCCTTCACCACGGCAGGATCCTTGAATCCGGCCATATCCCAGTACCACCACATCTGACAGGTGATGCCTTCCAAGGCCTCGGCAGGAACGCCCACGGCAAACACGTTGATGATCCAGTTGTAGAAGATCTTCGTCTTCTTGGCCAGCTTCATCTCGTAGACCTGTTTGAGGACGCCGATGCCATCGTTGCCCCAGTGACCGAGCATCACGACATCCGGTTTCAACTCCTCGACCTTGTTGATGTAAGAAGTGAAGTCAGGAGTTCCCAGGGGAGACCAGACCTCGCTCACCTTGATATCGGGATAGCGCGATTTGAACACCTTGTTCGCCCCCTCGCCGGCGCCACGGCCATAGGCGTAATCGGGAAGGAAGAGGGCCACGTGTTTCGGTTTGAATTTCCTCGCCACATAGTCCGCTGAAATCCGGCCGACCCCCTCGTTGGCTCCCAGGTTGTTGAGCGTGTAGGGCGCCTTCTCATTCTTGAAGAAGATGGACTCCGGAATCCCGTTGACGGGGAAGAAGAGAACGTCTTTCATCTGGGCCGCCTGTTCGTTCATGGCCTTGCTGATGTGAGCAAAGGTGCCGCCTACAAAGGCATTCACCTTTTCGTCCTGAAAGAGCTCGCGGAATCTCCGGACGGCCACATCCGGCTTGGACTCGTCATCGCGGATCACGGGCTCCACCTTCAGCTTCTTTCCCCCGATGGAGACCCCTCCCGCATCGTTGAGCTCTTTGATAGCCAGCTTCACGCCGTCAAGCTGAATCTTCCCGATGGCCGATCCGGCTCCGGTCATGCTGAACATCACTCCAACCTTGATCTTGTCCTGAGCCGAAGCCGTCCCTAACATGACAAAGAAACAGAAAGCCAAAACCAGACTCCATGCACCGATCCACTCCATTCGTTTTCTCATATTCTCCCTCCTTTTCTTGGCTTGCGCTTAGCAAACACCAAAACTCGATTCCGATCTTCCTGCCCTCCTTTCACTAACAAGTTGCTAAAAAAGTGATCTCCCCCAGGCTGCTCAAAAATACCCAGATGCAAGGCCCCCGAAATCCCGAGGAGTGAGGCGTACTTGAAGGTACGCCGCAACGACGAAGGATGAGGGAAACGCAGCAGATGGGCGTTTTTCAGCAGCCTGCTAATGAAATGATACAGAAGGCCACATCCTGAGTCATTCAATGCCTCTCCTCCGAGAAATCGATTGGACATGAATTCTCTCCCCACTCCTATTGCCATAGGGAGAGGGAAAGAGCCACGAAAAAAAAGGAGACTCGTTAGAGTCTCCTTCGCAAACACGGCAGGCGGAAAAATCGCTTTTTCCACCCATTGCCCTGGGTCCCTGGGTCAGGCAACCAGGGTCGAAGTCCCTAAAACCGAAACCCTATGGATACCGAATTTTAAGTTAACCTGAATTCCGAGTCAAGCCGGCCAAAGCTTTTTTTATGAGAGGATCCTTGATGGCTCTTTCCCTCACCTCTTTCCAAGGAAAACACAGAGGGATGGGATGATTGCGGAAATTTCAAAGACGGATGGCTAGAATTTATGCCTGATGATCGCACCTTTGTCCGCCGATTCAGCCAGCCGGGCATACAGAGAAAGATAACCCCTTTTGAATTTTGGCTCAGGGCGCTTCCAGCGGGCCAGACGGGCCTTGATCTGCTCGTCAGAAACGTGCAGATGCAGTTTCCGGTTTGGAATGTCGATCGTGATCAGGTCGCCGTCCTCAACGACCGCAAGGGGACCGCCTTCGGCTGCCTCCGGCGAAATATGTCCCACAAAACAACCGTTATTTGTTCCCGAGAAGCGCCCATCCGTCACCAAGGCCGTCTTAAGCGCCATTCTGCGGCCATAGAGGAGCTTCATGGCCTTAAACATCTCCCGCATGCCTGGACCTCCCTTTGGGCCTTCGTACCGGATCACCAGCACCTCTCCCTCAGAAATCTTTCCGTCCAGGATCGCCTGATTGGCAGCTTCCTCTGAATTGAAACAGTGGGCCTTACCCGTAAAGGTGTGCATTTCGGGTTGGATGGCAGCAGGCTTGGTGATGGCCGAGTTTGGCGCCAGGTTCCCCCGTAAAACCGCCAGCCCCCCTCCCTTGCTCCAGGGTTCTGCCAGGGTCTTGATGACCTCGCTGTCCAGGATTTGAGCCCCTGCAACGTTTTCCGCCACTGTCTTTCCACTTACCGTCAGCGCATCACCATGCAGCAGAGGGAGAATCTCCTTCATCACCGCAGGCACACCACCCGCGCTGTTGAAATCCGGGACATTGGGAACTGCCGCTGGATTCATCCTGGCAACATAAGGGGTCGTGCGGCTGAGTTCTTCAAAATCATCTATGGTAAGATCTACGTCCGCCTCGTAGGCGATGGCCAGCATGTGCAAGACGGCGTTGGTTGACCCTCCGATAGCCGCATTGAGACGAATCGCGTTTTCAATCCCCTTCCGGTTGATGATCTTGCGGGCGGTCATGTCCTGCTTCATCAACTGGACAATCTGGCGTCCTGATTCCTGGGCAGCGCGCAGACGGTCAGCCCGGGTGGCCGGAAGGGTTGCACTCCCCGGCAGGCTCAGACCGATCGCCTCGGCCAGGCAGCACATGGTATTGGCTGTCCCGAGGAACGAACAAGAGCCACAACTGGGTCCGGCATAGTTCTCCAGATGACGGAAGGTCTCCTCACTGATTTTCCCGGATTTGAGCATGCCTAACCCTTCCGAAAGCGAGGTGGTGTCAGCCGCACGGCCATCGAATTCACAGCCCCCTGCCATCGGGCCCCCTGCAACCAAAATCGCCGGGATATCTAAACGGGCTGCCGCCATGAGCATGCCCGGGACGATCTTGTCACAGGAGCCCAACAGCACCACCGCATCCAGTTGATGGGCTTCAACCATCACCTCCACATCATGAGCGATCAAATCACGGGTCGGCAAAACGTAATGCATACCGACATGTCCATTGGCAATGCCGTCACAGGCGCCGATGAGCCCGAACTCGACGGGCGTTCCTCCGGCCTGAAAGATCCCTTGCTTGACATAATCAGAGACGAGGTTCAGGTTATAATGGCCTGGGACCGCCCGGTTCCACGAGTTGGCAATGCCGACCAAAGGTCGAGCCAAATCGTAATCGCTGTACCCCATCGACTTAAAAAGTCCCCGGACAAAGGCCCATTCGGGCCACTCCAGAATCTCTTTGCTGCGCCAAAACATTGTTCCCCTCCTTTGAAACAACCGAACAATAACCGATAAGGAATCAAATGGCTCTCCCGGCTGCCAGACTCCTCTCTTTCGCCATTTGGATCAACGGTTCTGACTTGATTTGAATCCTTCCACCAGGGTGTGATCAATCACCCAGGTCAACCCGGGAGACTTCATCATTAACAAAGATGTATAAGGATAATCGCAACCGAGGGGTTCAGAGGACGTAAAATTCTTGACCGAAAAGGGCGCAGCATGATTAGCCGGGGCTTTCGTTAGCTGCCCTTTCATAGCGCCGTCTTGAACGGATTCCGGTCCGGAGGGCTAAGCAATGACGATCTCCCTGAACACTCCTCCGGCGCCACAATCGTCCGGCCCATGTCGGTCGAGGCGTAGACCCAAAGGATGGACATCTTTTCGGTGGCCGAGGCGTTGATGAATCGGTGGGGAACACCGGCGAGCATATGGGAAGTATCGTAGGGCTTGAGACGAATGCGTTTACCGCCGGACTCCACGAAGGCCTCCCCTTCGATGATGGTGATTGACTCCTCGCAACCATGGATGTGGCAGGGCAGGGCCACCCCGGGATCAAAAGTCGCCACCCCCACGCTGATCGACTGGGTCCCGGTCTCCGGCACCGCCAACTTCTTCACCCTGACCCCTTGATCGTATTCGTAACCCTCGACCTGATCACTATAGATGATGCCCATTCAATCTCCAGAGTTTTTTGATAAGAGCTCGCTATGAAGCGGGTCAAATATAACCTGCCCCCTCCTCTATCTATCTCGCCTTAATCTCGTGGATGAGCTTGAGCTGGCGAATAAAATAGAGATCGCGCTTGTGTAAAACCTCATCGCGGGAGACGCCTTGATAATCGTAAAAACCCTGGCCAGTCTTGATCCCCAGCTTGCCCTCTCGAACAACTTCATCAAAGAATACGGGTGAGGTGGTCATATTGCTCAATTCCTTGAACAGGTATTGGCTGATGCCGTGGAAAACATCCAGACCGCCCAGGTCGGCGGTCTCCAGGGGACCGAGCCAGGGATAGCGAAAACCGACGCCGCATTTGAGGGTGCGGTCAACGTCCTCGGCACTGACAACACCGGTTTCAACAAGGTGTAACGCTTCCCTGAACACCGCGTACTGGAGCCGGTTGCTTACAAAGCCGGGGATGTCCCTGTTCACGACGACGGGCGCCTTACCCAACTTCTCGGTTACTCGATAAATCACGTCCACCGTGTTATCGGACGTTCGCTCGCCTCGAATCACTTCAACCAACGGCACAATCTCCGCAGGATTGGCCCAGTGCATGCCACCCACGCGTTCCGGATGCCGGCACACGGCAGCGATGTCGGTAATGCGCAACCCCGACGTGTTGGTGGCCAGGATGGCGTCGTCCGGGGTGCATCGCTCGAACTGCACAAAGAGCTCCTGCTTGAGTGAGAGCCGTTCAGGCACGGCTTCGAGCACGTACTGCACGCCATCTAAACTCTCCTCCAGGCGTGTGACCGTCGTAATCCGTTTTCTCGCAGCCCGACCCGCTTCAGCCGAGATCAAACCCTCTTCCACAAACAGCTTTTGGATGGATTCCAGGCGGGCGCAGGCTCGTTCGAGTTGTTGAGGGCTCACGTCATAGAGGTTGACGTCATAGCCAGACCGGGCAAAGCACCAACTCATCCCTGCCCCCATCGTGCCGGAGCCGATCATGGCGACGTTGCTGACATCCTTGAACTTCATCGGGTGTCCCTCCTATCGCACGAAAAGAACTCAATTTATTATTGGGTTGAGTATAAGGAAAGGTGAGGTTTATGTCAAGGAGAGAAACTGTGATTGTGTTAGAGAAGAGCAAAACAAAACTTCAAAATCTTCGGTCTGATCGAAGGAAAAGGCCTCGAGCTTCTAATTCGATGGTTATACCTTTTTGTTCAGTCTGTCTTTAATGGCCGTATATACCCTTTCAGAGTGGGCGGGGAGATCATAGATTCTTGCCCCGATTGCATTTGCAATCGCATTCGTAATGGCCGGAGCCGCCGGGATATTGGGCATCTCTCCGATTCCCTTTGCTCCAAAGGGTCCGTGGACATTGGGGTGTTCGACGATGATGGGGATAATTTCAGGGGTATCCATGGATGTCGGAATGATATAATCCTGAAAGCTCAGGTTCTGGATGATGCCATCTTTAATCACCAGTTCTTCCATGAGGGCATATCCAAGCCCCATCATCACGCCCCCTTCAATCTGTCCTTCCACCATCCTGGGGTTGATTGCCTTCCCGACATCAAAGGCGGCGACGAGTTTGAGAACCTCCACTTCGCCGGTTTTAAGATCCACTTCCACTTCTGCCATTTGCGCGCTATAAGTAAAGACGAAATAGGGGGTTCCCTGTCCTGTCTCTGGATCGAGGGAGGACTTGGGAGGGGTATACCAGCCCTGCCCCATCATTCTTCTTCCCAGCATCATCGATCTCTTGGCCGCCTCTTTCAGCTCGATGCAATGATCAGGGTTATCTCTGTCATAAATGAGCCGATTCTTTGCGATGAGACGTTCGACGGGTAGCCCAAGAATATCGGAGGCCGATTCCAACAGGGGTTTCTTGATCATTTCTGCCGCCATGAGGATGGCATTGCCCATGAGGGTTGTGGAACGAGAACCCACGGTTGGTCCTGATTCCGGCGCAACATCCGTGTCTGGAATGACCATCCGGACATCCTCCAAAGACACCCCCAATGCCTCAGCCGCAATCTGTGAAAGGGTGGTTAACAATCCCTGCCCCATTTCTGTCAGCGCCTGGTAAACGAGGACAGAGCCGTCATCCATCAGATGGATGTTCACTCCGGCGCCGTCAGAGTCGGTTCCGATACTCGTCCGGTACCATCCAATGGCCATGCCCACGCCTCTTCGTTTTTCTCCCTTTTCGAGTTCTTCCGGCTTCGGGCCCGGTTTCCAGAGTTTTACCCATTGGAAGGCCTCCTTTGATTTCTGCATGGCATCCTTCAATCCAACGCTCTGATCAAGGACCTGGCTGGTGGCCGTTTCAGAGCCAAGTTCGACGCAGTTCTTTATCCGCAGTTCATAAGGATCCATTCCCAAGATTTCGGCTAGTTCATCCACCAGGGATTCGTGGGCAAAATTGACCTGCGGCGCTCCAAAGCCTCTCATGGCACCCCCGTAGGGATGATTGGTATAGACCAGGTACCCATCCACTTTGACATGAGGAATGACATAGGGCCCCGCAAGCATGATGACCGCATGGACATGTACCCCTCCTGCCGGAGGAATGAGGGGCCCCAACGAGGCATAGGCCCCCTGCTCGTCATAGATTGTTCCCTTAAAGGCGACAAAGGTTCCATCTTTCTTGGCGCCTATTTTACAGTGAATGATCATGGGGTGACGTTTCGCAGTGGTGAGCGTGATCTCTTCCCGATCATATTCCATCTTGACCGGTCTCCCCGTCTTCCATGCGAGAACGGCCGCCTTTGCCCCAAGGTCGATGGGAGAATCCTCTTTTCCTCCGAACCCTCCTCCTATGGGGGTTTGAATACATTGGACCTTATTCATGGGAAGCCCTAAAACGGCAGCAATATTCTTGCGGGTGGTGAAGGGTGCCTGCATGGGTCCTTTGATGGTGATCCAACCCTCTGGATGAGGAGTGACCAGAGTCACATCCGGTTCAAGGTACATGTGTTCCAGAAAGGGGACCGTATACGTCCGTTCAAGGATAACCTCTGCAGCCATAAATCCCTTGGCAATGTCTCCCTTTCGAATTTTTGACGTGGCTAAGAGATTTCCATTTTCATGAATTTTGGGTGCACCGGGCCGGAGGGCCTCTTCTGTTGAGAAGACGGGTGAAAGAGATTTGTATTCCACTTCAATCAATCCCAAGGCCTGAAGGGCGATCTCTTCCGTTTCAGCAGCCACCAAGGCGACGGCGTCTCCTACATATCTCACCTTGTCTCCACAAATGACGGGCTGATCGGGGATGACGACTCCGATCCCGTTCCTGCCGGGGACATCTTTTGCAGTCAGGACTGCCGCCACCCCGGACAGCCCCCGGGCCTTTTCAACCTGGATTCTCTTGATCAATGCATGAGGGTATGGGCTCCGTAACACTTTGCCGCAGAGGGCTCCGGGAAACTCCATGTCCGCGCCATAAAGTAGTTTGCCCCTGACTTTATCCTGGCTATCCACACGGATTTCGGATTTCCCCACCACACCCAACGCCTCTTGAAAAACAGGCAGTTCCAGAACCTTCACTTTTTCCTTCAGCAGAACCTTTTTCTTTCTTTTCTCCATCGTTCACCCTCTCACTCTTGTGGAGATTGACTCATTCGATGACGCTAAGCCTTACCCGTTAGGTAGTGTCTAAGGCGCTCAGGGTTAATCCTGAGCAAGCCGTGGCGTTTGTGCTGGAATATCGAAGGATTGACTGGCGATTTGAATCGCCTGGATAATCTTCTGGTAGCCTGTGCATCGGCATAGGACGCCCGAAATGGCCCTCTTGATCTCTTCAAGGGTTGGCCTTGGATTCTGATCCAGCAGATTCTTGGCGGCCAGAAGCATGGCAGGTGTGCAGAAGCCGCACTGGATGGCT
>Ga0315295_10002571_pt1 | contig 15358 bp, 10 predicted proteins | sample YL17G14_0_MG_FD_204453 | JGI IMG/M metagenome (GOLD analysis project Ga0315295, IMG submission 204453) | Sediment microbial communities from Yellowstone Lake, YNP, Wyoming, USA - YL17G14_0 | ecosystem: Environmental > Aquatic > Freshwater > Lake > Sediment | place: USA: Wyoming | collected...
CGCCGCGAGGCCGGCGCGGTCCACGGGCAGGCGCTGCTCGAGGCCGCCCTCCACCGGGACGCGATAGAGCTGGTCGGCGGCCCAGGGATAGACGCGCCGCGCGCGGAACAGGATGGACTTCCCGTCGGGGAACCAGCCCAGCACGTTGTCGGCCGACGGATGGAAGGTGAGCCTCTTGGGCACGCCGCCCGCGGCGTCCATCACGTAGACGTCGGTGCCGCCATCGTAGTTGGCGGTGAAGGCGATCTGCGAGCCGTCGGGGCTGAACTTCGCGTAGCGCTCCTCGCCGGGGTCGTTGGTGATGCGGCGGGCGTCACCGCCCGCGGTCGAGGCCAGCCACAGGTCGCCCTCGTAGGTAAAGACGACCTTGTCGCCATGGACGTCGGCGAACCTCATGAGATGGGTGGCAGCGGGGGCGGAGACGCTGAAGCAGGCGAGCAGCGCCGCGACCAGCGGGAGAGAAGCCAGCGTACGCACGGGAACCTCCGTGTCTGGGGAAGGGGCGGATGCCGGAGTCCGATTCAGCCGCGCATGTTCGGGCCACGGCGCGCGGCGCGCAAGTGGGCTGGGGGCGTGTGGCCGCCTCGAGGGCGGCGGGCCCCACCGCGCCTCATCTTCACGTTTCTTTCCGGGCCGCGAGCGGGTATCTTCCCGCCCGATGCTCAACTGGATCTGGGCTGGCTTCTTCCTCGTCGCCTTCCTCACCGCCATTGTCCAGGCCGTGGTGTTCGGCCGCCCGGACGTGTTCCGCGACGTGACGGCCGCGCTCTTCGCTTCCGCGAAGACCGGCTTCGAGATCTCGATCGGGCTCACCGGCATCATGAGCCTCTGGCTCGGGCTCATGCGGATCGGCGAGAAGGGCGGGGTGGTCGAGGGCATCGCGCGCGCCGTCGGGCCCCTGTTCCGCCGCCTGTTCCCGGGCATCCCGCCGGGGCACCCGGCCTCGGGCGCCATCGTGATGAACCTCTCGGCCAACGCGCTGGGGCTCGACAACGCCGCCACGCCGCTCGGGCTCAAGGCGATGAAGGAGCTGCAGACGCTCAATCCCGAACCCGACCGAGCCACCAACGACATGATCCTGTTCATGGTCATCAACGCGGCGTCGATCACGGTGCTGCCCATGACCATCTTCACTTTCCGCGCGCAGCTCGGGGCGGCCGACCCGACCGACGTGTTCGTGCCCATCCTGATCGCCACCTACTGCAGCCAGATGTGCGGGCTGCTGGTCACGTCCTCGATCCAGCGGCTGAACCTCTGGAACCGGGTGGTCATGGGCTGGCTCGCGCTGCTGACCACGTTCGTCGGCGGACTGGTGTGGTACTTCTCGCGCCTCGACGCCGCGGCCGTGAGCCGGCAGTCGGCGCTGCTGGCGAACCTGCTGCTGCTGTCGGTGATCGTGCTGTTCCTCGCGGCCGGCGCGCGCCGGCGCATCCCGCTCTACGAGACCTTCGTGGACGGCGCGAAGGAGGGCTTCCAGGTGGCGGTCGGCATCATCCCCTACCTGGTCGCGATCCTGGTCGCGGTCGGGGTGCTGCGCGCGAGCGGGGCGCTCGACGGGCTGCTGAACGCGATCCGCGCCGGCGTCGGTGCGCTGCACCTCGACACCCGCTGGGTGGACGCCATGCCCACCGCGCTCATCAAGCCGCTGTCCGGGAGCGGGGCGCGCGGGATGATGGTCGAGACCATGAAGACGCTCGGCGCCGACTCGTTCGGCGGACGGCTCGCCTGCATCATCCAGGGCAGCACCGAGACCACGTTCTACGTGCTGGCGGTGTACTTCGGCTCGATCGGCGTGAAGAAGACGCGCCACGCGGTCGGGTGCGCCCTCGCGGCCGACGCGGCCGGGGTGATCGGGTCGATCCTCGTCGCCTACCTGTTCTTCGGCTGATCCCGCGCGGGGCGGCCGCAGGGCGTCCGCCGCCTACCCCGTCGGCGCCTGCCTGATGCCGCGACGCTGCTCAGGCAGGGCGGGCGGCCCCGCGGCCGCCGTCCGCGAAGTCCCGTCCCGCCCCGGCGGCGCGGCGCCCGCCGCCCGCCCCGCCGCGGCCTACTTGATGCCCTGCAGCGTGCGCAGCGCCCGGGCCGCGACGCCCTTCTCGAACTCGGCGAGGGTGGCAGGCTCGGGGTTGCGCGCCAGCAGCGCCTCGGTCTCGCGCAGGATCTCGGACTCCGCCTTGAGCGTCGCCGGCAACCAGCCCGTGCCGCGCCGGTTGTCGAGCCGGGTCAGATCCGCGTACTCGCCGCGGTCGGGGCCCTTGAGGGGACGCAGCAGGCCGCGCAGCCGGCGCGCCTCGAGGTAGATGGGCGCGGCGGCGCCCGAGCGCAACTCGGCGGGCGTCTCGCCGGCGGCCACCCACACTGGCACGGCGATCGAGCACACGGGCTCGCCGAGGATCACCCACAGCGTGGCGCGGCGCGGGTCCTCGCCCGGCTTCACGCCCTGGATCAGGATGGTGCACGCCGTGCTGGCGCGGTCGATGGTGTGGTTGGTGTGGATCCAGCGCGCGGAGTCGGCGGGCAGCAGGCGCCAGGCCGCTCGCTCGGGGTGGGGGAGCAGCGCGTGGCCGAGGTCGCGCGCCGCGGTCTGCAGGATGAAGTCGCCGGTGAGCCGCCCCGGGGGCACGCGCGCGAACAGCGCGCGCTCGCGGTCGAAGCGCAGGTAGCCGGCGCCCTTGTCGGGCGTGCCACTGCGCGAGAAGTTGGTGTTGAGCAGGCACCCGCTCTGCACCGTGTCGGCGTCGAGCCGCTCGAAGCCGTGGTTGTGCGTCTCGAAGATGGCGGCGCCGCCGCGGGCGTCGATCACGACGAAGTTCGTCTGGCACCCGAGCGAGGGCCCGAGCCTCGACGTGAGGAAGCGCTGGAAGTCCTCCACGCTGCCGCAGGTGCGCAGCGCGTCGGCCATGACCCGGCCCTCGAGGTCCTTCTGTTCGCCGGCGACCAGGGGCAGGTTGTAGGCGACCGAGTTGATGATGGCGAAGCCGGCCTCGTTGAGGCCGCCCCACACGATGCGCCCCGCCGTGTCCGGGGCGTTGACGACCGCCACGTACTTGAAAGGCCGCTCGTCCACGAACACGACCTTGTTGGACAGCGAGTCGGTGTCGCGGTTCTTCCAGAGCAGCGGCCTGCCGTCCGTGGTGCCACGGGTCGTGATCACGGCGGTGGTGCAGCCCTCGCCCGCGAGAGCGGGCAGCGTGGCGCACGAGGCGAGCAGGATGACGAGCGCGCACCAGAGCGGCTTGAGCGGGGTCATGGGGATTCTCCTGGGGGCGGCCGGGCGGCGACGACCTTGCGTGCCGCGGCGCATGGTAGAGCATGCCCGCCCCGCGGGCCACGGCGGAAGGCCCCGCCTATGGCAATCGCGTCACCCGGGCTTCGACCGTGAGACGCTCGCCGCCCCGCTCGAGGACGAGCGTGCGCGCCGCCCCCGGTTTCCCGCGCAGGGCCTCCTCGACCGCGCCCATGGTCGCGGTCGCGACCTCGAGCGCGCCCACGCGCAGCAGCCGGTCGCCGGGCTGGACGCCCTCCACGACGGGCCTGCCGTCCTTCGTGACCACGCCGGCGACGACGACGGCGCTGTCCCCCATGGGGCGCAGCGTCAGCCCGACGATGTCGAAGTCGTCCGCGCGGCGCGGCGCGCCGGCCTGCCACCAGGTCATCTGGTTCGGGAAGTCGATCTCGAGGCGGAAGCCCTCGAGCACGTTCGCGCCGATGAAGCCGAGGACGGGGCCCGCCGACTTCCTCGAGTACCAGTCGAACAGGCTCTGATCCAGCCCGAGCAGGCCGACGCCGCGCGCGCGCAGGGCGCCGATGCCGATCTCCGGCAGCCGCATCAGGACGCCGCGCGCTTCGAACGGGAAGCCGAAGAAGTTCGCGCTCCCGACCGCGCCGGTGGCGCGCGGCCAGTCCGGATGCCGGGCCTGCCACGCGCTCGTGAGCGTGTCCGAGACCCAGGTGCCGGCCGAGCCGTTGTCCACGCCGAGTGGGACGGACTCGCCGTCCAGCGTGGCCGCGACGAGGAAGAGGCCGGTCTCGGCGTTGACGCGGCAGGGAAGGGCGGTGCCGCGCGGCTTCAGCACGCCCGGCCGCGCGACGGTCATGCGCCGCGCCGGGTAGTCGAGCACGACGTGGAGGTGCCGCAGGGCCTTCGCCGGCAGGCACGCCTCGGCGGGCACGCCGGGCATCACGCGGGATCCCACGCGGACCTGCGTCTTGAGCCCCTCGACATCGAGGGGCAGGCTGCCGAAGCGCATGGCCGGGGCGGGGGAGGTTGCCTGCACGAACTCCGGCGCCCGCTCGCCCTTCGCCTCGGGGAGCGCGAGCCCGAGCTCGCGCGCGAGCAACTCGCCCATCATGAGGTCCGGGTTGCCCGTGTCCACCCAGGCGAGCGCCTTGCGGATGCCGCCGTCGGGGCGCACGAACTCCACCTCGACGATCATGCGGTTGTGGTCGAGGGTGACGGGCAGCGTGACCGCGCGTCGCGGCTCCGCCGGGGCCCGTCGCTCCGGGGCCGCCGCGGCTGCCACCGTGCGGTCCACCGGCATCGCCGGCAGCACCGCCACGAGCAGGGCGACCACCATCCAGGCGCGTCTCATGCGGGTGTCTCCTTTCGGTGGCGCTCAGGGTCCACGCACCGTCCACCCTCCGCCAGCGGAGAGCGACGGGCGGGGGTTCCCGAAGCACCGCCGGGGCGCCGCCCCCGTCCGCGCGGGCGGTTTCCCCGAGGCGGTACTATGCTGCACGTCCGTCCGCTGGGCCATCTCCACGAGGAGGCCGTCCATGAACGAGAGCCCGATCCTCTACCCCGAAGACCGGATCCCCCTGCAGCGGCTGGTGCCCATGGGGCTGCAGCACGTGGTGGCCATGTTCGGCGCCACGGTGCTGGCGCCCGTCATCATGGGCTTCGATCCGCAGCTGGCCATCTTCTTCTCGGGCGTCGGCACGCTGATCTTCCTCGCGGTGACGCGCATGAAGGTGCCGAGCTACCTGGGGTCGAGCTTCTCGTTCATCGGCCCGGTGCTCGCCGTGACCGGCGGGGCCGCGGCGCTCATCCCCGACGCGCTGTGCGGCATCGCCGCGGCCGCGGTGCTGTACGGCCTCGCCGCGTGGGCCACCATCCGCTTCGGGTCGAGGTGGATCGACGCGCTCATGCCGCCCATCGTCACGGGCGCGGTGGTGGCCATCATCGGGCTCAACCTGGCCTCCTCGGCGGTGACCAACGCCATCAACGCCGACTTCGCCGTCCGCACGGCGGCGGACCAGCGGGCGCTGACGGTGGCGCTGGTCACGTTCTTCACCGCGGCGCTGGTCTCGGTCTACATGCGCGGCTTCATCCGCCTACTGCCGGTGCTGCTGGGCGTCATCGTGGGCTACGCGCTGGCGGCGGCCTTGGGCGTGCTCGACCCGAAGGCGATGGCGGCCGTCGGCGCGGCGCCCTGGATCGGCCTCCCGCCCTTCGAGACCCCGCGCTGGAGCGTGCACGCGATCCTCGCCATCGCGCCGGTCGCGGTGGTGCTGGTGGCCGAGAACAAGGGGCACATCGCCGCCATCTCGAGCTACATGAAGCGCGACCTGAACCCGCACCTGGGCCGCGCCTACCTGGGCGACGCCATCGCGACGTTCGTCTCGGCCATGGGCGGCGGCACACCCCAGACGACCTACGCCGAGAACATGGGGGTCATGGCCATCACCCGGGTGTTCTCCTCGTACAACTTCGTCATGGCGGGCGGCATCGCCATCCTGCTGGGGCTCTGCCCCAAGTTCGGCGCGTTGATCCGCTCCATCCCGAACCCCGTGCTGGGTGGGGTCACGCTCATCCTCTACGGGCTCATCGCCCTGATGGGCGTGAAGATCTGGCTGGACGCGAAGGTGGACTTCTCGGACCACCGCAACATGGTGGTGGCCGGGGCGTCGCTCATCGCCGCCACCGGCCTCGGCGTGAAGGGCGTGACGGTGGGCGGCACCAACATCGCCGGCATCGCGCTGGGCACCGTGCTGGCGCTGGTGCTCAACCTGGCGTTCAGGGTCTCGACACGCGGCGGGGGAGAGGCCGCCAAGGCGGCGTAGCCCCCCTCGGGCGGAGGGAACGAAGCGGCCGGCCCGGTCGAGGGTCCGTCAGGCCCCGCGCCGCCCGTGGATACCGGCGCTGGAGCCCGCGCCGTCGGCGGCCGATAACCTCCGTGGATGTCCCGGGGCGCGCCGCTCCCGTCGCGCGCCGCCGGAAGGCAGGCAGCTTCATCGGTCATGACCGGAGGTTTCATGCGTCCATCGTCGCCGCCCGGTGCGCGGCGCACGGCCGCCTGGCGCGTCGCGCCCGTCGCCGGCCTCGCCCTGCTGTTGGGTTCCGTGCTGGTGCCCGCCGCGGGCGTGTGCGCGGACGGGGAGCGGCTCCACGTCGAGCTGGGCTTCGCGCGCGCGGAGCACCGCTTCAACTCGCATCAGGCCGACTCGGCCGGGCTCTCGTTCGGTAGCGCCTACTCGGGCGAGGTGAACGTGGACTTCCGCGTCTTCGACGTGCCCATGAAGCGGCCCGAGGCGCGGCCGGCCCTGTACGTGACCGCGGGGGCGCTCACCGACGAGCGCACCATCGGCGGGTCCCTCCCGGGACAGCCTCTCACCCGTCCCGCGCTGCTGGTGCTGCGCTCGGGGGTGCACCTGCTCGTGCCCCTGGAGATGGTGCAGCCCAATGCCGGCGTGGCGCTGCGTCTCGGCTGGGAGGGGTCCTACGTGCTGGGCCGCACCGGTGGCTCCGAGTTCCTCACCTCGTCCAAGCTGCGCGTCGGCTTCGAGCGCACGGCGGGTTGGCTCGCGGGGTCGTGTGTCGAGGTGGGGATGGGGCGCGACGAGACCTTCGGCAGCGAGTACGCCTCGAAGCGCTGGGACGTGCACCTGGGGTTGCAGGGGCGCCTGCTGCCGCCGCTTCCCCGCGTGACCCGGCCGCGCGCGGGCGCGCCCGCTGCGGCCGGCACGGCGGCCCCCGCCACGGGCGAGGCGTCGCGCCGCCTGCTGTGGGCCTTCGCCGACGTGCTGGTGGACACCGACGGCAACATCGGGCCCGACGGGCTCTCGATGCGCGTCGGCCTGGCGACCGACGTGGGGGCGGTGCTGCAGACGGTCTTCTCGCCGATCGCACGCTAGGTCGGGCTCGCGCCCGCCGGCATCGGGAGGCCGGCCCCCGTCACAGGGGCCGGCCTCCCTCCTGCGCCTCGGAGGCGCCGGCCGCCGCTACCGCATCCGGACGAGCTTGCGTGACTGAGTGACGTCCCCGGAGCGCAGGACGCAGAGATAGACGCCCGGCGGCACGGGACGCCCGCTCGCGTCGTCGCCGCTCCACTGCACGCTGTGGGCCCCGCCCGTCATCCAACGGTCCCTCAGCACCTTCACCAGCTCGCCCCGCACGCTGTAGATCCTCACGCTCGCGGGGCCGTCCGTGCGGATGGAGAACGGGATCCAGGTCGTCACGCCGAAGGGGTTCGGGTGGTTCTGCCCGAGCAGCAGGGCCGGCGGCCTCGCGCCCGCGGCGATGTCCTCCACGTCGACCGGGATGCTCAGCAGGGCGTCGAGGATGCGCAGCTTCCCCCAGCCCCAGGTGTCGTTGTAGACGGTGCCCGTGAACGCGTCCTGCGCGGCATGGGTCCTGAGCAGCAGGACCACCTGCGCCGTGCTCAGGTTGGGGAACATCTGCATGGCCAGAGCGACCGCCGCGGCCAGGTGAGGGCCCGCGGCGCTGGTGCCGCTGAACTGGCGGTAGGCGCCGGCCGGGTAGCCCGATCCGTCCTGGTGGCTCCGCGTGGTGTAGACGTCGTAGTTGCCCGGCGTGCAGATGTCGAGCAGGTGCTGCCCGTCGATGCGCGGGCCACGGCCGCTGAAGACGCTGATCTGCCCCGGCGGCACGGTGCCGCCTCCGACCCCGGCGTAGCCCTCGAAGCCGCGCGTCGAGTAGGAGCCGTTGACGAACGCCTGGTCCGCGGTGGCGGGCCACGTGACGTTGCGCTGGTCCGTGTAGTAGTCGAGGAACTCCGCTCCGCCCGCCCACGCGCTCACGTTGTCCGTGACGTTGTCGATGGTCTCGATCGGCGAGCCCGTCCCGTTCGCGATCCAGATCTCCCAGGTGCCGTGGACGTTGGGGTTGGTGTTCCTGCCGATGTAGAGGTTGAGGGCTCGTGTCGCCCGCGGGCTGCTGGCCCGCTCGAACCAGACCTCGTACCCATCGACCGAGCTCACGCCCTCGCTCAGGGTCACCAGGCCGCCCAGGGGGCTCCTGAGCCGGAAGGTGAGATCTCCGATGCCGGCGCGCCACAGGGTCGTGTAGTACAGCTCGCTGAGCGCGGCGCCGTAGGCGACGGCGCCCACGCGCAGCCTGACCGAGTCGTGCGCGGCGACGGTGGCGACGGCGTGCTTGTGGCCGCGACCGAGGTTGCCGGAGGGCGTGATCTGGAGGATGGACGAGTTCTCGACCGAGATCAGCTCCTCGTCGGTGGAGGAGCCGTCCAGGAAGTTCCAGATGAAGTCGCCGAACTCGTAGAGCATGACGTCCGCGCCCCGCGTGCGGGCCCACGGGATGAGGCTCGAGATCGGGTTCCCCGCGAAGAAGTCGCCGGGCAGGATCTCGGCGTCGGGGGCCAGGCCGGTGAAGATGTGCCGGCCGACCGTCCCGCCCGCGAGGATGCCGCAGACGCTGGTGCCGTGCCCGTTGCCGTCGGGGTCCGTCAGGATGAGGTCCGTGCCCCGCCGGCGCTCGATCCCCGACGCGCCCAGCGAGGCGTAGACCTTCGAGGTCCCGAGCTGGACGAGTCTCTCGCCGAGGTCGAGCTCTCCGTCGTCGTCCTCGTCGAGTGCGATGTAGACCGGCTCGCCGTAGCCCGGCGAGCTCTCGCCGTAGCCGTTTCCGGGGCCGAGGTCGCGGGTGAGGTCGTAGTCCGCGTCGTTGTAGAGCCAGTCCCACCAGGCCTGGTAGCCGTTCCCGACGTTGCTGGGGGAGGAGGGACCCCAGACGAGCGCCTGGTCCGTGATCCAGCCGTCGAAGTATCGCAGCGACTCGCCCCCGTCCACGACGCCGTTCCCGTTCTTGTCCACCGCGTCGCCGTTGTCGAAGTGGCCGTTGGCGTTCCAGTCGATCCAGTCGAGCGTGTCGCCGTCGGCGAAGAAGAACGAGGGGTGGAAGACGTCGATGCCGGTGTCGAAGTCGGCGATCCTCATGCCCTTGCCCGTCACGGGGAGTCCCATCCGGTCGTGGAGCGTCCACACCGAGTCGGCCTGCACCTCGGGGGCGCTCAGGTCGAGCAGCGGCAGGACCGCCGGGCGCCAGCCCGACGACATCCGCACGACCTCCTCGCGCCCGGCGATCCCGTCGAGCGCCTCCCACGGCACGTGCACGGTGTAGATGGGACCCGTGTGCCCGACCGCGCCGTCGACGCGGAAGAACGAGGCCCCGGTGCCCTCGAGGTCCGCGATCTCGGCGTCGGTCAGGACGTGGTCGAACTTCACCGTCACCGTGACGCGGTCGGACGCGAGGGCGCGGGCCGCCGCCCCGGTCCGCGCGCGGGCGGGGGCCACGGTGTGCCGGCTCTTCAGGAACCGCAGCGGGGTGTCGAGCTTCTGCGACTCGGCCCGGGGGGAGGACACGGCGAGACAGAGGACGAGGATGGCCGCTGCGGCTCTGCGGATGATGCGCACTTTCTCCTCCTTGCCCGTGGTGCGGCACCGGGGAAGGGGGTGGCGCCCGCGGCCGCCCTGGGGCACTGGATTGGCGACTCGCCGCGCCCGGAATGGCGGCGTCGTTCCGGCGACAATGGTAGCACAGGCGGCGGGTCCGGCCGCCCCGTGATGTCGCGCTCCGGCCGTGGCCGGCAGCGGCTCAGTACTCCGTGTAGGACTTCTCCTCGAGCAGGTCGGAGCCGAGGGCGAGGTTGAGCTCGCGCTTGAGCGCGGCGCGCCGGTCGTTGGTGCGGTAGATCGAGCGCGCCAGCTCGACGAAGTCGTCGCCGAAGCGCCGCTCGGCCTCGAGGCGGCGGATGCGGTCCTCGATGTGCCACAGCGCCTGGTTCACCGCCTTGAGGTCGGCGAGGAGGCGCGACACGTCGCGGGCGGCCAGGGGTGAGGCGGCCCAGGTGGCCCGCAGCAGCTCCAACTCGCGTCGCACGTTGGCCAGCTTGGCGGGGTCGGCGATGCGCTCGGACTTGATCTCGAGGATGGTGAGCTTGTCGAGGAACTCGCCGGGCGAGGTCTGGACGTTCAGGAGCATGGCGTTCGGGTCCCGGGGCTTGGGGTCGTGGGAAGCACGGCGATGGCCGCGCCGCAGTATACCCCGGCCGCGAGGCGAGGCCCGGAGGGGGGCCGCACCGGGGCGCGGCCCCCTCCCCGGTCTCGAGACGGGTCGCTCCCGGGGCCCCGCCGGCCGGTGGAACGGGCCAACGGTACCCTTGCCCCGGACTCCCCGGTACGGCTAGGTTCCCGCCTGCGTGCGGGAGGCCGTCCCCTCGATCGACCCGCCGCCCAGGAGGTCTTCGATGCGCCGTGTCCGCTTCGCCACGCTCGCCGCCGTGCTGTCCATCCTCACCGCCGCCGCCTGTGTGGCTCCCGTCCGGGCCGTCGCCGGGGCGCTCACCCTCGATCAGGGCAAGCTCCAGGTCTACCTGCTGCGCATGGATCCCGTCAGCCGCGATGCCCGCGACTTCACCCGCGCGAGCTGGGGCGGCGGGGGTAACGTCGTGGTGCCCGTGCCCCGGCTCGGGAACCTCTTCGCGGGCGTGCTCGGCATCGACATCGCCAACATGCTGTCCGAGGACCACGAGTTCCGTGAGCCGAACACCGGTCTCAGGGTCAAGCAGGAGACGAACCAGAGCTACATGCGCATCTACCTGGGCGGCCGCATGGGGCCCCACGGCCACGGCTTCGTGCGCCCGCACCTGGGCACGAACGTCGCGGTCGTGATCTACGACATCACCACGGACCTGGTGGTGCCCGACGACACGGATCCCGACAAGGAGATCCGCCAGAACCTGGGCTCCAGGACCGAGTCCGCCTTCGGCTGGGATGTCACGGCGGGCGTGGACTGGAACATCGCCAACAAGATCCCGATCGAGACGGGCGTGCGCTGGCTGAAGAGCTTCAACGTCCCGCAGCAGCTCGGGGAGGGGGCGGTGACGGTCCACCCGGCCTACGTGCAGTACTACCTCGGCGTGGGCGTGACCTTCGGGGCGATGAGCGGGAAGAAGTAGAAGCACGCGGTGCGCCCGGGGCGCGGCCGGCCAGGGGGCCCGGCGGCGCGGTCCGGGGCGCGGCAACCGCCGGGAGGCCCGGCCGCCCGGCCCAGTTCAGGAAGGACGACCCATGGATCAGAAGACGTCGGGACCCTTCGTCCCTGCCGGCAGCGACATGAAGGAGGCCACGCTGCGGGCCGTGCTGCTCGGCGTGGTCATGGCGATGTTCATGGGTGCGGCCAACGCCTACCTCGGCCTCAAGGCGGGCATGACCATCGCCGCCACCTACACCACCGCGGTGGTCGGCATGGCGGTCATCAAGAGCCTGCGGGGCACGATCCTCGAGGAGAACTGCGCCCGCACCGTGGGCTCGATCGGCGGCAACATCGCCTCCGGCGCCATCTTCACCCTGCCCGCGTTCTTCATCGCCGGGATCTGGCAGCCCTTCTTCACTCCCGAGCATTACGTCGTCTCCACCGTCATCCTCGTCTCGGGCGGCGTGCTCGGCATCATGTTCGTCACCATCACGCGCCGCGTCCTGGTCAACAACGAGGAGCTGCCCTTCCCCGAGTCGGTGGCGGCGTCGGAGATCCACAAGGCGGGGCAGAAGGGCCAGGGCGGCTCACGCTTCCTGCTGGCCGGCATGGGACTGGGCGGCCTCTTCGCCGCGCTGACCGAGCTCAAGGTCCTCGCCGCGAAATGGCAGGCGGCCTTCGGGGTCGGCAAGGGCGCCATCCTGGCGCGTGGCCCGGAGATGAGCCCGGCCTTCCTCGGCGTGGGGTACATCATCGGACCCAGGCTGGCGGGCATCAACTTCAGCGGGGGCGTGCTGGCGTGGGGCCTGCTCGCCCCGGCCCTCGCGTTCTTCCTGCACTGGAACGATCCGGTCCCGGTCGCGAACTGGACCGACGAGATCATCCGCGTGTGGAGGAACTACGTCCGCCTGATCGCCATCGGCGGGATGCTGGTGGGCGCCTTCTACACGCTCTTCAAGATGCGCAAGAGCCTGCTCGAGGGCATCACCCGCTCCATCGCGAACCTGACGCAGCGCCAGGGCGGCGCGGACGGCGCGCTGCCGCGGACCGACCGGGACATCAACCTCAAGTGGGCCATCCTGGCCATCGGCGCCATCCTGGCCGTCGTCTTCTTCGTCTTCAACTGGTTCGCGCACGACGTGACGGCCGCCATCGTCGCGGCGGCGGTGATGCTGGTGCTGGGTTTCATCTTCGCCGCGGTGTCCGGCTACCTGGTCGGGGTCATCGGGGTGTCCAGCAACCCCACCAGCGGGCTCACCGTCTCGGTCCTCATCACCGTCGCCTTCCTGATGGTGCTGCTGGGGCTGCAGGGTCCCACGGGGGTCGCCGCGGTCCTCGGTGTGGCGGCCTTCACGTGCGTGACGGTGTCCGTGGCCGGCGAGATGATGCAGGACCTCAAGGCGGGCCACATCCTGGGCTGCACCCCCTGGCGCATGCAGCTGGGCGACGTCCTCGGCGTCACGGCGGCGGCCCTCACGATGTTCTTCGTGCTGTCCATCCTGCACCTCGGCGACATCAAGACCGTGGTGGGCGCGAAGCTGGGCGAGCTGGAGAGGACCGGCGTCGAGTCGGTCGCCTACCGGGGGACGAACACCGCGCTGCAGCAGCGGGCCTACGCCCTCGGCGAGATCAGGACCCTGGCTCCGGAGCTGCAGAACGAGCTGCTCGGGACCAACGCCGGCTTCGGCGGGGCGAAGATCCCCGCGCCCCAGGCCAGCCTCATGGCGGTCGTGGCCCGCAGCATCATGGAGCAGAAGACGGAGTGGATCCTCATCCTGGCCGGCGTGTTCATGGGGCTGGGCTTCATCCTCATGCAGGTGAAGAGTCCCATGCTGGTCAGCGTGGGCATGTACCTGCCCATCGAGACCTCGTTCGCCATCTTCCTGGGCGGGCTCTTCAAGGGGATCGTCGAGGGCATGGGCGAGCGGCGGCGATGGTCCGCCGCCCAGAAGGAGAAGGCCGAGAACACCGGCACGCTGCTGGCCTCGGGGATGATCGCGGGGGAGGCCTTCCTCGGCATCTTCTTCGCGGTGCTGGCCTTCATGGAGATCGAGATCCTCAGCGTGTTCGAGAACCCCTCGTACCTGCTCAGCCTCGCCAGCATGGCGGTGCTGGGCGTCATCCTCGTCACCGCATCGCGCGCCCGGGCGAAGGCCGGCTCGTGAGCGCCGCCCGAGTCCGCCCGGCCGGCTGGAACGAAGGGAGTCCGTCCGTGAAGAGAGGCATCCTCGCGCTACTGGTGGCCGCGGCGCTCGTGGGGCCGCGCGCCGCCGCGCCCTGCACCAACATCCTGGTCACGAAGGGCGCGTCGACCGACGGCTCGACGCTGATCACCTACGCCGCCGACTCGCACGAGTTCTACGGCGAGCTGGTGCTCATCCCCGGGGGGACCTTCCCGCCGGGGACGACCCGGGAGATCCTCGAGTGGGATTCCGGCAAGTTCCTCGGCCGCATCCCGCAGGCACCGCGCACCTGGTCGGTCGTGGGCAACATGAACGAGAGGCAGGTGGCCATCGGCGAGACCACCTTCGGCGGCCGCGACTCGCTCAAGGACCCGGCCGGCGTCCTCGACTACGGCTCGCTCATGTTCATCGCGCTGGAGCGGGCCGCCACCGCCCGCGAGGCCATCAAGGTCATCACCGACCTCGTGGCCGAGCACGGGTACGCCTCCACCGGCGAGTCCATCTCGATCTCCGACCCCAACGAGGCGTGGATCTTCGAGATCATCGGCAAGGGCCCGGGCCGCAAGGGCGCCGTGTGGGTCGCGCGCCGCATCCCCGACGACTACATCTCCGCGCATGCGAACTACCCGCGCATCCGGCAGTTCCCGCTCAACGACCCGGCCAACTGCCTCTACGCGCGCGACGTGATCTCCTTCGCGCGGGAGAAAGGCTGGTTCACGGGACGGGACGAGGAGTTCTCCTTCGCCGACACCTACCACCCGCTCAAGGTGGGCCCGCTGCGCAGCTGCGAGGGGCGGGTGTGGAACGTGTTCCGCCGCGCGGCCCCGTCGCTCGGCCTGACCCCGGACTACGTGGACGGCAGCACGCTGAAGAAGCGCCTGCCGCTGTGGATCAAGCCGGACCGCAAGCTCTCGGTGCAGGACGCCATGGCGCTCATGCGCGACCACTTCGAGGGCACGCCCTTCGACATGAACGAGGACATCGGCGGCGGCCCGTTCGCCATGCCTTACCGCTGGCGGCCGATGGGCTACGAGATCGACAGCGTGAAGTACGTGCACGAGCGGGCGATCTCGACGCAGCAGACGGGGTTCTCCTTCGTGGCCCAGTCGCGGTCCGCCCTGCCCGATCCCATCGGCGGCGTGCTGTGGTTCGGCGTGGACGACACCTACATGACGGTGTACGTCCCGTTCTACTGCGGCATCACGCGCGCGCCGCACAGCTGGGCGGCCGGCACCGCCGACTTCGACGCGTTCTCCCGGGAGTCCGCCTTCTGGGTCTTCAACTTCGTGGCCAACTGGGCCTACACGCGCTACTCGGACATGATCGTGGACATCCAGGACGTGCAGCGCGAGCTGGAGGGGCGCTTCGTGGCCGAGCAGCCCGCCATCGACCTGGCCGCCCGCAAGCTGTACGAGCAGGCGCCGCAGCTGGCCCGCGACTACCTGACGGACTACTGCGGGCGGCAGGGCGAGATGGTGACCGAGCGCTGGCGGAGGCTGGGTGACTTCCTGTTCTGGAAGTACCTCGACGGCAACGTGCGCGACGACCAGGGCAAGGTGACGCACCCGCCCTACCGGGAGCGCTGGCTGCGCGCCATCGTGCGCGACGCCGGCGACCGGGTGAAGCAGGGCAGGCCGGACGCGCCCCCCAAGGCGGCATCCCCTCCGGTCGGCGCCACGGGCCGCTGAGGCGCGGGCGGGCGCCGGGGCGAGGTCCCCGGCGCCCGTCCTCTTCGGCACGGCTCGGAGCGCCGCCGTCGGACCGCGCCGAACCGGACGCGCGCGGCGGCGCGGCGCGCGAACGCGGGGTCCCGGCCCGCATCGGCGTTGACACGGGCGGGCCCATGGCGACACTTGCACCATCGCCCCGATGGCCCACTCCGGAAGTCCCTCCACGACGAGGATGACGATGCGCAAGACCGGCCTGCTGGCAGCCCTCCTCA
>Ga0315295_10002572_pt1 | contig 15358 bp, 12 predicted proteins | sample YL17G14_0_MG_FD_204453 | JGI IMG/M metagenome (GOLD analysis project Ga0315295, IMG submission 204453) | Sediment microbial communities from Yellowstone Lake, YNP, Wyoming, USA - YL17G14_0 | ecosystem: Environmental > Aquatic > Freshwater > Lake > Sediment | place: USA: Wyoming | collected...
ACGATCCGAGCTACGATTACTACCTGAACGCAGGACTCGATGAGATACAAATTTCAAATATAGTTCGCAGCGAAAACTGGATCCAACTCTCCTATAACATGATGATGAATCCATCACAATTCATTACGATTGGTCCAGAAATACCTGCTCCGTAAAGGTGTATCTATCTATCGAATTGAAATCCTTAAACCCTATAATTCCTTTCTTTTTTTATGATGGAAAAGAAGATTTGCAGTCATTTCTCTGAGTTCTCTCTGTAACAAATATATCCGCCTGACTGATACTTGGAATAGAACCGATGAGATACATTTAAATAAAACTGGTCAAATATTACCTTTATTAAGGGGATAGAAAATTATGCAAAGAAAGATAGGAAAAAACCTATGGAAAATAATGCTCGCGATCACCATATCTAGCCTTTTTATTGGAACATGTAGTACCATCGCACTTTCTGCTCCAAGCCGATCAACTCTTCTCCCTGAAGAACAAAACGATGAAAAACAAACACCCAGAGGTGACATGGCAAATGAAGACAGGGAAAACCAACAAGAAAGCTACAGCCTTCAATATACCATTAGTTTTTCAAAAGAGGATCTTAGCTTTGGCACACTCCAAGGATATGATCTGGTGACAATGAAAGAATGCTCCTATCTAACAGAGTATGGAAAACCACTCTTACCAGCGAAGCACCTTCTGATAGCGTTACCAGATGACATGAAAGCAACAGATGTCCGAATCCTTTCCATCCAAAAACAATCACTACAAGGACAGTACACACTCTATCCAGCTCAACGACCGCTACCGTTCAGAGAAACCTCTGATTCTACTCTTTATGTGCACCTTAATAGGGCAACATATTTTTCACCATTACCCTACCCGGAACAACTTGTTACATTAGGAGAGCAAACTGATCTCGCAGGTCAAAGTATGATCGAAATAACCATATTCCCACTTCAATATCTTCCTCTTCAAAAAGAATTGAGTCTTATCACCTCAATTACCTTGACTGTCGAGGGAGGAAGTGGATATATTTGCGGTGATTATGTATCCGAACACATCTCTGATAATGGACGCAACCTGTATCAACAAATGATAAAAGATATGGTTATTAATCCAGAAAATATTAACCTTCAAGCTTCACCAAATCCTCAACCCCTCGGTGTAGGACCCGGTGATTACGACTATGTGATAATTACCCAAGCGAGCTGGGTCAGTGCGTTCCAACCACTTGCAAATTGGAAAACACAGAAAGGAGTCCCTGCTACGATAGTGACAACAGATTGGATCTATAACTCAGGTGGGTACAGCGGAACGAATGTTCAAAAAATCAAAGCATTCGTACAGGATGTCTATTCTGCCTGGGGGACGATCTATGTGCTGTTAGGTGGTGATATCAATATCGTTCCCTGTCATTATAGAACGTTTTCAGGAGTTGACTATGATCCAGTTCCAAATGACGCGTACTACGCTGATTTTGATAGTGACTGGATTTGTGAAGTCAACATCGGACGTGCGTCGGTCACCGGTCCCGGAAATAGCACTGGGCAAATAGGGGCCTTTATCAACAAGATTATAACCTACGAGACGAACCCGCCATTGACAAGTTATGCAAAGAATGCAGCCTTCTTCGGTTTCGATCTTGATAGTTGGACGCATGCGGAGCAATGTAAAATTAGTATTAAGAACTCGTATATTCCAACAAGTTGGACCATGACAACGGTCTATGATAGTCAGGGGGGAAACCATCAGACAAACGTCATTACTGCTCTCAATGCAGGCCAGAATCTGGTGAACCACGCGGATCATTCAAACAACGATTGCATGGGAACAGGGTACGTCAATCACGATTGGCTGATTTATAGTGAGGATATGGATGCGTTAACAAACGGTAACAAACAGACGATCCTGTACTCTATGGGATGTGATCCTGCTGCATTTGATGTCTCCAATTGCATTGCAGAACATTTTGTGCGGAACAGTAATGGAGGTGGCATCGCTTTCATTGGGAACTCTCGATATGGGTGGTATGAATATAGTACCTACGATACCTTTTCAATGGGGTTTGATATCCATTTCTTCCAATCACTGTTCCAAGAGAATCTTTACCATTTAGGAGCTGCTTTCTCAGATCATAAGAACGACGGATACCAGGATTACCCTGGTGATGAATATTATCAATATATCTTTACCGAACTCACTTTACTTGGTGACCCTGAATTACCAGTTTGGACAGAAAACCCATCTACCTTTGTCGTAAGTCACCCATCGACGATCCCACTTTTCTCTTCTTCTTTTACCGTCCATGTTCAAACAACCGGCGGGAGCAATGTGCAAAATGCGTACGTGTGCTTGTGGAAGGGTGATGAGATTTATGAACGTGGTCTTACCAATTCCGCAGGAGATGCCACCTTCACGATCGTACCAGAAACCGGAGGATCTATGCAGGTGACGGTAACAAAACAGAACTTCCTTCCTTCAGAGACCTCCGCACAAGTCATTGAAAATAACATTCCTCCGAATCAACCAAGTTCCCCACACCCAGCGAACGGTGCAACAAATGTTCCAGTCAATAGCGATTTGAGCTGGATCGGTGGAGATCCAAACCCAGGGGATACAGTCACCTATGACGTATATTTTGGAACAAGTAGTACTCCTCCTGAAGTAGGATTTAATCAATCAGCAGTATCCTATAACCCAGGTAATCTGAATTATCTGACAACCTATTATTGGAAGATTGTCGCATGGGATAGTTACGGGGAATCAACAGCAGGATCGCTATGGGTCTTTTCCACCAAAGCAAATAGTCCCCCCGTATTCGGTACGCCATCACCCGCGAATGGGTCAACTGGAAATCCCTTAAGTTTTACTTGGAGCATCCCGATCAATGATCTGGATAGTAACACCTTCTCTTGGTCTATTCAATGTAGCAATGGACAGACCAACAGCGGGACTGGTGCAACAAATGGGACAAAGACGCTTTCACTCTCAGGCTTAACCCTTTCAACGACCTACACCGTCTGGGTAAATGCGACTGATCCCGGAGGAAGCGGTCTGTATACAAGAAAATGGTACACCTTCACCACACTCTCAGACAGTACACCACCGACTACGACCATTTCCTTCACAGGAACTCTTGGGGAAAACTCTTGGTACATTGGTTCGGTCACGATAACCCTGACTGCAACGGATGATCTGGCTGGTGTGGACTATACGATGTACAAGCTTGATTCAGGAAGCTGGAATCTGTATACAAGCCCGTTTACCGTCTCAGATGACCGGATACATACCATAGAATATTACTCAGTTGACAACAGTGGGAACACAGAGCCAGTGAAATCCGCTAATTTTAAAATCGATCAGATGCCGCCGATGACAACCCATACCGTCTCAGGGGATATTGGCAAAAATGATTGGTACCGCAATATCAACATCTACTTCAATGCCATTGATAATACCTCCGGAGTCGCCCACACCTTTTTAAGACTTGACAGTGGAACCTGGACTGAATATACAGTCCCGATCGTTTTAACTTCTGACGGTACCCACACCCTCGAATATTACTCTATTGACAACGCGGGGAATCAGGAACCAATAAAAGGTCCATTTACCTTGAAACTCGACCCGACCCCTCCACAGATTAACCTCGTCAAATTCCAAATTGACCTCTTCACCATCAAATTCATTGCAGAAGTAAGCGATGGGGCAAGCGGTGTTGACTATGTTGAATTCTCCATTGATGGAGAATTGCAATATAACGATACTGTGGCTCCTTATGAATGGACCTGGAGCGGATTTGGGGATTATACAGTCACTGCTACTGTCTATGACAAAGCAGGTAATTCACAGAGCCAGTCGATGAGCACACCGTATAGTTACAATACCCAGAAGCTCTTTAACCCCTATCAAATCCAGGAATATGCTTTGAAATATCAGATGAGTGAGTAAGTAGGGTTTAGACGTTTACCTTCCAATTTCCAAGGATTTCGTTTGTGGGTGCATATTTCAATGTCACTGTAACTTCACCAGTGGTATCTAATAAGATGATACTATCGCCAACAGTTATATAGAGAGTAATTGTAGCGGTAGTACCAATTCTTGCTAAACCGTTTTTATTCGTGTCTTGAACCTGCCAGGTTGCGTTATTGCTAGTGGTAATTTTAATATCGCTCCATTTTACATTTGCATCAATAGACTCAATCGTGATCCTATTTGTTGCTGAATCTGCTGTACATTCTATATCTGGTGTTTGGCTGGTTCCTTGTAGACCTTTTTTTGTTAAATTGATACTCGCGGGGTAACTCTCACTTTGTCCAATCCTATTCAATGTCAAAACGTTTCCATCATAGGAAAATATAGAGGTATAGCACACTGCATTATTATAGAGACAGAGCTGATTATCTGTCACTTTCCATGCGCCATTGATCAATGTATCAGTGGAAGGGTTAATGTCAAGTGTACTATCACTGTTGAATATCCATTGACGGGGACTTCCGATTATATTCTGTTCCCATTCTCCGACAAATCGACTGTCAGCCTCACCGGGAGAACCAGTACCACCTTGAAGATATACAATGATAATTAATATGATAACCACAGCTGCAACGATTGCTAAAAGACCCATGATCAATTTTTTTCTGGGTTTCTTTTTTGTTTTTGGTGGTGCAGAAATCTGCTTTTTTTCAACTGGTTGTTGTGGCTCAGGTTGTACCGGAGTAACAGGTTGTTGTTCAACGGTTTTTCCACATGCTGTACAGAATTTCGAACCTTCTATTAGCTCAGCTCCGCAATCAGAACATTGCTCTGTCATGTTTTACTCATCTCTCCTATATTAAAAATTTATAACAATTTATTCTTTAAAAACATATCCTCATGAAGGTATGTTTTTTTTCTGCTCACCTTAGATTTTTTTTATTACGGAAGCCGACGGAGGGATTTGGACCCCCGACCTGCTGATTACAAGTCAGCCGCTCAACCGGGCTAAGCTACGTCGGCGTATTTCGTAGCGGTAATATCTAATCCTATATAAAATTCTCTTGGTGCGTAGGATTTAATCTTATGTACCTGCACCTCGGTCAAGGTATACCCTTTTGTTTTGGCGATTTTTTTCAATGCAGTAATCCTTCCTTCGATATCCTCCTCTTGTATTATATCATAATAGTGTACCTTACATATTGGTGCTGCGATGGATAGTGCAACTGAGAAAAACTTATGTGCTGAGAATGGAAGGTTCATAATGATCCGATCAGCTTTTGTTGGAATTATTTTTTCTGCATCTTTGGCATCAGCATGGATGACTTCAATTGTCTGAAGGACATGGTTCTGTTTTACATTCTGCTTAGCGAGGTTTATTGCATCTGTGTTTTTATCAATCGCATATATTAGTCTTGGTTGTGCATATCGCGCAATCATAATGGAGAAAGGTGCCACCCCAGTGAACAGATCGACCACGATCTCTCCTGGTTTTACTAGAGAAGCCACGCGTTTTCTTTCGGAGGCAAGTCGAGGAGAAAAATACGTTGCTGCGACATCAACATGAAACGTTAAACCATATTCTGTATGGGTTGTCTGTGTTTGGTTCTCTCCAGCAATGATCGTAATATTTCGTGTGCGAAGTTCCCCTGAAACAGGATCAACCAAACACACTGTTCGTATGTTTTTATGGGTCTCTAAGAGTGCGTTGCCAATTTGTTTCCAATACCGAAAAAGAGATTGAGGCAACTTTATCAGGACAATAGATCCTACCACATCATACGATGTTGGTAGCTCTTCCCGAAGGTTTTTTGGGAGTTTCAGTAGGTCTTTGTAACAATGAGGCGTTATCGTTCTTACTTCAAATGATTTGGTGACAATAGTACAGTTCGGTAAATCCTCTGGAGTTCTCGTAACAGGAAAAAAGATACATGTTTCTTCCTTTAATACATTGACATCTTCCCGTAAGAGCTGTCTTTCTTTGAGACATCTCCGTACAGGCTCTGCATGAGCAAGTGGAACACAAAGGGCTTTTATTTTCTTTTTTGTCATTGCACCTGTTGTATATGAGATACTTCAATAAATAGTATGGTATCTAGAAAAGAAAAGAGTCCCGCCTCCCGGATTTGAACCGGGGACCTGCCGGTAACGGCCATAGAGTCTACAGCCGGCCGCTCCAGCCAGACTGAGCTAAGGCGGGGAACCTGTCAAGCCCACATAATAATAGGTATATTTATTAGTTAAGGTTTCTTTCTGAAACTTGTTTGGTATGAGGTTTGGTGTGATTATCTGTCCGCAGTGCAAACAAGTAAAAGGATTAGAGTTATCCTCGAAAACAACAAAATGCATTCGCTGTGGAAAAACGCTTCAATTGGAAAAAATAACAATCTTTTATGAGACCGATTCTCAAGAAAAGTTACGGCAGGTAATTGGACTATTGAACGCTGAGATGGCGGGAAACTCAGGCGCATACAAGAAAATTTTTTTGCGATAAATAGACATCAAAATGAATCATCTTTGAAGCCATTAATCTAAATTTTATACCAATAGTTGTTTATAAGATTAGGAAGGAAAATCGTAATCTATATAAACAAGGTAGATATTTACCTCACCTGAGGTCCGGTGAGGACACAGATATAAGTTACCTACATCTACACTAGAGAGGGACTTATATAGTGGTTCACGGTGTGAACCAGGTGTTTTACCAGACCATTATGAAGCTATATGCAACATGAATTTAGGAGGACACAAAAAATGAAAGGAAACAAAATAATCGCTACCATGGTAGTACTTGCAATGTTACTATCAACGCTGGTAGTTTTAAAACAATTGAATGTTGTAAATCAAGCTAGTGCACAACCTGGTGTTGATGAATGGGGAGATTCATCAGAGGAAATTGTTTATGGTACAACCTATACAAATAATCAGATTAAGATCAATACATCGGAATGGGCAGCAAATGGTACTTATTTCCTTTACTACCCAAATTATTGGTCCGTATCCCCAGGGACAGCACAGAATTTTTCATGGGATGGACCCTACTTAGTAGGAACGGATGACTATCCCGTCCGAGTTATTGTAACACAAGCACAAGTTGTCAATAGTGACACCCTTGATAAGCTGAACACTGGAGGAAACTCAATTTCTTTTCCAAGAGCAGGAATGTGGATTTTTTCCGATGATGATGGTGTAACCCCAGCTGGATATATTTGGATCAACACTTCAACTGCCTATAAAATCGGTTCTATTCCAGATGTTAACTTCGGATCAGCCGCAGAAGTTCAAATAAGTGTTACAGAAGATGGAAACAATGTGCCATGTGTGATAGCTGTCCTTGATCCAGATGGAAATACAGTCTACCAACAATATTCTCAAGGAACTGCAACATTAGACCAAGATTATTTCGGATATGCAGGTGATTACACTGTAAGAGCCTATCGAGATCTTGACAAATTTGCAGTATACTATTATTATGGTGATGAAAACGGTAGTGCTTATGACGCATTATATGGTAGCGATTACAGTGGAGTTTTCCCTGCAGCCATCGACTATTCGTACGCAACCGTAGGTCCTTGGGATCCCCCTGAAAAAAACGCGACTGAAGCTACATTTACAGTAAACACCGCAGAACCAATTATTACTTTAACAAACACAACTGTTTACTGGGGATTTGACACACGGATTGACGTCAACGTCACTGACAGCGAAGGAGTAGGCCTGGACTTCGGATCGGTTTATCCGATTATGCTTAAATTTGGATCAATCTATGTGAATTTTAGTGATTACATTACCAATCTAAATGACGGCGATTATTCGATTATCATCCCACGATTCGATGCGGGTAACGGTTGGACAGACCTAGCTACTGCTGTTGGTAGCGATAACGTAAACGGCACCTGGCGAGTCGTGTTCGGATATGACGAAAACAACGATGATACCTATGAATGGAATAATACTGCTACGTTTATCGTGAAAAGATCAAGTCCACCAGTTCAACTCGTACTCTCAAATTACCAGGATAAAAAAATAGACTTTATCCCTGAGTACATTGGAGGAGACGTTGCTCCAACCATTGATATCAATTTCGCCATCTATGGCACCAGTATTACTGACGATCTTGGGCGAGCATACTATGGTAATGATCCTTGGGAGGATTGGAAGAATATTACCGTAACAGGTGATATCTTGTATCCTGTCGATGAAACCACGCTTACCCATTCTGGATCAAAAGGAAACTGGACTGCTACCGTAACACCAACGAAACCTGGTGGATCAATCATATTAACGATTGATTGGCCTGGAGACGATAATGGAACCGCAAGCCAAACCATTGAAATCATCAATGGGACCCTTGTCACCCCCGCGGTTGATGCATTCACTGTTGGATCTGATTACAACCTCACCGTCACCATCAAAGACATGGATGGAGCTGCCTTGAAATACGCTGCTGTTTATTTAATGTGGGAAGATGAAGCCCTTGCTTTAAACGACACCGAAGGTAACAACAAAGCAGGAAACGGTCTAAATGGGGAATACACTTTCTGGATCACAGCAGATGATCAACTAGCAACTGCTCCACAGAATATTACCATCGCAGCGCAAGCATATCCGGGGGCAGATTTCTGGGGATACGCCAAAGTCGTTATGGATAAAAACCATGACCTGACGGTTAACGTCACGCCTACCACGGGATATTCTGGTGACAGTATTGAATACGATATCATGGTCGGTCTTGTCGGTGGTGGACATCCTGATGATACTGGGTTAACTGTTGAATTACGTAACGAGACTGGAGCGCTTGTGACTGGTGATGATGCATTAGCTATTAACGATGATTATGACATCACAAATTATGCGCATATCCTCTCTGGAGGAACCTATTACCTCTACGCCTACAACGATACTCATGATACCCGAGGACATAACGCATCCCTCATTATCACCAACTACACGGTCACGTCTTCACCATCTGTCCTTGCATGGAAGATTGATACTGCAACAAATATGACTTTCCAGGTGACACCAGCAGGAAACGGTGTGTTAACACTCTATGGGATGTCAGGTCAGGCGGAAGCTTCAAATCCGGGAGATACGTATCCAGTCACCATAGAAAACGGAACTGGTACCCTTGAAGAAGTTAATGCAACCACCCTTGGAAACGTCACCTTCACATTCGAACCCGATGGTGGTGGTGAAAGAAATGCCACAGGTTTACTCCGTGTAACAACAGCGACTGCAACACCAAGCCCGGCAACCATCTACAATGGTGAAGCAACCTTAGTAACAATTACTATTACCCACCCAGCAACAGGAGCTCCCTTGGAAGACGTCCGAGTTGGACTTGATCATGGCATGTCACTCAATGAAACCATCCTCGCCAAGTTACCCACAGATCAATTCACTGACTCAGCTGGAAGAGCACAATTCTCAATCACTGCAGATGCAAGTGGTGAAGTCACCATCTACATCGAAAACGAAACCGATCCTGACAATGAATTCGTCATCACAGCACAAGCTCGAAAACCAATGACCATCAGCCTCAATCCATCAGTGGACGAAGGAAAAACCTTCACCGCTGAGGCAAAAACCAACGGGGTTCTGATCACCGGTACCACTGTAACGTTCACGTTCGACGGACAAACCTGGCCGACCACAACCGGTACCGCAACCATCACTGCCCCCACTGTATCAACCTCAATGGCCTACCCAGTCACAGCAACCGCTGAAGGATACACCCCTGTGACAGGCTCTATTATGGTCGTGAATATCCCGAAACTCATCGTCGCTGTCAGTGGTGAAGTAAAAGCTGGACAAACATTCACCTTGACAATCGCTGATGATACTGGTAGCCCTGTTATTGGTGCAACAATCACCTTCGACGGGAAAACCTACACGAGCGGTCCCGGTGGAGTTGTCACGATCACTGCACCTTCAACTGAAGGCAGCTACCCCGTGACAGCAACCTTCCCAGGATACGACGCGGTATCTTCTACAGTGACTGTCGCAAAAGGCGGCGGAATCCCCGGTTTCGAGCTGCTGACACTCATCGCAGCAATCGGAGTAGCATTCCTGCTCCTCAGACGCAGACGGAACTAAACGCAAACCTAAAAGGGGTTGTACCCCTTTTTTCTCTCTTTTTTTAACTTTTTTTTTCAAAACCCTTTTAACCCCCTTGTTTTTATACTCTCTCTGGGAGTGAGTGATTCTGAAGGTCAGTATCGTAATCCCTGCCATCAATGAAGAACGAGGTATTGGGAAAACCATTGATGCAGTCAATAAAGACTATTTCAACAACCATCAATGGGATCTTGAGATTCTCCTCGTCGATGGAAATTCGAAGGATAACACAAGGGACATCGCTGCAAGTAAAGGCGCAGTAGTCTTCCTTGAGAAACGCAGGGGATACGGAAGAGCTTATAAAACCGGGTTTACGCATGCAACCGGAGATATTATCGTCACCGGTGATGCTGATGCGACCTATCCATTTCATCTTATACATGAATATATCCAGATGCTCTTAGACCAACGCCTTGATTTTCTGACAACGGATCGTTTCGCAGCGCTCAAACATGGTTCCATGTCTCTGAAGCATCGGTTTGGGAACCTGACCTTAGCGTGGACGCTTCGCATCCTTTTCTTAGTGAATATCCGGGATTCTCAATCAGGCATGTGGATCTTCAAACGAGACGCCCTTACTAAAATTCAGCCCTTAGAAACCTTCAACAATGGGATGCCGTTTTCAGAGGAAATTAAAATAGAGATGTTCACGAACAAACACATCAAAGCAAAAGAGATCCCATCCACCCTTTCTGCCCGGGAAGGCCAAGTGAAGCTCGAAAGCTTCAAGGACGGGATAAAAAACCTCAGGTTCCTTTTTATAAAACGAGTCACCCCTTCGAAAAGCATTTGAAAAGGAAAAGGTATTCAACGTGCTTTTCTATCCTCCTTCTTTGAGGACGAAGTATGGATCCATTGATGACCATCTGGGTGTTTTTTATTGGATGTTTTATCGGAATCATCATTGGGGTGATGCTCTCCTATCGGACGGCAGTAACCCCTTTGCAACGCACAATAGCAAAACTCACCTCTCAAGACGAGCAGTATCATGAGACGATGAAATACTACCCCTATGACTCGGATAGGTTCCGGTTCCTTGGTGGACCGATTGACGGGGTTCAATTTGAAGAGGACTCTATCTTGTTCGTCCGATTCAAGCAAGGAGACATTCTCCGTACAAAAGAACAAGAAAAAATCAAGGACCTCGTCGAGAACGGAAAGGTCCAGTGGTTTGAATTTACGACGAAATAAATTTCACTATCTCCTCATGAAGAACTTTACGAATGAGTTCCCCATCTATTTTCTCGTAGTTCCCTCATCACAAGATTCCAAAGCGGTTCAGGGAAATCCAGTGTGGGGCTTATTTAGCCGACGACGGAGAGTTCTTTTTCGATGTTCTTGCCTTTAAAACGTTCCAGAGTGAGACTCTCAAAGACCTCGGATGTTTTTCCTTCAGCAATCATATTGGTGAGCAGCTGAGAAACCATGGGAGAAATCATGAACCCATGACCACTGAATCCATTACATTGCAGGAAACCTTTTATTTCTTTTACCGCTCCAAGGATTGGTCTTGCATCAGGGGTCACATCATAGAAACCGGTCCAATGTCGGAGCAGATTGACATGTTTCAGCACAGGAGAATACCTAGTCAATGTGTATGCCATATGTTCAAGGAAAGCAATCGTCGGCATGGTTTTATATCCTCCTTTCTCCTCAGGTATTGGTATGCCACCAACGATCTGTCCTTCTTTCTGTTGACTAAAATAAATCCCGTCTTTAAAGGAAATGACCATCGCTTCAAACAACGGTTGTAGTCGTTCAGTTGCCATGATCTCCTTGCGAAATGGGGTAAGAGGAAGTTTAATGTTTACCATCTCTGCAATGACTTTCGAAGCAATCCCTGCTGCGTTCACTACTACATCAGTCTCAATCGTCCCTTTATTGGTTATGACCGCACGTATTGCTTTTTTTGACGTTTTCAGGTTCACAACTGTGGTATGCGTATTGATTTCAGCACCAAGGTTCCGTGCTGCGTCCGCATAGGCAAAGGTGGTTTTGAACGGATTCGCATGGCCATCTGTTGGACAGAACGTCGCCCCTATCGCTTTCATGCCTTTTACGTTAAGAATGGGGACAACATCGGTTATTTCCTCAGGTTGTAGGATATCAACCTTCAACCCGAGGGATCGTTGCATAGAGACGTTCTTTTCTGCTTGGTTCATTTCTTTTTCATCATGAACAGCGATAAGATACCCGCCTTGACGAAACTCAATATCCTGACCTAGCTCACGACTTAACTGTTCGAACATCTTAACACTTTGGATCGCAAGTGAGGCATTCTCACGTGTCGACCATTGTTGTCGGATCCCTGCGCCACATGCACCAGTCGCACCAGAGGTAAGATATTTATTCTCAACGACAACAACGTTTAAACCTTTTTTTGACAGTTTGTATGCAAGGGAACATCCGTTCACGCCGCCGCCTATGATGACGACATCTGCTTTACTTTTCATTTTTCTCACTTGCCAGTGTTCCGAGGGATACAGGAATCAATGGGGGCCGCACCGTGGGACGAGGTATGGTTGCTACTTTCTTTCCTGTTTTGTTTTCAAGGATACGAGCCACGAGTTGAATACAGACTCGTCCTTGACAGGGTCCCATGCCTATCCGGAGTTTCTTGCGAAGTTCTTCGATATCGGTGTATCCCTCGTCAATTGCTTGAATAACGTCCTCTTCGCTGATATCTTCACAGCGACACACGATGCTTCGCTTCATAGGTTAGACCTTTATGTTCCTGATATCCATGGCTAGATCGCTGTCTATTTCTATGGTAATCACCATGGTTTTTCCTTGTTTGATTACTTTTTTCACAAGAGCGTTAGTTCGAATAGCACCTGTCCTATCTAACGCTTTCACGCTATCTCCTATCTGAGGGACAGGGACGAATTCATACGGGAGCGTCACCCATGCTTTCTTTCCTGTTACTTTTACGACAAAAATAGCTAACCCTGGGCATATTCCGACACATTTTGTGCATCCGATGCATTTCTCAAAATCATTCACCGGTGGTGCATTGATATCTTTCATGGAGATTGCATGGACGGGACAGGATTCTACACAGGGGTTACAGGGAATCTCCTGCACACATTCAAGGATAGCGACTCCTTTTTCTAGTTGTTTTTCTAAGGGGATCTGTAAATCCTTGGCGGAAAGGATGCCAGTCTTCTCATATTGACGCATGGTGTTTCTCCTTCATTTTCGCTATTTTTTGTTTCGCGATCCGTGGTTTTTCACCGAAGGGACCTGCCCGGAGCTGAGAGAGTTCTTCGCGATAGTGTGTCAAGAGTTTCTTATTCTTTGAACGTCCTAGTTGGATCGCTACGGCAAGACCTGCGATTTTCCCTTCGATCATAGCTGTTGAGGCTTCCTCGATACCTGAGGCATCGCCTGCCACGTACACACCTTTGACTGAGGTCTGCATCGTCTCATCATGGAGTGCGACGTATCCTCCTGCCTCAGGGATAAATTCATGTTGAACGCCAATCTGGGAAAGCAACCGGGTTGACGGGGTCAATCCAACTGCAAGACAAATAGTATCACATTTGATATATTCCTCCGAGTCTTTAATAGGTTTCCAATTCTCATCAAGTCGTACGATCACTGCGCCTTCCACCTTCTGCTCACCACACACTTCTTTGATTGAATAAGACGTCTGTATCGGTACCCCACAGCGTCGCAGTTTTGCCGCATGCACATTATACCCTCCAATCCCTGGTGCTGCTTCCAGAACTCGATCAACCGCTATTCCTGCCTGCAACAACTGATACGATACAATCAAACCGACGTTCCCAGCACCAACCATGATTACCTGCTCACCAGGTTTAACCCCATAAACGTTCATGAGAGTTTGAACCGCACCGGCCCCATACACACCAGGAAGATCATTGCCTGGGAACAACAACATATTCTCCATAGCACCACATGCGAGGATGGCTGCGTCACACCGGACATCATACAACGTGCTTTGATACTCGCAGCGCTGCACAATACCAAAACGATGTTTTTTCTCACTTTCGTAATAGCCGATGACGGTAGCATCAGTCATCACCTGGAATTTTCCTTCTTGTTGAAGGTTCTGTACATCAGTTTCTAAATCTTTTGCAATATCTATTCCGCGGATCCCTGCGCGTTCTTGTTTCGAGCCGAAGAATTTATGAGTCTGCTTAATCAATTGACCGCCCACACGTTGGTTTTCATCAACGAGTAACACCGAAGCACCCTGTGTTGCACTCTCGAGAGCGGCGCACAGACCAGCTGGACCAGCTCCAACAACTAAGACATCGACAGTGAGTGTTTTTTTAGGTTCTCCAAAGAACTCTGCATCAGGTAACAAAGCAAGTTTACCCTGCATCTCAACAATAATACCATCTTTAAGGGGTGCGATACAGGTCCGTACATTCGGGACACCGTTCACCCGCATCAGACAGGAGGAGCATTTCCCGATCCCGCAAAAAAAACCACGAGGGCTGTCATGTTTTAAACTGGTTGTCAACGTTCTGACCCCCGCAGCATGAAGCGCAGAAGCAATGGTATCCCCCTCCTCGCCTACGATTTTATTTTTCTGAAAGTAAAACGGAAGCTCTTTTCGTTTCTTAAAATCAATTATAGGATGAGCTCGTATGCGCACACTGTGCCCCCTATGATGCAAGAATATTCAACGCTTTAAAAGTGTTATCACGTAGAAAGATATCTTATATAATTTGGACATCTTTGATTTGATGATGACGTTGAGCCATTTTTCGGATCATATTGATATTTCGTCCGCCCTTCCCAATAAGTTTCGATTTGTCCCTTGGGTTCACTTCTACTCGTGCGACACTGACCCCATCGTTTTCCTCAAAGCTCACCTTCGTCACATTATACGGTTTACAAAGATTCTGAACAAACCTGGTCATATCCTCATCGAATTCAACAAACTTCACAATTTTCTTCAAAAGCATCCGCAATTTTTCAAGATTCTTGGCTTTGCTTCCGATCGCAATACCAAGTTGCCCTTTCTCAACTATGAATATAACCCGGTCGTCCTCGACAATGCAGTCTCTGATGCTTGCTCCTGAATACTTGGATGCAAGGTTGATGTACTGAACGGTTTCGTTTGAAAGAACTATCTCTGCCATATTGTTTATATCCTTTTTTTCACAAGCTGCAAGATATTTGATTCGCCTTCTGCAAGCACGGCAAAACAGGATACCGCGAAGTTCTTTCCGCAGGCATACCCAAGCTCAACGCCAGTGGATGCATAATTAAATAATGGTACTTTCTGTTCGCCAGC
>Ga0315295_10002573_pt1 | contig 15356 bp, 10 predicted proteins | sample YL17G14_0_MG_FD_204453 | JGI IMG/M metagenome (GOLD analysis project Ga0315295, IMG submission 204453) | Sediment microbial communities from Yellowstone Lake, YNP, Wyoming, USA - YL17G14_0 | ecosystem: Environmental > Aquatic > Freshwater > Lake > Sediment | place: USA: Wyoming | collected...
TCCTGACCAGTGCAAATGCCCCCACCCAGGTGGAGATCAGTTTGCGCGCTCCTCATTCGGTCTGGCAAAGCCTGCTCAACGGCGAAACCCCCGTGCGCGCCATCGTGGATCTGACAAGTCTCGCTTCCGGTACCCACACGGTTCTGGTCCATGTGCAGATCGATGCCCGTCCCGTCCGGATCATTTCCATAACCCCGCAGACCTTTGACCTGTCCCTCGAACCACAGGTGACCCGGACCCTGCAAATACGCCTTGCCCTCACCGGTGACCCGGCCATCGGCTACCAGGTTGGAGAGGCAATTCTCAATCCAGCCAATGTCACCATCTCAGGGGCGGAAAGCCTGGTAACCAGGGTCGATCACATCCAGGCCACCATTGACCTGACCGATGCCCGCCAGAATATCAATACCACCGTCTCCCTTCAGGTTGTGGATTCGAGTAACACTGTGATCGAAGCTGTCACCGTTCTTCCTGAATCCGTTCAGGTCAACCTGCCGATCATCCAGCAGGGCGGATATCGCGATATGGCTGTCAAGGTGATGACCGTCGGGAATCCTGCCAGTGGATACAGCCTGACAAGCGTTGCTGCCTTTCCTCCCATCATAACTGTCTACTCTGCAAATTCTGAGATCATCGATTCCATGCCAGGTTACGTGGAGACCTCCTCGCTCGACCTGAGCGGTGCTGTGATGGATATTGAAAAACGGCTGGGAATCATCCTCCCCCCTGGAGTGACCCTGATCGGCGAGCAAAGCGTGCTCGTAAAAGTGGGTGTCGCGCCCATAGAGAGCAGCCGCACGATCTCCTATCGTCCGGTCGAAATGATCGGCCTCTCAGCCGGGTTGTTCGCCCACCTCTCTCCGCAGACCGTCGATATCATTCTTTCCGGTCCGCTGCCGGTGCTAGAATCCATGTCGATCAGTGATGTGCAGGTGCAGGTGGACCTGACCGGCTTACCTGGCGGAACGTACCAGCTGACTCCCAGGGTGTCCATCGTCCAGCAGGGTGTGACGGTCGAATCGATCCTGCCAGGAACGGTGGAAGTGGTCATCAGCACTGCGATTACACCCACTCCTTGATCCAGAACCTTTTTTCAGAAAGTATCTCATTCAGCCTGTCTAATAATAATTGAATCATGAAACCTATTGTTGCTGTTGTCGGACGCCCCAATGTGGGTAAAAGCACTCTTTTCAACCGCCTTGCGGGAGAGCGTATTGCCATCGTTGACGATACGCCGGGTACCACCCGCGACCGCATCGTGGCAGAAGGCGAATGGAACGGTCGCACCTTTGACCTGGTGGATACTGGAGGGATTGATCCCACCCATGGCGGGAAAACTCCGCTCTCGGTCGATTCAGCGGATTTTATTACCGAGATAAAAGCCCAGGCACTTATTGCAGTCCGGGATGCGGATGCTGTATTGTTCCTGACAGACAGCCCTTCCGGGGTCACGCCCCCCGATCGCGAAGTTGCTGAAATCCTGCGCCGGTATCAAAAAACGGTGGACGGGATGAAATGGCCCCCGGTTTTCCTGGTCGTCAATAAATGTGAGAATGCGAAGCAGAGAAACGCGGTCGCAGAATTCTACGAACTGGGGCTGGGGGATCCATACCCTCTCTCCGCCATCCACGGAACCGGGACAGGAGATCTGCTTGATGCGCTGGTGGCCTCCTTCCCGCTTCAAATCGAAGTGGAAGAAGATGAATCGATCAAAATCGCCATCGTTGGGAAACCCAATGCAGGGAAATCTTCGCTGCTCAATAAATTGGTCGGTGAAGAGCGCGCCATCGTGTCACCCATCCCCGGCACGACACGTGATGCCATTGATACCCATCTTATGGTGGAAGGTCTGCCGGTCACACTGATCGACACGGCCGGCATCCGGCGGCGCGGCAGGATCGAACATGGCGTGGAAAAATACAGCGTCCTGCGTTCCTTCAAAGCCATTGAGCGGGCGGATGTGGTGCTCCTGATCGTTGACGCCGCGGAAGGCATTACCGCGCAGGATACCCACATCGCCGGTTTCATTCTGGATGCCTGGAAAAGCATCGTTGTCCTGGTTAACAAGTGGGATACCATCCCGAAGGACAGCGAGACCATGGAGAATTACACCCGCCATGTCCGCCGCGAGCTTAACTTCATGGATTATGTTCCCATTCTGTTCATCTCAGCCAAAACCGGTCAACGCCTGGATCAGGTGCTGCCAGCCGCGTTACGGGTTCAGGAGGAGCGCATGGCACGCATCACCACCGCCATGCTCAACCGCCTGCTGCGCGAAGCACAGGATGCCCACCCACCCCCATCACACGCCGGGCGTCAGTTGAAGATCTATTACGCCTCGCAGGTGCGGGTGGACCCGCCGACCTTCGTTCTGCATGTCAACGACACCAAGTTGTTCCATTTTTCTTACCAGCGTTACCTGGAGAATAAATTCCGGGAAGTGTACGGTTTTATCGGCACACCGATCAAGATTCTTTCCGCAGGTCACAAAGAGCAGGATGAATAACTGCATCCCCGGATAATAATCAATCAGGCTGCACATCTGTGCAGCCTGATTTTTTTCATGGGATCCAACTAGGCGGTTACGGAGTATCGATGTCAGAAGCCGTGTTGTTCACGAGGTTTGGATCCGGGTATGCAGGCAATGGTGCTGTTATCGAGGCTGTATTGGTGATCGGCCCAAGTGCAAAGGCGCTGATCGTGGTCACCACTGTGTAAACGATATGCTTTCCAGCCGGGATGTTGACGGTGTCCGTGAAGACACCCGGTCCGGCTACGGTGCCGCTGATACAGGTGGCTCCAAGCTCGGGAGCACAGGTCCACGTCCAGCTCAGGTCTCCGACAGGCAAGGTATCCGAGAAGGTGGCACCGATCACATTGGAAGGTCCAAGATTGGTGACATTGATCGTGTAGATGACCGTGCCGCCGGGAATGTAGGTGGTAACCATGTCGGTCATGGTGACTGCCAGGTCGGCAGATGGATGGGCGTCGGTATCCGTGGCGGTGTTGTTGCCAGGGATCGGATCGGCCACGGCTGCGGGAGCTGTTACGGTGAGTGAATTGATCAGGTCACCAACAGCAGCAGCATTGACGGAGGCGACAACGGTGTAAGTGATCTTCAAGCCCACCGGGATATCGACTGTGTCTGTGAAGTTGACTGGACTGACCGGACCGGCGGTGCAGTTGGCACCGCTGTCAGCGATGCAGGTCCAGATCCAGCTGGTGATCTGCCCGGGCCGGTTATCCAGGAGGGTTGCTCCGACGACATCGGCCGGCCCATTGTTGGAGACCACGATGGTATAGGTGACCGTGGCGCCTGGCGGGTAGATCGTTACCCCGTCAGTCATACTTACTGATAGGTCAGCGGTTGGAGCAGCATCGGTATCGGTGGCGGTGTTATTGGCCGGGACTGGATCAGGAATGGCTCCCGGAGCAGTTACAGAGGCGGTGTTCACCAGGTTACCGGTTGCAGCCACATTGACATTCGCAACCACGGTGTAGGTCACACCCTGACCGGAAGCAAGATTGACGGTGTCTGAGTAATTGCCAGCAGGTACAACAGGTCCGGCTGTGCAGGTGGAGCTGAAGTCAGGCACGCAGGTCCACGACCAGGTGGTGATCTGGGCAGGGATGTTGTCAGCAAAGGTTGCGCCGATGACGGTCTGCGGGCCATTATTGGCTACCCGGATCGTGTAGGTCAGGGTGCCGCCCGGAGCATAGAAGGATACGCCGTCGGTCTTGGTGACAGAGAGGTCAGCACTCGGACCAGCATCGGTGTCGGTGGCGGTGTTGTTTCCAAGGGAAGGATCCGGTGTGCCGACAGGAGCAGTGATGGTGACGGTGTTGACCAGGTTGCCCGGGATGGTAGTGCCCAGTGAGGCAACGATCGTGTAGGTGACATGCTTGCCGGATGGGATGCTGACGGTATCCGTGATCCCGGTGGCAATGGGTCCGGCTCCAGCGCCGCAACTGGCACCGGCGTCTGCTGTGCAGGACCAGGTCCAACTGGTGATCTGGGCGGGTTTGTTGTCATTGAATGTTGCCCCGGTCACGTTGAGTGGTCCGTTGTTCGTTACAACCACAGTGTACGTGGTTGTCCCGCCGGGAGTCCAGAGGCTGATGCCATCATTGATGGTGATTGAAAGATCGGCACTGGGCGGTGCATCCGTGTCACTGGCTGAATTGTTCGCCATGTTGGGATCCGGCGTAGGACCAGGATTGGTGATCGTCGCCGAGGTGACCAGGTTGCCGACCGCGGAAGCGCTGATCGCTGAAACGATGGTATAGGTGAGATTCCCTCCGATCGGGATATTGACCGAGTCGGAAATATTTCCGGCAGGCGTGATGGGCCCGGCCGTGCAGACACCGCCGGCACTGGGAACGCAGGTGACAGTCCAGGTGGTGATCTGTACTGGCTTGTAGACCGCTACCGTTGCTCCGGTGACAGCAAATGGGCCGCTGTTGTGGACAATGACCGTGTAGGTGGCTGTGCCGCCAGGCGTGTAGGTGCCCAGGCTGTCATTGATAGAAATGGACAGGTCAGCGCTTGGTCCAACGATCACACCTGTGGGTGTGGGGCTGGGAGCGATCGGCGTGGCTGTTGGGCCAGGACCGGGTGTGTTGGTTGGGCTGGGAGGCAGGATACCGCTGCGAACAATGCGCGGTGCCGACCAGACTGCACGATCCCCGCTCGGTGAGCCGTAGGCTTCCACCTTGAGGATGAATTTGACATTCTCTCCGGCAAGTCCAGAGAGGTCCACATCCATGCGGTAGACCAGGCCGCTAGGTACATCCAGACGCTCAGCGGCAGTCTTCAAGGTAAGTATAGGTCCGGCTCCAATCTGGTAAGCCAGGCGGAAGATCACATAACAGTTCGAAGGACCGCCATTCTGGCAGCCAACATAGGATTGGAAGTGATCACCGTTTTGAACCGTGAAGCCAGGATATTTACCCTGGATATAACCATCGGTTACATATTGCGGGAAGGTGAGCAGACCTTCAGCGCTGGCAAGACCATCTTCCATCAGATGGCTGCCCAATTTGAGTACGAAGCCGCGCACATCCCCGTCAATTCCGGGGCATGGCAGGGCACCCGCTCCGCTCGTCCAGGTAGCGTCACAGGCATTCGCGACAAAATTGTACGCGGAACTGTAAGAACTGCTCACGTTGATATTGACCAGGAAAGGTGAGGTGCCGCTTGCGCCCACACCAAAATCAGTACCATAAGCATTGCGCAGTTTCCAGTAACCAATATAATTGCCCGCGGTAATGGGCGCGGTCAGGTTGACCGAAAGATCAATGGAAGCGCCCGGGGCTACGCTGGTCGGCAGGTTGAAGGCTGAGGCAGCTGCTCCCATGTAATCCCCGCCGGAAAAGACCAGCCGGTACGAGGTCGTCCAGGTGCAGGTGCCAGCATTCTGCAAGCGCCAGGTCTTTGTGAAAGGCGTGCCGCCAGCCATTGCCGTCCCATCCGGGATGGTTACATCCGCAACGAAGGAAGCCCTGTCACAGGTTGAAACAAGTGCTCCAGCGCGGGCAATTCGCGCTCCAGACCAGATTGCGCGGTCGCCCGCCGGGGAACCGGAGGCGAGTATTTTTAAAATGAAATTGACGTTTTGTCCGGCCAGGGAGGATAGGTTGACATCCAGGTTATAGAACATTCCGTCGATCTTCTCACGGAATGTCTTGAGGGTATATATCGGACCGGCACCCACCTGGTAATTCAATTGATAGGTGACATAACAACCTGTGGCTCCATACTGGCAGTTGATGATGGAAAGGAAATGGTCACCACTTTGGACGGTGAAAGCAGGAAAAACACCCTGGATAAAGCCGTCGGTGACGTTCTGGGGGGAGGTCAGCAATCCGGCTGGTCCGGGGGAACCGGTTTCCAGCACGGGAGCATCCAATTTCTGCACAAAACCTCTAACATCCCCATCCGTGCCAGGGCACGGCAGGGTGCCAGCCGCGCTGGTCCAGATCGCCGAACAATAATTGGCGACAAAATCATACGCGGTGGCGGAAACGCTCCCTGAAACAACGATATCAATGAAGAAAGACCAGGTACCGTAGGGTCCTACTCCAAAAAGGGCGCTCGTGGCGTTGCGCAGCATCCAATAACCGCGATAATGCCCGGCAGTGGAGGGTGCTGTCATGTTAACGGTAATATCCACTGTCGCGCCTGGCGCAACACTGGTTGGCATGTTGACCACCGATGGAGCGCCCATCTTTGTACCAGCATAGAACACGATGGCGTAGGATGTGCTCCAGGTGCAGGTGCCAATATTCTTCAACCGCCAGGTCTTAACAAGGGGTGTCCCGGGGGCAAAACTGGTGCCATCCGGGATTGTTACATCGGCCACAAACTCAGCCGCGTCACAGGCCGCTGCAGCCACCGGGCGGGGGGAGAAAGCTGTCCCTGGCAGGAATTGCACCAGAAGAGTGACGAGAAGGACAGCCGGGGTGATGATACGTCGGAATTTCATTTCTTCCTCCTTCACTTGCAAAGCACAGGGCGAACGTCCTGTAAACCAAAAATAGACGAAAAAAAGGGCCAAAACGTTCCTTTTCGGCGTAATGATAACCGAAAAAATCTAAAATGGTATATCCATTTTATATGACAATTAATCACCCCAGAAAAGAGACCCACCTTGACAGGCATTCGCGCTTGCCTTACGATGGGGTGGATACCAATTCCTTTCAGGTTTTCCAAATCCTGGAGGAAAAGGGAAGATTTAAAACTAGAAAAACCACGATAAGAAAGGTTTCCATGAGCTCACACAGGCAGATTGTTGGTCGCTGGGGGGAGAACGTCGCTGCAGAATACCTTGAGAAGAAAGGGTATAAGATCGTCGAGCGCAATGTCCATGCCGCCCATGGCGAGATCGATATCGTCGCCAGGAAGGATAATCTGCTGATCTTTGTCGAGGTCAGGACGCGTACTTCCCATTCTTTTTCCTATCCGGAAGAATCCGTCACGCTGCGCAAGCAGACATATATCCTTTCCGCAGCGGAAGAATACCTTCTCCTTCACCCTGAAACAGGTAAGAGTTGGCAATTTGACCTGGTGGCGGTCGAAGGCAGCCCCGGGGGGAATCCTCAAATCGAGCATTTTGAGAATATACTGGGTTGATCACTATCTGAGTAAGCTTTCAATAATATATTAATCATGAGACACATCCACCTTCAAATATCCGAATCGCTCAGGACAAAAAAACGAATCCATGGGTAATATGGAAAAGCCGGTCTCAAACCATATCCATAGATCACCGCTCATTGTCATCATCGGTCCTACTGCGGTCGGGAAAACCGAGTTTTCCATCCAACTTGCCAGACAGTTTGGAGGAGAGATCGTTTCAGCAGATTCCAGGCTTTTTTATTGCGGCATGGACATCGGCACCGCCAAACCGACTGCCGAGCAGCGCATGCAGGTGCCACATCACCTCATTGATATTGCGAATCCAGGGGAAAATTTGAGCCTGGTCGATTTCCAGAAAATGACTGCAGGGGCAATAGCAGAGATCCAGAAGCGCGGTAGGCTTCCATTTCTGGTTGGCGGAACGGGGCAATACATCCATGCTGTAACACACGGTTGGAAACCCCCGGTGACCGAGCCGAATATTCGCCTTCGCTCCGTTCTGGAAGACCTGGCAGGCTCGCAGGGGAAGGATTGGCTTCACCAGCGGCTGGCTTTGCTCGATCCTGCCTCGGCGAAAAGGATTGACCTCCGAAACCTTCGCCGTACAGTGCGGGCGCTGGAGGTGATCCTCTCGACGGGTCGCAGGTTTTCCGATCAACGCTGGCAGGGAGACAGTCCCTACCGCTTGTTAATCCTTGGGCTAACCCGGCCGCGCCCGGAACTATACGCTCGCGTGGACGAGCGTATCGAAGCCATGTTCGCAGCCGGTCTGTTGGAGGAAGTACGCCAGTTGTTGGCGAAAGATGTCTCGCCGGATCTGCCTGCCATGTCTGCCATCGGATACCGGGAGTGTACACTCGTACTGCGCGGCGATTTGAGCCTGGAGGCTGCCAAAATCCGGATGCGCCGGTTGACGCGTATCTTCGTACGGCGGCAGGCAAACTGGTTTAAATTAACTGATCCCGAGATCCACTGGTTCGATGCCAGCCAGGTCCGGCTGGAAGAGGTCGTAAATCTGGTTCGCACCTTTATCGACTCTTAAGGAAGAAAACTGCCCTGTCCACATTCATTAAGAAATAAAAATATGGCTGAGGGCGTGGGATTGAGCCTGATTTATCAGTAAATTGGGTATCAACGGGATAAAAAAAAGAGACCCGATTTTAAAAACCGGGTCTCTTTTTCATTATGCAGGTTGCGGAGTGCCGCTTTTCTTTGGGGTTGGGGGTGGGAAGATTTTTTCGAACTCCTCCCTGGTCAATGTTTCCACCTCAAGCAATTTGGTTGCCACGGCATCGAGTTCGCTGCGATATTTCTTCAGGATCGAAACCGCCTTCTTATAGGAATCGTCCACCAATTTGCGCACTTCCTTATCGATCTGTTCTGCAATGGCTTCCGAATAATCGCGCTGTTCCGAGATCTCCCGACCCAGGAAGATGAGTTCTTCCTTCTGACCGTAGACCATCGCACCGAGTTCTGTGCTCATCCCCAGCCGTGTGACCATCGTGCGTGCCATGCGGGTGACATTTTCCAGGTCATTCGAGGCGCCGGAGGTGATATCGTCAAAGACAATTTGCTCGGCCGCGCGGCCTCCCAGGAATAGCGCCAGCTGCGCCAGCATTTTCTTCCGCGAGGTAAGCATGCGGTCTTCGCTCGGGCGGTTCCAGGTCAACCCGCCGGCCTGTCCGCGCCCCACGATGGTGATCTTCTGCACCGGGTCAGCTTCGGGGATGGCATTGATGACCACCGCATGACCTGCTTCATGATAAGCAAGGATGCGTTTTTCTTCCTCGCTGATCAGCCGGGATTTTCGCTCCGGGCCCATGATCACGCGCTCGATGGCTTCTTCCAGTTCAGGCTGGCCGATCGCCTTCTTATTGCGTCGGGCTGCCAGGATGGCTCCTTCATTTATCAGGTTTTCCAGGTCCGCGCCGACAAAACCGGGCGTGCCGCGTGCTATGCTTCCCAGGTCCACCGTGGGCTCGAACGGCTTGCCGCGCGCATGCACTTTCAGGATAGCCTCGCGGCCGCGCATATCCGGGCGGTCGAGTGTGATGCGACGGTCGAAGCGACCGGGACGCAGCAGGGCTGGATCCAGGATATCGGGACGGTTTGTGGCTGCGACAACGATGACATTCGTATCAGTATCGAACCCATCCATTTCCACCAGCATCTGGTTGAGAGTTTGCTCACGTTCGTCGTGCGACCCGCCCAGGCCCGCGCCGCGTTGTCGACCGACCGCGTCGATTTCGTCCACAAACACGATGCACGGCGAATGGCGTTTGGCCTGCTCAAAAAGGTCGCGCACCCGGCTCGCACCCACTCCGACGAACATTTCCACGAACTCGGAACCGGAGATCGAGAAGAAGGGTACACCTGCCTCCCCCGAGACAGCCTTGGCGAGCAGGGTCTTGCCCGTGCCAGGAGGCCCCACCAGCAGAACACCCTTTGGAATACGGGCACCCAGCTGGATGAACTTTTGCGGCTCCTTCAGGAATTCGACCACTTCCTTCAACTCTTCCTTGGATTCATCGATACCGGCTACATCTTCAAATGTCACGGTGGGATGTTCACCGGTGAACATGCGCGCTTTAGATTTTCCAAAAGCCATCGCCGCGTTGTTGCTGCCTTGCGCCTGGCGAAAAATGAACCAGAACAGTCCACCGATCAGGATGATCGGCAGGATATACGAGGCCAGCGTCAATAATCCTGCCCAGGGACTGGGGGGATTCACTTCGATGGCCACTTTCAATAGCTGTTCGGGTGTTACGCCAAGATCCAGCAATTGTGCGACAAGCGTGGTCTCCGCCTCTTTGCGTGCTGTCTGCTCGATCGGACCACTGTCACCTGGTGATATCACTGTCAGGCTGTTGTCATCCTTGACGACAATGCGCGTGATCTTGCCTTCCTGGACCTGCTTGGCAACTTCGCTGATGGTCAGCGGACCTAGGGAATTTGGTTGCTGCCGGACATTAAAGTAGACCATCGCCACGATAGCGATGAACAGCAGGAAATATATAATGTAAGACTGGTTGCGTGATTTCAAATAAACCTCCTGTAAGAGTGAACCGATTATACCAACCTATAATCGTCTCTGCCAGTTTCGAGTAATATATTATATAAACCTCTAATATATTCTTCATTTGCGGCTTATTTTTCATCCTTAATCCGTCGTCCGTATCAACAAATCCATGAAGATTGCCAAATTTGGGAAAGTGATTTCCCTGTGGAATCAATTTGCATCTGGCATCCGCTCAATCCATTTGCTATAATGATAAGCAGCCATCACAGATAAAAAGTCGTTGGTAGATTATTTGTGGTAAACTTAATTTGTTCAGGTGATCTCACATGACCGATCAAAAATCAAAGATGATACTCTGTATTGAAGACGAACCGGAAATGATCGACTTGATTCGTGTGATTCTGACCCGCCGCGGTTTCGAAATCCGCGGTGCCAACGGGGGCAAGGAAGGTATTGAGATCATCCGCAAGGAACATCCCGACCTGGTCCTGCTCGACTTGATGATGCCCGAGATGGACGGCTGGGAAGTCTATCAACAAATGAAGGCAGATGAAGCCACCAAGAACATTCCGGTCATTGTCGTTACTGCGAGAGCACAAAGTATTGAGAAAGTGCTCGGTTTGCATATTGCCAAGGTGGATGATTACATCGTCAAACCGTTCAGCCCGCAGGAACTTTTGACCAGCGTGGAAAAGGTGCTGCTTAGAAATCCATCCGCATGAGCCCATCCGACCGGGACGGGGCGCATCAGGCGCCCCGTTTTCATATTTATGAACACGATCCGTATCGAAAATAACCAACACCCGTTACTCTCGCCATTGCATGTTCGTTATTGTGATAGCTTTTTTTGCCGTCTGCGCGGCCTGATGTTCCGATCCCAACTTCCTCCAGAGGAGGGGCTGTTGCTTGTTGAGGCGCGCGAGAGCCGACTCGACACTTCAATCCACATGCTTTTCGTTTTCATGGATCTGGGGGTGGTATGGTTGGACTCCTCTCAAATGGTGGTGGATATCATTGTCGCCCGTGCATGGCGCCCGGTTTATACCCCCTGTCAACCTGCCAGGTACACATTGGAAATTCAACCGCAGCGATTGAACGAGTTTCAGATTGGGGACCACCTCGAGTTTAATCATGAATAAACGAATCATCGTCTGCTTCTTCACCTTAATCGTAGTCATTTCTTCCTCTCCTGTCTCCGCCCAGACACCGACTCCAGCACCTGGGCCTATATATGTCGTCCAATCAGGGGATACTCTTTGGGATATCGCCATCCGCTTCAATGCCACCGTGGACGACCTGATGGCAGCCAACAACATGGTCAGCCAGGAAATATTCGTTGGCAACCGGCTCATCATTCCCGGCTTTCCCGGTTTGAGCGGCACGCTGATCACGCAGCCTGTCCCGTTCGGGGAGAGCCTGCGCAGCTTGAGCCGTCAGTACCGCATCGACCCGGCACTGCTCATCAAGCTCAATCATATCGTCAGCCCGACAGAATTGTATGCTGGCTATAGCCTCGTCATCCTGCAGCAGGAGGCACAGCCTGCCCTTACAGCACGGGCAGCACTCCCCATCGGGGATACCTTGCTGGAGCTGGCGGTGAGACAGAACACTGACCAGTGGACAATTGCCTCCCTTAACGGCCTCGATGAAACCCTGTCTGCCCTGCCTGGAGATGTGCTTTACCTTCCTTCGGGTGACTCCACCGTCGCAGCCACCGGCATCCCTGCCGTGCTCACTTCGGCAGAGGTGGATCCCTTACCCATCACCCAGGGGGCAACCGTTCAAATCGCAGTTACATCGGCACAACCGGTTACCCTGGGAGGGCTGCTGGTGGATCATCCCCTCCATTTCTTCCCTCAGGAAGATGGTTCCCAGGTGGCTCTACAGGGAGTCCATGCCCTGACCGAACCTGGTCTGTATCCACTGCGCATTGATATCACTCTCTCCGACGGTTCGGTGCAATCCTTCGAGCAACTGGTGTTGGTCACCTCCGGTAATTTTATAAACGAAACGATCAATGGAGTGGAGCCGACCACTATCGACCCGGCTATCACGGAACCGGAAAACGAATGGCTGCTCTCGCTGGTTGCACCCGTCACGAGTGAAAAATACTGGCAGGGGATCTTCCGCCTGCCCGTCGCTGAGGATACATATTGTGTTCGTTCGAAATTCGGAAATCGCCGTTCCTATAACGGTGGGGCAATGCTATCCTTCCATACAGGATTGGACTTCGGTGTGTGTTCGGAAACACGACCCTTTGACATTTACGCACCCGCAGACGGTGTGATCATTTATACCGGGCTCAAGACCGTGCGCGGCAATACCACGATCATCGACCACGGTCAGGGGATCTACAGCGGTTTGTTTCACCAGGCTGAAATGTATGTATCTATTGGCGATCATGTCACAGCTGGTCAATTGGTGGGAAAAATCGGCGCCACAGGGCGTGTCACCGGGGCACACCTGCACTGGGAAGTGTGGGCGAACGGCATCCAGGTCAACCCGACCCAGTGGTTGAACGAGATCTTCCCGCACTAGGGGATACTCGTTTAAAAGTATTATCTGTTTATATAAAACCTGTTTACAGTTTCTGTTTGTCCTTATTCCACTTGCAAGAATCGAAAACGATGAAATTCCCTGCCCTATTGATCCTCTGCCTTGTATCGGCTTCCTGTACATCAGTTGCCTATGATTGCACTGACCCGCTTGGTTGCCTGGAAATCTCCGCCGGTGACCACGTTGTCATCGGTGCGATGTTGACGGTCTTCGGAAGGCAGGGCGCTGCCGGGTTGCAGGTACTGGAAGAAATTAGATCGGCCATCAAGGAACAGGACTTGATCCTCGGTCATGAAATCGACCTCGCCTGGCAGGGGGATGATTGCAGCAGCGAGGATGCCCGCCTCTCCGCCACCCAGCTTGCACGCACTCCTGACCTGCTTGCCATAATTGGACCAACCTGCGAGTCCGATGCTCAGACCGTTCTCCCCATTTTTGAGGCTGCCGGTCTCCCGGTCCTGCCTCCATCATCGTCAGTGACCGATACTTTCCACCGTCTGGTTTCCGGCATTGAACAGGTTGCGATCCAGCAAACGGGAGGCACCCTCATCATTCCGTTAACAGCCTTACAACAGTCCATTCAAGATCCATAGACTGAATATACTTTTCAACTTTTCTGCTGGCATCTTCACCTCGCCGGGGGGATTTGTTCGAAAAATGTATATGGATCATGGTGAATGGACGTGGTTTTTTTTGCGGTGAACTGGAACTGATTCCTCCCACACCTTGACTGCTGGAATAATCTGTATAATAATCGAACGTTTAATAACCTTTGTGCGACAAGAATATTCCCCCCGCATCAGTTTCAACTAAACCCTGCTAATGGGGTTGTAACCTGATAGGTGATGAGAGGAAATTATTCCCGCCACTCGGGTTTGAATATTATCTGAAGGAGGTGGTTTCCGGACTAAATCAAGCCTGGTCGGCTTACGCCATCCGATTTACCTGAACAAGCCTATTCTCTGGAGGAGAAACCCATGAAACGTTCCTATCTTATTTTTTCATTAGTATTGATCGCCGTCATGTTCCTGGCAGCCTGCGGTCCTGCAAAGACGCCTGTGGCCACTGAAGCACCTGTGACGGAAGCACCCGTTACCGAAGCACCGGTGGCAGGTCCGCCCGCAGTATGCGCTTCTGATGCCGGCGGTTGTGCCATCTTCGCGCCCGGTGCCCCGATCAAAATCGGTTTCGCCGGCCCGATGAGCGGCGACGTGTCTGCCTTCGGTATTGATGCCTCACAGGGTATCGACATCGCCCTTACAGATGCCGGTCTGTATGAAGGTCATGCCTTCGTGCAGGATGCCCAGGACGACCAGGCTTCGCCTGAAGTAGGAGCGACGGTTGCCCAGCTTTTCGCATCAGATCCGACCATCGTGGGGATTGTTGGACACCTGTTCTCTGGTGCCACGAACGCTGCCATGCCGATCTATGAAGGAGCTTACCTGCCCATGGTATCACCTTCAGCCACACGTATCGATCTTACCCAGCAAGGCAACACAGTCTTCAACCGCATCGTTGGCAACGATAAGGCCCAGGGCGAATTAGCTGCCAATTTCATATACACCAACCTAGGCCTGCGTAAAGTGGCAATCGTCCACGACGGTGGCGCTTATGGTCTCGGTCTTGCTGAGCGAACCAGGGATGTCTTCACAACCCTGGGTGGCGAAGTTGTTCAATTCCAAGGTATTGATACCGGTTTGGCGGATTACAGCACAGTTCTGGCGGACATTGCCTCCAAATCACCTGAAGCCCTCTTCTTCGGTGGCTACACTGGTGAAGCCGCAGTCATCGCCAATCAGATGGCCGGCGCTGGTATGGCTGGTGTTACCCTTGTAAGCGACGATGGCATCTACGGCTCCCAGTTCGTTGACCTGGCAGGCGCCAATTCTGAGGGTGTCTATGCGACTTCCGCTGGTCGACCGGCTGGTTCAACGGCTGTGGCGGAATTCGATGCGAAGTACCTCGCCGCTTACGGTGTTGCAACCGGAACATTGTCACCTTACAGCTGGTATAGCTATACGGCTGCTGGAGTCTTAATTGCTGCAGTCGAGGGAGTTGGTATTGTGGGGACCGATGGGAATCTGTACATCCCGCGCGCCGCTCTTGTCGCAGCTGTCCGTGGCACCTCCGGATTCCAATCATTGATTGGAGTTATCACCTGCGACCCGACCGGTGAATGCGGTCAAGGCGGGTTCGCTGTCTACAAGGTCGAGAATGGAACCTGGGTTGAATTACCAGGCGACTTCAGACCATAGGATCTCGCATCACAGAGTTTTAAAGGTTGGAGGGTGAGGAGTTACACTCACCCTCCAGCTTTATCTGCTGCGACTGAAAGCGCAGAACCAAACCAATGCCGACTCCAATAAGGAGATTGCCTGATGGGAGATGTCATCGCACCTGTCCGTTTCCGTAAAAGGATCACTACTTACCAGATCAGCCAAATTGTCATTGGAATTGCTTTTATTGCCTATGTGACCTGGCGATTATATACGATCATAGTCATTAGACACACATACGGTCCCGATACGTGGGTGAAATTTGCCATCTCCGGGCTGATCATCGGCAGCGTCTATGCCCTGATCACCATCGGTTATACCCTGGTCTATGCGATCCTGAGGATGATCAACTTTGCCCACAGCGAAG
>Ga0315295_10002575_pt1 | contig 15351 bp, 14 predicted proteins | sample YL17G14_0_MG_FD_204453 | JGI IMG/M metagenome (GOLD analysis project Ga0315295, IMG submission 204453) | Sediment microbial communities from Yellowstone Lake, YNP, Wyoming, USA - YL17G14_0 | ecosystem: Environmental > Aquatic > Freshwater > Lake > Sediment | place: USA: Wyoming | collected...
CCCGAGCCGGGGGGCTTCGAGATTGAACTCTGGAAATACGCCCCCACCCAATTCCCCAATAAAGGAAGGGTAGATCGCCTGTCGCTTTACCTTTCGTTGAAAGATAACACCGATGAGCGGGTCCAGTCCGCCCTCGATGCGCTTCTGGGAGGCATGGAATGGTAAGGGGCCTCGATAAATTCCGCGAGCAATTCCGTGCTCATGCCGGCCAGTAGGTGCTCATCGGCGGCGCAGCCTGCGACCTTCTTATGGGAGAAGCGGGGCTGGAGTTTCGCGCCACCAAAGATCTGGATATCGTCTTGTGCGTGGAAGCGCTCGATGTCTCATTCGTGCGTTCTTTCTGGGAGTTCGTTCGGGCCGGGAAGTATCAGGTACAACAAAGCGCAACCGGAGAGAGCCGATACTACCGCTTTCTCAAGCCTGAAAACGACGAATACCCTTTCATGCTGGAGTTATTTTCAAGAAAGCCGGATATGCTTGATCCGGTTGAGGGCGCCCACCTGACCCCCATCCCGGTCGATGATGAAATCTCTAGCCTGTCTGCCATACTCATGAATGAAGCCTACTAGGCCTTTCTGTATTCCGGAAAAAGAACCATCGAAGACATCCCCATCGTCGGTCCGGAGTACCTTATCCCCCTCAAGGCGCGGGCATGGCTCGACATCTCCGGGCGAAAAGAAGCAGGCGAGGCAATCGACGCAAAATCCATTGCCAAGCATAAGAATGATGTATTCCGACTTTATCGGGTGATCGATCCAGCTTTCAAAACCGACATCCCGAATAATATCCGCGATGACATGGGAGCTTTTCTGGGTGCGATGGGATCTGAACCGGTGGATCTGAAAAACCTGGGAATCAAAGACCAGGGTCTGGACTCGATTCTTGGTAAGCTTCGGAGATTGTATGTCCACGATTAACGAGATGATTGTCAAAGCCATCCGCGACGCCACCATTCACAACCCTGATGTCCAGGTGTCCCTGGATAGGGTTCACTGGACGCAGCTCTCGTTTGAGAAGTTCTGCAATAGCCCAGCTTCCATTGAAAGAGCATCGTAAAGTGATGATTTAGCAACCAGTTATGAAATAAAGCTTGTAAAATTTCCTAAAAACTGCTATTTTCTTAAACAGGAAAATGGAAAAAATCAGGAAAATACCAACAGTGAGGGAAATGATAGAAAAGCTGCGGAGAAGTGAAATTTCTCTGCCTCCACTCTCTTTTCGTTTTCTGAAAGGTGAACTGGTGGTAGCAGGTGAAAACCGCCGTTTCGATGCATTGGTTGAGACATCATGGCGCGCAAATATAGCAAAGTTTGCCGTCCAGTGCAAATCTCTTTCGACGCCCAAAGCGTTTCAGGATGGGCTCAACCTGCTGAAATCAGCTTCGCTCCCGAAAAACTACCAGCCTCTGCTGTTCCTGCCTTTCCTCAGTGAACGGCAATTGCAGGAACTGGAGCGAGAAAGAATCAGCGGTATTGACCTTTGCGGGAACGGCGTGGTGGTGGTGCCGGGCAAATTCGCCGTATTCCGCAGCGGCGAGAAGAACCGGTTTTCCTCCTCAGCCCCGATAAAGAATATTTATCGGAAAAACAGTTCGATGGTCGGAAGAGTCTTCCTCGTTCGGACTGGCTACAAAACTGTTCAAGAAATTTGTGCTTCGATCAACCGGCGCAACATGCTGGTAGACCGCTGGGATAAAAAGTCCATGAGCCTTTCAACGGTGTCGAAGGTGTTGAAAACTCTGGAAGAGGACCTGATCATCGAACGCAATGATACCATCCGCCTGCTGCAGCCCGACAAGCTTCTGGAAAAAATAAGTGATAACTATGCCCCTCCAAACATCAAGGAGCGGGTCAGTTTCAAGGTCTCAGAGGAGCATGGGACGATACTGGAATTGCTGATGAAGTTGTCTCAGGCGCTGGGTCTGCCAATTGTAGCTGCAGGGACATCATCGGTCAGTCAATACGGCGTTATGCAGCGAGGGGATATAGTATCTATCTATTGCCCGCGTGTGGAGATGCTGCTGGAACGGCTGCCCGGCAGTCAGTCGGATCGCTTCCCGAACCTCGAACTGGTTGAGACGGAGGATGAAACAGTTTACTTCGATGCCCGGCAGGGAAGGGATTTCTGTTGGGCTTCCCCTATGCAGGTGTACCTCGAGTTAATGGCAGGGGACAAGCGGGACCGGGAGACTGCCGAACAGGTAAAGTCCTTCCTCTTGAAACATCTTGAGCCGATGTCGTAATGATCACGATACCCGACCTTCACACATCGCTGCTCGACCTGCTCCACGAAATTGAATATACGGATATCAAACTCATCATCGGTGGCGGCTTCGGCATCTATCTTAAGACCGACCACGTGCAGCGGCTGGGCATAAGAACACTCTTTCATGAATGGCCTGAACCACGTTCCACCAACGACCTCGACTTGTTTCTGCGGCCCGAGCTACTCATTGATTCAGGGAAACTGAAACCATTGGCAGAGGCCATTTCGAAGCTTGGATATCAAGTTGTTCCAGGCGCGGAGAAATACCAGTTTGTGAAACCCGGGCCTGAAGGTGTCGAAGCAGGCAGCATAAAGATAGACCTTCTTACCGGCCCACAAAGTCGTTTTCAGGGTACACGGGTGAAGGTGGATGCTCGTCGTGCCCGGCCCAATCCTCCCGTTGGCGTGCATGCACATCCCGTTGATGAATCGCCAACTTTGGAGGAGGGACTGTTGCAGAAGACGCTGGCGGGAAAACTAAGTTCAGGGGAAGCCTGGCAAGCTGATGTTTGCTTGCCGCATCCCTACACGTTTTCGATGATGAAACTGTATGCATTCAAAGACCGGATTGACGATGCGAACAAAGAATTCGGTCGCTACCATGCCTTGGATCTATATACGATTCTAGCTACGATGACTGAGGAGGAGTGGGAGTATGCCCTCAAATTACGCAATCGACAGGAAGATCAGCATTACGCTATGGAGGCGTCGAGCCTCGTCCTGGAACATTTTTCTGCCCTTGACCGTTTAGGTATGATCCGATTGAAGGAAAGCCCCTACTATCGCCCCGAACTGCAGCTTGATGAATTCATCTCAGCCCTGCAGGAATTATTCCCTGCAACGGCCACAGCAGATTCAGAGAGAAAATGAGCGATGGCTATCGTCTCTGAACATATTCGCAATCTTATTGCCAAGCAGGTCGATGACAACGGCCTTGTAGTCTGGTACAAAAGCAAAAGAGGGGGGTCGCATCTTAATTATTAACTATTCGGGATGCTGGATACAAGATAAAAGAGTCCACAGTCGATGGTCAATAGTCCATAGTAAGGATGCACGATAAAAATTTAAAGAGGACGGGACGTAGTTCCGTTAGTTCCAAAAAAGTAGTGAGTATTGAGTAAACAGTGAATCGTAAATGGTAAATAGTTAGTTGCGAGTTTCGAGTTGTGAGTTAAAGAAGGTGCTCATATTAAAAGTACATACCTATCTGCATTTCATTTGCTCTCTTGCTTCCACTGATTATCTTCGCAGATGATTTACTGGTCCACGATGATTATCTACCCCACTATTAAGTCATTACTAAGCCTATCTTTTTTTATCTTCTCTATCTTATCATCCGTCAATTCCCATATAAAAATTTTCCCCTTTACAACCAACAATCATACACTAACACAAATTTGATATATTACTTTCCCTGTGTTATGTATAGGTAGGTTATTGTGGGACATTAAACCAAGAATGATAAAAAATTTATATTTTATCATTAAAAATATTTGTAATATTTCTTTACTTCTGATAGAAGTTTACTGCCCTAAAACAGACAATTACCTGCACGGGTAATCAATGACCACCGCAGCGTCAGAAAGACTGGCAAATATCTCAAGAGAAGCTTTATTCCCCTGTATCCAGTGTGGAAAATGTACCGGAGGGTGTCCCATTTCGGTTGTCTCCCCCCATTTTAATATCAGGCGTCTCATCTACGAAACCCTTAATACCAAGGGAGAGGATATTGCCTATCAAAAAGAGACCCTCTGGGATTGCAGCACCTGTACTACCTGTGTGAAACGGTGTCCCAAAAAGATCGACCCCGCTGACCTCATCATCAGCATGCGCAGTGTCCTGGTGGAAGACGGCCATTTGCCCCCTAAGGTACGAGATGTGTTAAAGAGCATCTCCATCCGCGGAAATCCCTGGAACATCGGGCAGGAAAAGAGATCTGAGTGGGCTGAAGGATTGAATATCAAAAGCATTGCAGATGCAGAAGTCCTCTACTACGTAGGCTGTACCCCCGCCTTTGACCCAAGGCTGCAGAAGATCGCGAGGGCATTGGCTATGGCGTTTCAGAAGGCAGGGGTCAATTTCGGAACCCTGGGTAACGACGAGGTGTGCTGTGGAAATGAAATTCGTCGCATGGGAGATATCTGGTCCTTTGACGCCCTAAAAGAGATGAATCTCGGAATGTTCAGCCAGTTTCCTATTAAGCAGATCATCACCACCTCCCCTCACTGTTACAATACCTTCAAGAATGAGTACCCTGAACTTACCGTCGAAGTGAAGCACTACACCCAGGTTGTTTCCAATTTAATCAAGAAGAAGAGGATAAAGTTCTCCAAAAAGCTGGAAAAGACGGTAACCTATCATGATCCCTGTTTTCTGGGGAGACAGAATCAAATCTTTGAAGAACCAAGGGCTATTCTTAAGAGCATCCCTGGTATCAATTTTATTGAAATGGATAGGTCAAGAGAAAGGGCTCTGTGCTGTGAAGGGGGCGGTGGGAGGATGTGGATCGAAGCCTTTGAGGCGAAAGAACGTACTGTTGGAATACGGGTACAGGAGGCACTGGAGCTTGGGGCAGATATCCTGGCAGTGGCATGTCCCTTCTGCCTCTTGACCCTTGAAGACGCAGTAAAGACTGGTGGATTTGAGGAGAAGATCCAGATCCTGGATATCATGGAAATCGTTAATCAAGTGATCGAATAGGAAGGAAGATGGAGACAATCAAGGTCGGTGTTTACATCTGCCACTGTGGCGTTAATATCAAAGCTACCGTCGATGTCGATAAACTTACCCAATTTTCATCAGACCTTCCCCCCGTTTCTGTTGCAAAAAGTTACATTTATCTCTGCTCTGACCCAGGCCAGGAACTGATTAAAAAAGATATTGAGGAGTTTGGCCTCAATCGGATTGTCGTTGCATCGTGTTCACCCCGGATGCATGAACCTACCTTCCGCAAAGTACTAAGGAGTGCGGGGATCAACCCTTACTGCCTCGAAATGGCCAATATCCGCGAGCAGTGCAGCTGGGTTCATGACGATCCGGTCACGGCAACCCAGAAGGCTGAGGCACTCGTCTCTGCCGCGGTGGCAAAAACAAGACTCCTTGAACCTCTTGAAGAAAAGGAGATTGACGTAATACCCGCTGCACTTGTCATAGGCGGTGGAATTGCAGGTATCCAGACATCTCTTGATATTGCTGATACCGGATTTAAAGTCTACCTCGTAGAAAAGCAACCGAGTATCGGTGGTCACATGATGCAGCTTGATAAGACCTTCCCCACCCTCGATTGTTCAGCGTGTATCCTGACACCGAAGATGTCGGACGTCGGCAACCACCCGAACATCGAACTCCATACCTACTCTGAAGTTGTTGACGTGAAAGGGTATGTGGGCAACTTTCAAGTAACCATCAAGAAGAAGCCCCGTTACATAATCGAAGAGAAGTGTAATGCCTGCGGTCTATGTGTACCCTACTGCCCAGTAGAAATGCCTGACCCATTTAACATGAATTTCTCTAAGATCAAATGCCTCTACATCCCCTTTCCTCAAGCGGTCCCTTCAAAATATGTGATTGACCCTACACACTGCCGTTACACCTTGAAGAGAGAGTGTAAGCAGTGTGAACTGGTGTGCAAGGACTTGAAGGCAATAAACCTGAAGCAGAAAGAACAACTGATCCAGGTTGAAGTGGGCACCATCATTGTTGCTACCGGGTTTGACATCTTTGATCCAATCCTGAAACCTGAACTGGGATACGGACTGTATCCCAACGTAATCACTGGTCTTGAATTCGAACGGTTATCATCTGCCTCAGGCCCGAATCTGGGTGATCTCTTGATTCATGGTAAGAAGCCCAAGGAGGTGGTTTTCATCCAGTGTGTGGGTTCACGAGATAAATCCCTTGGTAACGAATACTGTTCACGGGTCTGTTGCATGTATACGGCAAAGCAGGCCCACCTGGTTCGAGAAAAGATACCCGATGCCACTATTACCATCTTTTACATGGATGTGAGGGCATTCGGTAAGGGCTTTGAAGAGTTTTACGACCGGGTAAAGCAGGAAGGGGTCATCTACCGGCGAGGGAATGTCGCTGAAGTCTTCAAGCGGAAAAACCGGCTCATCGTGAGGGCAGAGGACACCCTGTTGGGGCAGCCTATTGAGCTGGAAGCAGACCTTGTAGTATTGGCGGTAGGTATGGTTCCCAGTAAAGACAGCCCCGGCGTTGCACAATTACTGAAACTCTCCCAATCCGCAGATAAGTTTTTCCTTGAAGCTCACCCTAAGTTACGTCCAGTTGACACCGCAAGCGATGGGATTTTTCTTGCAGGATGTTGCCAGGGGCCTAAGGACATCCCGGACACGGTAGCCCAGGCCTCTGCTGCAGCAGCCAGGGCCCTTACCCTGATTGCGAAGGGCAAGGTGGCGATTGAGGCAGCCATCTCCGTTATTGATGAAGAGTTTTGTTCTGGCTGTAAGACCTGTATATCGCTCTGCCCTTATGATGCCATCTCTTTTAATGCAGAGAAAGGGATTTCTTTTATAAATGAAGCCTTGTGTAAGGGTTGCGGCACCTGTGCCGCTTCCTGTCCCTCCAGCGTAATCGTAGCCAGACATTTCACTACAGAGGAAATCATGGCCCAGATAGAGGGTGTGGTGTTATGAGCTTTGAGCCGAAGATTGTAGCCTTTCTTTGTAATTGGTGCTCCTATGCGGGGGCTGATCTTGCAGGTACCTCAAGAATAAAATATCCTCCCAATGTAAGGCCAATAAGGGTGATGTGTAGCGGTCGTGTGGAGCCCACCTTTGTCCTCAAGGCTTTTGCCTCTGGGGCAGATGGGGTGCTCATCTGTGGCTGCCATCCAGGTGATTGCCATTATATGGAGGGAAACTATAAAACAGCAAGGCGCATCCCTTTATTGAAGAAGATGCTGAAGCAACTTGGTATAGAGGAAGAGAGAGTGCGTCTTGAGTGGGTCTCTGCGGCTGAAGGGGCGCGATTTGCTACCTTGGTTAAAGATATGATCGCTAAGGTTAAGGAATTGGGACCTTCCAGGAGGGAAGGAGGATTTGATGAGTAAGCCAAAGGTGGCTTTTTATTGGTGTGCCTCCTGTGGGGGTTGCGAGGAAGCTATTGTGGACCTTGCTGAGGATATCCTCAAGGTAGTTGAGGCTGTGGATATAGTCTTCTGGCCAGTGGCAATGGACATCAAGACAAAGGATGTGGAGGCTATGCCCGATGGTTCTATAGCCACTACCTTCATCAATGGGGCGGTGAGGCTTTCGGAACAGGAAGAGATGGCAAAACTCTTGAGGCAAAAGTCAGAGCTGATTGTGGCTTTTGGTTCCTGCGCCCATCTGGGGGGGATTCCTGGGCTGGCCAACTTTTTTGACAAAAAGGAGATCCTGGAAACGACATACCTCACTTCCCTTTCCACTTCTAACCCTCAAGGCATCCTTCCCCAGGAGGAGACCAGAGTGAAGGAGGGAATTCTCACCCTCCCTAAGTTCTATGATAGGGTCTATGCCCTTGACCAGGTGATAGAGGTAGATTACTATCTCCCTGGTTGTGCCCCACCTAAGGACCTTATCATAAACGCAGTAACGGCCATCCTTGAAGGCACACTTCCTCCAAAGGGTTCTGTGCTTGCCCCATCGAAGTCTCTATGCGAATCGTGCAAGAGGAACGAGAGCAAGCCAGAGAAACTCAGAATAAAGAAGTTTTTTAGACCCCATGAAGTGATAATAGACCAGACAAGGTGTTTCCTGGATCAGGGTCTCATCTGTGTGGGGCCAGCCACCAGGGACGGGTGTGGGGCAAGGTGCATAGAGGGGAACATGCCCTGCAGGGGATGCTTTGGTCCCACCGAAAAAGCTACGGATATGGGGGCAAATGCCCTCTCTGCTATTGCCTCCCTTATCGACTCGCAAGATGAAGATGAGATAAAAAGGATCGTGGATACTATTGCAGACCCTGCCGGAACCTTCTATAGGTTCAGCCTTCCTAAGGCGTTAATCCCAAAGAAGAGAGAAAGGAAGATATAAGAGAATGACCCGAAGGATCACCATAGACCCTATTACCAGGCTTGAGGGACACGGGAAGATAGAGATATTTTTAAACGATGAGGGAAATGTGGAAAATGCCTACCTCCAGGTGCCCGAATTAAGGGGGTTTGAGAAGTTTGCCGTAGGACGCCCTGCTGAGGAGATGCCAAGAATAACCCAAAGGATATGCGGGGTTTGTCCAACTGCCCATCACATGGCCTCTACAAAATGCCTCGATGACCTCTTCAAGGTCGATCCTCCTCAGGCGGCAAAGAAGATAAGAGAACTCTTTTATTCTATCTTCATGTTTGAGGATCACACCCTCCATTTTTACTTCCTCGGAGGACCTGATTTCGTGGTAGGCCCTAAGGCTTCCAAGGAGGAAAGGAATATCTTCGGGGTGTTGGGGAAGGTGGGTCTTGAGGTTGGGCAGAAGGTGATAGGGATAAGGAAGAAAACGAGAGATATTATGACAGAGATGGCAGGAAAGGTGATCCATCCTGTGTTTGGACTCCCGGGGGGCATCTCAAAGCCCCTCACCAAAGAGCTGGTTAAGACCATAAAGGAAGTAGCTCGGGAAGGGGTAGAGTTTTCCCTATTCTCCCTTAAGTTCTTTGATGACCTGGTCCTTAAGAATAAGGAGTATTTGGATCTCATCAAGAGTGATATATACACCAACAGGACCTATTTCATGGGTCTGGTAGATGAGAAAAATAGCTTGAATTTCTATGATGGGAAGTTAAGGGTGGTGGATCCTGAAGGGAAGGAATATTTAAAGTTCCCGGTTAAGGAATACTTAAAGTATATAGATGAGCATGTGGAACCCTGGAGCTATATAAAATTTCTTTTCTTAAAGGATGTGGGCTGGAAAGGGTTTGTGGATGGAAAAGATAGTGGCATTTACCGGGTTGCCCCCCTTGCAAGGCTTAACGTATCAGATGCCATTGAAACACCCAGGGCACATGAGGAATATGACAGGATGTATAAAACTCTTGGTGGAAAGCCCTCCCACCTTACCCTTGCCTTTCACTGGGCAAGGCTTATCGAGGCCCTTTATGCGGCAGAGAACATGGAAAGGCTTGCCAATGACCCTGAGATTTTACATCCTAACGTAAGGAAAATCCCAACTGCTACCCCGGAAGAGGGCGTGGGAGTGGTTGAAGCTCCAAGGGGAACATTAATCCATCACTATAAGACAGACAAAAGGGGTATAATAGAAGAGGCAAATCTCATAGTGGCAACCCAGAACAACTCTGCTGCCATAAATATGGGTATTCAGAAGGCGGCAAAGGCCTTGATTAAAGAGGGAAAGGTGGATGAGGGTATCCTAAACCTGATTGAGATTACCTTCAGGGCCTATGATCCATGCCATGGCTGTGGTACCCACTTATTGCCAGGGCATGTCCCCCTTGAGATAAACGTGTATAAAAAGAGCGGAGACCTTCTCCACTCTTTCAGGAATCACTAAACTTTTCCCGGAGGAAAGATGGATGAAATTTTACTCCTTGGTCTCGGGAATGAGATCCTTAAGGACGACGGAATAGGTATTTATGCTGCAAGATGCCTAAAAGAAATCTTCGCGGGAAGGATAGAGATAAGGGAGTCGGCAGAGAGTGGCCTACACCTCATAGATCACATCTCAGGTTATAGGAAAGTCCTTATAATTGATTCCATAAAGACAGAGAGGTTGAAGGTGGGTGAGATCCTCTCGTTTGATATAGAGGAGCTTCCTCAGGTCTTTTCCTTCACACCCCATTACGTAGGTCTCCCTTTCTCTTTAACGATTGCAAGGAGGTTCGGTATACAGCTTCCGGAGGAGATAAGGGTAATCGCTATTGAGGTGGAGGATCCGTATACCTTCCAAGAAGGACTTTCTCTAAGGGTGAATAAGACCCTTCCAGAGGTGGTGGAAAGGGCCGGGGAGGTGTTAGAAAGCTGGCTTTCTCATAGTAGGTGCGCTCATATAAGTTGATAGAAAATATTTATAAGGTATGGTGGGCGAAAGAAAAGCCTGTAGAAAAAAAGAGGTCAAATAAAGGGATAAAACTGTTGGAAGCATACCACAACTAACCACTTTAACAAATTGTAATTGTTTTACTTGACAACTTCTTTATAAAAAGGAGGCTTACCATGAATGGCTGGGTTGGTAAAGTTTTACGAGTGGATTTGACGAATGAAAGTTTTGCCGTTGAAGATTTAGATGCGGATTTAGCAAAGGATTACATCGGGGGAAGAGGACTCGCAACCAAAATACTGTATGACGAAATTGATCCTGCCATTGAACCGTTGAGTCCTGATAACAAGCTGATCTTCGCCACCGGTCCCCTGACCGGCACAGGGGCTATCGCAGGGTCCCGCTATATGGTGGTAACCAAGTCACCATTGACCAATTGCATTGCCTGCTCAAATTCAGGAGGCTACTTCGGGCCGGAGTTAAAGTATGCCGGATATGACATGATCATCTTCGAAGGCAAAGCCGCAGAACCGGTGTACCTTTTCATCAATGACGACACTATAGAATTAAGATCGGCAGAGGACTTGTGGGGGATGACCACCCATGCAACCGAAGATGCCATTCGATCGCGCATAGGGAAACCCTGGAAGGGTGACCAGTTCCGTATTGCCAGCATTGGACCGGCTGGTGAAAAATTATCGAGAGCAGCCTGTATTATCAACGACAAAGCTCGAGCGGCTGGACGTTCCGGAGTCGGGGCAGTGATGGGATCAAAAAATTTAAAGGCTTTAGCGGTCAAGGGCTCCAAAGGGGTCACCGTAACTGACCGTGATAAGTACCGGGAGATGATCAGGGCCAGTATTGAAAAAAACAGGTCTGAAGCAGCAAAGGTCACTTCCCAAGCACTGCCTATCTATGGTACCTCTGTGCTGGTAAACATCATCAATGAGAGCGGTATCCTGTGCACCAGAAACTTCCAGACCGGCAGATTTGAAGGGGCAGAAAGTATCAGTGGAGAAACCATTGCTGAAACCATCTTAAAGAGAAAGAGAGGCTGTTTTTCCTGTCCCATGGCCTGCGGCAGGGTCACTGAAATTGGCGACCCCAAGTTTGAAGGAAAAGGTGAGGGTCCGGAATACGAAACGACCGCCTTGTTTGGCGCCTCCTGCGGCGTTGACAACCTTGCTGCGGTTACCAAGGCAAACTACCTTTGCAATGAACTGGGATTGGACACCATAGAGGCAGGCAACATCGTGGCCTGTGCTATGGAACTCTACGAGAAAGGATACCTTCCTGAGAAAGATATTGGATTTAAGGCAAACTTCGGAAATGCGGAAGCCCTGGTCAAGCTTGTCGAACTAATGGGAAAAAGAGAGGGTATTGGTGATCTGCTCTCTGAAGGAGGCTATGCAACCGCCGAAAAATATGGCCACCCTGAACTCTTTATGGGGGTAAAGAAACAGGGACTCCCTGCCTATGATCCCCGCGGAGTACAGGGTATGGGCTTGAGCTATGCGACCTCTAACAGAGGGGCCTGCCATGTGCGAAGCTATCTCATTGCCACTGAAATTTTAGGAGTCAACGTAAAGCGGGATCCATCCGCCACAGACGGAAAGGCAGCAGTAGTGAAAGATTTCCAGGATTTTACCGCGGTGATTGACTCAACCGGACTCTGTTTATTTTTAAGCCTGGCAGAAGGTTACGGCCCCGACGATGTAGTGCCGCTGCTGGAGGTAGCCACAGGAGAGAGTTTTACGAAAGAGGACATAATGTTAGCAGGAGAAAGAATCTGGAATTTAGAGCGTTTATACAATCTCAAGGCTGGCCTCACCAAGGCTGATGATACGCTCCCCCCGAGGTTCTTAAAAGAACCCATGCCTGAGGGGCCTTTTAAGGGGGCTGTGTGCAAACTTGACCAGATGTTACCAGAGTACTATCAGCTGAGGGGATGGGATACCAATGGAGTGCCAACTGCGGAGAAACTAAAACAGCTGGGATTATAATAAAAGACATCTCTTTCCCAAAAAATACAAAAACGGAGGAGGAACCTCTCATGAAAGCAATGGTAAAAAAGATACAGATAGATTTTGATAAGTGTACCGGATGCCGTCACTGCGAAACTGCATGTGCCTTAGCCCATACTGAGCATAATTCAGTAAACCCCTATCAATCCCGAATTAAGGTTTTTGTAGATTTGGACACTGGTTGCAGTTTTCCAGTAATCGCAGGACCCTACACCGATGCGAAGTGCACTTCCAGAAATTTCGCCATCATAGGAGGACAGAAATTTAATACCTGCATGCTCTGCCGGGCATCATGTCCTGAAAAACCCTTCTTTTTTGAGCCAGGCACTGAAATTCCTCTCAAGTGCGACCTTTGCGGCGAGCCACCAGACCCCTCCTGTGTCAAATGGTGCACCAGCAATGCCTTAACCCTTATAGAAGTAGAAGAGGATGTAGAAGAACAAGTTTAATATACAAAAAAATAGAAGCAAGGGGAGAAGCTTTTTACTTTATTTTTCCTGTTCATTAAGTATGGACTTGAGTATTTCTCCCAGCTTTTCCTCCTCCGTTTTGTCAGCATATTTTGGCCTCTCCAGATCCTGATAGAAACTGAAAATGCCCTTGATTATCTCCTCTGCGTGAGGTGGACAGCCAGGAAGATGAATACTGCTACCTCCTGCGTGGTGCTGCTGGCATATGCCCATAAAAATATTATCCTCCTCTGCATTGATAGCATCACCCGCACGAGGCCCCAGAAAAACATTTACCCTTCGCTCAAAAGTCCGGTCAATCAGCTGTTGACCCTCCTCTCTGGGATCAGGACGTCTCAACTTGTTGAGCACAAAATGAAGATACCCCCTGCACCCCGAACAGGCATCCCCATCATGAATCTTAAAACACCTCCCGCTCTCCAGATTGATAAAAGGTCTCTTGAAGGGATCACTTACCTCTTCTAAAGAGGCACCTTTTACTTTAATACAATCCCACGCAATAGGGCCAAGACCCTCATGATAGGCCATGAGCACAGGTGGTGAATCTTCAACAGTAAGCCCCATAATCTTTAAAGCAACAGTGTCCACTGCAACCGGATTGGTACCGCCGATCAAAAGATCCATTTTCTTCGGAACACCCGATATGGGGCCAAAATCCTCCTGCCCGTAAAGTCCATCCATGATAATAAGATCCGGCATGATCACCTTGTAGGTGTTGATCAAATTCTGCCACAGCCCAAAAAAGTGCACCTTGTATTTCTCCAGGGGAGGAATCGCCCCCTGGAGATTTTTAATGCTCAAGGATGCACCCGCGGCAAAGTGGAGCTTTAACACCGGCATATTGATAATCACATCTGCCCCGAGCAATGTCTTAGGAATCATTCGTTTCTCAAGCCTTCTGCCTCCTGGAATACGCTTCTCAACACACTTATCAGAGTTTAAGTCAACCAAGCTCACCTTGTCTGTATAGAGTGCGCTGAGCTCATCGTACCCATAGTGGGTAAACATCTTCATGGTTTCGCTTCGATTGATGGATGAGCCATCAGCAATGACAATCCTTCCTGCCACTGGATAGAGAAGCTCTACCATCGCTTTCACTACCTTGATATCAGTAACAATCCCCCCTTTTTTCACACCATTCTTGATACCGTGATCACTCACGATGTTAGGTTTCAATACTACTGTGTCACCCTTTTTTAAAAACTTTTTTAGCCCCCCAAGGGCTTTGATCACCTTCTCCAGCCCGCGTTTTATCTCTTCATCTGTCTGGGTTTCGGGTATCTTTTCAATCGCCACCACTTCCTCCCGGCGAGAAGATACCTTGTTTACCATCTTCAGTTTTTCAAGGTATATCGCGGTGCTCAAATCCATCTTCACCATGGGGATTCCATAGAGCGTAAACTCCCGGGTAGGTCTAAAACCGTATGCTTCTAAGATCGTGTAGTGATAGACATCACCCTTGGGAAGTTCAGCAGCGATGAGCTTATGTTTTGCTACCAGCTTATCAAGTATAATCGTCTCCAGGTTCTTTTTCCGGTATCGCTCATCAATAAGAAATACCACCACCGTGCTCCTGTTTGTATCAATAATGACCCACCCTGCAGTAGCGCGATCCAGGAGAACCGCATAGAAAGTAAGAGACGGTGATCTCTTTATGGCTTCCCACCGTGCCTCTGCATATCGTTCACCTTTGTTCCCCAGCACAGTGTGATAATAGCTCTTCATCATCCCCTTGAGCTTTGAGGGATGTTTCTTTTCTACTTTCAATGTGCAGTGTAACTCCATGGGCAAAATCTCCTCCTTTTAACAGGATTCAAGGGGGCGAGGGTTCAAGGGTTTAAGGGTTGTAAATTGATGGCAACTAAAACCCTTATTCCTATCTCCTTCCCTCATGGTCAATAAAAAATTGAAACCCGAATCCAGCGTTAAAAGTACACAAAAAGTAATAAGGATGAGAAAAAGTTTTCAAAGTACCTCGACTCAATGCAGAGAGTAGGATCGCATTACACCACGCACATAAAAAGGGGGTACCTCTTCCTTTTTTATTCTTAACTTCCTTATTACTGGATTCGGGTTGAATTTTGTCAGATTCATGGTATAGTTAAAAATCTATCATAAAATTGGTGAGGCTTTATAAGCCCATTCTTAACACCACCCCATCAATTTTTCAATTGATTTATTAAGTTTTCGCTAAAACGCATTTTAAGAAAAGTAGACACTTTAACTCAACCACGCTCATGAATGTAAAGGAAACAATAAGACAGCTGATGTATGGTGCGCTCGAGAGATGTGCTCAGTCAGGAATCCTCTCTCAACTGACCTTGCCCTCTTTCATCCTGGAAACACCCAAGGCAGAACAGCACGGTGATTACGCTACCAATGTTGCCTTGATGATTGCACCCCAGGAAAAGAAGCCCCCTCGAGAAATAGCGCAGCAGCTTGTAAAGTACCTCTCTTTCGAGGATGATATCTTTGAAAAGTGTGAGATCGCAGGTCCTGGATTCATCAATTTTTTTATTTCACGCTCATGCTGGCTGAAGGCCTTCAGAGATATCACGCTTCAGGGCGATACCTACGGGAGATCGCAGCTCGGCCAGGGG
>Ga0315295_10002576_pt1 | contig 15347 bp, 12 predicted proteins | sample YL17G14_0_MG_FD_204453 | JGI IMG/M metagenome (GOLD analysis project Ga0315295, IMG submission 204453) | Sediment microbial communities from Yellowstone Lake, YNP, Wyoming, USA - YL17G14_0 | ecosystem: Environmental > Aquatic > Freshwater > Lake > Sediment | place: USA: Wyoming | collected...
TCGCCGAGGCCGGCTGCTCGGTGATATGCATGGGCATCGAGAGCGGGAACGAACGGATAAGGAAAAACGTCCTCAACCGGCACATGTCCAACCGGGATATAGTGCGGGCCTTCCGGTCGTGCAGGGAATACGGCATCAAGACCGTATCCACCAATATGACCTCGCTGCCGGACGAGGACCTCCCGGCCCTCCTGGACTCCATCAAGATCAATGCCTTGGCCCGCCCCCACTGCATGCAGGTCTCCACGTATCACCCCTATCCCAACACCCGCCTCTACAGCTACTGCGAGGAGAAGGGATATCTATCCGGGCGTCACGTGGACACCATCTTCGACGGCCGCAGCGCCCTGGACAGCCCCCACTTCAGGGAACCGGCATACGTTTTCGCCAAGGAGAAGTTCTATCCCCTCACCGAGCTCTACTCGCGCCTTTACGAGCACGGCCAGGCCGGCGAGGCGATAGTCAAGTCCCTGGACGCGCTGCTCACCGCGGAGCGTGTGCCCTGGGGTTGGCGCCGCCCCCTGCTGCAGCGGTTGGTGGATTGGGCAGACAGGCGCTCGCGCTTCGAATGGATATATTACTAGGCGCGACACGTGCTTGCGCAGATGTACGCGTGCCAGGCCCTGATATGGTTCAAGAGGAGTCAAGCGTGTGTTCTACACGAGATCGCCACGGCGCTTTGCTCCTCGCGACAAGCGTGGAGGCGACTGGCACCGTCGCGCCGAAGACGGCGCTGGCGCTTACGCGCTGCTTGTGCCGAGTGCAGCCGAGGTGCAATCCACCATACCTCTACGATACATCTGCTCAACCCTGCACTATTTTAAGTATCGACCCCGGGGACCGATAGAAGGATTAGAGCCATCGCGCAGAGAAACGGCAGGTAAGCGACGGATAAGGATCGTGTTGGAAGGATGATCTCATGCCGAAGATAAAGCTCTGTCCGGAGTGCGGCGTTCCCAAGCGCTTCGTCAAGGAGCACGCATGGCTGGATAACGGCACCATCGTGCAGCGCGAGAATCCCGACCACCGCATGATCTTCATTGAGAACGAAAACATCCAGTGCACTTTCAGTGGGGTCGAGGAGATCATCGGCATGTCTATCGAGCGCATCATCACCGAGGCCAAACGCAGGGCTACCTTCGATTTCGTGGACCATATGCTGCCGGGCATAGTAAAAGCCATAGTGAAGTTGGTAGGGCTCAGACCGGTAGTGAATAACGTGACCGCCCTGGGCATGGTGATGGGATTCGGCGATGTCAGGCTCGATAGTATACGCCGCGTGCACGGCAAGGGGGACTACGTGGTCATACGCTGCAAGGAGCTCTACTCGCTGCCGCTCTTCAGCGGTGATATCGCCGGCACCTTCAACGCCGCGGACCGTCGCGAGGTGGGATTGACCCGTGAAGAGGTAGGGCCGGACGAGCACCTGATCACCTGCCATATCACGCCCCATCCTCTGGAGCTCCAGGAGAGACTGCAGACCACGGAATATTCCCGCAAGCAAGGTGATATAGAGTTCGAGCCATGCCCGAAATGTAAAGGCCCTATGGCTCTTACCCGCTACCGGTGGCACACCGACCGCGGAGTGATCATCAGCCAGACCAGCGGTCACCGCATGATCGCGATAGGGCCGGCCTCCCTGGACGCTGTCATCGAGGAGTTGGAGAAGGAACTCGGAGACACTATTCCCCGGGTGGTCGTGGAAGCCCAGAAGCGTTTCGTACGCGCCGGCTTCTATTCCATCGATGAGGCGAGGTCGCAAGAGAGCCTGCGTGAGGCGCTCGCCCTGCGTGGAATGGGCAATCTCAAAGAGATCACGTGGAAAGAAAACGGCCTGAGTTTCCGCCTGGAGAACCCCTGCCTGGTCCCGGTGCTCGTGGGCCTGGTGCAGGGCATATTCGAGATGGTGACGGGCCGCGACAGCAAGGTGGAATGGGAGCACACTGCTGACGGCGACCTCGTGGTGGACGTCGCCACCACCGCCTGAGATGGGTGCCTGAACGGGAAGCCGGAGCCTCCTTTTTACTCAGCGCAAGCACATGGGATGGAGCCGCACTTGGGGCAACCCCCCGCGTACTTGCCCGCTGCGTCCCCGAGCTCTACCCCGCACAGGTTGGCCAGGCTGGCGAGCCAGGCCAGGACGTCGGCGAACTCCTCGCGCAGGGAGTCACGGTCCCCGCTCCTCATGGCGCGGGAAAGCTCTCCCGTCTCTTCCACCAGCCAGCCGAAAGTGCCCCATGCGCCCCTGCGCCCGTCTTTTTCCAGGTAGGTCCTGGCGATGAGCCCCTGGAAATCCTCGATCTCCATCGTTCTCCTCCTGTCTATAAGCCGGTCGCTCCCAGGATATCATGGGGTGTGCCTCTAAAGACCGGCGTCTGCACACCTCGCACGTCTGGTATAATATATTCCTGCCTGGACACGGGTCCGAGGTCATCCCGGGCGAGTGGCGGAATTGGTAGACGCGCTGGGTTCAGGGTCCAGTGCTCTTATGGGCATGCGGGTTCGAGTCCCGCCTCGCCCACCAGGTACAAAGGGACGGCTCCATAGCCGTCCCTTTATTGCCGCAGCCGGTAAGGTGGAAGCCGCACGGGCTGTTGGGGGGATAGCGGTCTGGCGCAAGAAGGTCAGCCTCTCCGGCCCCGACCTGCGTCTAAATCGAAGGAATGACAGGTTGTTAGCCAGAAAAAACCTTTGTATGGTAACGATTGCTCTACCGGAAAAGGTGGGGTGAAAAGCAGTTGTATGCACAAGTAAGGGCCCCCAAGTTCTCCAAGCGAAGGAGGAATCCCGCCCCGGTGATAATCATCGCGGTGGTCATCCTCATACTGGGCTGCTGGATCTTCAATATGACCTGCGGCGGTGGTGGCGAGGAAGTCGACACCTCCGCGCTTACCGAGTACGTAAACCGCGTGCGTCCCGTGATCGATACGTCTACGAGCGTCGGCCAGAGCTGGTTCTCCATCCAGTCTTCGCTCCCCCAACTGGTCGCTAACCCCGAAGGCCTCAACGACCAGCTCAAGGGCGTCGAGCAGTCATGCCTGGACCTGCTGGAGCAGGCGAAAGGGCTGGAGGTACCCAAGGGATTGGAGACGACCCACGCCGCCCTGCTCATATGCCTGGAGCAACGTTATCGGGCCATGAAGACCTACCGTTCGGACCTCATCAACTCCCTTACCGCCGTGGACCTGGACGTGTATGCAAAGAGCCTCTCCGAGGACTTGCAGGAGCTGATGTACTCCGACGGGTCGTACCGTTTTTACAAGCGGGCGGTCACCGAATCCCTGGATAAGAGCAGCGTCCAGGAGGTCGCACCCCTCGCCGATTCCATCTGGCTGGCGGAATGGGAACAGGCCGCCTATGAGAGGGTCAAGACCTTCCTGGTCACGCTCAGGGGCACGGAGTTGCACGGCATGGCCATAGGCACGGTGATCCTCAACCCCGAAGGGAGCATAGACGAGATAGGCGGGGAGGACATCCACCGCCTGCCCGCTACCGAGGAGATCAGCCTGACGATCAACGTGGAGAACCAGGGAAACCGCGCGGAGAAGGACGTGATCGTGACGGTGAGCCTGTACACGGAGGCCGACCCCGCTCCCACCCGGCAGGAGCAGACCATACCTACCATCGGGCCTGGTGAGACCCTGCAGGTCGAGATAAGGGGCCTGCGTCCCACTGCGGGGGGCGTACGCAACATACTGGAGATCAAGGTCGGGCCGGTCCCCCAGGAGTCCTTCGTGGAAAACAACCAGAAATTGATATACTTCACTGTAGAATAACGTGAATGCGATATTGAGGCTGGTGGCTTGACCCCCATGTTCTCCGAGGCCCTTGAACTGCTCCATGACCACCTCGATGAGATCGTCGAGGAGATAGTGCAGCGCCTGCTGAACACCGTACCATCGTTTATGCGCATGCCGGTGGAGTTCCATGCCACGCTGCGCAAGATCGGCCGCAGGGCGTGTCTCACCCTGCTTGAACAGCTCGAGGAGGGGCAGGTAAGTGACGAGAACATCGATTGGATGGATTTCCAGGGGTTCGAGTTGGTCGATATCCTGCGCGGCTTCCAGGTGGGGAGCGAGATCTCCTGGAGATGGATCAAACGCGCGTGGGACGAAGCCGGTTATGCCCCGGAAGAGAAGGTCAAAGCGGCGGAAATAGTATGGGAGACATACTTCAGGGCGGCCAACACCATGGCCCGGGATTACATGAGACAGCGCCAGGAGGCGGTGAAGGAGTTCAACAGTTTTCTGGACCGCATCCGGGTCACCCAGGACCGCAAGGTGCTGGTGCGGCAGGTGGTCGAAGGCGCCTGCAGCATCCTCGGGTACCGCCGCGCCGTCTTTTTCAACTTCGAGCACGATATGCTCATCCCGCTGTCGGCAAAGGACCTTCTGGATCCCTCCTGGGGAGAGAGGATCCTCGAGGAGAAAAGGCAGTATCCCATCTCGCCCATGTCGAGTTCCATAGAGGCACGGGCTTTCTTCGGCACGACCATCAAGGCCGCCCAGGCGGAGGATAAAGAACGCATCGCTTTCATCACCCCGGAGAAGGGGGCCAGCTACGTGCTCATCCCCGTCAACCCGGCCGGTTCCCCGCGCGGGCTGCTTTACATCGAGACCGGTGTGCCCGGATCCGTCATCGGGGAGAGGGATCTGGAGGTCCTGACGTCATATGCCGATACGGTGGGGATGTCCCTGGAGAACACGCGGCTCTACCGTGAGGTGGTGACCAAGCGCAAGGTGATGGATCACCTCATGTCGCGCGTGAACACGGCCCACGAGGAAGAGAGGGCGCGTATCGCTCGCGAGCTCCACGATTCCGTGGCCCAGTCGCTGTTGAAGATCATCTACGCCGCCGGCTTCGCCCTCGATTTCCTCAAAGAGGATCCCCGGTTGGCCGTAGAGGAGGTCGAGGAAGTGCAGCAGCGGGCTAAGGACTGCCTGCGCGAGCTGCGCGAGATAATGGCCAACCTCAGGCCGACCTCCCTGGACATCCTGGGGCTCAAGGAGACCATAACCCGCTATGCGGAGCAGTTCGAGGAGGAATACGCCATCAGCACGAGCGTCGATCTAGGTGGCCTGGAATCCATACCCACTTCGGTGGAGCTTGCCATCTTTCGCATCCTGCAGGAGGAGCTGGCCAACGTGCGCAAGCACTCCAACGCGGAGTCGGTGAAGATCAGGTCGGAGGCGTCACAGGGCGATCTTATCCTCATCGTCGAGGACGACGGCGTCGGCTTCGACCCCGAGATGCTGGCCGCGGAACAGGAGAGCGGCGAACACCTGGGGCTGATGGCCATGCGGGAGCGTGCCGAGCTGCTGGGAGGGGAACTGGCCATAAACTCTCTGCCGGGGATGGGCACGCGTATAACCGTGAGGATCCCGATGATCACCGGGGGCGAGGGATGATGGCCAAGGACAGCGGCGACTCCATCAACGTCATGCTCGTCGACGACCACGAAGTGGTGTTGGAGGGGCTCATCCGCATCCTGGAGAAACAGGGCGGGATAAAGATCGTCACCGTGGCCCGCAGCGCCGAGGAGGCACTGGAAAAAATAGTAAGGTTCCCGGTGGACGTGATCATCGTGGACATCCAGTTGCCGGGCATGAACGGCATCGAGCTGATCAGGCGCGTGAAAACCGATTACCAGGAGATCGAGGCTATCACGCTCACCGTTTTCGATGACGAACAGTTAGCCAAGCAGGCCATCAAGGCGGGCGCTATAGGCTACGTGATCAAGGATGCGGCCAAGGACGAACTGGTGAAGGCGGTGCGCGCGGCGGCAAAAGGCGAGTCGCTCATCTCCACATCCGTGGCGCGCAAACTCATCGAGGAGATCACGGAGCCCACCGGACGCAAGAAAAAGAAAGAGGAGGGTTTCGAGGAGCTCTCCCAGCGCGAGGTGGACGTCATCAAGCTGATGACCCGCGGGTACAACAACCGGCAGATAGCCGACATCCTCTTCATCAGCGAGCATACGGTCAAGGTCCACATCCGCAACATCTTCCGCAAGATCGGCGTGGTTGACCGCACCAATGCCGTGCTGTGGGCCATCGAGAGAGGCCTGGTGCTGAAGGACAAGGACAGCATAAAGCCGGATAAGCCCGCCATCTAACGCCCTGCTGATCGCTGGAAGCGGGGACCTGTTACCTAGGTTATTCAGGCCCGAGCCCGGGGGTAACGGTCCTCGCTCCGCACTCGCAGGTTGCACATCCGGAGCGCACGCCTCCTGTCGGGCATGCTGCTCGCGAAGGTCGCTTCGGACCAACCCCCGGTTCTCGGGCAGGTCAGGCTAGCCGAACTTCTTCTTCACGTACTCCGCAACGAGCCTGGTGGCGCCCGGGCCGATGATCCTGCCGTGGCCGGGGTACATGTGATCCAGGTCCAGCTCGACCAGCCTGCGCATGGAGGCCTCTATTTCCTCCAGGCTGTAGCTGGCGCAGATGGTGGGCGGGCCGACGCGGCCGAAGTAGTTGGAGACCATATCGCCGACGAAGGCACGGCGGTTGGCGCGGTCCAGGAAGCCCATACCCCCCGGCGTGTGGCCGGGGAGCGCGATGGCCTCCAGTCCGAGCTCCTCAAGGGTCTCGCCGCCCACGAGGGACATGTCCACCGGCGCCCCCTCGCATTTCTGGTAGCTCATGGTGATGGATCTGGGCAGCTTTCTCAGGAAGCGGCCCAGACGGTTGAGGTCGCTGCCAAGATCCGGGGGCTTGTCTCCCTGGATGTAAGGGATATCACCGGCTCCCGCGACGATCTTGGCCCCGCTCAGGCGCTTGAGGTCAGCCAGGTTGCCGGTGTGGTCGACATGATAGTGGGTGATGAGGATATGGGTGAGGTCCTGCGGCTTCGCTCCCCGCTCCTGCAGCGCTTTATCGATCCTCTTACGGGCTTTTGAGATGCCCGTATCGACAAGATAGCAATGGTCGCCCTTGACCAGGTAGCAGTTCTCGATCGGTCCTGCTATGCGGATGATCTCGTCCACCGGCTCCGCCTCCTCCCGCTCTGGGATGAATACAAGCGATCACTATGGCACAACAATTATATAACCTGGGTGGTGGGTGATGAAGCCGGGACAGCTTGGTGACCGCATGTCTTCACGTCGTCAAGGAGCCGCAGCCTGGTTTGTAGCCCCACGTTCAGTACGGCAGGATGAAACGGCCTTCTTCCGGCACCATGCGCTGGATCTCCAGGAAGATGCCTTCGAGGCGGGGGCCTATGAGGTACCTCCACCTGGCGTCCCCGGCATTAATGTGCTTGATGTCGGCGGGCTCCCGTTCCAGGGCTTCGAAAACGCCCGCTATCTTCCAGGCCAGGAGTTGGGGAAAAGGCACTCCTTCTATCTCCGCCTCGATGAGAAAAGGCTTGCGGGATACCTTCACCGGCTTTCCCCACCCGAGGAACGGAAGGCTCAGGAAGAAATGGCGATAGGCGGTCTTGTAGTTGTCCCCCTTCAGCAGCCGGTACTCCGCCGCCGCTGCACCGGCCAGCGCCACTCCTATATCGGCGGGAAGAACCCCCTCCTTGCTCCCCTTCACCTCGTCCACCACTCGCTGCCATCCCGCCGCAGAGGTGATCACCATATGGCGATGGGTGCCCGTTTCGTAGATGGTACCGAGCTCGGTGTCCCAACGCAGTTCCCAGGGAAAGATGGGCAGGCGGCATTTCTCGCATACCTCCAGACCGTAGTCGCGTTGGGGGCGGCGGGGCGCCCGCTTGTGGCCGGCAGGCTGCTTGTGGCCGGCAGCACCGCGCTTCTTGCCTACCGTCCTTATGGTGATGTCCCATTCATGTTCCGACGCGGCGCTGAGTGAGAGCAGGGCTTCCACCCCGAACAGCCCCTCCCAGAAACCCCAGATGTCGCCGGCTATGAGGTGCGGGTGGTAGGGATGGCGGGCCTTCACCACCAGCTCCTTGCGCGGTCTCATCTTGGAGATGACGATGTTGCCGCAACCGAAGAACGAGGCCTCCCGGAAAGCGGACCTGACCACACGCTTGGCAAGCGGCCAGTGGCGCAGCAGGAGTCGACGCAAGCCGGTCAACTGGGATGCCACTTCCTCGCTGGTGAACGCACGGCGGCGTTCGCGCAGGGTGTCGAGGAGTTGCTCCCCGCGTAGCTTTACCCCCTCCTCGAGCAACGCCCTTATATCCTCTTCCTCGAGGAAGATCAGCCGATCCGAGCGCCTGGCCTGGAAATAGATGCCTCCATCCGTGGTCCAGACGAGCTTGCGGTTCAGGGAACGCGGTAGCCCGCAAACGGGACAGCGGTCGTTTCCCGGCATATCTTTCCTACCTCCTTGTCAAACAGGTTACTCAAGAGCCTTCTGCGACGCAACCATGAATTCCTCTCTCGATGGCCGCGCGCGGCATAGATGAATCGGATTTGTGAAGAGATGGGGATTCAGGGGATACCTCAGGGATGTTCGGTGAGAAACGCCCTCGGGGGGATAAGACTCCGGGAGAATGGAAAAGGCCCCGCAGGGGGAAGCGGTAATTCCTCCGCTAATGCGGACTCCTATGGGGATTCAGGGGATACCTCAGGGATGTTCGGTGAGAAACGCCCTCGGGGGGATAAGACTCCGGGAGAATGGAAAAGGCCCCGCAGGGGGAAGCGGTAATTCCTCCGCTAATGCGGACTCCTATGGGGATTCAGGGGATACATTAGTACCCCGATCCATAAATACGATCGCATTCGACTGCCTCTGCATCCCCGTGTTTCACGTCCTATAGAAATGTCATGCCCAATCGAGTTTGCCACGTCGGCTACGCCTCCTCGCAATACAGCTTCTCGCTTCGCGATAAGCCTAGTTCCGCTCCCTGCGACGTACTCGCAGAGTACGTCTCGGTCGCGCGCCTTGCGGGCGTGGCGCACAGGCACTCTCGGTGCATGACCGTATTTATGGACCGGAGTACTCAGGGATGTTCGGTGAGAAACGCCCTCGGGGGGATAAGACTCTGGGAGAATGGAAAAGGCCCCGCAGGGGGAACGGGGCCTTCCGCTAATGCGGACTCCTATGGGGATTCAGGGGATACCTCAGGGATGTTCGGTATAGCTGCGACTGTGCTGCAAGTGTGCTGTAAACGTTGCTGTGTCTATTGCTGTGAAAGGGCTGCGTTCATTGCTGTGAAAAATAGCGTCATGGGCGAGGGTCGTGTTTGGTAGTTCGTATAGGCTGCATTCATTGCAATTGGGGTAGATGGCTGTCTCGGCTAGTCGGCTTCGGATAGTGCTAGGGGAATGTTACTGCTTCTACTTCAGGGGGCTGCGACTATTGCTGTTACCGGCTCGCCCACGACGTCTGATTGCTGTTTCTAAGGCACTATTTCCCCGGTGTCCGCTTGGGGCCTTTATCAAAGAACTTATCACCGTTAAAACATACATTAGCGGAGAAGATAGGCGCCATTCCTCAGGGGTGTTATTTAACGAGGGCACTAATACCAGGGTGTTACCTGGGTTGATAAGCAGGGTTTTTAATAGCCTATCCAGCCATATCAGCAGGAAAAACGCATAATACATACAAATAGCATGGATATGTGCACTAATCGCAGTATGCGACCTCTGACTGTGCTACACTAGTGGGCGGCCATGGCCTGAGAAGAGAGGATGCGAAAAGACTTAATAATCGACCTGCACATACACACCAATCGCTCATCCTGTTGCAGCAGCCTTGCGCCCGAAGAGATGATCGAGGCTGCTGGCAAGCTGGGGCTGGACGAACGGGCGTCGGGCTTGCAAGCCTGCCGGCAACACCCGGGCGGCGCCATCGTACCCATTGCGGATGAGGAGGCGCTTACCGATACAAGTCGCATGGAAGTATGCTTATATTGAAGCCCGCGGGCGAGCGAGAAGCCGGCGAGCTTAGAGGTGAGTGTGATGGAAGAGGAACAGAAGGAAAATCCCTGGGACCGCAGCCTGCGCGGCGTCAATGAATTTGTAGAAGGTCTCGCGAGGAGGCTTCCCATCTACCGTTCCCTGCGGCATGCTTTCCGCGGCGGGACGGAGGAGATGGTCGATTGGGCACAAGCGCGTGAGATAGCGGTCATGGTCGCTCAATCGGAGGGGACCACGCCTCCGGCCGAGGCGGTGGTCCAACGCGATTTCGAAGCCATGATGAAACGCAGCGAGGAGTTGGTGAGGGAATACTCCCACCTCGATCCCAAGGAACCGGTGGGGCCGTTGCTCGTCTTCAGCCGCCCGGATTGGATAGAGGCGAACCTGGAGAGTTTCCAGCTCATCTTCCAACCCCTGGCGGAGAGCTACGGCAAGACCCTGCAACGGTTGGAGGAACAGAGGAAGCGATCCCTGCGCATGGGGCGCAGGTTCACCAGGGGCCTGCTCACCGACCAATTGGGCATGGCCATCGGATACTTGGCACGCAGTGTGCTCGGCCAGTTCGACCTGGGTCTCCCACGCCCCGAAGACGGCGGCAAACTATACATCGTCTATCCCAATCTGCTCAAGGCGGAGGGCAAGCTGCGCCTTGTACCGGAGGACTTCCGCCTGTGGATAACCCTCCACGAGGTCACCCACGCCTTCGAGTTCGCGGCAAACCCGTGGATCAGGCAATACTTAAGATCGCTCATGGAGAAGTATTTCAAGAGCGTATCGTTGCGGCTGGAGGAGATGGGTATGCGCCTGCGCCCACAGGAACTGCGCAACCCACAGAAGCTCAACGAGATCATCAACCAGGGGGGGCTCATCTCGGTCGTCCACAGTCCCGAGCAGCGGGAGATACTCTCCCAGATCCAGGCGTTTATGTCTCTGGTAGAGGGATACAGCAACCTGATCATGGATATCGTCGGGAAGGAGATCATCCCTTCTTTCAAGGAGATGAGCATCGCCTTCCGCCATCGCCGGGATTCCAAGTCGGGCGCAGAGCGCTTCGTGGAGAGGATGCTCGGCTTCGACCTCAAACTGCAGCAATACCAGGTGGGCGAGCTCTTCTGCAAGGAAGTAATGGAGAAGAAAGGCCTGGATTTCCTCAACCTCGCCTGGAAGAGAGAGGAGAACCTCCCCAATGGCGAGGAGATCCGCCATGCCTTCCAGTGGATCGAGCGCATCGAGGAGAGCGAGAAGGAACGCGTTCTGCGGCATAGCATCTAAGGGTCAGGTCTCAAAAGTCTGCGTCTCAGATAGCAACAGCTACATAGGTACCCGCCGAAAGAGACGCAATTTTTGAGACCTGACCCTTAGAAGATAATGGTAGTAATGCTTGGTTTGTCTGCGCAAAAAAAGTCAAGTCTTGAGGCCCGGCCCCAATAAAAACTGCGTCTGGGTTAATCGGCCAGTATCCATGCGGCCACTGCGGTCATCTGTGTCGTCTCGAGCAGCCCTTCCTGGTTTATCCTATCGGGCGTGTCGCTGGTGAGATGGAAGTCGGGGTGTTCGCTCCGTTCGAACCATGACCAATCGCAGGTGACGGCGGGCATATGGTAGAGAAAGAAGGTGCCGGCCGAAGTCCCCGGGTCCGCGCCACCCAGCTCGAGCTCCACGTCGAGCAGAGCGGCGGCTTCATCCAGGGCTTCTACCGTGGGGCGGTTCTTACGGTAGTTGAGGTCCCAGACGTCCATGTAATCACCTTCCCCGGCCCCCAGACCTTCGAGGTTGATGATGCGCACACTGTCCCGGAACCCGCCCGCCTCCAGGGATTCCGCCAGGGCGGAGGAGCCGTATCCCCCACATTCCTCGGCACCCAGGAAGGCGAAGACCAGGGTTTTTTCCTGCCTACGCTCCAGGGAGGAAAAGACGGAGGCCAGCTCCAGGACGGCGCTGGTCCCGGAAGCGTTGTAGTCGGCACCCGGGTAGATGGCACCGGTGGAGGCGTCCACCCCCAGGCTGTCGTAATTGGCGGTCAGGAAGATCATCTCTTCCCCGGATGCACCGGGTATCTTGCCCAGGATGTTGGCGCAGATGACCGGCGTATCCGGAGGGGGTGGGTCTGTGATGAAGCACCTGCCCGGCGGCACCGGGAACTCCTGCCGGTAGCCCTCCAGGCCGAGCTCGCCAACGGGCTCCAGGCCGAGCTCGCTCATGCTCTCCTCCAGGAAAGCCTCTACCTCCAGCGATTGAGGCGATCCAGCAGCGCGTCCCCTCAGCTCCTCGCTCGCAAGATGATCTATGGTCTCCATCATGCTCGCAACATCCACGCTGTCCGCCAGCGAGGTGAGAAAAGGATCTTCTCCCGCGGGGGGCGAGGAGGAGCCGCAACCGGCTCCTGCCAGCAGGAGGGAGATCAGCGCGGCGGCCAGGAACGGCTTCAGGCGTCTCATTTCTTGGCTTTTTTCTTGGCCGCTTTTTTCCCGGCAGCCTTCTGGGCCGCTGCGGGCTTGCGCTTCTTGAGCAAGTAGATGATCAGGAAGGCGATGACGGCGGCACCCAGCACGCCGAAGATTATCCCCAGCACAAGCCCGGTGTTGCCGCCGCCCGATGCGGGCTCGGACCCCTGGCCCTGGTTACCGGTCTCTTCCCGGGATACGCCCAGCGCCTCGTAGGCATCTTGCGGTGGGTCTCCCATCCCTTCCCCGGCGACGGTTATCCCGATCATGGCGACTCCCGAGACGTCCTGGACGGTCTTGGTTATCTGGGTCAGAGCTTTGATCGCGGTGTCCTTGTCCCCGGAGAGCTCCATGAGCTCGCGCGAGAGGTTGACGCTGAATTCGCTGCGGTCCTGCTTCACCGTCGTATACTGCAACTTGACGCCCTCCGGTATATAGGTGACGTAACCGGCCGCCTTCTCCTCCTCGGTGGGTCCCTTCAGCAGTTCAAGCACAGCGAACTCCACTACCTGACTGCCGCCGGCGATCTCTCGCTGCACTTGCGCCGGTTCACCGTCGAGGTAAAAGTATACGTACCCGGGGGCCGGCGGTTCCCCTTCCGTTGGAGGCTGAGTGGGCGGTTGTTCCTGGGCATATGCGGTAAAGCACAGGGACAGGAACACGATCGCTGCTACGAGGGCCGCAAGGGCTGATCTTCTGGCCACGGCTCCACCTTCCTTTCGTTTTGCTCCATTGTATGGAGTAGGGACTTCTTTGGGCAAGGATTAGATGCAGCCTGGCGATGATTGGTTGCGGCGGTATCTCGAGCAACGGAAAGACGAGCGAGCGGTATTGGCCTGAAACGTTGCGTGGGCTGCGGTTTGCTTATATGGATGCTCAAGGATAATCTTAAGGTGATATATCGCCTATGACTAAGCACTCCCGCGGGAAGCGGTTCGGGGTACGGTTGCTTGCACGGGAGAGGCGGAAGGACCATGATACCGCGCACCTTCGCTTGCGGCGAGGGGGGCATAAAACGGCCTCCAGACAAGGCAGCAGGGGCGTCACGAGCAGCTCTCGATGCAGCGGCTCGGCAAGGATCAGAGGTGACAGGTTTTTGAGAATAGGAATACCGCGCGCCCTCATGTTCTACCGTTATTACCCGTTCCTCAAATCGTTCCTGGAGGAATGCGGATGCCAGGTGCAGCCTTCTCCCCCCACCAATCTGAAGATAATGGGCGAGGGGGCGGATATCTGCGTGGACGACATTTGCGTGGCCGTAAAGGTCCTCTTCGGCCATGTCTCGCATCTGGCCGGGAAGGTGGACGCGATACTCATACCTCGCCTGGTGAGCGTAGAGAAACAGGAATACGACACCTTCACCTGTCCTAAGCTCATCGCCGCTCCGGACATGATCCGCTATTCCTTCCCCCATCTGCCGGCGCCTTTGGAGTTCACCGTTGACGTCAGTAAAGCCCCGTGGTGGTGGAGCTGTATACGCATGATGAGGCGGCTCGATCTGCCGCTGCGCCAGATCGTCAGGGCTTATCCTGCGGCCGTGCGGGAGCAGAAAAGGTTCGAGGGCCTGCTCAACAGCGGGCTGCTGCCCGCCGACGCCTTGACGAAGATGTACAACGGGAACGGCAGCCCCCTCCCCGCTTATCTTTCGGAACGGGACGTGACCGTAGCCGTGGTCGGCCATCCCTACCTGCTGGGCGACCCCGTGGTCAATAAGAGGCTGGTGCACTGGCTGGACATGTCCGGCGCAAGGGTGCTGGGCAGCACCATGCTGTCCGAAAGCGACCTGCAGAGGGAGGCATCCCGGCTGCCCCCCCTTTCCTGGAGCTACGAGAGGGAGCTGCTGGCCGCCGCCTCCCACTTCCTGAAGAGGGTAGATGTGGACGGGGTGATCTACCTTACCAGCTTCGGATGCGGCCCCGATTCCCTGGTGACCGAGATCGTACGCCGCGAGCTGGAGCCTGCCGGGGACCAGGTCCTGCTGGAGTTGGTGCTGGATGAGCACAGCGCCGAATCGGGCGTGAGGACGCGCGCGGAGGCCTTCGTCGACCTGCTGCGACGTCGCAAGATGGTGCGCTCGGGTGTGGGGAGGGAGAGATGAAGGTAGCCTTTCCCCACATGGGCAACGCTTATATCCCCTTGCGGGCACTGGTGGAGTACATGGGGGTGGAGGCGGTGGTGCCGGAACGGCCGAACCGTACCACCCTGGAAAAGGGAGCCAGGCACGCGCCCGAGTTCATCTGCCTCCCGTTCAAGATCACCCTCGGAGACTGCATGAACGCCCTGGAGAAAGGGGCGGACACCATGGCCATGGTATGCGGCATGTGGGCCTGTCGCTTCGGCTACTACGCCTACGTGCAGCACCTGATCCTCAGGGACCTCGGTTACGAGTTCGACTCCCTCCTCATCGGCAGGGAAGACCCTCGTGCGGTCCTGGATAAGGTGCGCAGCGCGGTGGGCAGGGGCGCATTCGCCAAGCTGGCTGGAGCCGCGGCCATGTTCCGGGCCAAGGCGGGCGCGGTGGAGGAACTGGAGAGCCTGGCGAGGAGGATACGGCCCCGGGAGGAAGCGGCGGGAAGCACTGACGCGATCATGGATAGCTGCCTCTCGCGACTTGACGAGGCCGCTTCCATACGCCGCGTATGGCAGCTGCGCAGGGAGCAGCGTGAGGAGATCACGTCCTTGCCCTTGCGGGAACCCAACGGCATGCTGCGGATACGCATCGTCGGCGAGCTCTACGTGCTGCTGGAGCCTTCCCTCAACTTCGATCTGGTGAAGCGCCTGGGTACTCATTTCGGGGTCGAGGCCCAGCCCGTGCTGTCCACCTACCGCTGGTTGCTCAGCCCCCTCTGGCTGGACCCGCTCCTCCACGTGTCTTCTTCGCGCGCGCGGCGTATCAGCCGTACATATCTTCCCTATATCCTGGGCGGAGAAGAGCACATGACCATCACCGGTACCCTGGACGCCCCCAAGGACGGCTTCGACGGGGTCATCCATGCCTATCCACTCACCTGTATGCCCGAGAACATCTGCCGCACCATCCTCCCCCATATCAGTTCGTCAAGGGACATCCC
>Ga0315295_10002577_pt1 | contig 15342 bp, 16 predicted proteins | sample YL17G14_0_MG_FD_204453 | JGI IMG/M metagenome (GOLD analysis project Ga0315295, IMG submission 204453) | Sediment microbial communities from Yellowstone Lake, YNP, Wyoming, USA - YL17G14_0 | ecosystem: Environmental > Aquatic > Freshwater > Lake > Sediment | place: USA: Wyoming | collected...
CCCGGCGAGATCGTCAGGTTGATGCGGCCGTGAGACTCGCCATCTCGACCGGCGGCGGCGACGCGCCCGGACTGAACGCCGTCATCCGAGGCGCCGTGCTCTCGGCGGTGCACCGTGCCTGGGCGGTGTACGGCATCCAGCGGGGTTTCGGGGGCCTCCTCGGCGGGGACAAGGTAGTGAGCCTTGGCCCGGACGAGGTCCGCGGCATCACACACCTGGGCGGCACCATCCTCGGGACCACCAACCGGAGCAGCCCCTTCAAGTGGCCGGTGCCCCAGCCCGACGGCACGATCAAGGATGTGGACCGCTCGGACGAACTCATCGCGGCCTTCCAGGCGCACGGATTCGACGCGCTCGTCATGATCGGCGGCGACGGGAGCCTGCGGATCGCGCAGCAACTCTTCGACAAGGGCCTGCCGGTGGTGGGTGTGCCGAAGACGATCGACAACGACGTGTGGGGCACGGTGACGACGTTCGGCTTCGACACTGCGGTATCCACGGCGACCGATGCGCTGGACAAGGTGCATTCGACGGCCGAGAGTCACGACCGGGTGATGGTCGTGGAGGTGATGGGCCGGTACGCCGGCTGGATCGCGCTGAACTCGGGCCTCTCGGGCAGCGCCGACGTCATCCTCATCCCCGAGATCCCGTTCGACATCGAGAGCGTGTGCCGCAAGGTGAGGGAGCGTGACGCGCGCGGGCGACGCTTCAGCATCGTGGTCGTGGCGGAAGGCGCGACGCCGCGAGGTGGATCGGTGGTGACGCTGGCGCCGGCGGGCCACGGCGGCAGCATGGAGCGCCTCGGCGGCATCGCGGAGCAGGTGGCCGCGGCGATCGAGGAGCGTACCGGCAAGGAGACCCGCTCGCTGACGCTCGGGCACCTGCAGCGTGGCGGGAGTCCCACGACCTTCGACCGGCTCCTGTCCCTGCGGTTCGGCGCGGCGGCCGTCCGCTGCGTGGCGGCGGGACGGTACGGGATGATGGTCGCGCACGTGCCGCCGACGATCGGGTACGTCCCGCTGAAGGAGGCGCTTGCTAGGCCGAAGCTCGTGCCCCTGGACCTGGACACGGTCCTGATGGCGCGCGAGATCGGCGTGTGCCTGGGCGACTGAGCCCCCGTGCACACCGGCCACGATCCATACCTTCCCGCTGACCGGCAGGCCTTCCACGCGGCGCGTCCCTCCAAGGGGCGCGTCGTCGTCATCGCGCCCACACGTGCCGCCTGCGAGACCATTGAGATCGCCGTCGGCCTGCATCTGGAGACCGTGCTGGAGGGTGAGCACGGCGGGGAGATCCGCGATCTCGCCGCGCGCGGCGCGGGCTTCGGGATCGTCGCCGCCACGGGCACCGGCAAGACCCTCGCCATCCGTCCGATCGCGGAGACTATCCTCGGTGCGCCGCTTCGTGTCGGCGTCGTCAACCGGGAGCGCGAGGCGACGCCGGAGACGCCGAGCTGGAACGTCGTCATCGTCACCACGGGCATCGCGCGCCGCTGGTTCCAGGCGGGGCTCATCACCGGCCGGGACACGGTCGTGGTGGACGAGATCCACCAGACGTCCGCCGAACTCGAGCTCTGTCTCGCCCTCGGCAAACGGGCGCGGTGCCGCTTCATCTGGCTCTCGGCGACGGTCGATCCGGCCTTCTATCACCGCTACCTCGAGTCGGCGACGGTCCTGGAGACGACGGCGTTCGATCCCGCGCGGGCAGCCAGGGTCGCCGTCGTCCCCGAGAAGACACGGGAGTTCCTCGGGCCGCGGTTCCTCCGGCGCGTGATCCGCGAGCGCCGTGGCGTCGCGGTGTTCGTGCCGACACGGGCCGAAGTCGAGGACTTGGCGGAGGAGGTCGGCGCACGCTGGTCGGCGCTCACGACCGCCTTCTACCACGGCGGCGAGCCGATCCGCGTCATCCGGCCGTTCCTCGACGGCAGCGCGCCGAAGCCCTTCCTCCTCGCGATGACTGCCGCAGGGCAGTCGGCGCTGAACATCCGGGGCCTCGACACCGTGGTACTCCTCGACGCCCGTTACCAGAACGTGGTGCGTGGTGGCCGCAACGTGCTGACGCGGATGCCGCTCGGCGCGAACGAGATACTGCAGATGGCGGGGCGCGTGCACGGCCGGGTCGAGGGAGGGCAGGTCACGATCCTAAGCGACCGTGACCTCGACTTCGCTGGGCTGCGGCCGGGACCACCCGAGTTCCAGCTGGCGGGCGACGCGGAGCGCGTCGCGATGACGTGCGCCGCACTGGGCGTGGACGCGCGCGACCTGGACCTGCCGGTGCCGCTCGACAGGCGCGCGTACGCGAGCGCGGTTGCGCTGCTCGAGAGCCGCGGGATCGTCGAGGACGGACGGTTGACGCGCTACGGCGCCGAGGTCGAGGAGTTGCCCGTGGAGCGGCCGTGGGCGGAGCTCCTCCTGGCTGCGGACGAGGACCTCATCGCACCGGTGGCCGTGTGCTCGGCGGTGGAGTCTCTCCACCGGATGACACGCGAGGAGCGGATGCTGCGCGGCGTACTGGTGCCCGGCTCCGACCACCTCACCGTGTACAACCTTTACGCCGAAGCCGTGAACCGGCACGGGCAAGTGGACCTCGTGTACGGGCTTCCGCGCCACGTCTTCCGGGAATCCCTCGACCAGTGGGCCGAGGAGCGCGGCGTACTGGTGAAGGCTATCGATGACGCGGCCCTGGGCCTGGCCTCAGTGTGCCGCGCCCTCGAGCTGCGTCTTCCGACGACGTTGCCGCACGCCGACACGGGGATGCTGCGGCGCTTCCAGGACCTGCTCGCCCGCCTTGTCCCACTCGACCTGGTGATCGACGAGGAGAGCGCCGCCGGCGACGCCGTGACGGTCTCGCGCGGTTCCGTGTGCGGCGCGTGGGGCGGCGTCACCGGCACGATCCGCTACTTCGCCGACCGACTCGGCGTGGCACGCGCGGCGATCGAGGGCACGCAGCTGCCGTATGACCTGATGCGGCAGTACGCCCGCGCCGAGGGCCCCGAATTGGTCTACGACGCGGACCGGAAACGGTCGCCTCTCGCACTCATCCGGCGTCAGCGCTACTTCGGGTTCGAGCTGGACCGGGAGATCGAGCCGCTCGAGGAGATCCCGCCGGAACTGCGCGGCGCCGCGCGCGGGGTGCTGGTCGAGGCGCTGATGACTGGACGGGCACGGCATCGGGACGCCCGCGCGCTGCGCCACACACTCGAGCGAATGGGGGAGCTCTACCGTCGTGCGGGCGGCGACCTCACTGAAGCCGACGGATCGGCGGTTCGCGCCGAACTCGGTCGGCGCCTGGCCGGTGTCACGCACATCGCGGACTTTAGCAGGGTTGATCTCGCGCTCGAGGTGGACCGATTCGTTCCGGCGGCGCGACGCCGGGAGCTAGAGGCGCTACCAGCGTGGCTGGACGTCGCGGGCGAGCGGTGTCCCTTGGACTACGAGGTCCAGGACGGGGTCGCGATGGCCCGGGTGCGCCTGCGCGAGCGGACGGCGCGTGAACTCAAGGCACGGGACCTGCCGGTCCTGGATCGGCCTGTGGTTTTCACGGTGCTGCGCGGCAAGCGCAGCGCACTGCGGGTGGACTCACTGGAGGAGATGCGACGGCTACTCAGCGCTCGCGCGCCTGACCCCCCGTCACGAGGACGAGCCAGAAAGCGTCGTAGGCGGCCCTGACCTCTGCGAGCGGCACGCCTTGGTCGATGGCGAGCACCACGCCGTCGAGGAACAGCAGGACTGCAGTCGCGGCCTCGTCGGCCGGCAGCGGGATCGTGCTGGCGAGCTCGGCGAGCAGGCGCGGGAGCGCCGCCGTGAAGGCCTCGAGTTCCTCCCGGCGTCGCAGGACGAGTGTCCGGCGCACGGACGGGTCGTGCCGCGCGAGTAGGTTGACATCGTGCCAGGCGCGTTCGACCTGGACGCCAGGTCCTGCGGTCACGGCGGACCAGAGGGCATCCAGGGCGTCGAGCCCTCGTGTCGTGCGCACGGCTTGGGCTCGCGCTTCTGAGCGCTGCGCCGCAAGGCGTTCGCAGGCGGCACCCAGCAGACCGTCCTTGGAGGCGAAGTGGTAGTGTATGAGGGCTGTCGAGACGTCGGCTCGCTTCCCGACGTCGGCGACGGTGAGGCTGGCGATGCCCTTCGCCAGGATCGTCACACAAGCTGCTTCGATGATTCTATCTTTCGTCTTCACAATGGGTTCCGCATTGACTGGTCAATCAATCAGTAGCGGCGGGGACGTCGTGGCGTCAAGGGTCGACCGGTGAACTGGCGGGTCCACTTGGCGCTGGTGACGGTCCAGTTCCTGTTCGCCGCGCTGACAATCGCTGCGAAGTACGTCCTGCCGAGCATCCCCCCGACGGGAATCGTGTTCTTCCGAATCACGGGGGCCGCTCTGGCCTTCGTGCTGATCAAGTCGCTGACGGTTCGGGAGCGTGTCACGGAACGGCGCGACTTGCTGGCGATGGCGGGGCTGGCGCTGGTCGGGGTGGTGTTCAACCAGATCTTCTTCCTCGAAGGCGTGAAGCGTACCACGGCCATCAACACGAACATCCTCGTCACGACGGTGCCGGCGTTCACGCTGGCCATCGCGCTCATACTGCGGCGGGAGCGGGCAAGCCTTGCGAAGATCGGCGGCATCGCGTTCGCGGCGATCGGCGCGGTGTACCTCATAGGGCCGGACCGGATCCGGCTCGACCCGTCCACCGCTCTCGGCAACACGATGATCGTGCTGAACACGAGCCTCTATGCGGCCTACCTGGTGCTCTCGAAGCGGCTGCTCGATCGCTATCGGCCAGTGACCGTGGTGACCTATGTGTTCCTCTTCGGAGCGCTCTACATCGCTCCCGTAGGGCTGGTGGTACTGCGCGACGTGGACCTCGCGCACCTGCCGAGGGTCGCGGTGTGGGGGCTGGCATTCATCGTCTGTTGCTCGTCGATCCTCGCGTACTACCTGTCGATCTGGGCGCTGGGGCGCACCGAGTCGAGCCTTGTGGCGATGTACGTGTATCTCCAGCCGCTGCTGACCGCGGTGGGGGCGCCCATCCTCCTCGGCGAGCGCGTGACGTCGCGCGCCGGGCTGGCGGCGCTGCTGATCTTCTCCGGGCTGGCGCTCGCGACGTGGGGCGAGCAGCGCAGCGGCCGGCCGCTGGGCGTGGCCTTCCGCGCGCCTGCCGAAGGGGAGTAGGTCCCTTGCCGAGGAACTTCCGCCGCCGGACGCGCGTAGAGGGGCTATGATCGCGGCTCTTCTAGCCGTCGCCGCACTCCAGGCGCCTCAGGGGCCGTACGCCGACTTCGCCACAGCGGTGCTGGTCGCCCGGGCTCGGGAGCGTCACCGGCAACAGGACGCCGCCGTGCAGAACTACGAGGCGGTTGTCCGAACGCGTGTGGACGCGAACTTCGCGCGTGGCCGCTTCGCCCGCCTCATCCCGTTGGCTGCGGTCGAGCAGACGACGCAACTCACCTGGCAGGCGCCGAACGATCTTCGGCTCGTCGTCCTAGGGGAGCGCCGCCGCACGGCGTTCGTCGGCGCTAATGCCCAGACGCGTTGGGGCCGACCGTGGTTCGTCCCGCGCTTCCTGGGCGACAGCATCCGTCTGTTGGATAACGACTTCCCGGAGCGCGCGGCCGTTCACCCTCTGGGCGTTGGCGCGGAGCCCTACTACCGCTACGCCATCGAGGACTCCCTCGAACTCGTGCTGCCCGGCCGCACCGTCCGGGCCGTGGCTGTTCGCGTGACCCCCAAGCGCTCGGATGGCGCTTTCGTCGCGGGCGACATCTGGCTGGACGCGGCGACGGCGGAGACAGTGCGCTTCCGGTTCGCTTTCGTGGGCCGGAGGCTCTGGAGCCAGCCGAGGGGCGAAACGAGACGTGACAGCGCCACGGCTGAGCGCGAGGCCGACCGGGCGGCGCGGGTGCTGCGCGTGTCCGCGGACCTAGAGTACGGTCTGTTCCAGGAGCGGTTCTGGCTCCCGTACCGGCAAGTACTCGTCATGGACATCGAACTGCCGTGGGTGGGGAACGTCGCCATACCGGTCACGTTCATCAGCAGCTTCTCCGATGTCCGCGTGAACGGCGCCGCGCCGATCGCGTTCACGGTGCCTCTGGCGGACACGGCGGTCTCTGACTCGGCAAAGGAGACCGGCCTCAGCGCGGCCGAGCGTCGGCGCGCCTCTCGTGAGCGGATTGATAGGCGGCGGCAGGAACCGCGCGAACACGAGGAGAGGGATCGCCGCGAGGGCTACGGGAGTGCCGGTCGGTGGTCTGGCGGGCGTTTCGAGGTGGTCGTTCCGTCGGACTCGGCATTGCGCAACTACGCGGGCTGGACCGACTCGCTGGCGTGGGGCGCATCGTCGGCGGACGCGGTCCGAGTCGACGACCTGCGGCGCGAGGCGCTCGCGGCGGTGAATAGACTGCCGAGGGACCTCTTCCCCAGGCCGCGGCTGCTCGTCGCAATAGACCGCTTCACGGACGCGTGGCGCTACAACCGGGCCGAGGGCACCGCCCTGGGCGCCGGTCTCCAGTTGCCGATCTCTGGGTCTTACGTGACCCTTGCGGCTCGGGCGCGCTACGCCTTCACCGACCGTCGGCTTCAGGCGGCGCTGTCGCTGCGCAGGGATGCGATCGGCAGTCGCGTGGGCCTGTCGGTGTTTCGGGAGATGTGGGACGCCGATCCCCTTGCCCCCGGCCTCGACCTCAGCAACTCGTTCCGCGCTACGTTTCTCGCCCACGACGACGGGGCCTACGTATTCGCGCAGGGCCTCCATGTGCAGCGTCAATTCACCTACCGGAACGCGGTGGACGTCTCGCTGGGCCTGCGGCTGGCGCAGGAACGCGCGCCCAACCGTCTCGCCCACTCGCGGCTCAACAACCTCCTCGGCGGAAGCGGAGACTTCGCTCCGCTCGATCCTGTGCTGCCGGGGACGTTCGCCACGCTCAGCGGAGACATCTCGAGTGGCAACCTGCCGACTTCGTGGCGGTTGGGCGCCGAACTGACAGCGGGGACGGCGGCGGCCGCGGCGCGCCTGTGGATCGGTGCCGGGACCTCCATCCGTGCGCCGGCAGGCCTGAGCGTCGCATTGAACGGATGGGTGGGCGTTGGAGCGGGCGACAGCATTCCGCAGCGCGCCTTCCGGCTGGGCGGTGCCCGCACGCTCTGCGGCTACGAAGCGGGTGCCTTCCGAGGCACGTCCGCGTACGCGGCTGGCGTGGAACTGTCCATGGCCGGTCGCCTTCTGAGTCCGGTCGTCTTCGCCGACATGGGTCAAGTCACAACGAGCGGGCTGGCGTTCACGAGCGGCCCTCGCGCATCAGTCGGAGCCGGCATCTCCGCTCTGTGGGGCGTGCTGCGGGTCCATGTCGCGCGTGCCCTGGAGGCCAACAAGCCCTGGCGGTTCGACATCGTCTTCAGCGCGCTACGCTAGGCAAGCGCCGCCTGCGCTCGTAGGTTGAGGGCGATGGACGCCCGGAATCCCCGACAACTTCTGGCTGCAGCGGCCGCGGCGCTCGTCGTGAGCGGCTGCGGGCGCAGCGCCGCTGACCCCCGCCCACCCGAAGCCCGCGCCGGGCACCTGGTCGTGGAGCAGGTCGCACGCCGACGAACGCGCCTCCTGGACGTGCCGGCGCGCGCGACGTTCTGTGCGGGTGACAGTGTGCTCGTCATCGTCGCGGTGGACGAGACGTGGACCGCGGGGCTCGCCCTGCACACGTTCTTCCCGGTCCCCGAGGCCCGGTCCCTGCGCGTCGCGTCCGAGCTGGCCGGCGACGGTACCGGCGCCGCGGCCTTCCGCTCCGTGGCCGACAGCGTGCGGCAAGCCCTGCTCGCATCAGGCGGCACGGTTCGACTGGCCGCCGGCGCACAGGCAAGCGGCACGTTCGACATCGCGGTCCCGGTACCGCAGGGCGGTCGCCGACCGGATCGCCTGCTCGGTGCGTTCCAGGCGCTCCCAACCAGCGACACCGCAGCGGCCTGCGGCTCCACGTCGAGGACACCATGAGCGAAACCGCCCGGTCCCTTGGCCAGCTCGTGGCCGCTCTGGCCGCGACGAACACCGACCTGTGGCACGAGGAGGACCGCGCCCGCGCAGGTGACGATGCGCAGGTCGCCGGGGCGAAACGGCGCATCGACCGCCTCAATCAGGAGCGGAACGACTTGATCGAGCGGATCGATGAGGCGGTGCTGCGGCTCACGGAGCGGGGACGAGGCGATGGCTGAGACCGTCGGCAGCCTGGTCGACAAGCTGTCGATCGTCGAACTGAAGATCTACCACATGCGGGAGCAAGTGGAGCGCCGGGACGCCGCCGAGGAGCACCAAGCCCGCTGCGCCGACCGGCTGGCGGTACTCCAGTGCCAGCGCGACGATCTGGCGACGGAGCTTTCCGGCCTGTGGGAGAGTGTGACGGCGGGCACGTACCGGCCGAAGGTGTACCGGCAGTTCAAGATGTACAACGACCCTCAGTACCGGATCCCCAAAGAGGAATGAGCCCCGGCGACACGTTGCGGTCGGTGCACGTCGACACCGAGCGCACGTGGGGTGGCGGCCAGCGGCAGGTGGCGTGGCTGGCGGTGGGGCTCGCGCGCCGCGGTCACCCGACGTGGGTCCTGGCCCGGCGCGGCTCACGCCACGCCGAGGCACTGCGCGGCCGCGGCGTGGAAGTCGTCCCGCTCGACCCGTTGATGGAGTGGGACGTCGTCGCCGCGCTGCGCATCCGGACACTGGCGCATGCGGTTCGCGCCGACATCGTCGTGGCCCACGCCGCACACGCGGCGCTCCTGGCGGCGATGGCGACCGTCCGGTCGGGCACCGCGCTGGGGGTCTCCCAGCGGGTAGCGCTGCGTCGCAGTCGGCATTCCCGGTGGAGGCACCGTCGGGCGCCGCGGATCATCGCGGCCTCCCAGCGGGTGCGCGATGTGCTGCTCGCGAGCGGTGTCGAGCCAGACCGCGAGTGCGTCGTGCACAGCGGCGTGGATCTCACCCACCCGACGTACCCGGCAGAGCCAGGAACGCTCCGCGCGATGGACCGCGACCCGGGTAGCCTGGTGGCTGTGATGGTCTCCGCGCTCGTTCCCCCGCACAAGAACCCGGCGACTTTCGTCCGCGCGCTCGCCGCGGCGCGGCGCGACCGCCCGGACCTCCAGGGCCTCATCGTAGAGGGGGGGCCATCCTCTCCCCCATGTCGCGGTTGTGCCGCGAGCTCCGTATCGGGGACGCGGTGCGCCTGACAGGCCACCGGGAGGACGCGGAACGACTGCTCGCTGCGGCCACGGTGGCGGTGCTGAGTTCACGTGACGAGGGACTTGGCACGACGCTGATGGACGCGATGCCGTGGGGCATCCCGGTGGTGGCGACGGCAACCGGAGGAGTGCCGGAGGTGGTGCGGGATGGCATCGACGGGCTCCCCTCTCCGCTCGGGGACGCCGATGCCCTTGGACGCCACCTCGTCGCGGTGTTGAACGACACCGGTCTCCGCGCTCGGATAGCGGAGTTCTCATCCGAGCGGGTAGTCGAGCGGACGATCGATGTCTATCGCGACGCGCTATATTCCGCGCGATGCTGATGCGGGAGTTGCGGGACCGGCACAACGCCGTTGCCTTGGCCATCGGAGGCATTTCGGTCACGGCGCTCGCCCTCTTCGGGGCATCGGGTCCCGCGCACTGGCCGGGCGTCGGTCTCTGTCTCGCCGTGTGCGTTCTGCTCTTTGCTTTCCTCGTACCCGCCGTTCAATCCCGCATCCAGAACCTACTGCTCACGGCGCCCTCACTCGCGGTATGGGTACCCGCGGGGTTCGCCGTGTACGGCGTTGCGGCCGCTCTTGCGTTCGGGACACCGCGGGTCCTCGATCTTCTCGCGTGGCCGCTCTGCGTCGGCGCGGCGGTGGCCGCCGTCGGTGGTCGCCGCGACGGTGAACTTCCCGCCCTGCGCTTTCTCGGCGCGGGCGTGGCGCTGTGGGTGCTCGCCGGCATCTGGGACCGCGGGATCCAGATCCGGGTGCCGGGCGACGCACGGCTCGGCCTCGCCTACCTCGCCTGTGTGGCGCTCGCGCTGTTCCTGTTCGCGATCGCCCGGCCGCGGCGTTCGTTCGACGTGCGGCTGGGCCTTGGCGCTCGGGACTTGGGACTTGCCCTCGGAGCGACGGCGGTCCTCGCCGCAGTGGTCGTCCCGCTCGGGCTCCTGCTTGACTTCCTGCACTGGGAGCCGCGTTGGCTGGGTCTGGGTTACGGGCTGGCGCGGCTGTTCGGCCTGGTGGTCTTCGTCGGCCTCCCTGAGGAACTACTCTTCCGCGGGGTATTCCAGGAGGCGTTCTCGCGACTCTGGGCTCCGCGCATCGGCTGGGCAGCGGCGTCGGCGCTCTTCGGTCTCGTTCACATCGTCAAGCACTACCCGCCGCTCAACTGGCAGTACGCGCTACTGGCGACGTGCGCCGGCGTCACCTACGGCTGGGTGTACTTCCGCACGGGCAAGCTTGGAGCCGCCGCGATCTCGCACGGCCTCGTGAACTGGCTATGGGGAACGTGGCTAGGTTCGTGAGCCGGTGAGAGGCCCCCGGCGCCCTGCGGATGAGCGGCCGTGAGCCCGCCGCCGCGCGTGTCCGGGTTCTCGATGGTCCGGAACGCCATCAAGTACGGCTATCCGGTGGCGGAGTCGTTGCTGTCGCTCGCGCCGCTGGTGGACGAGGTGGTGGTGGCGGTGGGGAAGGGCGATGAGGTCACGCTGGAACGGGTGCGCTCGCTGGACCTGCCGGACCTCAGGATGACTGAGACGGTGTGGGACGAGTCGCTCCGGGTCGGCGGCCGGGTGCTCGCCCAGTAGACGAGTGTCGCGCTCGCGCAATGCCGGTTCCCGTGGGCGTTCTACCTGCAGGCCGACGAGGTCGTCGACGAGGAGGACCACGGGCGCATCCGGGCCGCCCTCGGGCGCTGGGGTGAGGACAATGGGGTGAACGCGCTGCGGTTCCGGTTCCTGCACTTCGAGGGCACGTACGCCTACGTGAACTGGGTACGGTACTGGAAGCAGTGCCGGGTCGTCCGCAACAACGGCCGGGTGCAGTCGGTCGGGGATGCCGCGGGCTTCGGTCGCGTGGACGGGAGAAGTCTCCGCTTCCGGAGAACGGGCGCGAAGATCTATCACTACGGCTGGGCTCGTGCACCGTAGGCGGCGAAACGCGAGGCGCTCGCGGTCGCCAGGGTCTACCGCGACAACAGGCATGTCGCATCCCACGCAAAGCACGTCCGCCCCCAAGTACTTCATCGATTTGGACGTGGCGTTCCGTTTCTGCACCACTCAACTGGCAGTGAAGGCCGATCGGGTAGCTGGCACGAGGCGAGATCCCCGGCGGCCGCCGCTCGACTCGCCGCTGCGGCCTCGGCGGTTCTACGCAGCGTGGCTTCGCAACTGCAAAGTCCTCCCGGGCAAGTGCGCACTGGACGGTGACGTGGTGAACGCCTGGCGCTCTGCGGCGTGAGTCCGTAGGATGCGCTTGGGGGTTCTCGCTCGCCCCGCAGCATGGACTGCCCAGCTGGCATCCAAGGACGGTGAATTGCGCCCGTGTTGGCGGGTGAGCACTGGAGGTGGAGAGGTCTTCGATGCGACTCAGCGCGGTCATCATCACGTGGAACGAGGAACACGTGCTCCCCGGCTGCCTGCAGCGGCTGGTCGGGCTCGTTGACGAAGTCGTCGTCGTGGATACGGGGTCCACCGATCGAACAGTGGAAATCGCCCGCGCCGCTGGGGCGAGGGTCGAGCGCGTGCCCTGGAAGGGCTTCTCGGCCGCGAGGGAAGCGGCCCTGGCTCAGGCCGGAGGCGATTGGGTGCTCGCCATCGACGCCGACGAGTGCGTGACGCCAGCCTTGGCCGACGAAATCCGGCGCGTGCTCCACACAGACGTGCGTGTCGACGGATTCGAGATTCGTATGGCAGTGATGTTCCTGGGCCAGGAGCTCCGGCACGGCAGGCTTGGCCGAGATTGGCACCTGCGGCTCGTGCGGCGGGGGCGCTACCGCGTGGTGCCGCGCCGGATCCACGAGCATCTAGAGGTGACCGGGCCCACGGCGCGGCTTGACGCGCCGCTGGAACACCACACCGCCGCATCGCTGAGTCGGTATGCCGAGAAGATCGAATGGTACGCAGCGTTGCGTGCAGAGCAGTTCGCCGAGCGGGGCGTTCGTTACCGCTGGTGGGACGCGCTGCGGCTGCCGCTGGTCTTCGCCTGGCGCGCCGTGTTCGGGCTTCACGTGCTTGACGGAGGGCTCGGGCTGGTATGGGCTGCGGGGAGCGCATACTCCTCCTGGCGAAAGCGCGATCTCCTGCGGCGCCCGCGCTCCACGTGGCCGGTCCGGCGCGTGCCGGAGAGTGCGAAGTAAGGCAGAAAGGCATTGCGGGGCACGTCAGTGACTGCAGCGCTCGACTGCCGTGGGCGCCGGGGTGGCGCCGAGGCGGACGGTCTCGACAACTGAATCGCTGCGCAAGTCGTCGCGACCGTCAGCCCGAGCAGCTCCTTCCCACTCGGATTCGTGTCCGAGTCAGGGCCCTCGGCCAGTTGGCTCCCGGTCACCGGACGGGGGACGGTGCGTGAGATCAGTAGCGGAGGCAGCGACGTGTGCCCGGTTCGGCTAGAGATCGCGACGGCACGAGGTTCGTTGGCATGCGTCACTGGCGCTTGTGGACAGGCGCTCCCCGCATGATCAGATACGCTATCCAATCGCTCAAGCACCAACTGCTCTGGAGGGTGCTCCGGCGACGGACGATCCTGGCGGTGGCACCGGAGTTCGGTGTGCGCCTGCGTGTCGCGGCTGCGGACGCCGTGGGACGCCGCATCTACAAGCGCGGCAGCCTCGACGCCGAGCGCACCCGCCATCTACTGCACCACGTGCCATGGGCCGATGGCGACGTCATTCTAGACATCGGCGCCCACATCGGCTGGTATTCGCTATGCCTGGACCGCAACGTCGCAGCTGCGGTCCGCATCTTGGCCTTCGAGCCGAACGCCGAGAACCGCGCTCTGCTTCAGTCGAACGTGCAGCTCAACGGAGCGTCCCGCGTGACCGTGGTGGACCGCGCCGTTTCAGACCGGGCGGGGACACAACGCCTGTATCTCTATGCGAAGAAGAACCAGGGTCGCCACTCGCTGCTGCCGATTCATGACGGCGAGATTGAGGAAGTGAAATCAGTTGCGCTCGACGAGTATCTCCCCAGCGTCGGCGTGGATCCCGAGCGCGTCGCCTTCATGAAGCTCGACATCGAAGGGGGCGAACTGCAGGCGCTGCGCGGAGCGGGGACACTCGTGGGCGTGGTGCCACGCCTGCTGCTGGAGTTCTCGCCTGGTCTGATGCGCCGGGCAGGGCAGGAGCCGCGCGAGCTTCTCGACATGCTCTTCGGGGCCGGGTACACGGCTTGGGACGTGGACGGCACTGCCCCGGTCCAGGTTTACCGTTCCGATCTCGAGGCCGCCCAGGACCAGCGTGATCACCTCTGGTGCCTCGCCGGAGCGTAGCAGGCCGAACGGCGCTGACGGCGCGGCGCAGATCCCTCGCCGCCGCCACAGTCGCACGAGTGGACTCTCTTTCTGAAGCGCGCGCGACACCCTGCGCGGGCGATGAGCCCGGCGCTTGTAGGCTGGCTGGAATCAAACTATCGTCTGCTCATGAAACTCAGGGAGGTTTTCTACGGGCTAGGCTTCAGGCCGCCAGTGCGGGAATTCCTGTTTGACCTTGACTCGTTCGTTCTTCCGCGCGACGGCGAGATTCGCTGCGCGCGGTGGCGGCACCCCAAGCACCGTTGGGATGGGTTCTCCCAGGCCGCAGTAGATGCACTGCGAGGTTTTCTTCGCGAAGGCGATGTCGCGATTGACATCGGCGCGCATGTGGGAGACTCCTCGATGCCGATCGCGTTGGCTACTGGAGCCAGCGGGGTCGTGTTCGCCCTCGAACCGAATCCCTACGCGTTCAAGGTCCTGCTCGCCAATGCATCGCTGAACCGGAAGAAGATGAACATCTTCCCGCTGATGTTCGCCGCCACGCCCGAGGACGGCGAGTTCGAATTCGGGTACAATGATTCCGGCTTCTGCAACGGCGGCCTGCATGAAGGCGTCAACGCGTGGCAGCACTCGCATTTCTTCACGTTGCGTGTGGCCGGCAGGAACCTCATGCGCTACCTGAGGGCGGAGTTCCCCGATGAACTGGGCCGCGTGCGCTACGTCAAGATCGACACCGAGGGATCTGATAGGACGGTCGCGGGCACCTTGAAGGAGCTTCTGGTCAAGAACCGGCCCTACATCAAGTCAGAAATCTGGAAACACATGCCTGCCGAGCAACGCCGCGACTACTACCGAGACCTGCGGGCGCTTGGCTACAGAATCCACAAGGTCAATTCCGATGAGGACTACGTCGGAGTTCACGTCGACCTAGAAGACATGGCGAAGTGGGAGCATTTCGACCTTTTCGCCGTCCCCGAATAGCCGGCCGCTGAGGAGCCCAGACGCCGATCCTGGCGTCGCACATAGCCCAAGGCGGGAGCGCGTGCGCCATGGCGCGATAGTGATGGCCAGTCCTCGACGCAGAACCCATACGGTCGTGACGGCCGATCGGATTGCCACCACGAGGCGGGAGTTCCCTGCGGACCGGTGGCCGCCGCTCGACCAGCCCCTGCTCGACCCGCAACTCTGCGCGGCGTGGCTCCGCACATGACGGGTGGTGCGGTGGACGTAACGTGCATCCTATGACGCGAAGCCCGAGGCGGACCAAGCGCACGTCCAGAAGCGGATTCGGAGACTCGCCAAGCAGTGTACGCCGGTCGCGCCGGTATGCGCCGTGGTGCTGCCGATTGGGCCGCGGCACCGCCTACTCTCGGGCGAGACCCCGGCCGCGGTGTGGCTCGATGGGGAAGTGCTCGCAGCGGTGCGGGCGGCGCCGGAGGCCCCGCGGGCCTACGTCCCGGCAGGGTGCCGAAATCCAGGGCTGCGCCTAGATTCCGCCCTTCACCATGGCAGACACCTACTACCGCAAGGGTTTCGGCCTCAAGGGCGAGATCCACGGCACACTGGTCAGTGACTACCACAGCGCGCTCGTGGACGAGGTGCGCGCTCGGGGCTCCTCGCTCACGGCCGGGGACTTGACGATCCGCCTCGCCCGCGAGTTCGGGTTCTGCTACGGCGTGGACCGGGCGGTGGAGTACGCGTACGAGACCCGCGCCAAGTTCCCGGACAGGCGCCTCTTCCTCGTCGGCGAGATCATCCACAACCCGCACGTGAACGCCAAGCTCGAGGCGATGGGCATCGTCATCATCCGGCGGAGCGAGGCGGGCGAGTTCGACTTCAGCGCCGTCATGGCCGACGACGCGGTGATCCTGCCGGCATTCGGCGT
>Ga0315295_10002579_pt1 | contig 15342 bp, 12 predicted proteins | sample YL17G14_0_MG_FD_204453 | JGI IMG/M metagenome (GOLD analysis project Ga0315295, IMG submission 204453) | Sediment microbial communities from Yellowstone Lake, YNP, Wyoming, USA - YL17G14_0 | ecosystem: Environmental > Aquatic > Freshwater > Lake > Sediment | place: USA: Wyoming | collected...
CTAATGCTTCGCCTGAAAGAGTGGAACAGCCGCCTGTAGAGGAAAAAAAGACGATATTAGAAATTCCTACAAAAGGAGCCCCTGCGGAAAAAACAGCAATACCGACTGAAGAAACGGAACAACTAAAGTAGATAGGGCGGTACCCCACGCTTCCCTGCCTGCCCTCGGCTTCGCCGAGAGGCGAGCCGGCAGGCAGGGAAGCGTGTGGATGACGAAAATGGAAAAAGAGATACGACTTAATAATGATGCGGAAGCGAGGGGCCTTTTCGGCAGGCACGATGAATATCTAAAACTCATAGAAAGCGCTTTTAAAATTCAGTCTGTTTTCAGAAACGGCATCCTGAAAATAACCGGTGAAAAAGAAGATATCGATAACGCGGCAAAAATTATTGATGAATTTCTTACGACTATAAGAAAAGGCGGCGAATTAAGGAAGCATGATATAGGTTATTCCATAAATATTATAAAAAAGAACCAGGATATCGCAATTCACGATATATATTTGGACAGAATCGAAGTTTCATCCAAAAGGCAATTTGTCACTCCGAAATCAATAGGTCAGAAAGATTATGTCGACGCGATACGGAAATTCGACATAGTTTTTGCGATAGGCCCTGCCGGAACGGGTAAAACATATCTTGCCGTGGCAATGGCCGTGAACGCGCTTAATAAACGGCTTGTTTCAAGGATTATTTTGACCAGGCCCGCCATTGAAGCTGGAGAAAGCCTTGGGTATCTACCCGGAACTTTGTATGAAAAAGTAGTCCCGTATTTAAGGCCGATGTATGATGCGCTGTATGATATGGTAGAGCCCGAAAGGGTCCAGAATTATTTGGATAGAGGTATTATTGAGGTAGCGCCTCTCGCCTATATGAGAGGCAGAACCCTGAACGACTCGTTCATAATATTGGATGAAGCGCAGAATTCCACGCCTGAGCAGATGAAAATGTTTCTTACGAGATTGGGGTTTGATTCAAAAACAGTGATAACAGGCGATATAACGCAGAGTGATTTGCCAAAAGGTAAAATGTCCGGGTTGGTTCAAACTCAGACGGTGTTAAAAGATATAGAAGGGATAAAATTTATATATTTACAGAGCGAGGATGTAGTGCGTCACGAGTTGGTGCAGGAGATTATCAAAGCGTATGAAAATCAGAAGGATTGAGGATTTTGACATAAAGGTATTTTTCTCGGGTGCGAGATTATCGTTATTCTACGCGGTAATATTTATTTTGGTCCTCATGTTCAATATGGCATTCGGCTCTGTCTATTACGCGAATAAAATCAGGGAAGGCGAAGTCTCTTTGAGGAGTATTTACGCGCCTTATGATTTCAGGTATCCGTGGGGTATAAACGAGGAAAAAACAAAAAAGATACAGGATGAAGTATTGAAGACTGTCCCGGTGGTATTTGATATAGATCATTCGCGCGAAGAAGAAAAAATAAAAAATCTATCGGCGTTGTTCGAAGAAATAAAGGCATTGGATGCGGTTACCGATTATGACAGGAAACAGGAAGCGTGCGAAGCAATCAAACAGAAAATCGGAATAGCCGTACGCAATAGGGCATTGCTGCACCTGGCAGGCATACCTTTTCCGGGTAGGGATGAAGTAAAAGCAAGAATGGCGGATATTTTAAAAAGCATCTTCCCGATAGGCATAATAGACTCGGAAAAGAAGAATGAAATTGGCCAGAAGTATGAATCGGTAAAAATAAGGAATCTAAAATTAGGTACAGAAAGGACAAGGCCTATAGGAGATGTCCTGAATATCGAGGATGCGCGCAGTGTGTCTATGGAATATGTATCCAGGGCATTTCCCGGTGACAGCAAGCTGCAAAGTTTTACGGCTGAGGTAATTTTCGAATTAACGGTGCCGAACCTTGTCTATAACGAAACGGAAACCAATAAGCTTATAGACGAAACAATTAAAAATATTCCTCCTATTTACGAAATGCAGGAGATTAAGAAGAATGAACTTATAGTGGAACGCGGCGAAAGGATTACTAAGAAGCATATCGCGCAGTTGTCGCAACTGGGTGCGATAGGAGGAATAACTAATAAAGTACCGTATATAGCAGGCATATTACTTTTGATTATTATACTTATTTCTGTCGGCGCAATTTATATATTTGTTACGGAAAGAAAACTTATTAGCTCGCCTAAAGAAGTGGGCATTATTCTTATTAACAGTTTTATCATTATTCTTATAAGCCAGTTTATCATAAAATCTCCTCAGCCTGACTGCCTGACTCCTCTAGCCGGCATGGCGATGCTGATTACCCTTTTGATAAGCCCGAACGCGGCCTTTATTTCCTCCTTTATTTCCAGCATTTTTTTAGGAGTCATAACAGGCGGTAAAATCGAAACAATTATTGTTCTTTTCATAGGAGGCTTGGTTGGGGCTTTTATAGTGCGCGACGCGCGTAGACGTTCAAGAATTATCATTGCCGGTCTTGTCTCAGGCATATTCGTATCGATAGGCGTTATAGCGTTGGGACTTATAAATAATCTGGACATAAAAATATTTACGATCGAAGCCATGTGGGGCCTTGTCGGAGGGGGCCTTTCTATATTTTTTGTTATGGGATTATTGCCTTTATTTGAATATCTTTTTAAACTGACCACAAATATTACGCTTCTGGAGTTATCCGATCTAAATCAGCCGTTATTGAAGGAATTGACATTGAAGGCGCCCGGCACCTATCAGCACAGCGTTGTCGTAGGCAATCTTGCGGAAGCCGCCTGCGAGGCGATAGGGGCGAACTCTCTTCTGGCAAGGGTAGGGTCTTATTATCATGATATAGGTAAAATCGAAAAGGCCGAATATTACAGTGAAAATGAAATGGGCGCCAGGTCCAAACATGAAAAATTAGCGCCTTCGATGAGTGCTCTTGTCATAATAAATCATGTCAAGGACGGGATTGAATTGGCGAAAAAATATAACCTCAATCCGAGAATAGCAGATTTTGTCGCCGAACACCACGGGACAAGTTTGATATACTTTTTCTATCAGAGGGCGCTGGAGAAAGTCAAAGATGACCAGGTTTTAAAAGAGGAAGAGTTCAGATACCCCGGCCCGAAACCCCAGACAAGAGAAGCGGCTATAGTGCTTCTGGCAGATTCCGTCGAAGCCTCGTCCCGCGCGTTGAGCGACCCCACGCCCGCCCGCATAAGAGGGCTTGTGCAGAAAATCATCAATAATAAATTTATAGATAATCAATTGGACGAATGCGATCTTACATTAAGGGACCTGAATATTATAGCATACAGTTTTGTGAGGGTATTGACTGCCGTATTCCACGCGAGGCTGGAATATCCGGAAAAAAGAAATAACGAAGACAAAAAGGTAAACTGAAAGATAAAGCAGCAAGGCAATGATTAATATCGTCAATCTTCATAAAAAGAAAAAAATAGATAAAAAAGAGGTCGAAAAAATTGCTGAAAAGGCGATTAGAAGATTCCGCAAGAAACCGGAAGCGTTGGAAATCAATCTTGTGTTCGTTACGGACGCCTTTATTAAAAAATTAAACAGGACCTATAGGCATAAAAATGCGCCGACAGATGTCCTTTGTTTTCCTATCTCGAAAAAGCAAGCGGATATATATATTTCTTTAGACGCTGCGAAGTATAATTCAAAAAGGTTCAAAACGGATTTTAATGCCGAGGTATATCTTTACGTGATACACGGGATTCTGCATATGCTGGGTTATCGCGACAATGCCAAGTGCGAAAAAAGTAAAATGGAAAAACTGCAGTTTAGTTTATTGGAAAGACTTTAACCGCTTTTTTAAAATGAAGAATAAAAATATAATTGAGAGTCTAAATAATGCGACAGAGGGATTCATTTATGTTTTGAAGACGCAGCGGAATATGAGGATTCATTTTCTCCTTGCGATTTTTGTACTCATATTCGGTATTTATATCAACCTAAGCAAGGCGGATTTGCTTTTTGTTTTTCTCGCGATTAATTTTGTATTGGTATGCGAGATGGTAAATACCTGCGTGGAATTAAGCATTGATCTGGTAAAGAATGCGTTTGATCCTTTGGCAAGGATAATAAAGGATATTTCAGCAGGCGCGGTGTTTATAGCCGCGTTAAACGCCCTAATCATAGGCTACATAATATTTTCGAATAAGATCAGTTTCAGGCTTGAAGACGGAATACGCAATATAAAACAATCGGCCTGGCATATTACATTGATAGCGTTAATCTTAGTGATGGTTCTTGTAGTATTCGGAAAGGTTTTTTCTAAAAAAGGAACGCCTTTTAGAGGAGGCATGCCGAGCGGCCATGCCGCACTGGCATTTTCATGCTGGACGATCATAACATTTCTCACCGAAAAAGGCCTGATAAGCATATTGGCGTTCATTATGGCTATTTTAATTGCAAGGCATAGGGTGATATCAAAGATTCATAATGCCTGGGAGGTCAGCGCAGGCGCTCTTTTAGGGGTTCTTACGACGGCAGTCGTGTTTCAGATGCTGAAGTAGAGTAATTTTTTTACAGTGCATAGAAAAGTGTAAAAATTGATTACGGAGATTAATGAAAAGATTACAGCGATTAAGATACGGGAATCTCTGGAATCTTTCTTAAATCTCTGTAATCAAGTCTGTTGCCGTTAGGCAACAGACTTGATTTAAAGGAGATGGCTGTCACATGTTTATGAGAATAAGGAATGCTTTTATAGGAGGGACAGCTGTTATAGTTCCAATTGCGCTTACTATAGCGATTGTGAGATACATTGTCATTACAATAAATAGTTGGATATTAAATCCGCTTATAAATTTATTTACTCCTTATATTACGGATACATACGCGCGTTATGCAGCTAAATTTGGCATATTTGTTTTATCAATTTTTCTGATATGTTTTATAGGATGGACGGCGAAAATATTGGTAATAAGGAAATTTTTCGGGACTTGGGAGAAAGTGTTTTTGAAGATTCCGATGTTAGGGAAGATTTATAACGCCCTAAAGGAAATTAGCACTGCTTTTATAGGACAGGGTAAAACAGTATTTAAACAAGTGGTTTTGGTAGAGTATCCGCGCAAAGGATTATATTCAATCGGATTTATAACGGGCGATGCAAAAGGAGAATTACAGGTTAAAAAAGATGAAGAAGTATTCAGTGTTTTCATTCCGACGACGCCTAATCCGACAAGCGGTGTATTTTTATTGATTCCGAAAAGCGAGTTAAAATTTTCCAATATTAGCGTTGAGGCAGGCATGAAGATGATTATTTCCGGCGGGGCCGTAACGCCGGCCTTTAAAGAAACCAAAGAAAATGTGAAATGAGTATTGTTACAAGCGACGCGATTTTATTAAAAAAGAATGAATTAAGAGAGACAAGCCTGCTTTTGGATTTTTATACAAGAGAAGTCGGAAAAATCAGGGGAGTCATAAAAGGCATAAGGATGCCGCAGCCGCAGTTCGGCTCTTTATTTGAAGTTTTTACATTAGACAAAATAACGTTTTACGAAAATAAGAATAAAGATATTTTTATTATCTCGCAGTGCGAAATGATAGATTTTTTTCCGGAATTAAGAAAGGATTTAGAAAAGCTAGCGTACGCTTCATATATTACGGAACTTATTGATCAAACGATGGGCTTAGGCGAGAAAAACGCGGAGTTTTTCGATATAATTATAGACTCTTTGCGATTTCTTTCTCAACCGGTAAGCGCAAAACGCGTAACAAGGATATTTGAAATAAAATTACTGAAAACGCTCGGCTTGATGCCGCAATTGACTATTTGCGTAAATTGCGGCGGAAATATCTCGCCCAATAACGTAAAATTCAGCATAAAAAGCGGCGGCGCCTTATGCGATAAATGCGTGACGATAGACGCCAAGTCCAGGCCCGTGCTTGCGGGTACGATTAATTTCATAAATCATGTTTCTCTAGCGCCGATGGAGAAGGTATCGAGGATAAAAGTTTCGAATCAGGTAGGACGGGAATTAGAAAGGCTCATGAGCGAATTTTTGAATTTCCATATAGGTAGAAGATTCAGGACGATGGAATTTATGAAAGAGGTCGGGGTGCTTTGAAAAGTCTCAGCCTAAAGCTGATCCGCTGAAAGCGGAAAAAGTTAAAAGTCAAAAGTACAAGTCAAAAGTTAAAAGTTAGGAGAAATGGTGACAGATTTAGCCAAAATTACATCGCTTTGTAAACGGAGGGGATTCATATTTCAGTCCAGTGAAATTTACGGAGGATTGGCGAGCGTATGGGATTACGGGCCGTTAGGCGTTGAGATGAAGAATAACGTGAAGAATGCCTGGTGGGGGAGCATGGTATACCGGAGAGACGATGTAGAAGGCATTGACGCCGCGATTCTTATGAATAGAGAAGTATGGCGCGCCTCGGGCCACGTGACAAGCTTCGCTGATTTATTAGTGGATTGTAAAAAATGCAAGAAGAGATTTAGAAGCGACCAGTTAAAAGAAAATAATTGCCCTGACTGTGGAGGAGAGCTGACAGAGCCTAAACAATTTAACCTTATGTTTAAAACAAATATCGGCTCTGTAGAGGAAAAGGCGCAGGAAATTTTTTTAAGGCCCGAGACAGCGCAAGGCATATTCGTAAACTTCCAGAATGTTTTGAACGCTTCCAGGAAGAAGCTGCCGTTCGGCATAGCGCAGATAGGAAAGGCTTTCAGGAATGAAATAACCACAGGATATTTTACTTTTCGCTCGCGCGAATTCGAACAGATGGAATTGGAATATTTCGTGAATCCTGAAGAATCAGAAAAATGGTATGAGTATTGGCTCGATGAAAGGATTAATTGGTATAAAAATTTAGGCATAAAAAAAGACAATTTGAGATTGAGAAAACATGAAGAAAAAGAGCTTGCGCATTACGCAAAGGCCTGCCACGACATCGAGTATAATTTTCCTTTCGGCTGGCAAGAGTTGGAAGGCGTAGCGAACAGAAGCGACTTCGACCTTAAACAGCACGCATTATTAAGCGGCAATGATTTAAGTTTCTATGATGAGGAGAAGAAAAAAAGAATCATCCCGTATGTGATAGAGCCGTCGGGAGGCGTTGACAGGGCAACTTTAGCGTTCCTTATGGACTCATATCGCGAAGAAAAAGTGCGGGGAGAAAAAAGGGTGGTTTTAGGTTTGTCCAAGGAACTCGCCCCTATAAAAATAGCCGTTCTGCCGCTGCTTAAGAATAAACCGGATGTAGTAGCGATGGCGGAAAATTTATATAAAAATTTAATGGGTAATAGAAAAATTGCATATGATGATACCGCGTCAATAGGGAGGCTTTATAGAAGGCAGGACGAAGCAGGAACTTTATATTGCGTTACGGTTGACGTTGAGTCTTTGAGCGATAAAAAAGTAACCGTACGGGACAGGGATACGATGGAACAGGACAGGGTCTCGGTGGATAAACTAAAGGAGTATATCGATGATAAACTCAAAAGTTAAAAGTATCCCGCCGAAGGCGGGATCCCGTAGAATCTCATCTGGAGAAGCTTCATACGGGAAAAAGTCAGAAGTACAAGTTAAAAGTCAAAACTTGGGAGAGGGAATGACGAAAATGAAAAATAAATTTGTTTATTATTTCGGCGACGGCAAAGCCGACGGAAGCGCAGAAATGAAAAGTCTTTTAGGCGGCAAAGGCGCTAATCTCGCGGAAATGACAAATTTAGACATACCTGTCCCGCCCGGTTTTACGATATCTACGGAAGTCTGTACATATTATTATAAGAATAATAAAACATATCCGAAGGAGCTTAAAGCGGAAGTATTGGATGCGCTTCTTAAGGTTGAAAAGGCTATGGGCGCTAAATTCGGCGACAAAGATAATCCGCTTCTGGTTTCGGTGCGTTCAGGCGCGCGCGCGTCTATGCCGGGCATGATGGATACGGTTTTGAATTTAGGTTTAAACGATGAAACGGTAAGGGGCTTGATAAAACAGACAAGCGATGCAAGATTCGCTTATGATGCGTACAGAAGATTTGTCCAGATGTACGGCGATGTCGTCTTGGGATTGAAACCCAAGTCAAAGGATGAGATGGATCCGTTCGAAGTAATGATGGATAGGCTCAAAGAGAAAAAGAAAGTGAATCTTGACGTTGAATTGGGCGCGGAGGATTTAAAGGAATTAGTAAAATTGTTCAAGAAAGAAATTAAGGAAAAACTAGGTGCGGAATTTCCGGAAGATCCGATGCAGCAATTATGGGGGGCGATCGGCGCTGTTTTTGCCTCGTGGAATAATGAAAGGGCAATTGCGTATAGGCAGTTGAACAATATACCCGGCGGCTGGGGTACCGCGGTCAATGTTCAGTCAATGGTTTTCGGGAATATGGGTAATACAAGCGGAACAGGAGTAGCGTTCACAAGAGATCCCGCGACGGGGGAAAATGTATTCTACGGAGAATATTTGCTCAATGCGCAGGGTGAAGATGTAGTCGCGGGTATACGAACGCCCAGGCAGATTTCCGAACTTAAAAAGGATATGCCAAGGCCCTACGAAGAGCTTGCAAAAATTTACAAAAAACTGGAGAAGCACTACAAAGAAATGCAGGATATGGAATTCACGATTCAGAAAAATAAACTCTGGATGCTGCAGACGAGGTCAGGAAAGAGGACGGGCCTTGCCGCGGTGAAAATCGCATGCGGCATGGTGGATGAAGGCCTCATATCGGAAGAAGAAGCCCTTATGCGGATCGATCCTGAGCAATTGAATCAGCTGTTAAGGCCGATATTTGATATTGAAGGGAAAAGAAAAGCTGTTGCCGGCGGGAAACTTCTCGCGAAAGGCCTTAATGCGGGCCCAGGCGCCGCATCAGGAAAAGTAGTGTTTAATGCCATTGATGCAGTAGATTGGGCAAAAAGAGGCGAAAAGGTAATACTTGTCAGGATTGAAACTAGCCCGGAAGATATCAGAGGCATGAACGCGGCAGAAGGTATATTGACGGCGCGAGGCGGCATGACTTCTCACGCTGCTCTTGTCGCAAGACAGATGGGAAAAGTCTGCGTCGCGGGCTGCGGCGTATTAGAAATTAATTATCAGAAAAGGCAGATGAATGTCAAAGATAAATTAATAAAAGAGGGGGATTACATATCCATCGACGGAACTACGGGTGAAGTTATTGAGGGAAAAATAGAAACAAAACCTTCGGAAATACTCCAGGTTTTGCTGGATAAAACGATTGACGAGAAAAAATCAGAATCATATAGATTATTTTCCAAAATAATGAAATGGGCAGATGCGAGGCGAAGGTTAAAGATACGGACAAACGCAGATTTGCCCGACCAAGCAAGCATTGCTATTTCTTTCGGGGCTGAAGGAATAGGCCTGTGCAGGACAGAGCATATGTTTTTCGGCGAAGGCAAAATCGAATGCATGAGAGAAATGATATTGGCGGAAGATGAAAAAGGGAGAAGAAAAGCCCTGGATAAACTGCTTCCCATTCAAAAAGAGGATTTTAAAGGATTATTCAGAGCAATGGATGGGTTACCTGTCACCATCAGGACCCTGGATCCGCCTCTTCACGAATTTTTGCCGCACGAATCAAAAGAAATCGAGAAATTGGCGAATATCATGGGAGTTGCCGTCGAAAGAGTTAAATCAAGAATCGAGAGCTTAAAGGAAACGAATCCTATGCTCGGCCATAGGGGGTGCAGGCTCGGCATTGTGTATCCGGAAATTACGGAGATGCAGGCAAGGGCTATATTTGAAGCGGCGTGCGAAGTGGCAAAGGAGAAAATAAAGGTAGTTCCCGAAGTAATGATACCGCTGGTGGGGCACATAAATGAGCTGAAATCTCAGGCTGAAGTCGTAAGAAGAACAGCTGATGATGTCATGAAAAAATTTAAAATCAATATGAGTTATTCGATCGGGACTATGATTGAGCTTCCGCGCGCGGCGATTACAGCCGACGAGATTGCCCAAGCCGCTGAATTTTTTTCATTCGGCACTAATGACCTGACTCAGACAACCTTTGGTTTATCGAGAGACGATGCCGGCAACTTCCTTTACTATTACTATCAGAAGGAAATTCTGGATTTTGATCCTTTCCAGACAATAGACCAGAATGGCGTAGGCCAACTTATGGAAATAGGAGTGAAAAAGGGACGCTCTGTTAGAAAAAATTTAAAAATTGGCATTTGCGGAGAGCACGGCGGAGAGCCAAGGTCGGTAGAATTCTGTCATAGAATCGGTTTGGATTACGTGAGCTGTTCGCCTTTCAGGGTCCCCATTGCGAAATTAGCCGCAGCGCAAGCGGCGTTGCGTGAAAAAAGTCAAAAGTCAAAACTCAAAAGTCAAAAGTAAAAAGAATTTGTTATACGACGTCTGTTTTCTGAACGTAGAAATGAGGTAGCACAATGGACGCTATAAGGCTTTACCTAAAGGACATAAAGAGCCTCCCGCTATTAAAGCCCGAAGAAGAAATAGAGCTTGCAAAAAAGATAAAGAAAGGCGATAGGCGCGCGAGGCAAAGAATGATTAAATCAAATCTAAGGCTTGTTATAAACATTGCGAAAAGATACAGTTATCTCGGCGTTCCCATGCTCGATTTGATAGAAGAGGGGAATCTCGGACTGATGAAAGCCGTAGAAAAATTTAATCCGAGAAAAGGATTCAGATTTTCGACTTATGCCGCATGGTGGATTAAACAATATATAACGAGAGCCATCGCAAACCAGGGCAAGACAATAAGAATTCCGGTTTATGTTATAGAACTTTTGATGCGCTTTAAAAAAGTGACGGAACATCTTACTCATAAATACAAAAGAAAACCAAGACTTCGAGAAATCGGCAAAAGCATGGGCATACCCCTAAAGAGGGTAAAGCAGCTTAATAAAATGGCGAACACAGTTTCAAGCTTAAACGCGCCCATAGGAGAAAGCGGAACAACGGAATTTATGGACTTATTGGAAGACGAAAAAATCGCTAGTTCCATAGATGAACTCAGCAATTTCTTGCTGCACGAGAAAATCAGAAATTTACTTAAGCAAATGACGCCGAGAGAACAAAAGATACTTGAGCTTCGATATGGATTAAAAGACGGTGTGAGGCATACATTGCGCGAAACAGCGGAGAATTTCGGTATTACCAGAGAAAGGGTAAGGCAAATCGAGAACGCGGCAAAAAGAAAATTGAGGGAGCTTATGATGCAGCAGGAAAAGGCGCTTGAAGCAGGGGTGAAGAAGTAGTGACGATGGGTAGGGTTCTGAGATACGAGGGACGAGGGATGATGGACGAAGGACGAGGAACGATGGACGAAGGGTGAGGGACGAAGGACGATAAGGAAATAGCGCTCCTTATCGTCTATCGTCCCTCGTCTATCGTCCTTCGGGACGATATATAGCGTTAAGAAGGAGGGCGAATGAACGATTTAAAACGGTACATACGCAATATCCCTGATTTCCCGAAAAAAGGGATAGTTTTTAGGGATATAACTACATTGATAGGAAATAAAGAAATATTCAAAAAAACAATAAACCTTTTTTTTGAGAGATATAAGGATAAAAAAATCGATGCGGTAGCATGTGTAGAATCCCGCGGTTTTATTTTCGGCGCGGCAGTTTGCTATAAATTAGGGGCGTCATTTGTCCCTGTAAGAAAAAAAGGCAAATTGCCTTATAAAACTTTAAGCGCAACATATGAACTTGAATACGGAACGGATACTCTCGAGATTCACCAGGACGCCATAGCTCCCGGCGCAAAAGTTTTGATAATGGATGACCTTCTGGCTACGGGCGGGACTATTTCGGCAGTGGCAGAACTTGTGAAAAAACTCAGCGGCGAAATTATCGAAGCGGCATTTGTGATTGAGCTCGAGTTTTTAAAAGGACGGGAGAAAATAAAAGGTGTGCCGGTTTTTTCGCTTGTGAAATATGAGAGTGAATAGCATCGCAAACAGATGCTAATGACAAATATCAAAATCCAAAATCCAAAAGAAATCCAAAGCACAAATAACAAATGACAAAACTAAAGTTTTGGATTTTGAATTTAATACTTATAATTTATTTTGTGCTTTGAATTTTGTTATTTGAATTTTCAAAAGGAGTCCCTGTAGCTCAGATGGATAGAGCGGCGCCCTCCTAAGGCGTAGGCCGTGCGTTCGATTCGCACCAGGGACGCCATGGAAAATAAAATATCAAAAATAAAAAATCAAAAATAAATATAAAAATAATACAAAAATATTTATATTTTTGGTTTGTGTTTTTGATATTTGATTTTTAATTTTTGGTTTTAATATGATTGATTTACACACGCATTCATTACTAAGCGACGGGGAACTGTTGCCGAGCGAGCTTGCAAGGCGAGCCGAGGCAAAAGGTTATGAAGCGATTGGAATAACAGATCACGTAGACGCGTCCAATATTGATTTTGTTATACCGCGGATAATTAAAGCATGCGGGATGATTAATAAATATTGGAAAATAAAAGTCATTCCGGGTATTGAAATTTCACACGCGCCCATAGAAGAAATAAAAAATTTTGTAAGGTACGCGAGAAAAAAAGGAATAAAATTAATTGTTGGCCACGGCGAAACTCTTTCAGAACCAGTAATCAAGGGGACGAATAAGGCTTATATTGAAGCGGGCGTTGATATACTTGCGCACCCAGGCATGATTTCTGTTAGCGATGTAAAACTTGCAAAGAGGAAGAAAGTTAATTTGGAAATTACAACGCGTAAGAATCATTTAAAAACTAATAGACACGTTATAAATCTGGCAGTTAAATATGGCGCAAATCTTGTCTTAAATACCGACACTCACTCTCCCAACGATTTAATCGATAATAAATATAAATATTATTTTTTAAAAAAACTAAATTTGAATATGTTGCAGATAAAAAAAATTGAAAATAATTCAGTTAAGTTAATAAAATGTTAGAATATTTTTTTAATCACCTTGACAAATTAAACTATTATGGTATATTTTAAAAGAAGTATATTAACACCATATATAACTTCCAGTCCGGCGAAGAAAGGAGGGATGAAAATAGCGAGCCAGAAGTTGTATAATTAAAAGGTGATCGTAAATAAATAAGAAAAAGTCAATAAAGACTTATTCGTTAATTATATAAGTTATTATTTATTAAGGAGGAAAAATGCGGTTATTAAAAGGACTATGTGTTTTAGCATTGGCAATAGGGCTTACAGGCCTTGTTTATGCTGAAACGCAAAGCGTAAAAATATCAGGAGATCTTACTGTCAGGTCCTTCTTTAGAGGGGATTATGATTTGGATAAAAATGACACCGAACAAGGTGAAGTCTTTACAGCAGGGGCAAACATAAGAACCAGCGGTTCCGATGATTGGCAGAAATATTTCATGACAACAACCGAAGTTCAGGTCGATGCTGACTTGACAGATAATGTCGGTGCCGTAATAAGACTATTCAATCAGAGGGATTGGAATGTCTATACAAAAAGCATTACCCAAACCACGAATATCGCCCCTCTAACTTATGGCGGGTATACGGCGACAGATGATGAATTCGATATTGGCGTAGATCTAGCGTATATAGAATTGAAGGAATTCCTGTATTCGCCTTTGACGTTAAAAATAGGCCGTCAGGACATTTGGTTCGGTAAAGGCCTTGTGGTCGGCGCAAATCAACAGGATCCCCAGGCTACAATCAATGCAAATGAATATACAAGCGTAAATTCTTTTGACGCACTAAGGGCTACGCTTGATTATGATCCATGGACAGTTGATTTAGTAGTGGCAAAGACATTTGAGGGCCTGATTGATTCGAACGATGACGAAGACCTCTACGGTTTGAACGTCGGCTATATTTTTGATGTCTACAATGCCGAAGCAGAAGCGTACTGGTTCAACAAAAGGGATAAAAAGGTAGAAAACTTTAACATCAAAGAAGGAAATATAATTCATACCATGGGATTGCGCGGAAGCTGCGACCCGATTGAAAACTGGACAGTAGCCGCAGAAAGCGCTTTCCAGTGGGGTCAATACGTTGGGACAAGAGATCAGCTCAACAAAAGAGATAGATCTGCTTTTGCTATTGACGCAAGTTTGGAATGCAGGCATTTCCAGCAGCAATATTCATGGAAGCCAAAATTGGGCGCCGAATATATCTATTACTCTGGGAATAAAAACATAGAGGATGAGATGACCGAAAATCATAATCTATCGGTAGTTTCGGGAACATATACAGGTTGGGACAGGATGTATAGAGGAAAATTTGATTCTGCGGTAAGGGAATTTATGGGCACCTATTATCTCTCCAATCAGGATGTCAATAATGCGAGAGTGGGTTCTTACTACAGCTATCCGGATGCATCTGACCAGAATCAGCATCAAATTATAGTGATTGGCAGTGTCCAGCCTACTGATAGCTTGACAGTTGATTGCAGATACATAAATTTCTGGCAGCAGTATGAAACAGGCCACTTTGACACTAGATATGCTCCGCACACTGCTTCCAATGGAAGGTGGGTAAAGGATGCAAGCTATTTAGGCGGCGAAGTAGATGTGGAACTTACGTGGGACTACACAGAGGATGTATCATTTGGTCTCCTTTGCGCATGGTTTTTCCCGGGTTCACATTATTATGATCAATCAAATGATGTAGCTCAAGATATAGTCGGAACAGTGAAGCTAAGCTTCTAAAACAGCTACGCGTTTTGAATAAAAAACCCGCGCTTTTTAAAAAGCGCGGGTTTTTTATTTTTTGGCTTCGCGTGGTATAAAAATTTGAATGGAATCAAAAGATTTTATTATTTTTATAGTTGTGTCGTAATTTTCATGCATAAATGGAAATCGCAGATTAGCGCAGTGCATAGCTCATAGCCCATATTTGTAGTTGCCCAATTTATTGGGCTAACCGGCATTTTTGCCTGATACCCCTTCGGGGCACAGGTAAATCAGGCAACTACATTGTTCACAACCCATAGCCCATACTATTTTATTGACTTTTTTCGACTATGGGTTAGAATGCTTTTATAAACGGATTCACACAAATTCAAATCTCTGTCTGATGCAGGCAGGGATTGGCATGGATAATCTGTGTAAATCCTAAAGAATTCTGCGAATATCCGTGTTTAAAAGAGGAGGAAAAAAAGATGGCTGAGGACAAAGAGATTCAGGAAGGTAAAATCTTTGCTATGCTGGCTTATCTATGGATTTTATGTTTAGTGCCGCTTCTCTTGAAGAAAGAAAATAAATTTGCTCTTTTCCACGCAAAACAGGGCCTCGTGCTTTTTATATGCGAAATCGCGCTATGGATAATAGGCATAATTCCAATTTTGGGTTGGATAATAAGTATATTAGGCTCTCTTATCTGCGGAATATTATCATTAATAGGTATAATACAAACCTTAGCTGGCAATTACTGGAAAATGCCTCTTTT
>Ga0315295_10002584_pt1 | contig 15325 bp, 13 predicted proteins | sample YL17G14_0_MG_FD_204453 | JGI IMG/M metagenome (GOLD analysis project Ga0315295, IMG submission 204453) | Sediment microbial communities from Yellowstone Lake, YNP, Wyoming, USA - YL17G14_0 | ecosystem: Environmental > Aquatic > Freshwater > Lake > Sediment | place: USA: Wyoming | collected...
TGATCCCCTTTTCACTGATCTCCCGCTCGGCGGCCAGGACATGGGATTCGTTTTCGACCATGGTTTGAAGTTCGATTATCGGGATTTTCTTCGCCCGGCACTCTTTCGCCACCCGGAGCCGCCTCTTGCGCGACAGCTCCACTGGGAAACAGTCACGGCTGACGGCGATGAGGCCCAATTTCAATTTCGGGACATTCTTCATTTTATCTCTCCTTTTTTCTGGCCATAGTAAGCTCCGGGGCCGTGCTTTCTCAGGAAGTGCTTGTCCAGGAGATAGCGCGGGAATGGCGGACCTGATGGACTCAAAAACAAAGTCCCCAGGGCCATTTTGGCGATCCGCTCCAGGGATAAACAGTTCTCGACCGCCTCCCCGGGCGTCCGTCCCCAGGCGAAAGGACCGTGGCCGGCGACCAGGACGCCGGGCCTGTCGAGCGGAGCGATCCTTTTGAAACGTTCTCTGATGACCTTGCCCGTGTTGAGCTCGTAGTTTCGCGCGACCTCTTCGCGCTTGAGGAAACGCGTGACCGGGACAGGTCCATAAAAGACGTCGGCGTGAGTTGTCCCCAGACAGGGGATCTCCCGGCAGGCCTGGGCATAAATGGTCGCATATTCGCTGTGGGCATGGGCAATGGCGCCGATTGCCGGGAAGGCCCGATAGAGCTCGAGATGCGTCGGAGCATCCGAGGACGGGCTGAGCCGGCTCTCGATTCGTTTCCCGGCGAGGTCCACAAGGACGATGTCCGAGGGCTTCATCTTCTCATAGGAGATACCGCTGGGCTTGATGGCCATGATGCCCTTTTTCCTGTCCAGCCCGCTGGCGTTGCCGAAGGTGAGCGTGACCAGGCCGAACCGGATCAGGTCCAGGTTCGCGCGCCAGACTGCATCTTTGAGCTCGCTGAGCATCAACCGCTCCTTCTCTGCCGGTCGCGGATCGCAAGGAGGTCTTTCATCACGTTGTGCAGCCTCCCCGAACCAGCCCTAGTGCCGAAGGCGTTATGGAGCTGGGCGTACAGCTTGTATAATTCTTTATAGACGGCCTGATCCGCCCGGCTCGGACGGAAGGTCCGGGCCTTGATCCCGCACATGGCTGCCTGGGCCGACTCGAAATCATCATACCCTCCCCTGGCCTTTCCGGCAACCACGGCCGCCGCAATGGCCGAGCCGAGCGCGCATGTCTGCCCGGAATGGGCGATCTTCATCTCCCGGCCCATCACGTCGGCGTAGATCTGCATGAGCAACGCGTTCTTCTCGGCGATGCCGCCGCAGTTGATGACCTCGGATATTTTGACGCCGTACTCTTCGAACCGGTTGATGATAGTCAGAGCGCCGAAGGCGGTGGCCTCGAGGAGCGCCCGGTATATTTCCGCCGGGGTGGTGTGGAGGGTCTGGCCCAAGATGAGGCCCGTCAGCCTCTGATCCACCAGGATGGTCCGGTTGCCGTTGTTCCAATCCAGGGCGAGGAGCCCCGATACGCCGGGCCGGAGTTCTGCCGCTCCGGCCGTCAGCGCTTTGTGAGATCCTCCGGCCGGACCGCCGGGCCGGATGGTGTCTACGAACCAGTTGAAGATATCGCCCACCGCCGACTGCCCCGCCTCGAGCCCGAAGCAGCCGGGGAGGACCGAGCCGTCCACGATGCCGCAGAGGCCTGGTATATCGGCCAGCGGCTCGGCGTTCGGCCAGACGGCGATGTCACATGTGCTCGTCCCTATTATTTTGATCAGCCGGCCGGGCCGGACGCCCGCGCCGACGGCCCCGAGATGGGCATCGAAAGCGCCTACGGCGACCGGGATCCCGGCGGGAAGGCGCAACCGGCCGGCCCACTGGGGCGTGAGTTTTCCGGCGATGATGTTTGAAACGTAGGATTTTCCGTAGAGACGCCGGCGCAAGTTGCCCAGCTTGGGGTGGAGTTTGGCCAGGAATTTCTCGGCCGGTAGTCCGCCCCAGCCATCGTTGAACATAGCTTTATGGCCGGCAGCGCAGCGGCTGCGCTTCATGATCAGAGGGTCGGTGATGCCGGTGAGAAGGCCGGGGATGAAGTCGCAGCATTCCACCCAGCTCGAGGCGGCTTCGAAAACCGCCGGGTCGGCGCGAAGGCAATGGAAGATCTTGCTGAAGAACCACTCCGAAGAATAGGTGCCGCCGCACTTGGCCAAGTACTCGGGATGCTCCTTGCGAGCGAGTTCGGTTATCATGGACGCCTCGGCATGCCCCGTGTGGTCCTTCCAGAGCCAGGCTTGGGCGTTCGGATTTTTCTTGAACTTTTTCTGAAAGCTCAGTGGCGTCCCGGTGTTGTCCACCGGAATTGGGGTCGAGCCCGTAGTATCGACTCCGCTGCCGATTATCCGGCCCGGGTCGAACGACCGGTCGGCCTTCCTGGCTTGGTCCAGGACCGACCGGACGACAACCTCTGTCCCCCGGATATAGTCGGCCGGGTTCTGCCGTGCCAGGTCCGGGTCGGCTGGATCCAGGATGATGCCTTCCTTTCCCGTTTCGTAGGGATGAACCGCAGTGGCCAGTTCACCGCCGTCCGCCGTGTCGACGAGAAGCGCCCGGACGGAATTGGTCCCGAAATCAAGCCCCAGGGTAAAAACCCGCTTCTTCATGGTTTTTCTCCATCAGACGCCGATTTTAATGAGTGGCACGGCTCCAGTCCCCGCAACGCCCGCAGACTACTCTACCTTCCATTCATGGATGCCGGCCGCCCAGTCCTTCTGGCATTGGACCTCCAGGCGGAGGGATTTGGTTTGGACCGGCCGGAACCTCACCCTGTTGAACATGTCCTTTTCCACCCCGAAGGGGCCGCCGGCCCGGACCGGCACCCAGGTTTGTCCCTGGCGGTAGAAGAGCTGCCAGGACACCGGGACGCGGCATTCCCCCTGGCCGGTGTCGTCGAACCAGTAAACCTCAGCTCCAGAGACAGTGACCGGGCGCTCGAATTCATATTGGACCCACTCTTGAGTGCCTTTGTTCGGCCACCAGTTCAAATAGGGGTGGGCGTGATCATTGGAGTTCCTAGGGTCCCACTGATCGTTGACCGCGCTTGCCGGCTTATCTCCGGATGCGCTGACCGCGCTTGCCGAAGCGATGCTCGGCCGGGGCAGCGGCCTGGCCAGTGATTCCTCTCGCGGCAGCCAAACGGTCATCTCCCCTTCCCCGCGATGAGCCCAAGCGTAGTACGGGACGGCGATAAACTCCTGTTTTTTGCGGTCGACTTCCCCGACCCTTGGGCCGGCCATAAGGGCTGTCGCCTCTCCCTTGATGACCGTCACGCCTTTGAGCAGGTCATCGCGGCGCTCCGAAGCGAGGGGAAATTCATCGGGCAGAACGAGGTGCGTCACCTGCCCGCCGTTGTCTGCCCATTCGGCGCAGTAGACGATCGGCCCGCGCTCCAGGGCCACCCGACCCGCATCATCCCTGACCGCGGCGTTGGCGGTGACCCGCCGGACGGACAAGGGAAAATTGACCTCAACCGTATCGCCGTCCATCCAAGCCCGGCGGAGGCGGGCATAGCCCTGGACAATTTCAGGGGTGACTGCTTCGCCATTGACGTAGATCGTGACCGTATCGTCCGGATTCTCGATGTACTGATAAAGATCGCCGGGGACAGGATGACCGGCCACCCAGCCGGGGATCCGGATGTTCAGCCCGAATTCGGCGGCCGATTGCGGGTGGACGACGATCTTCACAGTCCCGTCCCAAGGATAGCGGGTCTGCTGCTCGATCCGGAGGTTTTGGGCGCCCAGTGTCAGGCTTGATTCGCTCCCCACGAACAGATTCACAAACAGGGAGTCGTTCTGCTTCGCGTAAACAAAGCCCGGAATCTCGGGGACGAAACGCACGATGTTGCTCGGACAGCAGGCGCAGTTGAACCAGGGACTGCGGTGGTACTGGCCGAAGGATTCGAGCGGGTTGGGATAGAAAAAGAGGTCTCCGCTCATACCCACCCCCGAAAGGAACCCGTTGTAGAGCGTGCGCTCCAGGATGTCGACGTACCGGGACTCGCCCTTGAGGAGGAACATGCGCCAGTTCCAAAGAACATAGCCGATCGAAGCGCAAGTCTCGCAATAGGCGGAGGCGTTGGGCAGATCGTAAGCTGGACCAAAGCCCTCGATCCCGCCGGCCGCCCCGATCCCGCCCGTAATGTACATTTTCTTATGAGCGACGTCATCCCAGATCTTGTCCAAAGCCTGGATGTAGGCCTCATCACCGGTCAGGGCGGCCACGTCGGCCATACCGGAATACATGTACATCGCCCGGACGGCGTGGCCGACGGCCTCGGACTGCTCGATCACCGGCTTGTGGTCCTGGGAGTATTCACCGTAGAGCTTGCGGTCCTTGGAGTTGCCCCTCTCGTCCAGGAAGTACTTGGCCAGGTTGAGGTATTTCTTTTTTCCGGTCAGCCGGTAGAGCTTGACCAGGCCGATCTCGACCTCTTGATGACCCGAGGTGCCGTGTTTCTTCCCGGGACCGAAGACGCTCTCGATGAGGTCGGCGCTCTTGAGGGCGACAGCCAGGAGATTCTTCTTTCCCGTCGCCTTGTTATAGGCGACCGCCGCCTCATAGAGGTGCCCTAGGTTGTAGAGTTCATGGCTCATGTAGAGGTTCGACCAGCGCTCCTTGCCCACCCAATCTACAGGCGGGTTGGCCGGGTCGATGGTCCGGGCCGTGTAAAGATAGCCGTCCTTCTCCTGGGCGGCGGCGATCTTGCCGATGATCTCGTCAATCCTCTTTTCGAGCCGGGGGTCGGGTTGGAGCATCAGGGAATAGGCGGCGCCCTCGATGACCTTATACACATCGGAGTCATCGAAGGGGTACGAAGAGCAAAAAGAGCCCTGAGCCGCTCCGCCGGCGATCTCAAAGTTCTTGATTCGGCCGGTCGACTCGGACTGCTCCAGGGCGAATGGGATCGTGACCGTCCTGTTGGTTTCCAGGCGGGGCGCCCAGAAGGCGTCTGTGAGCCTGACGGCCGTCAAGGGGACAGCGGTGTATGGGTAGTCCATTCCGCCGCTCCTGTTGCACGACACGTGCGGCCAAACAAGCAATGCGCCGATCGCGAAAAGCATAAACCGTCTCTGTTTCAACATGCGCTTCGCCTCCTTGTCGACCGGTTGAAGGGCCACCATTTTATCACCTTTCCTTGAGCATGGCCAAGCCGTACAGCCCGCCGGCAGCACCCCCGGGAGGGGCCTGATATCTTACTGTTACCTTCGTCTTCCCCCGGGTCAGCTCCGGGGGGATTTTGTATTCCACCTCAAAGAAATCCCCGGGGAAATTGACATTGACCGTCTGAGTGACGATTTTGACCCCTTCAACCTGGATGTCAAAGGTACGGCCTATATCGCTCCCCCAGTACCTTCCAAGGAGCACCATGGGCTTGTCGGGGAGTACCTGGAGGTCATAGCTGAACCAGCCGCCGTCGACTGCGTGACGCCAGAGCTCTCCCCTGAGTTCGCCGGACTCGCTCTTTTCCGCCAGGAGGTCGTGGGCCTTCTCTGACTCGGCCTCGCCGACCGAGACGCGGTCAATCAGGCGCTCCTCGACGGCTTTCTTACGAGCGGCCTCTTCGGCAGCGCGGGCCAGGCGTTTGGCCTTGACTTCGGCCCATTCCTTCTCCGTGTAAAGATGCCAGTAGATGGCGTAGCGCCTGCCGAAGAGCTCGTAGAAGGGCACGAGAGTGACATCGTTCGGGCGTCCCGCGCCGACGGTCTGGAATGTCAGCGGACCTCCGGCAACTGCTTTGATCCAGCTCTCCAAGTGATCGTCGGAGGGAACGAGGCCGGGAGGGGAGACCGGTTTCCCGTTGGAGTGATAAGGCCCGTAGGTTTTTTCCCTGGCCAGGTCCTCGGTCGGCAGCTCGCCTGCCAGGACGACAGGGCCATAAAGGATAGCCGCCAGGTTGGGATCGTCCGGCATCCTCCAGAGGTGAAGCGACATCGGCATCTCGACGGTTATCGTGTCGCCGTTTTTCCAAAGGCGGTCAAGCGATAGATAGCTGCCCGGCTGCGCCGGTAGATCCGCGCTTTCACCGTTGATCTTGACCAAAACGCCCTGCTTCGCCCAATAGGGCACCCGGATGCGCAGCGCGAGTTGGTGATCGGATGAAGAGCTGAGAATGAGAGTTATCCTTTGCTCTTTGGGGAAAGCCGTCTCCTGACGCACGGTCAAGTCCTTCTCTGGCCAGCGAAGCTCACTGGCGATGAAGAGGTTGATATAGAGGGTTCTATCGTCGTGAAAATAGATGCTGTCGCCGTACTTGGCGTGGTTCTCAACGCCCGTTCCGGTGCAGCACCAAAAGGAATCGTCGGGCGTGCAAAACGTCTTGTACCACCCCGACTCCATCGGCACATAGTACATCACCATCGCGGTCACCGGGTCCTGGGTCGATAGGATGCCGTTGAGGAGGGCCCGCTCATAATAGTCGGCGAGCCGGGGATCGGGAGTCCAGGCAAAGAGCTGCCGGGTGAGCTTGAGCATGTTGTAAGTGACACAGGTCTCATGGCTGGCATTGCTCACCTCGCCGGCCAGGACGTCCGGATCGGTCCGGAATCCTTCGTAATTGCTGGTGCCGCCCGTCACATAGGAGCGGTGGTTGACGACCTGGTCCCAAAAGTAGGTGGCGACATCGCGGTAGAGATTTTCTCCGGTCAGCTCGTATTCGCGGGCGGCTCCTATGACTTTCGGCACCTGGGTGTTGACATGGAGCCCCTTAAGCTCATCGCGGCGCCCCGCCAGCGGTTCGAGGAAGGCTTCATGGTCAAACCGCCTGGCCAGGGCGAGATGGTCGGGCTCGCCGGTCACGGCGTACAGGTTGGCCAGGACTTCGGTCATCCCGCCGTGTTCCACCTTGAGCATCCGCTGCATCGCCTCCTCATCCAGCTTATCCGTGCGCCGTTTCGTCCAGGCGGCCATGCCTTTGACGACGTCGAGAGCCTGCTTGTTTCCGCAGTAAACATACATGTCGAGAAGGCCGGCCATGATCTTGTGAAGAGTGTACCAGGGCGCCCAGACCCGCTTTCCCTCGATGACCCGGTCGATGAATTCCTCCGGGTAGGCGCTCAGGTAGCCGGTTTGGCCCAGGACTTTCTGGCACCTGGCAAGCTCGGTCACCAGAGCATCCGCCTTCCGGCGGAGCGCTTCGTCTCCGGACGCCGCGAAGGTCAAGGCGCAAGCCGTCAGGAAATGGCCGACAAAATGACCGCGGAGCTCGACCCTGGGTTCTTCCCATCCGCCGAGAGGCTGGGCCGAACTGGGAAGTCCGGCGGTTAGACGGAAGTTGTGCAGTAGACGGTCGGAGTCGAGGTCATGGAGGTATCGCGTGTTCCGGTCCATGGCCTGCTTGAACGGCCCGTCGAGAAGCCGGACGTTATGGAGCGAGAACGGACGGACAGCGATGGGGACTTGAGGTGGAATTATATCAAGGCCGGCGGCTTTTTTCTCTCGGCAGGCGGCAAGCGAAATCGCAAGGCAGAAGATGCTGAACCCGATCAACAACAGCCCTAATTTTTTGGACACGGAAACAACCTCCCTGTTTGATTACAATTGAAGGTCAAGGGGGGCATTCTCATCCATCGGGCGATGGTCACCGCCCTATTCGGAGGCCCTCTTATATCTCAGAAAGGGGCCGAAGTCAAAAAATGGACGGTTCACTCCTGAGTTTGAAAAATGCCCCGCCTTAAAGTACGATTAAACCAACAGGAAGGCATCATGAAGTTATGCGGGAAACTTCTGTTGGTATTCGGGCTCGCCCTCGCGGCCGGGACGGGAATTTTCGTCTGCAAAGCCGAACGGGGTTCGAATCAGGCAGAGCCCGGAGAGAAGACAGCGACTGCAGGAGGGGCAGGCATGGACATCAAAAAGCAACCTTTCGGCCGGACGCCCGACGGGACGGGCGTCGAAATCTATGCTCTTATCAACGACAGCGGTCTCAAGGCCCGCATCATGACCTACGGAGCTACTTTGGTGTCGCTCGAGGTCCCCGACAGGACGGGGAAATCGGGGGATATCGTCTTGGGATACGATGCGCTCGACGGGTATATTAAGAACAGCCCCTATTTCGGCTCGATCGTCGGCCGGTACGGAAACCGTATCGCCAAGGGAAGGTTCGTATTGGATGGAGTTGCCTATAAGCTGGCTACGAACAACGGTGAGAACCATCTTCACGGAGGAATAAAGGGGTTCGACAAGGTGGTTTGGAAGGCCGAGCCGGTACGGGAGGCAGGCGCCGTCGGTGTCAAGTTTGACTACCTGAGCGCGGACGGCGAAGAGGGCTATCCGGGGAATCTGGCCGTCACTGTTGTCTACTTGCTCACAAACGATGATGAGCTCAAGATCTCTTATGAAGCTGCCACGGATAAGGCCACGCCCGTCAACCTGACCCACCACAGCTACTTCAACCTGGCCGGCGGAGGCGATGTCCTCGGCCATGAGATCATGATCAACTCCGATTCCTACACACCGGTCGATGCCGGGTTAATCCCCACGGGTGAGATCCGGCCGGTCCAGGATTCCCCGTTCGACTTTACCGCGCCGCAGGCCATCGGCGAACGGATCGGCCGGGTCAAAGGCGGATATGACCATAATTTTGTCCTGCGGGGCGGCGGCGGGACAAGCGGTCTCGCGGCCCGAGTGGCAGAGCCGAAGAGCGGCCGGATGATGGAGATCAGCACAACCGAGCCCGGCCTCCAGTTCTATTCGGGCAACTTCCTGGACGGGACGATTGTCGGAAAGGGCGGCACGGTCTATTCCAAACACTCCGGCTTCTGCCTTGAGACCCAGCATTTTCCTGATTCACCCAACAAGCCGGATTTCCCGTCGACCATCCTGCGGCCGGGAGCAGTCTACAAGAGCCTGACGATCCATAATTTCTCTGTAAAATGAGCCGACCGGAATGACACCCGTCCGGGATATTTTTGCAATTGACCGCTCCGCCCACTTGTGCTATAGGAAAGGCTGACGAGAAAACCCCTCACCATGCGAGAATTTAGAGATCCCGCCCTCCGCGTGACGCTCCTGCCCCGTGACACCAACAAGCACGGGACGATATTCGGAGGTATCATCCTGTCATATATCGACCTGGCCGGGGCGGTGCAGGCCCGGAAGACCTGCGGTCCCTACAATTTTGTCACCGTGGCCATGGACAAAGTCGTCTTCCACAAGCCGGTTTTTATGGGGGACGTGGTCAGTTTCTACACCGAGACGGTCCGAGTCGGCCGCACCTCTATCACGATCAAGCTCGAGGTCGAGGCCACACGGTCGGACGGCCGGGAGACGGTGAAAGTCACGGAAGCCGAGGTCGTCTTCGTCGCCGTCGACAATGACTGGAAGCCCACCCCGATTGTGGGAATTGGGGGGAATTGGGGGTCGGACCAGACTATCTGATTGAATATCTGTTAATTAGATTTGAATCCAGCCCCATTTGCCGGCTTACGGCGTGCTTTCTGCCCAGAAGAATACACTGCTAAGCGCTAGGTCGGGACGGAAGCCGGTATCCCCCCCTTTAGGAAACCCGCAAAACCTTAGCCCCGCGGATCTTGCGTTCCTTGATCTCGACGAGGGCGCGGTTGGCCTCATCCAGGGAGTAGAGCTCGACTTCAGGTTTGATCGGGATCTCAGCCGCCAGCCTCAAAAACCCGACGATATCGGCTCTCGTCACATTGGCGACGCTTTTGATTTCCTTCTCCAGCCAAAGGTGAGCGGGGTAATCCAATTTCATGAGGCAGTCCTGATCGACACTCTCCTTCCTGATCGCATTGACGACAAGGCGGCCGCCCGCGTCCAGACTGCGCAGGGCCTGGACGAGCGGCCTCCAGACAGGCGTCGTGTCGATCACCGCATCGAGTTTTTCCGGAGAGGGCTCGTCCGGATCGCCAGCCCAGGCCGCCCCGAGTTCCCGGGCGAATTCTCTCTCTTTCTCTGCTCGGGCAAAAACAAAGACTTTGGTGCGCGGGAATTGATGCCGGACCATGAGGAGGACAAGATGCCCGGACGCGCCGAATCCGGTCAGCCCGAGCTTCCGGCCATCCCGAAGACCCGTCAAGTTCAGCGCGCGATAGCCGATGGCGCCCGCGCAAAGGAGAGGCGCGGCCTCGGCATCGGAAAAAACATCGGGGATGGCATAGGCGAAGTCCTGGCCAACGGTCATGTATTCGGCATACCCGCCGTCAACGTCTCTTCCTGTAGCCCGGAAATCGGCACAAAGATTCTCCCGCCCGCTGCGGCAAAATTTGCAGCTCCCGCAGGCCGAAAAGATCCAGGCGACCCCAACCCGATCACCTATTTTGAACTTGTCCGCCCCCCGGCCGCTCTCTTCGACTCTTCCTACCACCTGATGGCCGAGCGTAACGGGAAGCTTCGGCGGCGGCATCCGTCCCTCGATCTCGTCGAGTTCGGTATGGCAAACCCCGCAGGTTAGGATCTTGAGCAGAACATCACGCTCTCCGGGCGCGGGCTTGGGGACTTCTCGCAGTATTAACGGATTCCGGTCTTCGCGGAGATCGCGAACCTGAGCCAGCACCATGGCTTTCATTGGCAGTCCCTTCAACTCAAGCGCCCGCTTTTCCGGCACCTTTTCCGGAAATAAAACGTCCCGCATCGTCCGCGCGTCATGGAAGCTGTCTTAGGCCTTCGCGGAAAGCTCCCGGAGGCGGTCCAGGTCGAGTTCCCCCTTGGCTCCCCAGCCCCGCACACCATCCGGGATCCCGGGACGAAAATGCTCATAAAGAGAAAATGCCCTGGTCGCCAGCTCTTTGGGAGAATGGACCCTGGCCAGATCCTCCATGGCCCGGCGAACGCTCTCGAACGCCTCTCCAAACTTGCCCTGAAGATATCTTTCCACTCCGGCCGGCTCGATGGGCCGGTCCCCCTCCACGGCCCTGACTCCACTGTCCGTCTGCGTCGCCGGGATGGGACGCCCGAGAAGCTCGACCCAGAACGACTCTCCACGCCGCGCTTTTTTCGGCGGTACCGCCTCGGCCTTTTCAGGCGGCTTGTAGATGCCGAGGCGACGGCCCTTGGATTGGGCGTTGAGCCCGGCCAGTGCCTTGCCTAGGGAAAGAGCAGCCCCACGATCATAGCCGAGCCGCTCGGCGACGACACTCGCCCAGAGTGTCAGCACCGGCGCCCGGTTGACCAGAACAATTTCCCGGGTCATAGTCTTCCTCTAATTGAATCTAGCTTCTAACCCGAGGGTTGTCAAGAATCCGCTCGGCCATAAAAGGTCTCCAGCCACTCCCGCCAGTCCTTCTCGCTCTTGACCGCGATCACAGCGGTCCGGGCCTGCCCGGGATGGGGGTGTTGGCGGGCGTAATAGATCCCAAAATTGCGGATGATCTTGAGCGCCCGCCCAGGGCCGTAGATGGAAGAGGCAATTCGGAAATGGAGGCTAATGATCTCCCTCTGCTCGTCCTTCCCGGGCTTTCCCGGCTCCCGGCCGGAGGCGAGATCGCGGGCCTGCCGGAAGATCCAGGGATTGCCGATGGCCCCGCGGGCGGCCATGACGCCGTCCACACCGGTCTCGTCGATCATCCTCAGAGCGTCCGATGCGGTGTGAACGTCACCCGAACCGATGATCGTCCTGTCTGGGAATTCGCGCTTGACCTGCGCCAGGAATGACCAGTCTGCCGGGCCGCGATATTTCTGCTCGACGCTTCGGGCGTGGACACAGAGGCCCGCGATCCCCGCCTTGAAAGCTCCCTGGGCGATTTTCCAAAAGGCCGGCGGTCCCTCCTCATTCTCTCGGAAGGCCCGGCGGAGCTTGAGCGTAACAGGCCGTTCGGGTACGGCTTCGAGAACCGCCCTGACGATATCCAGAGCGCGGTCGGGATGGGCCATCAAATATCCGCCCCGCTTCCGGGCCAGGACCTTTCTGACAGGGCACGCAAAGTTCAAGTCGATGACGTCAAACCCCATCCGGCTCAGTGCCGCCGCCGCCCGGGCCATGACGTCCGGCTCGCTTCCCATGATCTGGCCCGCCACCGGGTGGTCGGCCTCGTCGAGCCTGACCAGCCTGCGCAAGAGCTTGCTCTCCAGAAGAAGCTGCCTGTCGAGCATAGCTTCGGTGGTGCAGTAAGGAGCGGACAGGGTGCGGCAGACCAGCCGGTAGGCTAGATCACTGTACCCGGCCAATGAAGCGAGGACCACCGGGAATCCCACTTCGACCCGGCCGATCTTGAGGGATTTGAACATGGGTTTGAATTATCACGCGGGAAGAGGATCTGTCAACGGCGCGGGCTTATGCGGAAATCTGGTTTTTCCCTTTGATCTTGGCCGCATAGAGCTTTTGGTCGGCGCTGTGGATGAGTTCGTCCACATGAACGGCATCCTCGGGATACCCGGCTACTCCCATGCTGACCGTCAGCCGGGTTTTTTCGGCTGAAGCCCGGGGCGAGAAGCCGTGCCTCTTGATGGCCTCGTCGATCCTCCGGGCGACGCGCAGTGCGCCGAGGCCGTCCGAATACGGGAGAACGACGGCAAACTCGTCTCCCCCATAGCGCGCCACGAGGTCCACTTCGCGGACGGCGTTCCGGATGACCTGGGCCATCTGCTGCAGGATCATATCCCCGGTGGGATGGCCAAAGGCGTCGTTGACCGCCTTGAAATTGTCGATATCCATCATTATCAAGGTGACGGGGTATCGCTGCCGCACGGACTTCTTGATCTCAAGGTCCAGGAATTTCTTGAAGTAGCCATGATTATAGAGGCCGGTCAGCCAGTCGACGACGGCCGAGTTCAGGGCCTGCTCATAATGGGATCGCAGCTTGTCCAGCTGTTTCTTCTTTTCCAGGAGGATCTTGACCCGGGCTTGGAGCTCCCGGCCGACGATCGGCTTGACCAGGAAGTCATCGGTCTGGAGCTCAATGCATTTGAGCCGGCTCTCCATGTCTTCCAGGCAGGTGATGACGACGATGGGAACGTCCTTGCCTTTTTCGGAACTTTTGACCTGGCGGCTGACCTCAAACCCGTTCAAGCCGGGTAGAACGATGTCCAGGAGCATGAGGTCCACCTTCCCCGTCTGGCAGATTTCGACGGCGTCAGCGCCATTGGACATGCGTTCAAGACGGATGGGAAATTCCTTGAGGAAGTGCCGGACCAGCTCGGCGTCGCTCTCGTTATCTTCAACCAGAAGGACCAGGGGAAGTTCCTTCTGAGGCTCGGGTCCGGCGTCGTCGGAATGTCTATCCACGATGAAAGACCACTGCGAATGATTACGGATGGACAGTTGGTCGCGGTATTGTCTAAGGGAGATCAGAGAGTTCGCCCGGGCGATGAGTTCCTGCGGTCTGACCGGCTTGCTCAGGTACTCCTCGGCCCCGGCCGCGCGCCCGGCATGCTCATGCTCAGGACCGTCCAAAGCCGTGACCATAATGATCGGGATGCTGCGGGTCCGCGTATCTTCTTTCAGGACTCTGGCCACCTCGAAGCCGTTCATTTCCGGCATCATAACGTCCAGCAGGATCAGGTCGGGGAGCTCGCAGACAGCCTTGTCAAAAGCCTCCTTGCCGTTCGCCGCCCGGATCGTTTGGAAGAGGCCCCCCGAAAGCGTTTTCTCAAGCGAGGCCAAGGTGACCGGAGAATCGTCCGCGATGAGTATTTTTTTCTTGTAATAGGACTCCCTGACTGAATTCTGTTCCTGATGTTCCATCATAGTGTCTCCTGAGAGGCCGGCGGCCGAGCTTAGGCTCGTTTCGCGGTCCGGCCTTCCAACTCCTTCCCGTCCGAAGACAAAGAAACAGTTATGGCCTGAAACCGAATCCAGATTCCCACAGCCTCGGCTCCCGGTCAATCATCTATAGGGGGGATTCAAAAGGTGATGTTTGAACGAGGATTATCACCTCTAAGGGTAAGGTAATACCGGAGGAGCTTGTTTGACGGACGGGGAGGATTGGTATATTCTAGAGTGGCGATGAGGCTTAAAGTGAGAGCCAAAAAAAAGGAAATAATATGGCGGGCCTTGAGGATATCTGTCTGTCTGGGATTGCTGCTCTTGGCCGGGTCGGGCTGCAAGAACTCGACGACACCCGACGGGAACGATAAACCCAGGATCACCGTCCGCAATAACTGCGGCATCGCGGTGGACATCTATATGGATGGTACCTATAAGTTTTTTCTGGAACACAAGGAATATTATTACATCGAGGATGTCCCCGTGGGAACCCATCTCCTCGTAGCCAAAAGAAAGGGGACGGACAAGGTGCTCAAGTCGGAAACTGCAGAGATCGCCGCAGCCTCAAACTATACCTGGACGATCAACAGCACCGCCAGCGTGGCTATCACCAACAATTACGGGGAAATCCTCAGCATCTATGGAGACGGTGCCTACCAGACCGACCTCAAAAACGGGGAGGCCAATTCCATATCGAATATTACCTACGGTGAGCATCTTTTTGAGGCCAAAGAACAGGGAACTAGCACGGTCGTGGCCTCCACCAACATTGAGATCACCGAGGATAAAGGATACACCTGGACGATCACCAAATGATCCCGAGAAACCTTTAGCCTCTTCCGTCCGTATATCGATCTGAACCCAACATCCAAAATGATCATTCCCCCGCCTCAACACAAGGAGTCGACAGAATGATTCACCCGTCTAAACGGTTCGTTTATGCGCTTTTAATGATCGTCGCCGCGGCGGCCTGCTCGTCAAACAAAGAGGCGGGCATCGGGCACGTCGAGAACGGGCTCGTCCCCCCTGTCCGCATCCGGGGCGACAAAGGCTGGAACATGCTCGAGCGGATGAAATTCTATAATATCCCCGGCGTTCGAGCTGCTGGCCGCTTCGCAGAATGAATTCGTCCGAAGGGATAGCGAAATAAAGTACGTCTTTAAGAAAGCGGAGAAGGGAAGCTTCAAAACGGTGACCTTACGTGCGCCTCAAGAAGAAGTGAGAGCGGAGCGCATTCCTGACGAAATCAAGGTCCCGAGCGAGCTGCTCCTGGCCGGAAACACAGACAAGGCCATTAAGGCGTATCTAGAAATCCGAAGCAAAAACCCCCAGGACCCGGCCGTCAACGAGAACCGCCTGAACGGCCTCGGGTACAGGTTCATGGGCGACAAGAAATACGGAGAGGCCGTCGCCGTCTTCAAGCTTAACGTCGAGCTCTATCCCCAATCTTGGAATGTCTACGACAGCCTGGCCGAAGCCCAGATGATGAACGGGGACAGGGAACTGGCGATCGTTAATTATGAAAGGTCGCTCGCCCTCAACCCGGGCAATGCCAATGGGGCCCGGATGCTGAAGAAGCTCAAGGGGGAATAGCCCGGATCCGCCCCTGTTTCCTCAGGGCGGGCCGATCCTCGCGGTTTTGTAAGTAGTCTCTCATGGGCCCGG
>Ga0315295_10002585_pt1 | contig 15323 bp, 12 predicted proteins | sample YL17G14_0_MG_FD_204453 | JGI IMG/M metagenome (GOLD analysis project Ga0315295, IMG submission 204453) | Sediment microbial communities from Yellowstone Lake, YNP, Wyoming, USA - YL17G14_0 | ecosystem: Environmental > Aquatic > Freshwater > Lake > Sediment | place: USA: Wyoming | collected...
ATAGATCCATGAGTTTAAGAAGTTTTGTTCTCTTATCGGACATACCAGACCCGACCTCTTCAAATACATGCTCTACTGAATATTTTTTTGATACACAGTAATCAAGCATTCTACCTTTTTGACGGTCCAGGTCTCCTTTCTGTTTTTGTTCGTGAGAAGATACCCGGCAATAAATAGCTACTGATCTGTTCGTTTTATCTGTGCTGCTTTCTAATCCCTGGAGCTTAGTGATATCAGAGATAAGATACCTTCTATGCCCACCTTTAGTTTTTACGGAGGACAGGAGTTTGTTTGCTTCCCATCTTCTGAGAGTTTTATTATCAACTCCCAGCATATGAGAGGCATCTTTAATAGGTATCAACCGATCCATTATTCATCCTTTATCGCATCTTTAAAAACTTCTCTCCAATGGTCGTATGTTTCCTGAAATTCTTCTATAGACGGAACCTCGTCAAGTTCCAGCATATGGGGGAATATTCTCCCGTCATCTAATTCGAACTCTTCTTTAGTTATTCTTACGACCATAGGTTTTTTCTTTTGCATGAGTCTATACCTTTTATTTTAATATTAATAGATAATTAAGTTTGTCCAATATTGGTTAAGTTTGTCCAGTATTACAGGGAACTATTTCGAACCCTTTTCTTCTTCTTTATACGAAGGATTTAACAGGTTGGGATTTTTTAGGCTTGGGACCAAAGCCATAGCGTATCATATTTTTGGCAAGTTTATGCTTTAAATTAGTAACAGTCATGTTTGAGACACCATACATTTCAGCAATTTCTGTATGTGTATAACCTTCATAGAGATACTTAAAAACGTCCAACAGGCTGCATCCATTATTTTTGATTTTTTTATCTTTTCTTCTGCTGAAAGAGTATGTTTTGTTATTTCTTGATTTAAGGAACTTTTCATAAAAATCCTTAAGCTCTAAACCAAGATTTCCATTCTCATCGCATTGATTACTTTCAATCATATTTCTGTAACCAGTAGACATTTTACATTCTCTATATAAGGTATCAATATCCCACTCAGTATTTTCTTGACGACAGTGTTTGACTATCCGGTCGTCCTGATTCTTAATCTTACTGAGAATGTGGTTTCTTATGACCCTATAAAGGTAGGTGCTGATTTTGGTGGACTTACCGTCTCCGCTGGCATAATTCTCGTTATACTTTCCAATAATGTCTGAAGTAAGAAACTTGGTGTAAAGTTCCTGAATCACATCATTAATCGAACCATAATAATTTAAATTTCCACAAATGTGGGCAACCATGTACCTGAACTCGGAATCATTTTGGGAAATAAATACAGAAACAGATGTGGTGGGGACCATAAGGCAGGCTCCTTCTTTTGTGAGGCTTTAAATTTTTTTGTGTTTTTTGAGGCCTATTATGGCAAACGTTCAGATCAACTTTATGGCTTTATTTTTCTGATCGCTTGAGGGACTCTTTCCGCTTGTAATAAAGGCCTCAAATGTGTCTTATAAATGGATCAAAATAAATAAACTTTGTGCAAAACAGAAAGTCAATGTTTATTTTGTCAATTAACCCTTGTAAACTTTTTTCATAGGGCCAGGAACCTAGCAAGACATAAAAATCCGTCTATAGGCACTTCAATTTCAGAAACCAATAAACAGTTTTTATCACTGTCCCGTATCTGAAGAATCTTTTTTGGCCCTTTATAAATTGCTCTCTTGTTTTCTTCAGTCAAAAAGCACAGGATAAGATTCAATCTATTCAGGGTGCTCCTACTCCTCTGTCTCAGGGTATATATAAAAACATTGTCAGAAATCTCAGGAATATTTTCAGTAGCTATGCCTGAGATAAGTTCATCAATCTCTGTATTTTTATTTTCACCCTTTGGTGCCTCTTTAATCACATTTTCCGGGATCAACACATTTTCTTGAACCGGATCTTCAACAGAAATAGTAGGGGAAGTCTCTTTCTGACCTATAGAAGCCTCAGGGTCTTTCAAGAGTTCTGTATCTGAAGTGGACACCTGTCCTGCAATATCCGGCTCCTGAACAGGTTTATTTAACGCTATACTGTACCGAGTTATCTGATTAGGAAAATGAAAATCTACAGGTTCATCTATGGCTTTTTTGGCCTCAGGAAAATCATCAAAAAACTTATTTTTCATCCTCCAGGTATCCCCATACTTCACATCCACAGTAAGAACTATAGGCCACTGAAGTATGCCCTGTAAAACATCCCGAAGCATCATTATATTTACGATTTTAGGTATATAAAGATCGAGTTTATCCTCCGCAATTTCAAAGACAAGCTCATCATGCATAGTTACCAGAATTTTTATGTCCTCTTGAAGATTATTGACCATGATCCAGTTATAAACCCGAACCATGACCGTCTTCATTATGTCAGCACAGGTATTTTTACTAATTATTCCAGCCGAATCAAAACGATGCAACGGGGAGCATACCGCTAAGGTATATGTATCCTCTCGTTGATCTAAGATAGTCTTTTCCTTTAATTTATAATGATAATACATCAAAGGAATTTCACAATCATATGTCTTTAAAAGATCTAACACCCCAGGCAATGTTACCTTTTTACCCTTTCTAATCTTACAGACATATGCCGTATCTTTTGAAGATTTAACGTATCTTTTCTGAATACAGTCCAGAATAGGGGCTCTTAAAAAATCTGGGAGATTTACAGATGTCCCGTTATATCTACGTTTTTTTGATCGTACTTCTATATCAAGAATATTTTTAATGGCCCATTGATCTATCCAGGAAAGTGTGTACGTGTCATCACAGTTATCATAAATATTTGAAGGACATCCTAGGGTCCAACCTAAAAGTTGCACATCCTGAAGTAATTTTTTATTTGGTGTATGAAAGCCGCATTTATTTCCCTCTGTTTTTGAACCATCAGTATCATAATAACCTTTTAAAAAGCTTTTTCTCATAGACAGGGGTGCTTTAAAAATAAGGGGTACTAATCTTTTATCGTGAGCATTTTTATAAATGTAACCTATCTCTTTTAAATATTTTATAAGAGCCCCTGAATAAATAGCTGATGTATAAGATTCTCCAATAGCTCCTTTATTAAGATGTGCTTTAGGAAGTGTAAGTCCTATCTTTTTGAGACCTTTTCTTAAAAAATCAAAATTTCTATTCAACTTCTTTTTCCCAAAATTCAATGCCACACAATAATGAGCTCTATCTTCAATAATACTGATTGAACCATCCCCCGTTATATAGCCTAAAAAATAAGCAAAAAAGTCCCATTGCTCTTTAGTTTCTATTCTTAATTCAGAGGCATTATGAACATTTCCTTTATAATGAATCTTCTCTGGGTATTCTCCAAATTCCATGGGTCTGGGCATAGATACACATATCAGAGTATTCTCATCAAGATCCTTAAAATGCTTAAATTCATAGCCATCCTTACCCACCGTTAAAACCTCATGTCTTGTATCTGTATCCAGTTGCATCCCATTCTGAAGTTTTATATGAGCTAACTGTGCCGGTCCCCTGTTAATAACAGAAAAATCCTCCCAAGAGGTGCCAGTCCACACTTTTAAATCTTTTCGGGTCTTTTTAAGCTTAAATATTTCTTCTATTGGAAGATATCCTAAATTAGTCAAACAACGTTCATGCTTCTGCAGACACCCTTGAATTTCGGTATTAATAGTACACCTATCAGCTTTGGATTCCAATATCTTATCGCCACTATCATACAGCTCCTTTAAAGGCCTTACTCTGTTAAAAGCTGTTTTTACAGACTTGACTTTTCGTGCTTTTGCTATTTCACTATTCATCCATGCTTTAAGTTTAGGAACTCCAGCATAGAATGTGGTCAGTACTCTCCGGGCCTCAGCCTCAGAACATCTTACATTTTCAGATAATGTCCTGGCCCCCCCACCGAAGAGGCATAGAAAATTCACACTCTTAGCCACTTTACGCTCCGCCTTAGTTACGTCTTTAGTGTCCTTATTGTAGATCATAGCTGCAGTAGCCGTATGAAAATCAATACCATTATTTAGAGCCTCTATCCAAGCCTTTTCCTTAGATAAATTTGTGGCCACTCTCATTTCTTCATTCTCATAATCTATAGCCACAAACTTCTTTCCAGGCCGAGAAATAAAAGCCTTTCTCATGTCAGGTTCATCCCCCTCAACCTCTTTCGGGATACTTTGAACATTTACACCACTATAACCATCAATGTCTATTCCAAATCCTCCTGGACTTGAAAATCGACCCGTATCTGTTCCTGACTGATGAAACCCTAATTTTACACACCCTTCTTCATCATGATTTAATAATAAATTCGTGATATATGTCGTTAATACCTTCTGAAGCCCTCTAAATTCTATAATTCTTTTAACGATGGGATACTGGGCAGCAATTTTCTTGAGGGTGGCATCGTCTGTACTATATTGACCGGAGGCCGTCTTAGTCTTCAACGGATAATTATATTTCAATTCATCAAATAGTAATTTACCCATCTGCTGCGTGCTGCCTATATTAAACTCCCTCCCAGCAAGCTGATGTATCTCTTTTTCAATCTCTTTAATCCTGTTCGCTGTCTTAACCTTCATGCCCTGTAAATATTCTGTATCAATCTTTATGTAATTGGATTCCATCCACATGACCACAAAAACGACCCGTTTCTCTAAATTATAGACGGACTTCTGCTCCTTGATAATATCCTTTTCTATAAAAAAATTATACAGATCCAGCGTACATATAGCATCTGAGGCTGCATAAATGTATCCTATCTTAGGAGATACCAAATCAAACCGACCTACGTCCTTACAGACCTGATCAAACTCAATCATATTCTGACCAAGAAGGCGTTCCGATAAATGCTTGAGTTTGACATCCTTCTGACCAGCATCATAAAGACGGGCCAAGAGTTGTGTGTCTTCAAACTGTGTGTGACTATTAAGAGTGATCCCTATATTCCTCAAATGAGAAAGATCAAATTTAGAATTATGGTATATCGTGACACAGGACTTACAGAGCCTCCCAATCTCATCATAAACAATATTTTCAGGAAGATTGAGCTCCGCATCCTCTTTATGATTCACAGGAATATAAATGCCCTCTTTAGGATCATATGATAGGCTTATACCAACAATTTTCTCAATAGGGACCTTTATAGTCTTTCCAGTTTTAGAATCCTGTACCTTTCGAGTCCTGGAATTTAAAGATGTCGTTTCAAGATCAAGGGCACAACGCCCAACATTAATAGCCTTATCAATAAATGTTTTTAGCTCCTCAATAGAATCCATGCATTTTAATGTCTTCTCTTTAAGCCAGGGCATTTCTGATGTGAGATCTTTGACATTCTCTTCCAGAAATTCCTGAAACCCAACATTCACGACAGGCATGTGAGGCCCCCAATTTTATTTTCAAATTTTTTGATTTTTTCTAAAACATTAATCTTCTGGTCATACTCAAAAAGAATCATGTATAAAACCAGACATATATCCCTATATTTCTCAAAAGGCAACTTTCCTCGAAATCCCTTTATTTTATCCCTTAAATAAATCAATCTAACCCCAGTCTCAGAAACAACGGGCACTTTATCATATTGTAATTCAGGATCATCCGGAATTGAAGATGTATCTATCTTATATTTATTTATGATAAATTTAATGGCTTGTACGTACTTAAACTGCTCCTTATCCATAATAAAAGAAACAACATCCCATTTCTTCTGACATACCCAGCAATACATGGTCTGTGTCTCACGATAATACCTCGCAGATGGCTTAACGTCATCCCCATGAAAGGGGCATCTTATTTGGGCCTCAGAAACCAGTAAGGGATTCACAGAAAACTGGACCCGGTATTGAATCATGACCTTAGCCAGATCAACCGTCTTTACGACTAAATCCCTTAATTTATGAAGATCTTTCATACGTCTACCGGGACATCATTAATGTTCAAGTCCTCTATAAGGGCATCCGACTTTTTATGCAGGAAATCCCTGATTCTACGGGATGTAAAATCAATGTGGGCATCGAATGGAGGGAACATCCCACCGCGTCTGTTTTTAAGGCAGGATACTTTAATCATGCCACTTTTTTTCATTTCATCAGACATGAATAATGATATAATCTGATCCGAAGCACGCTCAGATTCATTAGCATTGGACAATGCCGTAAGTTTATAAACGCCATCATTCTTAACAGCGTCTTTCCATCCATCACGATTGACTTGGAAAGGTGTGATCATACGAAGGCCCCTACCACTATCAAAATTAATGGCAATGTTCTTAAGCCTTTTAATGATATTATTCAAATCAATATTAAAATCACCGTAACGGTCATTTTTATCCTGTATCATTAATCCCACATAATCCACCACCACAAAATCCAAGTTTTTACCCTTCTCTGCCAAAGCTGCCTGTCGATCATATAAATCCATTTCCAATCGGGCTGGAGTCAGATGCTCCGTAGGTTGAACAATAAAAAGTTCCCCAAAATCCTCTTTATTGCTGAAATCCCTGGCAACATCTTCAAAAAAATCCTGTTCAAGACCCGAAAGTTCCCCATAACAAACCTTTTCATAAGATATCTTACCGGCAAGACTTTTATATTTGGGGTGCTCATACCAATCCGGATAACATGTATGAAGTGTATAGAAATAATCACGCATCTCCTCAAAATTCATCTCCATGGCAATGTACATCCCATTTTGGCCCTGAATAATCCCATTATAAGCCAGATTAGCTACAAATGTGGTTTTACCTTGTGCCACATATGCCGCCACAATAAAGAGTTCCCCCATCTTCGTCCCTCTGAACGTATCATCTATTTTATCTAGATACGTAAAAAGGCCCATGTTTGATAAAGGATCTTTTTTCCGCTTATTATAACCCTCAATAACTTCTTTACCATCATCAACACTTCTTATCTGACTGTCCGTTTTTACCCCTGTAGCGTTAATCCTGAATTTACGAGACTCGGCCGAGAAATATTCCATGCCCTGAACAATACCCTTTAGAGTTTTCTTCTTCACTTCTAACCCGCTATGAACGATAGTCCATGTGTTCGTCAAAACAGACCTGAAAGATTCCTCATTCTGACTATCATGCTTTTCTCTTAAAATTGCTAAAAAATCTGATCTAATATACGGGGTCTGTGTGGCTATATCTTTAAGCGTAGCCATGACCTGCTCACTTCCCTCATCCTGAGCCTTCTCAAAGAGATAATGTATTGAGGGTACTTCTTTATAAGCCCTGACGTGAGCCTCTATCCACGTATAGAGCTTAATAAATGAGGGCTCATCAGGAGCGACTTTACTTGATAAAAAAGTCTTGTAGTTCCTTTTCAACTCCTCCGGGGCAATTGTCATGGCCCCGGCCGGAGTCCCGTCTTTCGTGATATTTATAATGGATCGAAATATTCTTTTCATAAAGGAAAATAGTCCTTAGCGCATAAAATTTGCTGCCGCTTCTTTACTCTTTGTAATACTTTCCCTGAACTCAATATGCTTGGAAATCAATGTCACCACCTCATAACTCTTTAATAACTCATCAAGTTCTGTGGAATATTCCTGAGTACAAGCCGATAATGTAGGCCTTGGTAAATATACCCATGTCGTCTTATGATGGCACTTCCTACTATAGACTATCTGGGCCACACAGGTCTTGAGCTTATCATTCTTCTCTTCCGTGTCCAATGAAGTAATAAGAAGGTCAAATTTGTCAGTTTCTGATAAATGAGGCGATGTCCCATCTTCCTGCTGTACATAAAAGTCATGAAGTATATCTATAGCCCGACAAAAATGAATTGAAGGAATGGGTTCCTGAAACCGGTGCTTTATAAGGACACTTTTTACATGTAAACAAAAAGTCTCAAAATCCGTGGCCTTTATAAGCAAATTAGGATTTTTTTGAAGATTAATAGGATCAAAATCCAATTGTGGGTCTATTTCCTCTATAGGGAGATAGATATCCTTAAGCCATGCTAAAGGCTTATTACTCACAGATTCAGAAATAAAACGAGACTTCATGCATAGGCACCATTCAATGGCTGTCTTTGGAGCATTGGATTGAGAATGCCTGGTTACAACAATTTTCTTCCCAGCTCCGTTACATAAAGGACATGTTGTCATAGGCCTTCCGCATCCTTAAGAAGTTCTTGATACAAATCATCTACAACGCTATCTTCATGATCTATAAAGTTCAAGGCTCCCTGGGCTGTATCTCCTAAAATCTGATCACTTAAATCCTTTTTATCAGACACCTTATTTAAGACCTTAATATCTATGGTGCCCTTATTTACCAAATGAAGAATCAATACATGTTCCTGAATACTCCCTATCCTCTGGGCACGCCCTATAGTCTGTACCAGATCTCCATATGACCACGGTGTGTCATAGAAAATAAGTACCCCTGCAGATTGTAAATTCAATGACGCGGACCCAGCCGTAGTTATAAATATTAACGGACATGCCGGATCAGTCATAAACCTCTGACGTGCTTCTGTCCTTTCACGATCATTCTCATCCCCGGTAATCTTCACATATTTAATACCGTTTCGCTCACAACGTACTTCCAGATATGGTATCCCCGATTTAAACCGGGTAAACAATATGACCTTTTCAGTTGTTAATTCCTCTTTCATTAATCTAATAAATTCATCCTCTTTACTGGACTCTCCTGGTTGTTTAACCAGGGCCGGACCATTACTGATCATCTGACAGTAGGTTAAAGCTGCTAATTTACCGCGTTTCTTACCCTCTTCTGTAAGAAATTTCTCATATTTTTCCTTACGTTCCTCATAAAGTTTCATGGTCTTTTCATCCAAGGCCCCGTTCCGGACCTTATCAGAAATCTCAAAAAATTCCTGCTTAACTTTATCCTCATATAATATGCCAGAAAGAGCCTGACGATAAAGATCTTTCTGTTCCGGATACATCTCAAGAACCACTTTTTTAGATATTAGCTTTGGTAACTCCGTGGCAACTTCTTCTTTACGACGTATGAGAAAATAGGGGTCCAAAACCTGCTTAAACTGGGCCAGGTTCTTATAACCTACAATCTTGGGTATATGACGTACCTTTCCATTTATTACCAGTCGCATCAATTTCTGCTGACAGTATGTATCTTTAAATTTCGTTATACGCCCAAAAAGACCCGGAACTATAACATCATAGATACAATACACCTCTTCCAAACCATTTTTTATGATGGTAGCTGATAGGCCATAAACCCGTTTTGCTCTTTCGGCAAGGAATTTACAGGCAAAATAGGTCTTGGTTTTTCTGTTCTTAAAGGCCACACACTCATCATAAATAACCATGCAGTTAGACCCCAAAGCTTCACTAAAATATTCATACTCATCCATTAAAGGAGCATAGTTCGTTACCAATACGTTCTCTGTAAATTCCTGAAATTGGGCCTTACGGGCAAGATGTCCGGTTAGTCCCTTATATTCATTCAAAAGGACTCTAACAGAAATACCCTGAGTAAATTTTTGAAATTCTTCAGCCCATTGAAATAGAGCTGATTTTTGACAAACAACAAGCAATTTTAATGTGGGATCATTTTCTAAAAGAAATGAATAAGACGCTATTGAAATCAATGTCTTCCCTAAACCGGTTCCATCTCCAAGAACCATTCTGTCCAGGAGCATCATGTGCAAAGCTCCGACGACCTGATAGTACCTGAGCTTGGTCGTTTCACGGAGATATTTATTATTCTTGAACTCGGCCGTCTTGGACTTTCGAAGTTCAACCAGTTTTGGATAACAGGATGGGACCGATACAAATTCCATTTTAATTATCTCCTATGAAAAGATGATAGTAAAAATGTAGAAAATTATAAAGAAGAATATAATCTGTAACTAAACTGTTGGGGCTGAGAGGTTTAACAGAAGAAATCAACGTGTGGGCACAATTTTTTTTGACTTGAAGATATAAATATATTTAACTTCTATCCATTTAAGACTATCTTTAAAAGCTATATTATGTCTACTCAGAATTATCGAATATTTTGGAATCCTGTATTTTAAAACATCAATCTCATCAGAGAGAAGAGTTATTGAGGCACAATCTATAAAAAGAAGCAGACAAATAATTGCATATCTCATTTTTTGACACTGACAGGATGTTTTACAACCTGCTTCATGACATCAAAACCTTCCCCGACCTGGGGTGTAGGATCTGAAGGGGCCTTGTGCTGTTTCTCTTGCTCCCATTTACGTAAAATACCAAAACCGTCTGTCACATATCCTGGAGGGCCCTTTTTCTTTTTTCCAGTCAGTTTCTCCTGAAGCTTTTTCATTATATCACGGCCACCTGTGAAATATTCAGGATTCTTTTCTTTGGCTGCCTTTATGGCTGTCCTATAAAGACCACTTTTTTCCAATGAATACCACCTTATGAATACTTTTTACCTAATAATTTTCCGTAAGGGTTCTTAAGTTCCTGACTCTTTGGATTCAGAACTATATAAAAGTCATTATTAAAAAATTCCTTGAACTTATCCGACGAATATTTTCGACCCTTTTCAGATTCATTGGTATTGATATATATCGTTTGATAATCCTTGGACGGAAAAAGATCAGGACCTTTTAATATTCTGGCCATAGACCTCTTTACATCTCCCGGTTTTAAAATTTCTGAAGGCTTTTTGGCATGTTCAAGAGAAAAATCAGAATCGGAATCAAATATCAGACTATTTTCTTTTTCATCCCCATTACTACTCAATCCTACCTGATACACAAAATAATCCGGCTCCTCATCACCCTCTTTATACGTAAAAAGAAGATTATAGGATACCCACTGGAAATTTGATTCCTCAAATTTCTCCTTCTTAATGTCCAAGGTCTCAGATCCCGGCTTTTCAGGCTTCGGAGCATCAAAATAAATCTTTATCTGTTCCGGATGGTACTCAGTCTTGTCAGGACCCCTAAAGGTTTCTGCAGCCCATCTCAAATGCTCTGAAAGTGATCGATACGTCATACGCCCCTTCTCATCGTCAGAGGTCTCCCAGGCAGCTCAAAGAGGTCCACAGAGTCATTATTACTGGCCTCATTAAAAACCCGTGCCGTGGCATCGTTCCCTGTCTCACTACCCACAACAGCCAGATAAAGACGCCCTTCATTATCCTTATTCAACACATAACTCTGATATGTCTTCTGATATGTCGAGGCTGTAGTCAACTTCTCAAATTTTAATCCAAGATTTCCAAGACCCTTATCCGCCCCATCAATACTTATCGTCGACCGACCCCGCTCTGCCGTATTCTCTCCAATCGTCACAGAATTTACAGGCCTGTCCATAACATCCTGAATTCGTGACACAATCTTTGTTTCCAGAACTTGATGTAAGTCACTAACGGCATTGCCTATTGGAGTATTATTGGCCGAAGCATCATTATGAAGATACAGAGCCGGTAATCTGTCTACAATATTTCTGGCTTCAAAAGAGGCCCTGTCCTTACGAATAATCGTATAAGCCATGAAAGATACAGTAGACGACGCCGGTTCTGATATATAAAGGATAGTATCACTGTAGACACTGCTGACCACATATTCTATTGAAGATATGGTCAAGATATCCCCAGCAGACACCGATGTCCCCCATTGAGTCCCTGATCCTTCAACAGTTCTGGAATATAGAGTTGTTCTGGCCTGCCCAGTACTATAGGCATAATTCACATATCCACCAGACCCAGCCGTAGTGGTTATGGCGGGACCTTCTGCAATAAAGGCCCCCTTAGCCGTAGAATCTAACAAACCTTGATATGGTACAGTTTTATAAAAGAATGTATACGTATCTGCAGCTCCAACACCCGTTCTTACAAGAAGTGGTATCTCTAAAATTCCTGCCGCAGGAGGAGTTGTAAAATTGATTGTTAAATAGGACGCTTGACGCCCAGGAATGTAAGAAGATGCAGGCAATGTATTATTACTATTGATAAAAACTACCTTGGTAGCTGATCCTGAAACATTTAAATAACCATAGCCTGTCCCGTCTGTTCCTTTAAAACTCGCCATGGCTAATATTGCTTCAGATGTAGTATCCACTGTAAAAGATGTAATTGCCCCGTTTGGTGTCTCATTTGTTGGGAATTCTGCAAATTTAAAGGTATCAATTATTCCACGACCTTGTTTATTGGCCTCAAAGGACAGACCCCCTGTATAGAGCGTAAACTCTACATCTTCTCCGTCTGCAACGGCAGGACTTGTATAGACATAATAACTTGTTATTGTCCTGGTGACCTGTGTCGGAATAATGTCTATTCCTGCTACCCGTACATTTAAAATACCAAGAACGTCATAGCCATAGGCATTTCGGGGAAATGTGATGAGAGTCGAACCATTCCCACGGGCATGATAAACCATTTGATGACCAAAATTATAGGCCTCACCATTATTCCAGCCCATGTTCTGTAACATCTGATAATGGGTCCCGTCATTATTTACAACAGGATCCGCAGTACGTACCCGTATTGCATTATCTGGAAAAGCATACGATGAAGAATCACTGCCTCTAAACTCATACATTGTTTCAGGAACTTCTGAGAACCCATAGGGCCCTGCTGGAAAGGATACCGTTACCTGAGCCGTTATAGGATCAGATACACCTGCAAAACCCCCAGAATTTATTGTTATTGTCAGGATACTACCAACAATAGCTGATGAATAATTAGAAATCGATCCAAAATTCTGAGAATAAAGATCAGTAACTGTGAAAGTTGTCCCCACAGGATATCCTATAGGAAGAGATATCTCAGTCTCATCTCCTGGCACCCAGGGACTCCCAGGAGTCCCTACACTCTTATCATTTATAGTCCTTGCAAATAAAGTCACAGTCTGAGTCACAGCAGCATTCGAAAAACACCTTCTCAACCCATCTCCAGCACCAATAGTATTTGTCCCAGCAAGATCCACCAATGAAATAGAATCGGCCTGGGTCAAAACCACCCCATAATGATCCTCTCCAAGAGTAGAAGCCGCTAAAGTTCCATGAAGCTTTCCACTACAGAGTTTCTGAAAACCCTCATTACAGATCTCTTTATAGTTCTCTGTAACACCCACAAGATGTCTCAGATCCATGATATCATCTGCCACGACCCAAGTACTATAAAGATTATCCGGACGATCTGAAGCCTCCCCAGCCAGATAATCAGTCAAAGTCTTCCCAGCACCATTTGAATGCCCATCCTGTTCAAAAACATGTGTACTTCTTCTATTCACAACAAACATCGGTATAGCATATGTATACCCATCCACAGTGCCTAAATCATCCTGTGATGCCGTATCACCATATCCAGCTCTCCACAGTCCAGGATCTCCCGGGACCTGTGTGAAATAATATCCAGATACTGGAAGGCCCTTCAGAGCCTGAGCATAGACAGTATTAATAAAACCATCCGGATCCAGTTTTATGTCCAGATCATAGATCTCTTCAATTCTGATCCTGTACTGTATCTGAACACGAAGAGAAGTCTCAATACCTATGACAGGATCCACCAAATCATTATCCATATTGGACCCGTTATAATTCACATTACCATATTTATAAATGGTCCCTGTCGTATCTACCAATTGCTTCCATACTTCTAAAAAGACAAAATTCAAACGATGACCCGCATCAGGCGGAGCAATTAACTGTATAACATTATTTTCATCTGCAGAAGGGAGCGTCCCTTGAACCTTTATTTTCCAGCCATTGACCCAGGCTATAAGGCGATCACTCTCAATACCTTTGTCCAGGGCCATGAGTTTAATAGTATTGGCAAGATATGCTGATGAACATAAAACATCCCCTGCCAGGGCCTCTGATTCCGAGGCATTATTCTTAACACTTCCGACAACAGACCATCCACTGGGACCTATGTATCGGACCACGTCCTGAAGTTTCTCAGAGGTCATGGCTTGATTCAGATTGTATTCACATGACAGAGGGGGTTTCTTTTTTTGAAAAACCACCGTGTCGAAGTTACGATTGGTAGAATCAAGGACTCTGGTCTGATTTGGGCCAAGATAGTCGGACATCGGATTACGCTCCCATGATCTTAAGGACGAGTAACGGTTCTATGACTTTTGATTCTATTGAGGCACATTTTACCAAGTGCTCGATAAGATTGTCATAATCATACAGGAAATCCATATAGGTGGATCCACATACAAACCATGTCGCCGGATATCCCGTGTATTTTTGAAATACGGCGTCTATATTATTCAGGCCCTGTAATGACTGGGCAAGATGGGACATGAAAGACTTTATATTTGAGAATTTATCCACAATCTTACTGGCCACTTCTTTTTTCTGGATAATCGTCGTAGCATATTTCCCAGACATGAGCCCCATCATTCCATTTATAAAATAATCGGATTTTTCTATGTCCGCTTCAATAATATCAAGATCAATCATCTTTGATGAAGCCGTTTTGATATTATCCAAAACAGAGGACACGTCTTTACTCCCCCACATTTTCTTTGTCAGACTCGTTCTGAGAATTATATCAGATGATTGTTTAACATTATTTATGGTCTCTGCAAACTTTGTCAGGGCCTCTTTATACTCAAATAAACCCTTTTGAAGGTCCCCGGCTGAACACTCAGGCGGTTTATTATCTTGTATCTCACTAGGTCTGACTTTCAGGACCGAGACCTCTGTCGGTTTAAGATTCTCTTCAACAAAGTCTATGGCCTCTTGGAACTTATTCTTTGTATAGGCCATTTTAAGGACTTTATCCTGACTGGACCGTGCTAGGGTCTTTATTACGGCCATTACTACAGGAAGGCTATTGACCAAAAAATCTTTATCGGATTTGGCAGCCAGAATGGCCCTATTATTAAGAAATGTATAATAGGCCCGTCCCACCTGGGTAAATTTAAGGTTATCCTGACCTATTTTAAGCGTACAAAAGGCCTTCTCTGGACTTTTGTAGACCCCTATATTTTCTATCATTATGCAGTTATCCTGAAAATAATCGTAAGTGTCATAGAATTGGTTTTATTCAGGACAGGGAATGTTCTATAATTCACTTCTGAGCCACTATCGGCCAAGTCTGTAGCGTCTCCACCGAACAGACCCATTTCCACGATAGGTCCTACGGCCTCTGTTTCAGCGAATGTCGCTGTGAAATCTACGACGTTTGTAGGTATGGTGATTGGATCACCAGTATCGGGGTCTATGAAGGAGACGTCTTCGGTTGTGAAGGCTTTTCTGGCAATTTCATTATTGAGTTTGGACTGAGTCACAGTGGGCTGGGGTGGATTTTGAAGATTCCAGCCAGCGGCGCCTGTACCTACGGCCAGATAGCTGATTCCGGCGTCAGGTTCATGATTATCTTTCAATAATCTGGCTATGAGGACTGATGCCG
>Ga0315295_10002587_pt1 | contig 15319 bp, 14 predicted proteins | sample YL17G14_0_MG_FD_204453 | JGI IMG/M metagenome (GOLD analysis project Ga0315295, IMG submission 204453) | Sediment microbial communities from Yellowstone Lake, YNP, Wyoming, USA - YL17G14_0 | ecosystem: Environmental > Aquatic > Freshwater > Lake > Sediment | place: USA: Wyoming | collected...
CCGCCTCGGTCAGGCGTTGTTGCCGTTCGTGTCGGCCGACCAGATTGGGCTCGCCGTCTTCGAGGACCGCCGACCCCAGCGCCGCTTGGCTGCCGGCAGCCGTGGCCTCGCCCTGCGCCGCGTCGCTGAAGGGCTGGGTTTCGGCCTGGCCCTGGGTCTGGCCTGCCAGTTCCACTGCCGGCTCGCCCGTCGCGCGGGAAAACGCCAGGCGGGCGGCCTCGCCGACCGGTTCGCCTGGGGTCGTGCCACTGTCCGTTACCGCTGCCTGGGCGTTCGCCGCGTTTTGAGCCGCTTGTTGCGCGTCAGTCCGCGGGCCCTCCACGCTGGCAAGCACCTGGACGCCGGGTGGCGCGGTCTGCGGCGATCCGCCGGTCGCGGCGCCGCTCTGTTGTTCCGCGGCGTCGCCTGAGACACTAACCACCCTGACGTTCACGGACCGCCCTGCCGCCGCGCCAGCCAAGGCTGCCAGCAGGTTTTCCCCCGCCTTGCCGGCGGCCGCCGGCCGGCCGTTCCCGCCGGTCTCTGCCGGCGCCTGTTGCTCATCCTGGTCCTGCGGCGGTTCGTCGGCGCCTGCGTCTTTCGACTCGATCGGGCCGCCCGCTCGCTCGGCTGGCGGTCCTTCCTGCAATTCGTTGGGGCGAGGCTCGCACGTCCGCTCGGCGTCATCCTCTGACAACCTGCGGTCATCGGTTGCATCCGCCCGGACCGATCTGGTCCAGTCGCCTTCTCCGTGGCTGTTGCCGCTTTCGGCCGGCGACGGCAGTTCGGCCCGGTCTGACCGATCCCAACGCTGCGGCCGCCCAGACTCGGCCTCGACGCCTCGCGCCCGGCGGTCTGCCGTTGGGCGCGCCCCGGCCGCCGGCTCGAACGGCGCCGCCGCCACGCGCAGGCCGGCAAACAGCTCGGCAAAAAGATCGCTCTCCGCCGACCGGTCCACACGACGCCAGCCCATCTCCCAGGCGTTCGTTTCCGTTCGTATCTCTGGTAGTCGCATCCTGCGTTACCTCGTCAGCTCGCGGCGTCTCCGCGCCCGTCCGGCTCAGCGCCCGGCGGCGCCCGCCGCCAGCGCCCCGGCGGCGGCCGGCCCGCTCCGGCTCACCGTGCGCATCTCCTCGAGCAGTTTCATCAGCCGCAGACGCTTTTCCTGCTCTTGGGGCGTCTTAAACTGCTGGAAAATCTGCGTCGCCGTGTCCGACTTCATCTGCGCCAGGTACTGCACCGCCTGGTCGTCGGGCATCGCCATGAAGTCATCCTTGGCCAGCTTCGGTTTCATTTGCGAATAGCTCTTCAGGGCCTTTTGAAAGCCCTCGCTTTGCACGGTCTGATTGTACGCGGCCACCTGCTTTTCGAAGGCCGCCCGTTCCTGCTGCAGCCGCTGCAAGTCCGCCTCATACTTCTTCCAGCCTTCGGCCAGCGTCGCCTGCATCGAGCGCGCCACCTCAATGTCGCGCTCCACCTCGCGGCTCAGCATTTCGCGTTGCACCTCGGCGACGGCGATGCGCCGGCTGGCCTGCCGCGGGCTCTCCTGTTGTGGGCTGGCGGCTTCCACCGGCGCCGGCGCCACGAGCTTCTCGCCGCGCCACGTCGCCAGGTATTGGGCCCGCGCCTCGGCGCCCAGTCGGCCGGTCGCCCAGCCGTACCCCAACAGCCCCAGCAATGCCAGCGCGTGGGCCGCCAACACCGTCAGCACGACTACTAGCATGACCTTAGCCATTTCCTATACCTCAGGCCGTGGCCCGTTCGGGCCGCGTCTCCCGCGCCAACCTCTCCCGCGCCAAACGGTCAAATCGCTGGGCGCCGATCTCGTTCTGCTCGGCGGTCTCGGCCCGCCGCAGGGCGCGCTGGTATCGCTCGTGCTGCCGCTCGCGCAGCTTTTCCAGCACCTTGGTCTTCTGGGCCGCCTGAACCAGTTCCTGCCGCGCGCCGATCAGTTGCTGTTGAATCTCGGCCACTCGTCGAATGTGCTGCTGGATAACGTTCTGCACCGCGGCCACGTAGCGGCGGTACTGAGCCACCCATTCCAGGTCCACCCGGCCGGCCAACTGCTGGGTCTTGAGCGTCTGGCCCTCCTGCCGCACCGCCTCGGCCAACGCCACCGCCTGTTGTTGCTCGGCGTGAATCTCGCGCAGCAGACCCGCCACCACGCGCTTCTTCTGCTCTTCCTGTTGCCGCCGCAACCGCAGCAGCGGCGTCAATCGAAACGAAAAACGTTTCATGGCTCACTCATAGCCCCGCCATCATGCGTTCCAGTCCCAGCGGCATCGGCCGACCCTTCGCGGCCGGCGCCGGCGCCGACACGCCCGCTTTGCCCCTGCCCGTCCCCGACTCCAGCAGCCGCAGGCTCTCGGTCAGATCCTTCAGCGCCTGCACCGCCTGCTCGAACGAAACCTTCTCCCTTATCCCCTGCTGCAAAAACTCATTGATCGTCGGCTGCGCCTGGACCGCCAGGTCCAGTTCCGCGCTCGTGCCCGGCGCGTAGGCCCCGATGTTCACCAGGTCTTCGATGTCCCGGTACACCGCCGCCAGCCGCACCACCTGCCGCGCCCGCCGCTGATGCTCCTCGCTGGTCACGTCCGGCATCACGCGACTGATGCTCTCCAGAATGTCGATCGCCGGGTAATGGCCGCGGTTGGCCAGGTTCCGCGCCAGCCACAGATGCCCGTCCAGCAGCCCCCGCATCGTGTCCGCCACCGGCTCGCTCAGGTCGTCGCCCTCCACCAGCACCGTGTAGAAGCCCGTGATGCTGCCGCGCTCCGTCTTGCCGGCCCGCTCCACCAGCCGCGGCAGCAGCGCATACATGCTGGGCGTGAAACCCTTCGTCGCCGGCGGCTCGCCCATCGCCAGCCCGATCTGCCGCTGCGCCAGCGCCACCCGCGTGATCGAGTCCATCAGCAGCAACACGTCCAACCCCTGGTCCCGGAAGAACTCGGCCACCGTCGCCGCCAGGAACGCCGCCTGCACCCGTACGGGCGCCGGCTCGTCCGACGTACTGGCGATCACCACCGACCGGCTCAGCCCCTCCGGACCCAAATCTTTCTCCAGGAACTCCCGCACCTCCCGCCCACGCTCCCCCACCAGCCCGATCACCGACACGTCCGCGCTCGTGTACCGCGAGACCATCCCCAACAGTATGCTCTTGCCCACCCCTGGACCGCTGAAGATCCCCATCCGCTGGCCCCGCCCGCAGGTGCACAACGCATCGATGGCGCGGATGCCCGTCCCCAGGGGCGCGTCGATGCGCGTCCGCCGCAGCGGCTCGATCCGTCGGCTCTCCACCCCACGCCGCACCTGGCACAGCAGCGGGCCTTTCCCGTCGATCGGCTCGCCCCGACCGTTGACTACCCGTCCCAGCAGTTCCCCCCCGACCGGCACGCTCGCCTCCAGGCCAAGGCACCGCACCCGGTCCCCGCGGGCGATACCCCCCATCTCGCCCAGCGGCATCAGCACCGACACGTCCTCGCGGAAGCCGATTATCTCCGCCGGAACCGCTCGCCCGCCGCGCGTTAAAATCTCGCCCTGCGCCCCGGCCGGCGCCGCCAGCCCGCACGCCTCCACCGTCAGCCCCGTCAGGCCCGCCACGCGGCCTTCCACGCCCTGCGGCTGCACCCGCTCCATCGCGGCCAGTCGCTCCTGAAAGTTGTCCGCGCCACTCATGATCATGTGAACCTACGCCTGCTCCGTCTGGTCTTCGCCCCGCGCCGCCGCGCCGGCCGAACTGGCCGCCGCCGCCTGCGGTTCCACCGCTTCGGCAGCGCCCGCCGCCGCCGACCCGCAACCGGCCAATTGGTGCAGCTCGTCGCCCGCCGGGCTGGTGAGCAGCTCGTCGGCGATGCGGTCCACCTGCGTGTCCAGGCGAGCGTCGATCTGGCCCTGCTCGGTGGTCAGCACGCACCCGCCCCGTTCGATGGCCGCGTCCGCCTCCACCGTCAGCGCGCCCGGCCGGGCCCGCAACTCCGCCGCCTCGCCCCCGCACATCTGCCGCAAATGCTCCCAATCCTGCCCGTTCACCCGGATCACCACGTTGGTCCGCTGGGCCACCAGCTCCAGCGCGGCCTTGACGTTCTCGCTCGCCACCGCGCTGCCGATCAGACCCGCCTTCTTCACCACTTTCCGCGCAATGGCCGCCGCCAACGCCACCGTCCCCTGCTCGGCACGCCACAACAATTCACTCTTGGCGCCGCTAAATTGCTCGCTCAGTTGCCCCAGCGCCTGGAGCACCTTCTCGCTCCGCTGCCCGAAATCCCCCCGCGCCTCCTGCAGCGCCTGCTCGTGCCCCGTCCGGCGGCCCTCCGCCAGTCCCGCCTCCCGCCCCGCCGCCCAGCCTGCCTGCCGCGCCTCCTCGCGCTCCTGCGCCATCTGTTGTCGCGCCTCCGCCAGCAGCGCCTCGCGCTGCTGCCGGGCCTGCTCCAGCATGGCCTGGGCCTCCGCGGCAATGTCGTTCAGGTTGAACGGCGCCTGCCGCGGCGCCTGCCGACCAAACTCGACTGCCTTGAGCACGCTCATGGTCTGATCTTTCGCCCTCGCGCCTTAGACCACCAACTCGGACTCGCCGCCCCGGCCCATGATGATCAACTCGCCGGCGTCCTCCAGCCGGCGGACCACGTCCACGACCTTCTGCTGGGCGCCTTCCACGTCGCTCAGCCGCACCGGACCCATGTACGCCATGTCTTCCTTGATCAACTGCGCCGCCCGCTCCGACATGTTCGCGAAAATCTTGTTCCTCAGTTCCTCGCTGGCGGTCTTGAGCGAAAGCGCCAACTCCTCGTTGCCCACTTCCTTCAATACCGCCTGGATGCCCTTGTCGTTGACCAGCAGAATGTCTTCGAAAACGAACATCAGCCGCCGAATCTGTTCCACCAGGTCGGGATCGTCCGTTTCCAGACTCTCCAGAATCCCCTTCTCGGTGCTGCGGTCGGCCAAGTTCAGGATCGCCGCCGCCGCTTCCACGCCGCCCGCCTTGTCGAACGTCTGCGACACAATGTCGCTCAGCCGCGTCTCCAGCCCCGCCTCCACCTCCTTGATCACCTCCGGGTTGGTCTGCTCCATCGACGCGATCCGCTTGATGACCTCCACCTGCTTCTGCTGGGCCAGGCCCGTCAGAATCTCCGCCGATTTCTCGTGCGTCAGATGCGCCAGGATCAACGCAATGGTCTGCGGATGCTCATCCTGAATGAACGTCAGTATGTTCTCCGCCTCCGCCTTCTGCAGGAACTGAAAGGGCGTCTGCTGAATGGTCTGGGTCACCTGCTGCAAAATGGCCCGCGCCTCCTCCGACGGCAGGCTCTTTTCGAGCAGCGCCTGAGCGTAGGCCAAGCCGCCCTGCTCCAGAAAACGCTGCGCCAGCGCCAAGTGGTAGAACTCGTTGACGACCTGTTCCTGATCATCCTGCTTGACGGTCTCCAGGGCGGCGATCTCCCGCGCGACTTCCTGGATCTCGCTCCGGGGCAGCCGCGACATGATCTCCGCCGCGGTGTCCTTGCCCAGGCTCACCAGCGCTATGGCCGCCTTCCGCAGGCCCGCCAACGGCTGACCGACGCCCTCGAGCTCCGCCGTGCCTTCCTTGCCCGCCTTACTCACTCTGATTGATCCACTTGCTTACCAGGGCCGTCGCCTGATCCGGCGAGTCCTTAACCATTTCCTTGATCTGCTCGAGCACCTGTTGGGCCTGCACGCTGCTCTCGTCCAGCTCCAGCCCCGCCAACAATCCGCCCCCGCCCTCCGCCGGAACCACCGAGTCTTCCAGGCCCAGGGCCTCCGGCGGTCGCTTCGCCGGCAGCCGCACCTCCCCCTCCTCGCCCACCGTCGGCGCCGGACTGGCCGACTTGCGAACCATCATCAACGCCATCAGCAACGACACCACCGCCAACGCCGAAACGGCCACGTGCTTGCCGTACCGCCACATCGTCCCCGCTGCCGCCCCGCCCGCCCCCGCCTTGGCCTCGACCACCCCTCCCTCGCCCGCCCGATTCGCTATGCCACCCCCCGCCCAGTACGGATTCACCACCACCTTGTCCTGGTTCTCCGGACCGTCCACCAGCCCGATGGCCGCCATTACCATCTTCTTGAGCTTGGTCACCTCGCGGTCCATCACCGCCTGCACCTGGGCCGCGTCCGGCGCTTGCTTCTCCGCCGCGCCCTGCTTGGCCATCCCCTCGAAGTACCCCAGCGAAACGTTCACCGTCGCCGTGATGTCCTTGACGCCCCCCTTGTCCGTCTGCTCGATCGTCTCCGTCGAGCCGGCAAACGCCTGGTTCTTACGTTGTCCCTCTTCGCTGCTCTCGTTCGAGCCCGCCGCGGCCGGCGGGGCCTGACTCGAAACGTTCGCCGCCACCCCCGGCTCCTCCAGCGGCGTGCTGTTCGTGCCCGTCTGCTCCCGCGTCGTCTCGTCCACGCGGGCCAACCAACTCCCTTTGCCCTCTTCGTCGTACTTGGTCGTCCGCCGCTCGAGCTTGGTGTTCTGCAGCGTCACGTCCACCTGCACCAGCGCCTCCGTCGCCGGCGGCAGGATGTCCAGTATCTTCTGCCGGTACAGCGTTTCGTACTGCGCCTTGGCGCTGAGGTAATCGGTGCTGGTCTCCTCCCCGACCGCGGCCACCGGCACCAGCTTGCCGTCCGCTACGACCTGCACGTTTTCCCGCTTCAGGTTCGGCGTGCTCCCGCTCACCAGGGCGCCGATCGCCACCGCCAGCCGCCCCACCGGCGGGGCGCTGGACGTCAGTTGCACCATCACCGACGCCGACGCCGTCGGCTGCGTGTTCCGCAGCGTCCGCTTGCCTCCTTCGTTGATGATCACCTGCGCCTTTTCCACCCCCGGAAACTTGGCGATGATCCGCGCCAACTCCGTCTGCTTGATAATCAACGCCTTGTTCTGTCGCACCGACTCCGGCGTCCAGATGTCGCTGTCCGCCAGCAGCGTGGACCACCCGATCGACGTGTCCTCCGGCAGCGCCCCGGCGTACGCCAACTTCGCCAGCAACTGCTTCTGCTCGGCCCGCGGCACCAGAATCCGATCCCCTTGCATCGTATAGGTCTGCTCCCACCCGTCCAGTTTCGCCTGAATCTGCGCCAGCGACGGCCCCGTGAACGGCTGGTCCAGCAGCGGCACCATCTCCCGCTGCCCGGCGTACTGCACCAGGAACAGGAACGAAATGCATCCCACCACCGCCAGCGTCGCCACCAGCAAACGCTGGCTGATGGTCATCTTGCTGAGGAAAATCTTGATCTGCTGCAATGTTCGCCGAAGGAAATCCATTTCCGTGGGCCTCGCTACGTTCCTGCCGGCCGGGGCCGACTAACTCACACCCTCATCTGCCGAATCTCGTCGTAGGCGTCCAGCAGCTTGTTGCGTATCTGCATCAGCGTCTGGAACGCCAGCTCCGCCTTCTTCACCGCCGTGAATACCTCCGCCACGTTCTCCGTCCTGCCCGTGGCCAGATCGATCCGCGCCTGGTCGGCCTCCGCTTGCAGCCGATTCACCTCGCGGATCGAGTCCATCAGCACCGATTGGAAGTCCTCCCCTCCCGCCGCCCCGCCCGTCGGGCTGGCCGGCTTCCCGGCCCCCTGCACCCCCGTCAAGCCGGGCGCGTGAATCATGTTGCTCTGATCTACCATGGCCTGCTCGCTTCCGCCGGGTTGTCCGGTTCCTTCGTCCCAGCTGCCGGCCCGCCGGCTCCGCCCGCGGGCCCGTTCTTCACGCCAGCAGCCGCAACGAACTGTTCAACATGCCCTTACTTACGTCAATCGCCGTCAGGTTTGCCTCGTAGGCGCGTGACGCCTCCATCAGATTGACCATCTCCACCAGCGGGTCGATCCCCGGCAGCTTCACGTAACCCTGCGCGTTCGCGTAGGGGTGCCCTGGGTCGTATTCCCAGCGGTACACCGGTTCCTTCCGGATCGCCGACACGTGCACGCCCTGGCCGCTGCGGTCTTTCGCCTCCGCCCCGGCCGCCAGCGTTACGCTCCGCCGTTGGTACGGACCTCCGTCCGGACTGTCCACCACGTCCGCCGACGCGATATTCATCGCGATCGTGTTCGTGCGGACGCGCTGCGCCACCAAGCCGCTCGTCGAGATGTCAATCGCTCGAAACATGCCTCACGCACCCTCGGCCGGCTCCGCCGACCGCCGCAAACCTTACAGCCGCCCACGGATGGCCGTTTGCAGCAACCCGTATTCACTACGCAGCAGCTCCGCCGCCACGTTGTGCAACAAACCGTTTTGGGCCAACTCGCTCATCTGCTTCTCCACGAACCGGTTGTTCCGATCGTGGTACAGGATGTCCCCCTCCTCGCCCCGCACCGGCGTCGCCTCGCTCGCCAGCCGACCCCCGCCGTCCCACCGCAGATGTCGCGTTGACTCCAGCGCCAGACCCGCACCCGCACCCGCTTGCTCCCGCCGCGCCACCGCCGCCGACAACGCCTCCTGGAACTCCGCCACCGGCAGGTCCCGCGCCTGGTAACCCACCGTGTCGAAGTTGCTGATGTTGTTCGCCAACACCTCGTGCCGCGCCTCGGTGAACGACATCACCCGCTCCAGGACCGGTGCCGACCCGCGCTCGAACAACCCTGCCAGCAACATCCAGCACCCTTTCTTCAGACGCCTTGCCGCTCCGGCCCCCCGCCGGTTGCGACTATCCCAGTTGCTCCAAGTCGCAAACCCCGTACCAAGTCTTTGCCTCACGCCCGCTCACCACGGCCCGTATCCTTACAAATCCGCCTCCGCCCAGCCGTATTCACCCGGCGCCGCCGCCTCACCAGTAATCCTAAATGCCTCTCCATAAATAACTTATAAACCATAGCCAGCGCCGCGCCTCCCCTCTGCTTCTTGGCCGTCTTCGCCGTCCTTCGCCAGGCTTTTTCACTCGTCTGCTCCCCGGCCCGTTACTACTGACCGCCTCCCTTTACCGGCAACTCCTGCGCCTCCCCCGGCAAGTTTTGCCTTCACGCCTGGGACCCTTGCTCCAGCCGCCATTGCTTGAGTTTCATCCCCAGCGTTCGCACCCCGATCCCCAACGCCTCAGCCGTCTTCTGCCGATGGCCGTGGTGCTTCTCCAGCGTCCGCTCGATCAGCTCCCGTTCCATTTGCGCCAGCGACAAGTCCCGCTCCGCCGCGCCCGCGGCCGCCGGTCCGACCGAACCCAGCTCCAACGCCGACCGGACCATCTCCGCCGTAATTACCTCCGCCGCGTCCAAAATGGATATCCGCTCCAGCAGGTTCTCCAGCTCCCGCACGTTCCCCGGCCAAGGGTAGCTTTGCAGCACCGCCAGCGACTCGCGGCCCAGTATCTTGACGTTCCGCCCGTCCCGATCCGCGCAACGCCGCAAAAAATACTCGCACAACGCCTCCAGGTCCTCCAACCGGTGCCGCAGCAGCGGCAGGTGAATCGGCACCACGTTCAGCCGGTAAAACAAATCCCCCCGGAACGACCCGCCGCCCACCATCTCCTCCAGGTCGCGGTTGGTCGTCGCGATCACCCGCACGTCCACCGTCCGCGTCGTGCTGCTGCCCACCCGCTCGAACTCCTGCTCTTGCAGCACCCGCAACAGCTTGGCCTGCAGCTTCAGGTCCATCTCGCTGATCTCGTCCAGCAACAACGTCCCCCCATCCGCCAACTCAAACCGCCCCTTCCGCAACCGGTCCGCCCCCGTGAACGCGCCCTTCTCGTGGCCGAACAGCTCGCTCTCCAGCAGCGTGCTCGAAAGCGCCGCGCAGTTCACCGCCAGCAGCGGCCGGTTCGCCCGCGGACTTTGCGCGTGAATCGCCCGCGCAATCAACTCCTTCCCCGTCCCAGAATCGCCACGTATCAACACCGTCGCGCTGCTCCCCGCCACCCGCGCCACCTTCTCCATCACCCCCCGCATCGCCGCGCTCTGCCCCACCAACTGCCGCCCCCGCTGCCAGTCCCGCGCGCTCGTCCGGTACGCCTCGTTCTCCTTCACCAGCCGGCGGTGCTCCAACGCCCGCTCCACCACCAGCGTCATCTCGTCCGCCTCGAACGGCTTTTGAATGTAGTCGTACGCCCCCTTCCGCATCGCCTCCACCGCCGTGTGGATCGTCGCGTACGCCGTCATCATCACCACCGACGCCTCCCCGCCCAACTTCGCCAGCTCGTCCAGAAACGCCAGCCCGTCCATCTGCGGCATCTTCAGGTCCGTGATGATCAAGTCGAACGAACTCCGCTTCACCTGCCCCAACGCCTCCCCCGCCCCGCTGCACGCCGTCACCTCGTGCCCCCCGCGCGCCAGCGTCGCCGCCAGCGAGTCCCGCACCATCTCCGCGTCGTCCACTACCAGCAGCCGTGCCATAACGTCCTCCCGCCCCTCGCCTGCCTCACGGCAGCAAAATCGTGAAAACCGCACCCCCGCCCCGCCGGTTCTCCGCCGCAATCGTGCCCCCGTGACATTCCACCAGCCGGTGCACGATCGTCAGCCCCAGCCCCGTCCCCGTGTCCTTCGTCGTGAAAAACGGATTGAAAATCTTGCCCCGCGCCTCCTCCGCTATCCCCGGACCGCTGTCCGCGATCCGCAACCGCACCCGGTACCGCTCCGACCGACGGGTCTCCGTCCCGCTGATCTCGATCCGACCCTTGCCCCCCGTCGCCTCCACCGCGTTCCGCAGCAGGTTCAGGAACACCCGCCGCATCAGCTTCGCATCCACCTCCGCCGCCAATCCCGCCTCAACCTGAGATACGTCGATCTCCACCTCCGACTGTCCCGGCCCCGGCAGCACGTAGTCGATCGCCTCCCGCAGCAGACCCAGCACGTTCACCGGACTCTTCGTGCACACCTGGTCCTGCGTGAACGACAGGATGTCGCTCACGATCGCGTCCAGCGTCTGCACCCCGTGCGCAATCTTCCGCGCCCACTTCCAAGTCTCCGGCTGGCCCTGCAAGTCCCGCTCCAGCAACCCCGCGTACAGTTGAATCCCCGCCAGCGGATTACGAATCTCGTGGGCCATCCCCGCCGCCATCTCCCCCAACGCCGCCAGACGGTTCTTCCGCTCGAGTTGCTCGTTCTGTCGGCGCAACTGCCGCCGCAGCCCAGACACCTCCGCCTGCAACTGCTGGTGCGAAGCCAGCATCCGGTCGGTCGTCTCGTTGTACGCCGCAAACACCCCGGCCAACTGACCCAACGCTTGGGCCGCCCCCTGCTGGGCGTCCTGGCGGCTGCGCAACGCGCTCTGCCGCGACTCCACCCCCGCGCCGCCTGCTTCGACCGCCCCCCCCGCTGCCTCGACTCGTCCCGCCGTGGCTACCGCCGCCATGTGCCCTCCTTGGCTCCGGCTTCGCGCCTGCCCCACCCCAGGTTATTCGCTCAACGTGTCCAAAAACCGACTCTGCGCCGCCCCCTGCGACTGACCGTATGCCTGGTGCATCCGCCGACCCGCCGTCGCGCCCTGCAACTCCGCCGCCACCTTCGCCTGCTGCTGCTGCAACACCCGCGTGTCTTCCTCGTCGCGGGCCAGTATCTCCCCCAGAATCGCCTGCACCTCACCCACCAGCCCCTGCGCCTCCGCCCGCTGCTCCGCCGGCAGACCCGCCGCGATCTGCTGCCATTGCTCCCGCAGCGGCTTGAGCTGGCGCGCAATCTCCGCCAACCGGTCCACCAGCCGCTGACGACCCGCCAGCAGCCGCAACAACATCTCCGGATTCGCCCCGTCCAGCAACGGCCGCTGCTTCTGCGCCAATTCCTTCAACTGCCGATACAGCAGCCGCTGTTGCGTCAGCAGACGGATCAACTCGCTCCCCAGGTCTCGCACTTCCGTTGCCGTCATGGTCGGTCCTTTCCTTCGCTTACCAGAGGTTCGCTTGCCCCAAACCCTCAAACCACGCCTGCCACTGCTGCCGGCTCAACGCCGTCGCCCGGTCCCCGAACGCCGACTCCGACATCTCCCGCAACTGCCACATCGCCCGCTGCCGCGTGGACCGCGCCTCCTGCACGTCCCCCAACTGCAAGTGGCACGTAACAATCTGGTTGAACGCCGCCAACGCCGTCGGCGTCAACTGGTACCGCAACGCCGCCAACTCGTACGTCGCCGCCGCCTCCCGATACTGCCCCAGGTCGAACAGGCAGTCCCCCCGATACAGCCAGCACTGCCGCAAGTACAACTCGTCCACCTCGCTCCGCCGACCCTCCGCCAAACCGCTGTAAAAATCCACCGCCCGGTTAAAGTACTCCCGCGCCGCCTCCAGGTAGCGACGCCGCTGCTCCTGCAGGCGCTGCCGATTCACCGTCGCCGCCGGGTCTCTCGCCAACGCCCCCAACGCCTCGTCCAACGCCAGCCCGCTCTTGCGGTACGAGTCTCCCACGATGAACAGGTACTTGCCCAGCTTGGCATCGTCCGGGTACCGGTCGATGGCCTGCGTCAGGATGTTAATCGCCTCGGCGTAGGCCTGGTTCTCGTAGTGCAAACCCCCCAGCTCAAAAAGCGCCTGCCGGAAGTGCACCGCCTCCGGCGTCAGCGTCCGGTCCGCCAGCACCGCCTCCAGCAGCCCCTGCGCCTTCTCCCGCTCCGGCGGCTCTTTCGCCAGGTAGCACCGCGCCAGCGGCGCCATGGCGTCGAACGCCGCCAGCGACTTGGGGTGTCTCAAATGCAGCAGCTCGTAATGCCGAATGGCCTGCTCGAAGTCCTCCTTGGCCTGATACGCCTGCGCCAAATTGAAGATCGCCCGCGGCCACTCCGGCTGGCCCTCACGCTCCTTCACGAAACGCGCCCACGTCTCAATGGCTTTCTCCACCTTCCCCGCCTTGTCGAAGCACGTCGCCGCTTGCCAAAGACTGTCGCTGTAAAGGCCCTCGTCGCCCCTCACTTGGCCCACCGCCCGCAGGTACTGCTCCCCCGCCTGGTTGAAACCCGCCCCGATCGCCCCCTGCTGCTGCGCCAGCCACTGCTGCTCCTGCTCCGTCGCCGCCGTCCCCGCCGTCGCACGCTGCGCCGCCTGCACCCCGGACCACTGCTCCTCCGCCCGCGTCGCCAACGCCTGCGCGTACCGTAGCACCGCGTCCACCTCTTCCGTCGTCTCTTGCTCGATCTCCAAGAACCGCAACGCCGATTCATATTCCCGCCGCAGCATCAGGTCCTGACTGACCGCCGCCAGGCTATGCTGCACCTGCGCCAAGCTCACCGCGCGGTTCTGCGGGTTCGCCTTCAGCAAGTCCGTCGCCTCTCGGTATAGCTCTTCCGCCTCGGCGTACCGCTGCTGCAAGGCCGCGCACTCCGCCAGACCCAGCACCCCCGCCGCGTACCAGTCTTTCCCCCGCTGCGTGTCCGCCACCCGCTCGTAGAACTGCCGCGCGTCATAGTCCCGAAACTGATCGTGGTTGATCCGACCCAGCTCCAACGCCGTCTGCGCGAAAATGTCGCCCCGGTCGCCTGTCTTGCTCAACAACTGCCGCAAAATCAACTCGGCTTGGTCGTACCGCCCCCCCTGCCGCAACGCCCGCCCCCGCCAAAACTCGATCTCCTCCCCGTAGCGGCTCTGCCGCAGCCCCTCCTCCGCCCCCTCCAGCAACGCCAGAGCCTCCTCTTCCTGTCCCTTCCCGAGCAACACCTCCGCCTTCCGCACAAACGCCCACCCCCGGTCGTCCGCCGACGACTCGGACTGCGTCAGCAGCTTCTCCAGTTCTTCCAGGCTCCGGTCCAGGTATCCCGCCGGCCGCGCCGCCAGGTACATCATCACCTGTTCCCGCACCGCGCTCGGCCAGAACCCCTCCGCCGCCGCCAACGCCCGCTCCATCGCCTGCAACGCCCGGTCCGCCTCCCCCAGCCCCCACGACGCCAACGCCAGGTCCCGGTACGCCTCCGCGTCCGCCTTCTGCCCCTGCGAAATCCCCGCCGTGTAATCGGCGATCAGCCGGCGGTATTCCTCCGCCGGCGCCCGTTGCACCGCCCCCTCCACCCCCAACGCATGGTGCTGCTTGAGCTGTTTGGCCCGCGTCCGCGCCGCCAGCCAGTGCACCCGCCCCAGTTCTTCCTCGCTCTTCGTCTGCTGCCGCAACGCCTCCGCCGCCAAGTAAAACTCGTCGTAACGGCCCTCTTCCGCCAACGCCGCCAACGCCCCGTAATAATCATCAAAACCAAGCGGAGCCGCCTTCGGACGCAGTTGCAGTAGCACCAGCGCCAGGCAGATCAGCGAGAGGATGAACAAAGGGATCTGCCATTGCCGGGACAATGCCTGGCGAAGGGTCATCCGTGATCGCGGCGATTCATCCATGATGGCACAGTTGTTCAGCTAAACGGCGACTGTGGGTCCTGTGCCGCCCAACTCCGCCGGCCTAGTTCTCCGGCGGCCGGGACAGCTCCGCTTGGTGAGTTTGCACCTTGTCTGTCTCTCGTTCCTGGTCCAGTATCTCCCGAATCTCCCGCAGCGTGCGGCTGTGTTTCATCTCCTCGATGCGGGCCAACGCCTCGAATACCGACTCGTCGTACAACCGATGCCCCCCGTCCGTCCACTGCTGCTCTTGGATCAAACCCATGATCGTGTAATTGTGTACCGTCTGACGGGATAGGCCGCTGTATTCCGCCACCTCTCCGATGCGATACCGCTTAATCGGTGGGGCCGTCCGTAGTCTCTCCGCCAAACCGCTCATGATTCCATCACTCCCGCTGCCGTCCCTTCAGTTGACCCGTAGCCAGATCCTCGTCAACGCCGGCACGGCCCTATCCTTATGCGTCGCCCGCTCCCTCGCTTCCGCGGGTCCATCTGTATCTTGAGTCGCCGTGCCTGTCCCTTGAGTCAGTCAGCCCCGCCTATGGCAGGGCCTATAAGTGATCTATACGATATATATAAGATAAATTGCGGAAAGGGACCGTGTCAAAATCATTTTCCGGAATTCTTCATTTTTTTCTCCCAACACCACCCTCTGGCAGGCAAGCCTTGTCATTCTGTGACAGCGACTATCGAGAAGGATACCACAACATATAGGGCTTGGCGTCCGTCGTAACACAATATAAATGGCCATGCCCACAGCCTTGCGCATTTCGGCACGGGGTCGATTCAGGAGGGCGTATTCCTTGGGCCCGGGGGTGGCAGGGCCAGGGCGAGAATCGGGCGAGCGACGGCGATGGGGTGAAGAGGGTTGTTTTCGGGGTCGGTGTGGGCGGGGGGCGAGGGGTGGGCGGCCGAAGATTTTCGTTTTTTGGGTGATTTTTTGCGTTTTTTTGATTTTTTTTGGCTGAAAGTGGGCGCGTTTTGGCGGAAAGTGCGCGGGTTTTGGGGCAAATCGAGGTGATTTTGGCGCGTTTTGAGCAGTGTTTGAGGGGGGGGCGCTGCGCGAGAGCAGGTGAACAGGTGAGCAGGTGAACAGGCGAAAGAAAGAACAA
>Ga0315295_10002588_pt1 | contig 15311 bp, 15 predicted proteins | sample YL17G14_0_MG_FD_204453 | JGI IMG/M metagenome (GOLD analysis project Ga0315295, IMG submission 204453) | Sediment microbial communities from Yellowstone Lake, YNP, Wyoming, USA - YL17G14_0 | ecosystem: Environmental > Aquatic > Freshwater > Lake > Sediment | place: USA: Wyoming | collected...
CGAACCCCCGACATCCGGGTTAGAAGCCCGGCGCTATGTCCGAGCTAAGCCACAGGCCCACCTGACGCCAATAAGATTCGCGTTCCGTGATAATTAATCTGTGTTATGGGGTGGTAAGAAATGCCACAAAGTAAAAAAATAAATTTAACAAAATATATCTGATGCAAATTGCATGTTCTTTTTAATTACCATAGAAAATAGGGAAGTTGTGCTATGAAAAAAACACTTTATATGCTATTTCTGCTGTCACTGATACTATTCCTCCCGGTTGCGGTATCAGCTGTTGGTAATATTTCGGTGAGTTCGACACCGACCGGGGCAACGGTCTATGTCGATAATGTCAATAAGGGGACGACAGCGATCGTTGTTGAAAACATTATCAGCGGATCCCACACCATCGTACTACAAAAAGCCGGATATCAGAATTATACAACATCGGTTACCGTAAATAATAATCAGACCAGTAACGTCTCTGCAGATCTCGTCCTACCCCCCACAGCCCCTACGATTTCGACGATAACCCCCGCCCATGGATTCAATACAGGTGTTGTGAGCATCACCGACCTGAGCGGAACGGGTTTTTCCAGTGGTGCAACGGTTAAACTTACGAAAGTGGGGCAAACAAATATCTCGGCTAGCGGCGTTTCTGTGACCTCAACAAAAATTACCTGCAACCTGGATCTCAATGGAAAAACGGCTGGTTTATGGAATGTCGTTGTTACAAACTCTGATGGGCAGTCAACTACGAAAACCGAAGGGTTTGAAATCAGGACCCCGTCTGCAGCGATAACTCTTGTCAGCATTACCCCAAATTATGGAATGAATAATAAAATTGTGACCATAACTAATCTGGCCGGTACCGGATTTTTAAGTGGTGCAACGATAAAACTCAAAAAGACCGGATATAACGACATACCCGGCTCAGTAAATTCTGTGGTTTCTTCTTCAAAAATTACCGGCACTTTTGATCTGGATGGACGAACCCCCGGCAGTTATGAGGTGTGTGTCGAAAATGGTGCAACGAGTATTGTCTGCGGGCTGGTGTTTACGGTTTATTCCTCTGACACACCGATCAACGGCAGTATCTATATTGAATCAAATCCCTCTGTCGCATCTGCTTATGTAAGCTCCGACTATAAGGGAAAAACTCCCCTGTATGTCTACAATGTCACTCCTGGTACTTATACGGTACTTGTGCAGAAATCCGGCTACCAGGACTGGTCAGATCGAATTACCGTGACTGCAGGAAACCGGACAAATGTGTATTCCCGGCTTATTGCGGCAGAATCCGATACAACGGCTGTCACGACCGTACGCACAACAACTCTTACAAGCACAACGACAAGGAAAAGCACGGCAAAAGTTCCCACACCCTGGCCGAGCACCTCACCGACTCCTGAGTCCTCAATGAATATTCTGGCAATTATTGGAGCAGTTTGTCTCGGGCTTGTGGTGCTCCGGAAAAAATAATCCTGATTTACAGGCTATTGAAATTGCCGATAAACCCCTTATTATTTTCCATCATATATTCTCCAGCACACGAAGTTAAATGTTTGAAACCAGAATGAATTTCAGTTCCGGGAGAAAATCAACGAAAAAAACTCAAATCCGTACCCAAGGATGTTGTTGCGACGCCATATACTTCCCATTACATGTGAGATCTCATAAAGTTCGTTACCTATTTATCAGCGCAGGCGCAGTAAGGTGGAAAGGCACTCCATCTTCTTCAGCGAACAAAAAAATGGATTTCGTCAGACTCGAATTTTCAATGTTTTTATTAAAAAAAATGAAGTGTTCATTATCCTGCATGGTAACAGGATGATTTAAGCACTTCAACGGTTGTCGGCCCGAAAAATCCCTCGCGAAAGACCTGCTTGACGACAGATGACGCACAATATTTCACCTGGATGCGGGCAGACATCCGCTCCCGTTCCTCATAATACAGACCATGCGAGAATTCCACGATTCGCTTCATCGAGACCGATGTAGCAAGCACAATGACACATATCCCCTGATCACCCGGGTCCAGGTCCTCGAGATCGATTGAAGTCATGAAGATGTGGGAATCCGGACCTGGTTTTACACCAGCAATACTTACAATATTATGCATGCTCTGAAGCTCGATCGTGCGAGGCTTTCCCCTCCTTAAATCCTTTATAATCTCTGGCGAGATTCCGCTTAACGCAGCACATTTCATTTTGAATCACCCGTACATGATAAGATCTTTTTTTGGTGATTGTTCGGCAGACTGCTGCACTTCCTCGGCTATTTTACCCATGCTCTGTTCAATTTCTACTGCCTGATCGATGAGTGGCTGCACATCCAGCCCGAGATTGTACATCTTGTTGAGCACCTCGATTGTGGCTGCCGATGATCGCGGATCCGGCGCATTTACGGTTTCGCCGAGAAGCCCGTACCCGGGAATGCCACGGGCTTTACATTCCGTCAGGAGGCTGGAAGCAATACCCGAGATACTTCCGATTGGGAGGATCAGGGCGTGTTCCTGGATCCTCGTTAGTGCATCCGTTGTCGTGGCGACGCCAAAGACCCGCTTCTCCGGCTCGTTGGTGATGATACCTGCGATTGTCACCACCTCTTTTGGCTTGAACTGTTCGAGCCAGTCGATAATGTCGCGGGAGGTCTCGTAGCAGATCATGGGGTGGATCGGAATATCAGCAACTATGGCCGCAATATCGTTTTTGATATAGATCCTGACCGGGTCATTGATCACACCTTTGTTCATCATTGCCAGCGGGGGGAAAAACTTCGAAGTCATGGTGCCGATCTGCTCAAACTCCAGCTGATCGACCATATACTGCAGTGCGATGGTACCGACAAGCCCGCTCCCCGGAAAGCCAATCAGCACCGAAGCACCATTCATGGGAAGCGGTTTTGAGATGACATTGATGTCTTTTTTCGGTTTTATCTCGATAAGGTCATTATGAATTGTATCGAGACGTGAAAGCATATCAGTATAAAACTCAGGGGCGTGTTCCGTCATTAGATTAACATACACGCACTACCTAAAAAATAGTATGCAGGAGTATCCAATTAAACGCGGGTTGACAAAAGATCTCGATACCCGGATTGTTGCTGAACTCAAGGCCTGTTTCGATGTAGAGCCGGAAAAGACTGCCAAAGGATACCGGATAAAGTCCGGTGCGCTCAAACGACTCGATGTGACCGCAGGTGCCGGTGGCAAGTCGGTCATCGTCGATACAGAATCTGACATGAGCGTGAACGATGATGTGATCTTAGACACGAACAAGCGCTTCCGGAAATTCCTCGATGCGATTACCGGGTTCTCCACTAAGGAACGGGTGAAACGGGCAAAGAGTCCGGCAGAGGGCTAGTATTCCCTAGTAACCTGTGAGGCGTGAGGGAATGATGTACCGGAAGGAACTCCCTGATTCTGATTCCGGCGAAATGGAATATCGTGAGTTCAAGATGATTTTCGGTTCCTCTGAGCGGAAATATGAATTCATGATTGCCGAAAAAGAACGTTTTATCCTCCTGCTCAAAGGAGTCTACGGAGACAGGGTCCACATACCTTTTGAATATCTTTCACGAAGTGGTGGGGTACGGATGAAAATTTATTGATAAAAAAATTCACTCCAATCCTTTTTCAATCACGATACGGGTATCCTCTATCAATTGTTACGTTTCATGACTATAAACAGCAGACCTGCTAATGCAATGATTGTAAGGACCGGGGTAAGTGTTGATTTTGGGGTGTTGTTTGGTTCTGGCAGAGTTGTCACTATAGTGGATGGAACGTTTTTTGGCAGTGTTGTTTTTACGGGAAGTGGAGTGGAACTTGTCGCAGGGGACTGGGTGACAGGGGTAATTGGGTCCCTGGATGTTACTTCAGGCTCCCCCAAGAGATCAAATCCGTACAGGGCGCCTTGATCTGCTACGACAATTCGGTTACCCCCCCTGCTCACTCCAACCGATTGCTGCTGGATGTTGGTATCAGTTTTTGTTTTTGTCAGAAGATTTCCATCTTTATCCAGAATATAGAGAGTACCGTCAAGGGCACCTGCGGCTATAACGGCGCCATCACGGGAAACCCCCACCCCGTTTATCCACGAACCTGCCGGGTACTTCCAGCGTGTCTCTCCCTGTTTATTGAGATTCCAGACATTTCCATCCTGGCTCCCCAGCACAATGGATGTGCAGTCATCAGAACATGCCATATCGATGATGGCGCTTTGGGTCACATCCTTCCTCCAGTTAAGTTCACCACTATTTGTAAAGGATGAAACAATGGTATCTCCGGAAGTGATAACTGTGGAACTGTCAGCAGAGAAGGCTATGAACGAATCAATGCTCCCTGTTCGATTATCCACCCAAATCTGGTCCATGTCGGGTGAAAAAAATTTCAGACCCAAATCTGATATAGCAACGACAAGGGATTTGGAGGGAGAAATCGCTATCTTTTTTATCAAATTAGTCTTGTTCCTTCCCCAACGTTCACCATTTGTTTTATACGAATGGATGTAACCGTTATTGTCAGCACCGATAATTAAGGACCCGTCGCCGGAGATAGCTACTGCACGAAAGTGGGCTCCCTCATTTCTCGTCCATATTTCCTGGCCAGTGTTGTCGAACACCCGAATACTGTTATCAATCGCTGAAATGATGCGGCTTCCATCTGCACTCATGGTAGTGTAAGTTCCAGACAGACCCCCCCACCGTTTCTCTCCATTCCACGAACGGACCAATATCTGGTTGCCCCCGGCATATACCTTTGAACCATCCGTCGAAAATAAAACGCCGGAAAATGAGCCATCCCAAGCCGGACGCTCTTTCCAGGTATGTGCCAGATTTGCAGCTGTGACACTACCAATTAAACATATCAGCAGAAGAAATCCTGCTATTACCAGATTCATCCGGATTCGTGTGCTCATGGTATTATTCCTCAAACAGAGTGTTATTTTTCGGTATAACTTGTTTGTGGAGGAGGGATCGTATGGTCGGGGTCTTTTGGTTTAGGTTGACCTGATAATAATGGCTGAATGGCGATGGTGCCATGCACCAGCGCGTTGCATTTATTGATAATCAATTCTGTTCCAGTCTAAAAGAAAAGGAGTATATCACTAATGCCCTCATTTATGTGCAAAGATATCGGAATCGATTGTCCGTTTGAAGCGCATGGAACGACTAACCACGAACTCATGAGAAAATTTATCGATCATGCGGAACCCGCCCATAAAATGCATGTCCTGTCAGCCGATGTTATTTTCAAAGTCCAGAATGCGATTAAAAAATAATTTTGGGTGATCCCCCTCATTTTTTAGTTATGGTTTTTGGCTGTGGTGTATCGCAATCAGGGCACAAAAAATGCTTTAAAAAATTAAAATAACCCTCTCATAAGGGTATCATTCAATAATTATCGCTGGCTTGAACGGTAATGCGGTCGCAGCCTTGGCGTGTTCACTTGACTCTGCTTCAGTGATGTGGACTGGTACTCCGAACTCTTTTTCCAGGAATTTCTTCGCCGCTTCAAAGACTGCTATTTCATTGATTGGCTCTCTTGCGAGGGGTTCAACAACGTGCGGGGGCAAGCGGTGGATAAGTGTTGTGCACTGCTTCGCCGTGTCAGTTGCTTCCTTACCCCGCTTGCGCATTGCGTCATCCTTCATTATTTCCTTAATCACTGTATTACGGTCGTTTGATTTGGCGATGAGGAGGAAAATTTCGTGTTTCCATTCAGGTGCAATCGAGATTGTGATAGATTTCGGCGTGATCTGGATAAGTTTCCTGATCGATTCGATATCCTCTACAGTTCGGGAGATGAGCTCTTCAGCAAGCTCGATCCTGGTGTTTATCAGTTTATTATTCGCAACCGGCCATGGAGCAAACGAAACCAGCCCTTCACCGGCGAGTTCCTTCCAGAGATGCTCACCCGTGAACGGGATGAACGGGGCAAGGAGGCGGATCCATACTGAACAGAGCGTGTGTAACTCCCGGCTTCCATCGCTGTTTTCAGCGAGCCGGCGGCGGTACCATTTGAGATCGGTTTCAATCCCGGAATATGCCTCCTGCAATGCCTGGCGTGTCTGGAAGTTGGCGAGCGCTTCAGTGGTACGCTGGATGTGCGATTGCAACCTGCTAATTAACCAGCGATCGATATCATGCGGCTCGCCGTCTGCGTCTTTAGATTCCAGCACCGTGTTGAAGAACCGCTCGATCTGCTTTTTTGTCGAAATGACCAGTTCGTTTCTCCAGTCAAAGTCCTGCCAGGGTTCAGCACTGCCCATCAGGAACATGCGCACCGTATCTGCTCCAAAATCACTTACCGCATCTTCGAGCAGGAAGACGTTGCCTTTAGAAGAAGACATCTTTGCACCATTGAGAAGCCCCATACCAAAAACGACCATACCCCGCGGGAGTTTGTCCTTTGGGAATATCGTGACATGGTGGAAGAGCTGGAATGTGAGGTGGTTGGAAATCAGGTCTTTTGCCGAGAACCGGTAATTGTACGGGTACCAGTACAGGAACTCTTTTCTCATCGCTTCGAGTTTCTTCTTCTCGGGCAGTTCCGGGGACTCTTTTCCGAGGAAGATGTAGTCAAAGACTTCAGGAGTGAGGAGTTTTGAGTCAATTTCACGGATCTTGTGAGCGATAGTATAATACGCCATGTAGATGGTCGAATCCGAGAGTGGTTCGATGAGTTGTGTTGTGTCCCATGGGAACCGGGTGCCAAGACCGACCCGCCGGGTGCATGCCCAGTCCTTGAGCCAGTCCACGGTCCGGTCAAACTCAAGGCGAACTTCAGGAGGGATTAGCGCCATACCCCCAAGGTGGTCGCTGACCTGCTTCTTCCAGGTAGGATCGCTATATTTCAAGAACCACTGGTCATGCAGGATCTTGACTTTAACCTTGTTGCCACAGCGACAGACAACCGGCCTGGTGTCAAATTCGTACATGATCTTCGAGGCGTATTTTTCGATCATGAGCGCAGCGATATCATCACGTGCCACTCGTACGGGTTTTCCACCATACTTTTCGAAGAGTTTACCCTTTGAAAACTCAGCAGAGTAAATCTCCTGCGTGAGTGCATCCATCCGGCTGTCCATCTGGTGGGTGATGCCAGCCTTCTCAACCGCGTCCTGGGCGGGAATTTCACCGTATCCGTCAACTTTGATTAAGGGCACAGGTTTAATCTGGGTATATTTTCCTGCACACTGGAGATCACGGAGTGCGATGTAGTCAAACGGTGCATGGGCGGGGACACTCATGACAAGCCCACTCGCCATATCAGGATCAACAAAGTCAGCCGGGAGAACAGGTACCGTGCCACAGAGCGGGTGGCTGACGGTCTTATCGATCAGATCCTGGCCGGCAATCTCTTCTTGTACCTCTACGGTGTGATCCTGCAACGCGAGTTTCTCTGCTGCTTCCTGCGATATAATCCATGCACTTCCATCCACCAGTGCCCTGACATAGGTGACGTTCGGATTTGCCCAGAGGTTGGTGACACCAAAAATTGTTTCAGGTCGGAGAGTTGCTGTAGGGATGAACGCATCGCCGTGTTGGAACATAACAAGGGTAAATTTGATTACCTCCGCTTTGTCCCCTTCAAGCAGGTCATGGTCTCCAACGGGATTATCATCCACCGTGCAGTAGCGGACCGGGTGGACTCCTTTGATTACATGCCCGGCTTCAAAGAGGTGCTTCCACTGCCACTCAATAAACTTGCTGTAGGTCGGATCGACTGTTGTAAACCTGCGGCGCCAGTCGATCGATATCCCACAGGCAGTCATCACCCGCTGGTACTCGCTCGCGAAGTGGCGAACAATGGTCAGTGGATCAGTAAATTCATCAAGGACATTCTGAGGGACTTTGTAGAGATCGCGATAGAGGTGAATAGTCTTGGGATCATTCTTCGCGATTCGTTTTGAAATGCCGATGACCGGGGCTCCCGTGACGTGAAACGCCATCGGGTAGAGAACCTGTTTGCCCCGCATCCGCCAGAACCGTGCGATTACATCAGGGACAATATATGTCCTGCCATGCCCGACATGCATCGCCCCGCTTGGATACGGGTAGGCGACGGTAAGGTAACATTTTTCAAGGTTCGAAGGGTTGGATTCAAATGTGTGCGTCCACTGCTCCTGTGCTTCTTCTTCAAATTTGCCCAGATCAAATGCGTTCAAACCATTTCACCTTCATTTATTAAAAAAAAGAAATTTTTTCAATTATACCGGCCTTAGTTTAATAACCTCGCTGTTCTGGTAACGCCGGATCATTTCCTGCGCTATGCTCGAGTTCTTCGCGAGGTGGATTTCTCCCGTTTCGTTTACTGTGGCAGTGAACAGGTATTCCTTACCTGCAAACACATCCACAATCTTACCGCTCTGTTCCGGAGCAACGATGGTGAGCTGCTTTTTGTCGGTCTGGATCTTAATACCTCCACCCAGATTGAACTCCGCATCGCTTTTCTGAGGTTGCATCTGCTGCCGGTCAAATTCAGAACGGGGCTTGATGTCAATCCCGATACCGATTTTATTTACAATCGCAGACACGTTCTTGCCCCCCTTGCCAATTGCTGCCGGTACATCCTTGTCATCAATATAGACAATGGCTTTTGTGTCGCTAATCATCTGGACATCAACAAAGCCTTCGGTGTAACGCCCGATTTCACGCTGGATCTCTTTCTCCATGAGTTTCCACCCGGGACGCTCATCGTTCTCCTTCCTTGGGGTAGCATCCGGCAAGGGAACCGGTAAACGGACGTTAACGACCGATGCGACGGGGACTCCGACATTCTGAACCGGTGATGCCTGGGAGGTGGCTTTTTTCGATGCGTTTGTCACTGCAGACATCGGCATTACAATAGTCTCGCCATCATACCGGAAGACATCAATTACCCGTTCTCCCGTTTCGTGATCGGTTATGATGGTTACGGGGCGGATGTGCATTTCATTTTCCATTCCCTCGGGGACCTTGATGGTGAAATCTACATCGTATATCTTCGTAATCACACCCTGCCTGACAAAGATAATAGTGTTCACTATCTGTGAGAGGACGGAGAAGTCCACACGGTCGGAAAAACGCTGGACTGCATCCTGCACACCATTTGCGTGGATGACCCCGACCATGCCAAGGCCGGCGAGCCGCATATCAGCAAAGACGTTGAAATCCTCGTTCTTACGAAGTTCATCAAAGATGACAAAGTCAGGCCTGACAAGCAGGAGAATGTCAGCAGTGTTGGACATGCTGCCTTCAAGCATCGTATATTGGGTAATCTGGTCCGGCACCTGGAGTTCCCGGGGTGCCTCCATGGTCTTGACTACAAAACCACTGTCAGAAAGGTACGTTGCGACACTCTGTGCGAGTGTTGTTTTACCAGAACCGGGAGCTCCGACAATAATTAACCCTCTCTTCTCGCTGGTAATCCTTTTTGTTATAATATCTGCCTTAGTGTAGTCTTTCAGCGTTACATCAACGATCGGACGTACAGCGGTGATCTCCATACCGTCAGAGAACGGGCGACGTGCGATCGCGATCCGCATCGAACCAATCTGGACAACGGTGATTCCCCGCTTCTCGACTTCAATGAACCCGTCAGGATCCCGTTTCGCCCGTTCGAGTATTTCCTGTGCAAGGGCACGGAGCTCGTACTCGCTGGTCGGCTGCTCGCGGATCTTCACGAGTTTCATATCGTTAATGGTGCCCTTCTTTGCAGACGGGCAGACCCTTTCTTTAAGATATACCGCTATCGTGTGTTCATCGAAGAACTGGTCGATGCCGAGGGGAACGAAGTCACTCACCTGAGCTTTTAAGTAGATGACGTCCAGTCCTTTTGCCCGTGCCACTTCAGCCTGCACAAAATCACTGGTGATAAATCGTGCAGAATTCTCAATCGCAATGTTGCGTATCATTGCATCGATCTCACCACCGCTTGCGAGCTTAACCTGCTCGAGAGAAGGGCGGATACCGGAGAATTTGAGTTCTATCGTCTTTTCTTCCGCCATTTTGCAGAGCTGCTGCAATTCGTTCAGGCCGGAAAACCCTATTTCACGCCCATTGTTTGCCTGGGCTTCAAGTTCTGCAATGACTGCTTCGGGAACGATTATTGTTGCGCCTTTGTATTCACCGGCTTTTATCATCGAGGTTATGCGTCCGTCGATAAGGACGCTCGTATCTGGTACTAATATCATAAAATATTATTCCTCCCATATGGTATGCTCTTGTATACTATTCGAATCAACGATGGGTGATCGTTGATGGGTACTTATTGGCGTGTTAGTGTTAATAAGAGGTTCGAAGGGATGTGTGGATGGGGGTTTAATAGGCTTAAGCGCATTTTATCGCGGTACTATGAGAATTGTCAACAGAGGACTTCCATTACTTCCTGCTGTTGCCGTCTCTTGCCTGCATTTTTCTCCCGCAGGTCGGACACTGATATACTGCATTCCCATGACCATCTGACCATACCCGTGTCATTGGTATCAAATCGTGGTTGTTATCACAAACAGGAGTTTGAAATTCCGCCATATTTTCATCCTTAATGCAAATTTGAATTGCAATTTACAAGAATTTATTAGTTTTGTACAAATAGGTCCTTTTAATTCTCTGCCATCATCCTCATCCCCCTTGCCTCCCTTGGATCATAAGGAAATTTCCTGTCAATGATTCTACGATTCCTCAAGAGAACGGGCGTATCCCTTTATCCCAATACCTCCAATCTGTTTTTACCAGTGTACGGAATAACCAGATGAACATCTCTCTCGATCGCGGAGCCTGTGTCAGCTGTGGGGCATGCTGGAATATCTGCCCGGAACTCTTTGACCAGAACCATTGCGACTCATTCTCGGAATTTGTCGATGATTACCGGTTCAATGGTGACCGGGCAGAGGGGGTTGTGCCGGACTGCCTCTACTGCTGTGCACAGGAAGCAGCGGATATCTGCCCGGTACAGATCATCCATATCTGCTAGGGCATCTCCTTATTTTCTCTCCCAGTACTATTATCGGAAATAAAAAACAGGTAATTTGGAAATTTCCCGAAGAAGTGAGTGGGGATCTCTTTAAAAAAAAATAACTCATTGCCCTTTCCTTCCGTACACTTTTTCCGGGTCAAACACTTTTTCTCCCACTATAGTGCCATCAAGCGTCCGGTAGAAGCAGGAGACATATCCCGTGTGGCAGGCAGCACCCTGTTGCTTTACGAGGTATATCAGGCAGTCCTCATCGCAGTCGGTGAGGATTTTTACAACGTTCTGGAAGTGCCCGCTCTCTTCGCCTTTTTTCCAGAGTTTCTTCCTGCTCCGGCTGTAAAAATGGGCATATCCGGTTTCTTTTGTGAGACGGATAGCTTCATCATTTGCATACGCCATCATCAGTACTTCACGGTTCTCTGAATCCTGCACGATGACCGGAATCAGGCCGTCCACAAATTTCAGGTCTAGCATGTTATATTCCTCCTGCTATAATTTTCATGAATGCAAAGAGAAGATCACCAAAAATGATTGCAGTAATCAATCCTGCTGTAATAGGGATGATGAATGGAACTGCGTACGAAATCCATACCGTGCCCGCTTTCCGGTAAAGCGCCAGTTCCTTTTGGAATTCTTCTGGATGCTCCCGGAGGTCCTTGGTATATACCCTGCCTTCACCGCTGTACATGCGTTTAATGGAATCCCAGAAGCCAACGAATTTACGGCTGACCTTCCCTTTATTCTCTTCAAAATCCTCCATGACAAAACCCCATTCGTACTGAATCCTTTCACCGTTTACCGGGAATCCAAAGAACATATACATCAGCGGTGCCCGGTTTTTTCGGATGACATTAATGATAAATATCCCGATCGGTGCTATCAGGTTCAGGAGCAGGGCATTGATAAGAACGGAGAATGATAAAAATCCAAGCGGCGGTTCACCAAAGAGTGGCGTGAACGGGAACACCGGCAGGGAAAATGAAATGAAAATAAGTGCCCATGCATCTGCGCCGCCAAACAGGTGCATTCTCGCAAAAATATAGAAAACCCCGGAAAAGACTGCCATGAGAAGAATTATGATGGCTTGAGATCCCCAGCCATCCGGATTCAAGAGCATAAGTAACGTGGTAATCGTAAAAATCAATACAATCAGTACAAAATACCAGCGGTTGATAGTCTCAGAGATATTCGGTTCCTTTTTCCGGTTTTTTTGCCGGGGATTTTCATCAAACATGCCCTTATATTCCCTATACGAAATATAGGAAAAGACTCCGGCAAACATCGCATACCAGGGAACCATCTGGATATTAACAGATGGTGCAAAGACAAACCATGACAGAATCGGGAGGATCAGGACAAGGGCAAGATAATAAAAAATCGATGCCTTCCGGTAATAAAAAGTAAGACCAAGGGAATCCGTCCTGCCCCGGTTATCAAGATAGTCCGCATAGAGAAAACTTGCGACAAGTGAGAGGTAACCGAAGATCAGACTGAAGTTTGCTGTTACCTGCCACAGGAGGAATCCGGTACAGATAACGCCAGTCACAAGCATTGGCAACCAGTGGATAAACGGGACCCGGCGGTCCCTGATATCGAGATAGGAGGCATAGATCATGGTGGCTAGGACCGCAACCGCCGATATTATCATCGGGTAAAGAATTTCCATAAATCCAAAATAGCATTTTTTTTATGAACACTTATGTATGGCGATAGCATCTAAAAATCTAAAAATGATTCCGCAAATGTAAAATACACATGTTGCAAATAACTTCACCATATATGCATGGAGATTGTTTCGTGAAATTTTCTTCCCCCAGATCACACCAGAAGAGATGAGTTTTGATGAAAATACAGGACCTGGTAAAAAATATCCACAAGGGCTCAAAGCATCTGGGGACTTTTACCCTTCATGAACTGTTCCAGTTTGCCTTATCCCGGAGCTTCAACGGGATTGCGGTAGCAAAAGAGAATGGAAGGGAATATTATCTTGCCTTCCTTGCTGGTGAAGCCGAAGGTGCCATCTATATCGATGACAAGGGAACAGAATATAGTGATAAGGCAGCGAAGATGATATCCGGTCACGAACACTTCGAGTTCTATGAAATAACACCGGATATTGTCGAGACTATTGTCATGCGGTGCCGGATTTTTGAAAAGACACACTTAAAAAAGAGCATCCCTAATGTGATACATGACCTGCTTGAAAATATCGTCAAGGGTTCAAAGTACATTGGGATATTTACGCTTCATGATCTGTTCGATGTGACCTCATCACAGAGATCTAACGGGATTGCTGTGGCAAAAGAGAACGAACGGGAATATTATCTTGCCTTTATTAATGGCGATGCCGAAGGTGCCATCTATATTGATGATAAGGGTTCCCTGTACAGTGATAAAGCGGTGTTAATGATATCTGGTCATGAAAAATTCGAGCTCTATGATGTGAAGCCGGATATTATCGATGCTGTTGTTATGGGGTCACGGATTTTTGAAAAGATGCACCTGAAAAAGAGCCCCCCATCTTTAATACCTGAGATTGGTAAAAAAAGTGAAGGTATGGGAGTGCTCACGCTCACTATCCAGAAGGGTGCCGTACCACAAAATGGTTTTACCGTATCTATCCGGAGTGAGGGCAAGATTTTGGGGAGTGACATCACCACTGATGATGGGACCGCAAGTTTCAAATTGCAGCATGGGAAGTACACTTGCGTCGTCATGGATCGCTCCCAGAATATGACCACCTTTTATGTATCATTTGGGGAGTCAAAATCAAAAATACTCCTGGACCTTAACGCAAAATCTCTCCTGGAAATCTGATACCCTATCCAACCTTTTTTCCTTTTTAATTTGACATTCATGCCAGAATACGTGTCTGAATTAAAAAGACGAAATTATTTAATGAGATAATAACAGAGTTGTCATCTATGAAAATCGGACGTGAAGATTTTGAGGCGCTCATCAATGGGGAAAAAAGTATCACCCCGTATATCGAAATGGACCCTCTTGCCGGTTCGTATTCGGTTTTTGGGGTAAAAACAGCAAGTAACCCTAATTATCTTGTGAAAGCCATCTACGAGATGTATGAGGCGAATCTCGACAAAAAACTTGCTGTACAGGCGGTTAGTAAGCTCTTCCACTCCGTTGGAAAAGGTTCAGTGGGGCTCAATAACCTGTTAAAAAAGTTCGGTATGAATCTCTCACCGGCAGAATTTCTTATGCTGGTATTCAAGCTCCAGCACCAGCAGGGATGGGGTGCTCCGTTTGAACTCGTTGAATCGAGCGATACCAGGATTGTGCTTCGTACCAAACACACCTTCGAGTCTGAAGTTCTTAAGGACTGGAAGATGCCAGTCTGTGGTGTTCACAGAGGATGGATTGAGGGCGTCCTGATCGCAGTAACTGGTAAAAACTGGTTCTGCATCGAGATAAAGTGCCATGCAAATGGCGATGAATGCTGTGAATTTGTTGCCGATCAAAGAGAATCCAGCTGGAAATGGAAGGCAGAGGCTATCGTTAAAGGTGATTCCGCCATCACTGAATATGTTGAGCATAAACCTCTTGAAGGCAGGATTAAGCTGATTGATGATCCAGTCGTTATAATGCCACGTTTCATCTTCACATCCATGACGAACTCATTAAAAAAGACGATGGGTGAGATGCCTGCGGGAGGAGTCAACTACCGTGCATATATGGATATGGGCAGGGAAAATGTCGAGCACTATAAGAAAATGGGTATAATCAAACCAAATCTCCTCTCTGATATGGCTTTTGCATTCTATTCCCAGATGGGCTGGTTCAAGATCATCAGGATGGAATGGAACGAAGCAAAGAAGGAAAAGACCATTACCCTTGAACATACGGTCGAATCAGAAGCGTTTGGGAATACCGGGAAAAATGTCTGCTACTGCACAGCTGGACTTCTTGCTGGTATTGTTGAAGGATCCTTTGGAATAAAGGTGCAGGGTCGTGAAGTTAAGTGCCGGTCAAAGGGTGACGAACACTGTGTCTTCACCATAACCAATAAACTTGAATAATCCTCGTTATACTTCCCCCCGACATAGTCCAAATTTTTTATCATTCTATTATTTCTATGACGCCGCTGATAGATTTTACGCTGCCCGGTTTCCATCCAAATCCGGACTCGTTTATTTGTCAGCTTTTCTGTCCATAATCATCGATTTGGGAAGGTGGCAGTAATGAATTAACCCTAGTAAGGAATATTTGTGTTAATCCCTAAAATCCATATTCCTCTGTTCTGGCATGAGAAAAGGTAGTGTCTCTATATTGCTGTAAAATCAGCACAACCTGTATCTAAAGAGATCATCTCACTCTTCACAGATAAATACCGGTTACCCGTGATCCA
>Ga0315295_10002590_pt1 | contig 15307 bp, 15 predicted proteins | sample YL17G14_0_MG_FD_204453 | JGI IMG/M metagenome (GOLD analysis project Ga0315295, IMG submission 204453) | Sediment microbial communities from Yellowstone Lake, YNP, Wyoming, USA - YL17G14_0 | ecosystem: Environmental > Aquatic > Freshwater > Lake > Sediment | place: USA: Wyoming | collected...
ATGATGCCCTGGCTATGGTCGCCTTGGATATCGGCGGTAGAGGCTATACAGGCTTCGAAGTCACCTTCAACGATACCAGCATCGAAAAAATGTCGGCTGACCTGATTCGCCATTTCTTCGTTTCCTTCGCCTCCGAAGCCAAGCTTAACATCCATGCTAAAGTCCTCAGCGGCGTCGATGACCATCACAAAGCGGAAGCTATGTTCAAAGCCCTGGCCCGAGCCCTTGATGCGGCCACTCGCCTCGATGAGCGAATCGCAGGTAGAATCCCCAGCACCAAGAATACTATCGAGGGTTAGGCCGGCAACAAGCAATAAACATTCAGCAATTCAGCCTTAATTAGGTCTTTCAGATACTGGACAGCCCAATCCACCAGCGCCTCATCCTTCAGGTCGGATACAATGTCAGGCGTCAGCCCGACACCGTCTATGGGCCTGCCGAACGGAGTCAGCCATTTATAAGCAGTTATGTGCAAAGCTGAACCGTCATTGAGATCATGAATAATCTGAACGCTGCCCTTGCCGAAGGTCTGGCTGCCCGCCAGTTTAGCCCGGCCGTAGTCCTGAAGAGCACCGGCCACTATCTCACTGGCGCTGGCGCTGCCATTGTTAACCAGTACGATGATGGGCAAATGAGTGGCTATGCCGCCTTTCTTCACCGGCACCACACTTTCATTCCCTGTGTCATCTACCACCTTAGCCACCATTCCCATGGCCAGAAATTGACTGGCGACGTCAGCAGACGCATTAAGCAGACCGCCGGGGTTATTACGAAGGTCAAGGACAACGCCCCTGGCCCCTTTACCGATAGCCTCGGCTAGAACACTCTGCAACTCATCGCCGGTAGATTTTAAGAACTGGGTAATCTTGATATAAGCCATATCATCGCGCATTTCTAAGGAAACGCTCTGCGTCGTTATTTCGTCCCTGACTATCTCAACCAGTACTGGTTCGGTATCCCCCTGGTGAAGTACGAGAAGCTTAACCGACGTACCTTTTGCCCCCCGGATTTTAAAGGTCGCCTCAACCAGGCTCATGCTGGAAGTACGCTGGCTATCAATCTCCAGAATCTTATCACCGGGCTTGATGCCAGCTTTGTCAGCTGGTGAATCAGCAATAGGCGACACAACCGTCAGCTGATTATCTTTCATGCTGATAACAGCACCAATGCCTTCAAATTTGCCCTCGAGACCACTCATCTCCAACTTGTGAGTATCAGGGTCAACATAAGAGCTGAAGGGATCCAGCGACTCCATCATACCTCTGACCGCGCCTTCGCTCAGCTTTTTAGGGTCCAGCTTAGTTTTGTCTACGTAGTTGTCATTTAGCGCTTTCAAGGCTTCACTGAGAATAGCAAACTCGGCAGGCAGTTTAACATCAACGTTAGGGGAGATAGAGGGAGCTGTATTCGTTTCGTTTGGCTTACTTATTTCAATGGATGCAATGCGCGGGATGACTTTCTCATTAATGAAGGTACAACCACCACCCAATATGGGCAAAATGAAAAGCAGGATTGCCAATGCTACAGACACGGGAACAGCCTTTGTTATGCGCATGATTTACCTCCGTCCATCAGGACATAATACAGAAATACGGCGGATATTGTAGCAGTTTGCAGTGGAAATAAGAAATTTAAGATTGCTGGCCTTGAGCCACTACCCGTCTCACCAGCTCGAGTGTCCTGTCCAGGCTGTCTAAGGCTAAGGAAAGTCCCAGTTGTTCCAGTTCGGCACGGCCCAACCCTTTGTACAAGCGCTGTCCGGCTACTAATGCCATCTCGTCATAAAGAAGCGGCCAGTCCGCGCCGCGCCTGTCTACGCAAAACAAAATAAAATCGCGAAGTTCAGGGGCTAAAGAATTCATGGTGGACATAAAAAAGAACGCTAAACGCCCCTGAAAAGTTTAGCTATCTATAGCAAATTTGGGAGCAAATTATCCTTAAAAACACAGGGCTAAGTAAACCTGTAAGCCGAGTTCTGTACTCCGAAAAAATTTTCGGAGCGGTGACCATCCATCTAGCCCTGATGTTGCCATCAGGGTCAAGCGACCAACCCGGGGTAGGGCCGGGCGTCCCTCTAAACCCTCTATTTGGTCTTGCTCCGGGTGTGGTTTACCCAGCCGGCCAGTCACCTGGCCGCTGGTGAGCTCTTACCTCACCATTTCACCCTTACTCTTAATACAAAGAGCGGTATGTTTCTGTGGCACTTTCCGTAGGGTCACCCCTCCTGGGCGTTACCCAGCACCCTGCCCGGCGGAGCTCGGACTTTCCTCCCTGATCTCTATGAATCAGAGCGGTCACCCGGTTTACTTAGCCCGATATTCACTTTACACCCTGGTTAGGAAGCAGTCAAATTTATGCTTTTTGGCTGGCGAACTTCTGCAGCGCCGCCTTAGCCAGGGCATGGGCTTCACTATTGCCCTCGTGCCCTACGTGGACAATGGATAGCTTGGTGAACTTTTTACACAGCTCAACAGCTTCTTTATGCAGAGGAAAGAGGAAAAGGTTTCTTACCTTATAACTGCCGGTTAACTGTTTAGCTACTAATTCCGAATCTAAATAAAGTGTAGCCAGGTCTGCTTTAAATCTGCTGGCTTCTTTCAACGCGGCGATTACCGCCTGGTATTCCGCCTGATTATTAGTTCTGTCTCCGATGTATCGTGAGACCTTAACCAATACCTTCTGCTGTTCGTCCTTGATAATGGCGCCGATGGCTGCCGGTCCAGGATTGCCCCACGAAGCCCCGTCAGCATAAATATTCAGACGCATCTATTACTCTTTACCAAACTCTAGCCCAAACAGAGTATCCTGCCGCAACTGCTACACTGGATTAAATCCCCGGCTCTGACTCGCTGCAACTCGTTTACAGCCAGGTTAAGCCGGCATCCCTGACATCTACCCTGCTCTATTTTTACCACCGCCTGTCCCTTCCTCAACCTTATCACTTCATAAAGTTCGAGAGCTTGCTTGGTAATATCCGAGGTCAGTGCCTGCCGTTTCCCGCTGAGGTCTGAGAGCCGACTTTTCACCTTCGCTTGTCTTTGGGTCAGGCCTTTTTGCTCCCGCTGCCACTCCCCTTCCAATTTGCTGAGTCGTTCACTATTTATCTTTATCTTGTCCTGCACCGCCTCTATCTCAGCCATCAGGTCAAGCAGGTCGTCTTCCTTCTGCCTCAACTTAGCCTTGAAAATATCAAGCTCTTTCTCGAGGTTAACCAGCTCTTTAGGGTTCTTACTTTTACCGCCGTACAGCTTATCGTTTAATTGCTTTATGCTGCTTCGCAGGTCTTCAATCTCGTACTCCACATTCCGCTGCTGCTTTTCCGTATCCGCCAGACGCTTCTGCTCAGTAAGAAGCTCAGCCTTTGCCTGACTCAAAGCTTCGCTGTCACCTAGCTGGCGATTGATGTCATCTAATGTCTCTTGTTCCTTTTGAATGTTAAGGTCAATTAGTTGCAAATCGTAGAGTGTCTTGACTGACGTCATAACCAGGCTAATTCTACGTGACAAAGACGAGGCCTGTCAAAGGTTAGCATCGGATAAGAGTGTTTTGTGGCCGTCTGTGTTATTGCGAGCGAAACGAAGCAATCCCTAAAAATCAAAATGGCAGATAAAAATGTAAAAAGTTTCTGTGCCTTGCAATGACAATAAAGACTCAGCCCCGGTTAACGAGTATAATCGAGAACAATAACCTGAGTACTGGTCGGGAGGTTTGACCTGCTTACGGAAAGCTTAGGTTGGGAGACCTTTTCCTTTACTCCCGCTTCTTTCAAGAACTTATCCACCGGTTCAAGGTCTTTTTTCAACGCTGGTGTCTTGTAGTGCATAGGAATAGCGACTTTGGGCGTCAGCCGCCTCACTATCTCAGCAGCCGTGGAACCACCTATGGTAGATACACCACCGACGGGTAAAAACAACACGTCGATATCGCCCATATCCTCGATAAGCTCAGAATCCGGTAAATGTCCAAGGTCACCCAAATGACACAATGTAATACTGTCCATTTCTAAAAGATAAACCGTATTTTTGCCCAACTTTTGACCCTGGACGGCATCATGCCACGTTGCAATGCCGGTAATAAACGTTTCCTTTAATTCATATTCACCGGCCCCTTTAATCACTTTAAACTCGCCGGTAATAGCCTGGGTGTAGGAGTGGCCGGGATGAAAGTGGCTCAAAGTTACTATGTTAGCCTGAAGCCGGCTTAAAGAATAACCCAGGCTCGGGTGGCATGGGTCGGTGATAACCGTAACTTCCTTACCCTTGATGCGAAAACAGGAATGACCTAACCAGGTGATGTCCAAATCGATTACCTCAATGAGAATCAGTTAGCAGGGGTGTATCTTTCAATTTCTAAATCGCCGCAGAAGTATCCATCCGGAAGGCAAAATCAAGGCGGCGGCAGCCACTTTTATCAAATCGCCGATTATAAATGGATAAAGACCAGCCTGGAGCACCTTGTCTCCAGGAACAAAACGTACCAGCCACGACAGACCAAATACGTACAGCACAGCTTCGCCGGCCAACATGGCCAGAGCTGCTGTCCATACACGCCTATCCCAGCCTCTTTCGGCCAGCCAGCCGACAAGGAAAGCAACGGCCACAAAGCCTATCAAATAGCCGCCCGTAGGACCAATCAGGCGAGCTATGCCCGGTGTACCACCAAGCGCAAACCAATAGGGTATGCCTGTGGCACCTATGGCCAGATAACTGAGCTGGCTCAAGGCACCGCGCCTGCTGCCCAAAAGAGCACCGGTCAAAAGAACAGCAAATGTTTGCCCCGTAATCGGCACCGGGCCGACCCAGAAACTTATCTGGGCAAAGGCAGCAGTTAAGCAAGCAAAGCCAACCACCAGAACGGCATCCCAGAGCAGACCAGTCCTGGAAATTGCCACATCCATAAAAGTAAGCCGGGCAGCTGACGTTTTCATCCTACTCATGCCTCCTTACTATTTACAATCAAAAACAAAGTATAGCAGCGAATCAGAATAAGGTCAACATCTGCCACGTGTCTCCCTGTAACTTCATGAACTCGTTCAGATACACGGGTGACGCTGCATCGGATATTTCAAAATAGAAACCCAATGATTATTTTCTCTCTCTTGGCGGAGGCAAGTTACCTATTTATTCTCTCTCCCCTGGCGGGAGAGAGTTAGAGTGAGGGGGATTAGCAATAGGTTTCACCCTCACCTTAATCCTCTCCCATAAAGGGAGAGGAAAAAATGGTGGAGCTGAAAGCTGTTATTTTTAGACATCAAAACAAAAGGGAAAGTGTCACTAATGTGCTGGACGGGTACACCGCATTGACGCCGGAGGTCGGTGGCGGGTAAAATTCTAGATCATGTACGAAAAAATTACCCTGGATAATGGTTTGCGTCTTCTTACCAGCGAAATGCCTCATACCCGTTCTGTCTCAGTGGTCTTTTTCCTGGGCGTTGGCTCGCGTTATGAAATTGACTCTGAGGCTGGCATTTCCCACTTCATCGAGCATCTTTGTTTTAAGGGCACTGATAAACGCCGCACCGCCAAGGAAATAAGCGAAGCTATTGAAGGCGTTGGCGGTATACTAAATGGCGGTACCGACAAGGAGCTAACTACTTATTGGTGTCGGGTAACCAGCGAACATTTTCTTTTAGCTCTGGATGTGCTAATCGACCTGCTGCGCGGCTCCCGCTTTGCGGCTGAAGATATAGACCGCGAACGTCAGGTAATCATCGAGGAAATAAATATGAGCCTCGACTCACCGAGACAGCGGGTGGCTATGTTGATAGATGAGATTATATGGCCGGGGCAGCCATTAGGACGAGAGATAGCCGGAAACAGAGAAACAATAACCGCTCTGACACGCCAGCAAATACTGGACTTTTTCTCCAGCGCCTACCTGCCCAATAATATTGTAATTAGCATCGCCGGCGACATCGAGCAGAAGCAAATACAGGACACCGTCACTAAGGCTTTGGGCGGATGGAAACGTAACAAGGTATCGGCCGGCTTCCCTAACTCCAGCAACCAGGAAGCTGCCAGGCTGAAAATAGAGTTCCGAGAAACCGAGCAGGTCCAGCTCTGCCTGGCTGTACCCGGATTTTCATATTTCGACCCTGACCGCTTTGCAGTTGACCTGCTCAGCACCGTACTGGGTGAAGGAATGAGCAGCCGTCTTTTCACTGAGATTAGAGAGCAACAAGGGCTTGCCTATGACATTCATAGCTACGCCGACCACTTTGCCGATTCCGGAGCCGTCATCATCTATGCCGGAGTTGACTCAAGCCGGGTCGATAACGCACTGAGCGCTATTATCGACCAACTTTCCAAGATTAAGGAGCAGATTTCTGACGCCGAACTCAAAAAGGCTAAGGAGATGGCTAAAGGGCGGCTAGTGCTGAGCCTGGAAAGCAGCCGAAATGTTGCCGGCTGGCTAGGAGCTCAAGAGCTGCTCACTAAACGCATCCTGACACCGGATGAGGTGATATCACTTGTTGAAGCGGTCACTATCGACGACCTGAAACGTGTGGCACGGCAGCTCTTCACCGGCGAAAAGCTGAATTTGGCTATCGTTGGGCCGGTTAAAAAAGAAGAACCATTAGCCAAGCTGCTTAAACTATGAGATTGATTAGGAGCGTAAGCTCCTCGCAATAACAGACAAAAAATAAGAAAGAGCCGTCCCTCGGAACGGCTCTTTACTCAAACAATCTATAATGGTTTAAGTCTAGTACTCGGGCATAGATGGCATCGAAGGAGTCTTTTCCTTCTCCGGGATATCAGTCACCAGCGCTTCGGTGGTCAGAATCATGCTAGCGATACTGGAAGCATTCTCCAGGCCGGTCCTGGTAACCTTAAGCGGGTCGATGATGCCCTTGGCTACCATATCGCCGTACTCATCCCTCAACGCATCGAATCCTACACCTTTCTTGCTGCGCTTGACCTTGTCCAACACCACAGAGCCTTCCTCACCAGAGTTTATGGCAATCCAGCGCAGTGGCTCCTCCAGAGCCTGCCTAAGAATAGCCACTCCGGTGGCTTCATCGCCTTCCGCCTTAATTTTATCCAGGGCCGCGGTAGCGTTGATTAAGGCAACTCCACCTCCAGGCAGAATACCCTCTTCAACCGCAGCTCTGGTGGCTGAAAGAGCATCCTCTACCCGATGCTTTTTCTCTTTAAGCTCAACTTCAGTGGCAGCTCCGACCTTAATCACCGCCACGCCGCCAGCCAATTTAGCCAATCTCTCCTGAAGCTTCTCTTTATCATAGTCAGAGGTGGTCTCATCAATCTGCGCCTTTATCTGCTTGATACGAGCCTGTATGTCCGCTTCCGAGCCTTTACCTTCAACTATGGTGGTATTGTCCTTGTCGGCCACTACTTTGCGTGCTCTGCCGAGGTCAGCCACAGTAGTTGAATCCAGCTTCCGCCCTATCTCCTCAGAGATTACCTTGCCGCCGGTCAGTATAGATATGTCCTCAAGCATCGCCTTTCGCCTGTCGCCGAAACCCGGCGCCTTGACCGCCAGACAGTTAAGAGTGCCCCTGAGCTTGTTGACCACCAGTGTAGCCAGAGCCTCACCTTCGATGTCTTCAGCGATAACTACCAAATTTTTAGAAACTTGAAGAATTTTCTCCAGAACCGGCAGCAGGTCAGCTATGGCTGAGATTTTCTTGTCAGTAATCAGGATATACGGGTCTTCCAGCTCTGTTTTCATCAGATCGGGATTGGTGATGAAATAAGGGCTGATGTAGCCGCGGTCGAATTCCATGCCCTCGACGTACTCAGTTTCGAAGAGCAAACCTTTCGATTCTTCAACCGTAATAACGCCGTCCTTACCTACTTTCTCCATCACCTCAGCGATTAGACTACCTACCTCAGCATCAGCCGCTGATATGGTGGCCACTTGAGCTATCTGCTCCTTGGTGGTTACCGGTGTGGACATTTTTTTCAATTCGGCCACCACGGCCGTCACACCTTTTTCAACACCGCGTTTGAGAGACATGGCGTCGGCTCCGGCAGCGATATTCTTGAAGCCGCCGTTGACTATGGCTTGAGCCAGCACCGTGGCTGTGGTGGTGCCATCGCCACACTTATCATTGGTCTTGATCGCTGCCTCCTTTACCAGTTGCGCCCCCATATTCTCGAAGGGGTCGGGCAGCTCGATATCCTTGGCAATTGAAACACCATCGTTGATAACGTTAGGTGCGCCGAACTTTCTATCCAGAGCTACTGGACGACCCCGCGGGCCCAGGGTAACCTTAACCGCATTAGCCAGAGCGTCAATGCCAGCCTTTAAGGCTCGCCTTGCCTCTTCACCGTAAAGAATTTGTTTTGCCATCTGCTAAAAACCTCCTATTTTATATTTATAGATTTTTTCTACTTCTTTTTCTTGGCTAAAATATCACTTTCCCTCAGGATAATAAGCTCCTCATCGCCTTCCTTTATCTCGGCGCCGCCGTATTTGGCGTAAATCACTATATCACCGACCTTCACATCCATGGCTATGCGGTTGCCATCCTCGGTCATCCTGCCCGGACCGACAGCAATGACCTTGCCCTCCTGTGGCTTCTCCTTAGCGGTGTCCGGTATCACAATGCCGCTCTTGGTAACCTCTTCCTTCGGGCTCGGTTTTACCACCACTCTGTCTCCTAAAGGTTCAAGTTTAACCGCCATCTTTACCCCAATAAAAGGATGTAGTTTGCCCTTCTTTTTTTGCGTGCCTCCTAAAGGTTTGAGTTTGGCTGCCATATTTACCTCCTCTTAAATTTTAGCACTCTTAGATTGAGAGTGCTAATTATGATAGCACAATCGATTCTGTTTGTAAAGAGGCAGCCCCTTTGACTGTATGGCTCGTTAAAACCGGGCTTAAGGCCGCTTGATTGTTTACGCTATACCGTGTAAAATAAAATTAACATGGTTCAGAAGAGGCAGAGAATCAGATGGGACGGGCCAGGAGTTCGGGCGTTGCGGCAGCATATGAGACTAACCCAGACTAAGCTAGCTGAGGAGCTGGGCACTCGCCAGCAGACAATCAGCGAGTGGGAGATAGGAATGTACAGGCCACGGGGAACTTCGGCCACTCTGCTGTCCCTGGTAGCCGAGCGTTCCGGTTTCAAATACACGCCAAAGGCTAACAAGGAGGCAATTGAATAAAAGCTATAGCAGGTTATCTGCCACCTAAACGAAATTAATTTTTTTACCTGCATATACACGTAATCGTGTGAAGACATGAAGATTGCAGAAAGGATTATTTCTCGCCTCTGGCAAAACCACCTGGTAAGGTACCCGGTTGCTGATACCGGCGAATGGCTTCACATAATTTTTCCAGGCAGGGTCAGTAACACCAGCGGCTGTGATTTCAAAGATGCCGTTTTTGCCATCAACGGCCGCATAATAAGCGGAAACATCGAGGTCCATTCCAAGTCCAGCCACTGGCATAGCCACGGCCATCATCAGGACCCGAAATACAATAACATAGTTTTGCATGTCGTCTGGCAGCAGGACAGCCAAACTCCTACCCTACTCCAGAATGGCCAGGCCATCCCCACCATCTGCCTCGGCTCATTTATCAACACCCCTTTAGACGAGCTAGTCAACTTGCCGGCCAATTCCTCAAGCTCTTGTCCTGTAGCCAGCAGATATTCAAATAGTGATAACTTGAACAAATTGCTGGCCGCCGCCGGAGTGAAAAGGTTCAAGGCTAAAATAGCCTTGTTCCGTAAAGCATTAAATAAAGAGGATGCAGGTCAAGTGCTTTACCGAGGCATAACCAGAGCCCTGGGCTATGCGCAAAATGCTGAGCCGTGCCAGGAACTGGCCCAAAGGTTACCCGTCAGCAAATTAATAAAAAATGGTAAGCCTACAGCCGATTTTGCCCTGCAGGCGCTGCTTCTGGGTAATGCCGGCTTACTTCCCTCCCAGCGGCACAGGTCAGTTAAAGACAGGGAGGCAGTTAAGTTACAAAAAATATGGCAGTCCGCGGACATAACCGAGACCATGAATGAAGCTGACTGGTGCTTTTTCAGGGTGCGGCCGGACAACTTCCCCACCCGCCGCCTCATCGCCCTCAGCTACCTTATAAGCCGTTATCATAAATCAGGGCTGCTTCGGGGTATTCTTAGACTGGTAAAGAAAGCGCCCGCCGGTACTGAACATCACTGGCTGGAAAGCGGTTTGGCCGTGGTCAGCCACGGCTATTGGCAAAATCACTTTGATTTCGGTATCGTTACCAGGAGAGCCTCAGCCCTTATCGGCTACGAGAAGGCATCGGCCATAGTCATAAATACCATACTGCCCTTCGCTGCCGCCTGGGGGGAATTAGATTCCGATTTAAAGCTCAAGAAGAAAGCTGCTGAGATTTATCGCCGCTACCCCAAGACAGGAGACAATGAGCTAATCCGGTATATGAAGCAGCAACTTGAGCTCGGGCAGGATATCCGCCTTTCTTCCTGCCAGCAGCAGGGGTTGATTCACATCTTCAACGCTTACTGCCACCGCCGAGATTGTACCCAATGTCCCGTAGATTTTAGCCCAGACTGAGGCTGGGTACCACATCCACATCGAAGCCATCGAGTTTGCCCAGCTGGTAGTGATAATAGCCACAGGCGGCAACCATAGCCGCATTATCGGTACACAAGCCCGGCGGAGGTATATGTACCGGCACCGGTGAATTACTGGTGAAGCTGTCACACAGCGCTTTATTGGCTGCCACACCGCCGGAAAGCAATATCTGTTTTACTCCCAGCCTTTCCGCCGCCTGTATGGTCTTGGCGGTCAGGACGTCAACCACAGCCTGCTGAAAGCTAGCTGCCGCTCCAGCGACACGTGCCGGGTCTGAAAAGTCATTGTCCCTCACCAGATGAAGCACCGCCGTTTTCAATCCGCTGAAGCTGAAATCGTCGCTGCCCTTAAGCCAGGCGCGGGGCAAAGAAAACGATGGCGTACTGCCTATGGCAGCTTTCTCAATGGCCGGGCCGCCGGGATAACCCAGTCCCAGAATCCTGGCTGCTTTATCGAAGGCCTCGCCGGCAGCATCATCTCTGGTCCGCCCCAGCTTTTCAAATTGCCCGTGCCCACGCATCAGCACCAGGTCGCTATGCCCTCCGGAAACAATAAGGCAGAGGCAGGGAAATTCAGGCTTGTCCTTATTCAGCCAGTTGGCATAGATATGAGCTTCAAGATGATTGACGCCGATAAGCGGCAGGCCGTGGGCCATGGCTGTCGCCTTGGCTACATTCACTCCTACCAGCAGCGAGCCGGCCAGGCCGGGACCGACGGTCACGGCCACAGCACCTATATCCCGCCAGCTTGCTTTCGCCTCGGCCATGGCGCTGTCCAACACCGGTAAAACTGTAATCAGGTGCTGCCTCGAAGCTACCTCAGGTACAATACCGCCATAGCGACGGTGTATATCCACCTGAGAGGCAACAACGTTTGATACTATGTTAGCCCCGTCCTCAACTACCGCCGCCGCCGTCTCATCGCACGAGGTCTCAATCCCCAGGATTTTCATACTCAGGATTATAACACAAGCCCACAAAGCAGCCTGAAATATAGCTTGTTGCGGAACTACATTGGCTAAATCTATTTTAGCCTTTGAACATCAGAGGTAAACCGATAATCACGCCCACCCCACCGACCACAATCCATTTAATAAGCAGTGAAGTACTCTGCTCTACTTCTGGCTTCAACATAACGAGTATAGGGCCGGCGATTATGCAAAGCACCCCAAGCACAAACAGCACTCCCCCAAATTTTGCCCAACCAGATGTTGGCTTGCGTTGTTTTACTGGTTGCCCCGCTACCTGCCCAAATTGCGCACCACAGTTTGTGCAAAATCCGGATGATGAGGGCATATACGCACCACAACGTGGACATGATATAGTCAGAGGAGCACCGCATCCCGCACAGAACGGCTGGCCCCAATAATTTGATGTACCACACCTGGGGCACATGAATACCTGTTGCATCGCTTATCCTATAGTTAGGTTCTGTAAATTATAAGTCTCATTGCCGCTAAAAACAATACTTTAATGAGAAATTCTCTTTATTGCCGATAGATTCTCCCTACCCATGCAGCCGCAGCCCTTTAGGGTCGCCCTTGCAGAACTGAAGCCCCGCAGCTATATTTTAAATATATCACGCGTTATCATTTCACCGACCGCAGGTGTAGGTGCTATAATTCTAATACGGTAAATTGGGGGGCGAATTTGCTAGAGAGACTAAACCATTGTAGAATATGTTATGAGCAAAATGGATACGGGTACCTGGAAAGTTAAAAGCGGGTTAGCCCAGATGTTGAAGGGCGGCGTCATCATGGACGTGGTCACACCGCAGCACGCCAAGATAGCTGAAGACGCTGGCGCCTGTGCCGTTATGGCGCTGGAGCGAGTGCCTGCCGATATCAGGGCTGCCGGGGGCGTGGCCCGCATGGCTGACCCGACGGTAATCACCGCCATAATGGAAGCGGTAAGCATTCCGGTGATGGCCAAATGCCGCATCGGACATTTCGTCGAGGCTCAGGTACTGGAAGCGCTAGGAGTTGACTACATCGACGAATCGGAGGTGCTGACCCCTGCCGATGAAAACCATCACATCTGGAAACACGATTTCAAAATACCCTTTGTCTGCGGCTGCCGCGATTTGGGCGAAGCTCTGCGCCGCATTGCCGAGGGCGCCGCCATGATTCGCACTAAGGGCGAGGCTGGCACCGGCAACATCGTCGAAGCGGTAAGACACATGCGGGCAGTACAGGACGGCATTCGCCGTCTGCAAGCCCTACCCGTTGATGAGCTTACCACCGAAGCTAAAAACTTAGGTGCTCCTCTCGAATTGGTTATGGAGATACACAAAACTGGAAAACTGCCGGTAGTCAACTTCGCTGCCGGCGGTATAGCTACACCAGCCGATGCCGCGCTCATGATGCAACTCGGCGCCGAGGGCGTCTTCGTCGGCTCCGGTATCTTCAAGTCCAGCGACCCGGCAACAAGGGCTAAATCCATAGTCAAAGCCACCACCCATTATAAGGACCCGGCGATTATCGCCGAGGTATCCAAAGCGCTGGGAATCGCCATGCCCGGCGTGGACATAAAGACCATCCCGCCGGAACAATTATTGGCCACTAGAGGCTGGTAGCGTGAAAATTGGTGTCCTGGCTCTCCAGGGAGCTGTGGCTGAACATATACAGATGCTGTCCGCTTTAGGCGCTGAAGCCGTTCCTGTCCGTCTTCCTTCAGAACTCGATTGCCTCGATGCGCTAATTATTCCCGGTGGAGAGAGCACTACCGTCAGCAAACTGCTGTCTGACTACGGACTACTGGAGCCCATACGCCGGCTGGCTAAAAAAGGTTTCCCCATTTTCGGCACCTGCGCCGGCCTGGTACTTCTGGCTAAAAAAGTGCCCAATTTACAGATGGAATCCATAAGCGTCATGGACATAGAGGTGCAGCGTAATGCCTTCGGCCGGCAGGTGGACAGCTTCGAAGCCGACCTGAAAATACCCGCCCTGCACAACGGCACTTTCCACGGCATTTTCATTCGGGCGCCGATAATAGAAAAAGTCGAACGCGGTGTTGAAGTCTTATGTCAACTAAATGGAAAGCCGGTGGCGGTCAGGCAGGGCAAGCTGCTGGGCTGTGCCTTCCATCCGGAACTGACCGATGATTTGAGGCTGCATAAGTACTTTCTCGACATCGTTGCAGGAGATAAGAATGCATAAAAATCCCCAACTGTCATTGCGAGCCCTTCGTTTTTCGCCATTGCCAGCCATTTCTTTTTCATCACTGCGCGTCATTTCTTGTTGGTCATTGCGACCCTTTCTTTCCGCTCATTCTGAGCCTGTCGAAGAATCTGCGCTCAGGATAAACTCCGCGAAGAATCTCACCCTTCCTCCCAAGCCCCACCGAGATTGCCATGGCACTTCGTGCCTCGCAATGACAATAAACCTGCCAGGAGAAGCTGATTGCAAAAAGTAATTGCTGACGATTTAGATGCCCTGCTTGGCGTCCTGCCACTGCATATTCGCCAGGCACTGCTGGAACAACCCAATAACAGCGAATTACTGGAAATAGTTTTGGACCTGGGACGTCCACCGGAAGCCCGATATCCGCACCAGGAAATAATACTCAGCCACATCGAGGTCACGGACTCAGATATCGAGCATGTAGTCTCCCGCATCGGCTGCTTCAGCGGCGATAACCGCGCCGGCATCGAACGAACGCTGCACCGGATTTCAGCTATGCGCAACCGTGAAGGGCGAATTGTCGGCCTGACTCTCCGCGTGGGCCGGGCGGTCTTCGGCACCGTGAAAATCATCCAGGACCTGGTCGAGTCAGGCAAAAGCGTACTGCTGCTCGGCCGGCCCGGTATCGGCAAGACAACCATGCTGCGAGAAGTGGCACGGGTACTGGCTGACGACTTCAGAAAACGTGTGATTGTCGTTGACACCTCCAACGAGGTCGCCGGCGATGGTGACATACCGCACCCCGCCATAGGCCATGCGCGGCGGATGCAGGTGCCGACTCCAACCCTGCAGCACGCCGTCATGATAGAAGCCGTGGAAAACCACATGCCCGAGGTAATCATCATCGATGAAATAGGCACCAGCCTGGAAGCTGAAGCCGCCCGGACTATCGCCGAGCGCGGCGTCCAGTTGATAGGCACCGCACACGGCAATACACTGGAGAACTTGATGATGAACCCTACACTGTCCGACCTCATCGGCGGTATTCAAACGGTGACCCTGGGGGATGAAGAGGCACGCCGCAGGCACACCCAGAAGTCAATCCTGGAGCGCAAGGCACCGCCAACCTTCAACATAGTTGTCGAAATCCAGGAACGCGATAGAGTAACCGTTCATCCGGATGTCGGCCAGGCGGTAGATGCAATCCTTCACGGCATACCGCAGGAAACCGAAATACGCTGGTTTGATGAAAACGGCGAAGTTAAAAGGGACAAAGTAACGACCGCCCACGCCCCAAATAAGAAGGAAGTGGCGCCAAGGACAGAAACGCCCAGAATACACCTTTTCGGTATCAACCGCGCCAAGCTGGAAGAAGCCGCCAGGGAAAGAGGAATCGCTCTGGAGCTTACCAACGACCTCAGACAAAGCAACCTCTTGCTCACCGCCAAGAACTACTACCATCGAAAGCCGCAGAAGATAAGGGATGCCGAGATGGCTGGTATTCCCATCTACGCTGTCAAAAGCAACAACCTGCCACAACTCAGACAATGCCTCGATACCATATTCACGCCGCAAAGAGAACCTCCCGCTTCAGCCATGGCTGAAGCGGAGCAAGCTATTGCTCAGATAAAAGAAGGCAAGGGACCCGTGG
>Ga0315295_10002591_pt1 | contig 15306 bp, 14 predicted proteins | sample YL17G14_0_MG_FD_204453 | JGI IMG/M metagenome (GOLD analysis project Ga0315295, IMG submission 204453) | Sediment microbial communities from Yellowstone Lake, YNP, Wyoming, USA - YL17G14_0 | ecosystem: Environmental > Aquatic > Freshwater > Lake > Sediment | place: USA: Wyoming | collected...
AGGATGGGCACCACTACTGATGCTTGGCCAAGATGTCACCAACAAAACCCTAGGTATTATTGGTGCAGGACGCATCGGAACCGCGTTTGCCCTGAAAAGCAAAGGATTTGATATGAAAGTAATCTATACCGACCAGGAGAGAAATGAGCAACTTGAATACAATCTTGGGGCAAAAAAAGTACCATTATCAGATTTACTTAGAGAATCGGATTTCATCTCAATCCATGTTCCCTTAATGAAATCAACACGCCATCTTATCGGTGAAAAAGAATTCAAGATGATGAAAAAAACTGCAATACTACTTAATACTGCTCGTGGACCAATCATCGACGAAGCTGCGCTTATAAAAGCACTCAAAGAACATTGGATTTTTGGTGCAGGTCTTGATGTCTATGAACACGAACCAAAGATATCAGAGGAATTAAGAAAATTAGATAATGTTATTCTTCAACCACATACCGGATCAGGAACTGTTGAGACACGTACGAAAATGGCGCTGATGGCTGCTGAAAACCTCATTGAAGGGCTCAAAGGGAACATCCCACCTAATTGCATCAACAAAGAGGTATTTCCAAAAAAAACTACAAAGTAAAAACCCAGACTTCGGGTTCTTTAGGCAGTTCATCTTTCTCGATGTCTATTTCGTTTCCGACTTTCAGGATCTTATAATTGTTTTTTTCTAAAAAAGGATCAATACCAGCAATCGGAATAGATAGCCCCTCGACTCTATAATGCATCGGGATCGCAATCCTTGGTTTCAGCGCATGAATCACCCGCCACGCTTGCTCAGCATCAATCGTATAATTTCCACCAACAGGGATAAATAAAATATCAATTTTACCAATCAGTTGAATCGTCTTTTCGTCAAGCTCATGACCTAGGTCACCAAGATGGCAGAAGGTAATATCATCACAGGTGAATTTGTAAAGAATAATATTTCCACGTCGTTCTCCATGAGCGGTGTCATGGAACGCGGGAATTCCGCTGATCTGAATATTCCCAATAGTTCGTTTCCGCTCATCAGTGATAATCTTTGAGTCTTCTTTTTCCACAGATTTTACACTATTATGATCATAATGATTATGCGATATCAAAATTATATCAGCAATGACACTTGGTGCAGGTATTCCAATCGACCGTCCATCATGTGGATCAGTTACGATTGTAACATCGTTTGTTATCTCAAAGCATGAATGACCGTGCCACCGAATCTGAAGCATAACAATTCTCCTCCCACAGATATGGAATTGCCGGAATGGTCAACGAAGTATAAATAGATTATGAAAATTATGGGCGCAGACGCCCGAGTTTAATATAATTAATAGTCTTGTTGTCAATACGAGCAAAAACAAACTCCTTATTAACCGAATGAGCAAGACGGACAGCACGACTAATCTCCGCCCAGATGCTCGAGAATCCTTTCTCGACGACATGAATCAGATATTCAGCATGTGTTTTATCTGGTTGCTTCGTGTAAGCACGGAAATGCGAACCAAATTTGAAACCAGTTTTAACCAATAATCCTCGTTTTTTCAAATCTCTAAACACCATAAGTCGTTGTTCAATATCTGGTTGAAATTTTTTCATTAGAGACATACATTTTTCCTCAGAAAGTAACTCCCCTTCATTAGTCTGAATCTCCAAAACTTTTCGTTCAAGAAGGTATAAAGCTTCCACAAATGAAAGCTGTAAAACTTCTCCTAAGGGTTTCCCAAAAAATTCTTTTTTAAGTAATTGATCAGCAAGTTTTTTATCAAATAGAATTAAACGATTTTTCAGGAGAATACACGTTGCTTTTGGATAGTGTTGTTCCGAATTATCACCTGTAAGATTAATCTCTGATACATCGTAATACGTGAGGTCTCCTTCTTCATCAACAAGGGCAAACCATAGGCAACTGTTTTTCTTTTTAACCTGTTGAATCAGTTGTTTCGTAACATCGATATTAAGAATATCTCGTTCAGAAAACGCGACAATAACACAGGACGGGGTGGTTTCATTGTTTTGTTTGAATTTACAAAACGTAACCGGTTTATTATTATTGGTGAGTGTGATAGCATGTCCTCTGTTTCTTAAGTCTTTAAACACTATATATTTTGTTTCAAACTCAGGAACCTGTTGTGCTGCAAGCATAAGAAGTTGGGAAAAATTAATTGGTTTTTTATTTTGAAACAACATCATTTTTCCTTCATCGAGTAAAAACACACCTTCGAGAAGATTAAGCTGCAATACATTACCTGATAAAAGTGTGCCAATATGACTTTTAGTATAAAGTCTACCAATGTCACTCGATTTTTTTACTATGATGTAGTTGTTGTTGAGTTCTCCAGAGATATCCATTAGATTAGGGTAAAAGAAACGTCTTATTTCTGCTTTTTGTAGTAATCCTCGATGCTTCTAGGTATGGATGTCTTAGAAAAAAATTGTTCTTTTTGTTTCTTTTTGCCAAAGAGTTCAGCGATTAAAAGTCCAAGCCCAACTCCGGCTATTCCACCGATGAGCGCAAAAAGGATAAAAAACCCTATATAGCGATATGGTCCAAAATTCCAGGATATAACAGAATTTTTTTCAGGAACCCCAATATAACGTGAAGATTGTTCTTCGTATGGTCTTGTAAATCGTAACGCACCTGCTATTAAATCAGCGTTTTTGTAATAGACAACCGCAGAATCAAGTGACGATTCATTTGCCAGACTTTGTCCATATTCATAGTAACTCACTGCAAGTACTGGCTCAACGCCAAGGTTTCTGCTTTCAGTAATACTTGCACTAGCTCGTCCGCGTGCACGTTCTACTTTATCATCGGTGACTCCATCAACGAGTTCTAAAGCAAGATTTGCTTTGACAAGTGATTCAAACGAACCAAACAATGCGGCAGCAGAAAATCCGCTTTCATACTCACTACGGGCAATCTCAAGGAGATTTTGTGCATCATTAAGATAATTTGATGTTGTACCCATTTCGTTAATAATAATCTCAGAGTATACGATTGCTTGTTGAGCATCATCAAGATATTCTTCTGTAAGAATATTAATCATTGAGGCGTTAATATCTCCAGAATCATGAAACGGAGTGGAAATATTCAACCACCATTGTACACTTTCAATTCGCTCCTGAGCGTAGGCAATTTTGTATAAAGCAGTGAAATAATCGCTACTACGAAAACTTGTATTTGCATCGGAAAGGTAGGACATAGCTTCATTTATTCGTTGTTGTGCTGCACCGACACATTGTAATGATACCATTCCATAGATTGAAGCGTTTTTCGCTAGTTCACTGTTGTTATAATACGATTGAATGGTTTGATTAATGAGAAACTGGACAAAAGCTGTTTGGTTTTCAGATGCGAAGTATTGACATGTGTACGAAACAAAATGAGCATCTATAAGAGATTGAAACGACTTACTGGTGCTAGTATAATATACCTCTTTATCATACCACTGGGATGAATCAAGAAGTCTATCCGCAGCGTTGTTAAGAAAATCAGTTACTTGATTTTTATAATAATTAGGATATCGGTTGGGTATCGTTGTGTTATTAAATAAATTGTTCGCATTCTGATATGATTCTCGTGCCTCCGCTAGAAGATTAGTTGCAAGCGGTTTCATCGCAGTAATATAATCTTCAGTGGTAATCTTATTCGGGGATTCCGTAACCGGGAATGTCCACCCAGTACAAAACAAAAGAGCGTCATCGATATCTTCAATTTCAATAACCTGCATCCCATAATTCGTCAGAGCATAATCGGAAACGTTGCGAGTAACAGGATATGTATTCTGCAAGATTATACCATTAACATTTTGATATTCAGTAACCATCTCTGAGTACGTCATTTGTCCTTTCGGTATTAAAAATCGTTTTGCTCCAACAGAGTGTGCTGCATCTATCTTATACGGGATTCCCCCAATTGGACCGATACTCCCATCAGGATTGATCATTCCTGTCATTACCGTATTATTATCAAGCGTCCAATTTTCTAGAAGCGCAATAACTGCAATTGTCATAATTGCCCCAGCAGAAGGACCACCAATCATCGGTGCTGTTGTTCGGACAACAAAAAAGAAATCACAATTACTTGGTTCGCGATGAGACCGTGTATCTGTGCTTACTAATGCACTTGCAACTTTCACAGCAAGACGGGCAGAACCCTGCATGTCTACATCAGTAAGCGGTAATGTGTCAACAAACACCCGCCCACTTCCATTTTCCTGAATCGAGATAGTAATCGTTGAAATCACGCCGATATACCCAGTTCCAAGTTGAGAAACCGCAGGTGCGTATACCGTAACATTGCGATAGTCAAGTGAAACATTTCCTTCTGAAATTTCCCCTGCAGAGAGCCCAAATGACGAAGGTAGATAAGAAGATGAGAGAAGACAAATGGCTAAGACAATCAAGATGACTCGGTGCTTCATATGCCTACCCCAAATTAATTTTCGGCTAATACCATATTACATACAAAAACATTGCTATGTAATAGATGTAGACTCCATAGATGTATTTCCCCCCAATTTCTTGAAAACAACTCAGGTTCTTATCCCGATATTCTTAAGTAGGTTTACAGAATACCTTTCTCGTTTAAAGCCACCCATTCGACTGAAGTTATGAGAAGTCTGTTGAGAGTTGGAGGGAACAATATATGGTACAACTACATGAAATGATTCTACGAGATGGACATCAATCCTTACTAGCAACCAGAATGCGAACTGAAGATATGCTTCCAATTGCAGAGAAACTTGATGAAGTTGGGTTTTTCTCCCTTGAAGTCTGGGGTGGCGCAACCTATGATGTATGCATTAGGTATCTAAATCAGGATCCCTGGGAACGATTATATAAACTGAAAAAAGCAATGCCGAACACCCCAATGCAAATGCTCGAGCGAGCTATGAACATTGTTGCTTACTGGAATTTCCCAGATGACGTAGTTAAAAAATTCATCTACTTTGCTAAAAAAAACGGATGTGATTATTTCCGCATCTTTGACGCATTAAATGATTTGAGAAATATGAAAGTGCCGATGCAGGCAGCCAAAGAAAACGGTGGTCACGTTCAAGCATGCTTAAGTTACACGATTTCGCCGATTCATACAGTTGATTATTTTGTTGATAAATTCATCGAATTAAAGAAAATGGGTGCTGATTCAGTCTGTATCAAAGACATGGCAGGGATGATCTCCCCAAAACGTGCGTATGATATTATTAAAGGAACCAAAGAAGCTGGTGTTAACCTACCCATGGATCTTCATTCCCATTATACCAGTGGAATGACAGGGATGGCATATCAACGAGCAGTCGAAGCAGGTGCTGACATCCTTGATACATCACTATCTCCCATCTCAGGGGGTACTGCAGCCCCTGCAACCGAAAGTGTTGTCGCCGCGTTACAAGGAACAGAATGGGATACAAATTATAACTTAGAGTTGCTCATTGAATGCCGGACATATTTTCTCAAAGTCTGGGAGAAATATCGGCATCTCCATCGATTCGATGCATTGAAGGTCGACCCAAGCGTTACCTTACATCAAGTCCCTGGCGGAATGCTTTCAAACCTTATCTTCCAGCTCGAAGAGCAAGGTGCTCGTGATAAATACCGACAAATTCTCGATGAAACCGCTCGGGTACGAGAAGAACTCGGATACCCGCCACTCGTGACACCAACCAGTCAAATCGTTGGAGTCCAAGCAGTCATGAACGTACTGCACGGACGATACAAAGTCATTCCAAAAGAAACTAAAGACTATTGCCGCGGTATGTATGGGAAGCCCCCTGCGGAAATCAAACCAGAAGTAATGAAGAAGGTTCTCGGACCGAAATGGAAAGAAGAAGTTATTGATTGTCGACCATCTGATTTATTAGAGCCGTTATGGGATCAAAAGAAGAAAGAATTAAAGGAAATCGACGGAGGTTCACTTATTAAGAAAGAAGAAGATGTAATGACCTACATCCTCTATCCCCAAGTCGGTTTGAAATTCTTGAAAGGCCAAACAATCGCGGAGTTCACCTCAGACATGTTGCCACTCCCTATCGATCACCAAATGACAAGAGCGATGGTAAAACAATCATTTCCTGAAGTAAAACAACTCTGGCTTGAGACACAGCCACCAGAAAAACGAGGAGGCTCTGTTCAAATTCCTACTGAATTCCAAGTAGAGGTCGATGGAGAGCCCTATGAAGTCAAAGTCATCCCCTCCGGTGGATATCTTGTTGCTGGAGCTGGAGGCGCAACCCCGCAAGAAAAACCGAAGGACATCGAAGGCGGAATCAAATCAAATATGCAAGGAACTATCTTAAAAGTGAAAGTAAAGATAGGTGACAAAGTTAAAATCGGGGATGTCATCGCAACTGTTGAAGCAATGAAGATGGAACAAGAAATTAAATGTGAAAAAGAAGGGGAAGTTAAGGATATCTACATAAAAGAAGGAGCTCCAGTTTGTAGCGGAGATCTCCTGATGCAGATTCTCTAAAAACGGTGATATATCATGCTAAATAAAGTTCTCATTGCAAACCGTGGGGAAATCGCAATACGCATCATGCGAGCATGCAAAGAATTTGGGATTGGAACCGTCGCGGTGTTCTCAGATGCCGATCAACATTCATTATTTGTGAAATATGCTGATGAGAAATATAATATCGGCCCCGGTCCAGCGAGTCAAAGTTATCTATGCAAACAAAAAATCATCGATGTTGCCTTGAAATCCGGTGCAGAGGGGATTCATCCAGGGTACGGATTTATGGCTGAGAATTCCGAGTTCGCGGAAATGTGTAAAAAAAACAATATAGAGTTCATTGGACCGCCGGTATCTGCTATGAAACTCATGGGATCAAAGATTGAATCCAAGAAATCTATGATTAATGCGGGTGTCAAGGTCGTCCCTGGAGTCACGGAAGCGATTGCTGACCATGAGCGAGCGAAAGACATCGCCCATGATGTTGGGTACCCGGTCATGTTGAAAGCCTCCGCTGGTGGTGGAGGAATTGGAATTCAGCAAGTAAATGACGAGCAGCAGATGGAAAAAGCTTTATCAACAGTTCGACAACTCGCAAAGAACTCGTTTGGGGATGACTCTGTTTTTATTGAGAAATTCATTGAAAATCCACGTCATATCGAATTCCAAGTGATTGGAGATAAGAAAGGTCATTTAATTCATTGTTTTGAACGTGAATGCAGTGTTCAACGACGACATCAGAAACTCATTGAGGAAACACCCTCGTGTGCGTTAACCCCTGAACTTAGGAAAGAAATAGGTGCACAAGCTGTACTTGCTGCCAAAACAGCTGGATACTACAATGCAGGGACCTGTGAGTTTATGTTTAGAGACGGTAAATATTATTTCCTTGAAATGAACACCCGATTACAGGTAGAACATCCCATAACAGAAGTGACAACTGGTATCGATCTTGCACGAGAACAACTCCGTATCGCTTCTGGATTGGAGCTTGAATATGATCAAAAAGACATCCATCCGCGAGGTCATGCAATTGAATGTAGAATAAATGCAGAGGATCCCTTGAATAATTTCATGCCAGCTCCCGCTAAAATCATCCGATATGCAGAACCAGGTGGCCCAGGGATACGTATTGATTCTGGTGTATACCCTGGCTTTACAATCCCACCATTCTATGATTCTATGATTGCAAAACTCATCGTATGGGGAGAAGATCGACCGCGCGCGATTGAACGAATGAAACGAGCACTTTGGGAATTCCAGATTAGTGGTGTGCGAAACAACATCCCATTCCATCAAGTCGTCATGAATAACCCTCAATGGCGAGCAGGAACCTACGACACCAGCTTTATCTCTCGATACAATATCCTTGACCAAGTCGTAAAATACGTACAAGAAATGAAAGCGCAATCTTCTGGACCTAAGACCGCAGCGGTTATGGCCGCAGTTCAGGCGATTATTATGGCTTCAAACAATTCTCAACAACAGAAATAAGCACTTTCTGACCATAGTATGAAAGAGACGTTATTTGTAAAAAAAACATTAGAGTTTTCGAAAAATCTACATATCGATCTTGTTAAAAAATTGTTTGTTTTCGATGATGTTGATTCCACAAATAGAATCGCAAAAGAACTTGCATTAGCTAACGCAGAAGAAGGAACTGTTGTTGTAGCGAGAACACAGCATCATGGACGCGGACGATTTGATCGTATCTGGCAATCACCAGAGGGTGGAGTTTATCTTTCAATTATTTTAAGACCAAGAAAATCTACTCAAAAGATATCACTTCTTCCGTTCGTTGCAGCACTTGCTATCGCTAGAACCATAAATTTATACGGTCTAAATGCAAACATAAAATGGCCAAATGATACGCTAATTAACGGAAGGAAAATCGCAGGGATTCTACTTGAATCAGAGTTAAAAGAAGATGCCATAATTTATGTGGTGGTTGGAATTGGAATGAATCTAAATATCGATATAAGGGATTTCTCTCCTGATATTCAACCACAATCGACATCGATGTCCCATGAACTAGGGTCGCCTGTTGATTATCATGAATTCCTGAGAACATTTTTTATTCAATTTGAAAAAGCCTATTTTCTTTTTGTAGAAAACCAGTACGAGAGAATAATCGCCGAATGGAAAATTCATACTGACACGCTCGGTAAAACTATCCGCGTGCAAACCTCAACAGGTACACTACAAGGAATCGCCCTCGATATTGACCCCTTTGGATTCCTCCTTCTTCGAACAGAAAATGGAGAAATAAAGAAAATATTGAGCGGTGATTGTCTTTATTGAATGAGCTAGACCATACTTGTCATGAAACTTGGGGGCGTCGCTACAGTAATATATACCACTTTTTTCGTACCAATATTTCGTGCATGATGAACCAGCATCGATTTATGCCAGAGGAAATCTCCTTCAGCGAGTTTATAGGTTTTTTCACCGACCGTATACTCCATTTCACCTTCCAATACAAGGTGTATTTCCTCACCGTCATGTTGAAATATTTTTGATACCGCATGAGGATCTAGTTCTGCAATGATCGCTTCCAGCTTCTGTGTTTTTATCATTAATCGATAGAGCTTCCCTGGTTTTATTGTCTTACTTTTTTCCTCACCGTTTTTAATAAAAACAACGTCCTCATTCATGGTCATCACTAAGAGAAGAATATACGAATTAATAAAGATATGCAATTTCTCTCAAAAGACAATTTTACAGTTGTAAAACGTTTCTCATCAATCCAGATGATGCTCCAAAAAATACTGTTTGCTAAAAGATTAATAACATAAACCTTCTTATAGCATAGTATGATCTTACAGAAAGACATTCTGGAAAACGTATATCAACTTGCGTTTCAGTATGAAGCAAAACTGGGCAGTTGCCCGCAGTGCGTGCTCGCTGCTTTGAAAGAAACACTTAATGTAGGAAATGAAAGTATTTTCCAGGCATCTCAGGGATTGACTGGCGGTACCGCATTATCCTCAGAAGGTACCTGCGGAGCACTCGCTGGTGGAATGATTGCTATCAGTGCCCTTGTGGGACGTACCTATCAGGATTTTACTGAAGGACAAAAAAAACGACTTGTGTTTAGATATACTAAAATTTTGTATAAAAGATTCATTAAGGAGTATGGATCTCCTCTCTGCTGCGATGTTCAAAAAAAGCTCTTCGGGCGAAGTTATCATCTCTTAAACAAACAAGAATATGAAGCATTTGAAAAAGCTGGTGCTCATATCGATAAGTGTACCAGTGTCGCCGGAAATGCAGCGAAATGGACAGCGGAAATTATCCTAAATGAACTGAATGTTGAACTTACCAAGGAATAACAACCATTCGAACTTCCGAAGGAATAGACCATAAGAAATGGTATCACCACTTTCTCAATTTTTTATGTTTAAATCTATGATACAGTATCTATTCGTTGAATAAATCATAAAAATACCATTGTAATTCACCATTCTATAAATGGTAAAGAATCTTATAAACAAAGTAAAATTAATTCTCCCTTTTATTGGACTGATTATTCTTGCGTACATTTTCTACTCGCTTGACATACATAAGATCACTACCGCATTTCTTTCTATCGAACCGATATTTGTTATATACGCTCTACTCTTAACGATACCACTTCTTTTAATTCGAAACGTTATATGGCAGATAATTTTGAAAGAACAAAAGATAACTGTTGGGTTTTTCTGTTCATTGAAAATCTATCTCATAGGTGTATTCTATGGGAGTATCTCCCCAGGATATTATGGGCAGTTAATGCGCGTCCCGTACCTAAAAGAAAAAACCAGCGAACCATTTGGGAAACTTTTTATTAACACCATTATTGAGACGTTTATTCATTCGTTTTCTCTATTTGGAATGATGATTATCGGAGCGTTAATGGTAATCGGAACGATTCCGGAATTACTTCCCGTCACCGTTATCTGGATCATTTGTTTTGCCCTTTTGGCAGTATTTTTTACAAAAAAAGACCGGGGCGAAAAATTCTTCAGAATCATCATTAACTATCTCATTCCAAAAAAGATTAAACCTCATCTAAACGCATTTGTTGATACATTCTACAGTGACTTTCCTCGCTTTAAAACAATGATAATTCCCTTCGTATTAGGTGCCGTTACTTGGATCATCGTGTTTTCACAAGAGTATATGATTCTCCTAGGATTGGGACTTCAGATTCCGTATTTTGAGTTTCTCGTACTCTTTCCAATAGCAAATACCGCTGGATTCATTCCAATAACATTTGGAGGATTAGGGACAAGGGAATTAACCGCTATTTTTATTTTTACGACGCTTTTCTCTGTCGCGAAAGAACAGATTCTGGTGTTGTCTCTTGTCGGTTTTATTGTCACTGATCTTTTCTTGGGATTTCTTGGATTTTTACTATCACTTACCGAATCTCGTATAACAACATTATTTCCAGAGACAGCTGATCAGTAAAAGTCTCTCGTACTGCATCTCAATTAAGACCCTATAGATCAAGTTGTTTTTTAAAAAAAACTAGTTAAACGTCTCTAAGACTTACACGTTTTGCTGCACCAATCCCAGGAATACTCAAGTGCTTTGCTATTCTATCAATGATCTCTGTAGATATAATCGTTAGAGCAAGATAGATGACAGCAATCATCGCAAACACCTCAAGGTATCGGAAGGTATGTGCTGCGATGAATTTACCTTCAGCGGTTAATTCTGCAACTTGAATAATATAAGCAATTGATGAATATTGAAGCAGATAGATGAATTCATTTGACCAAGCAGGAATGGAAATACGTAAAGCTTGAGGGAGGATGACATGCTGAATTGATTGAAGCTTGTTCATCCCAAGAGATCGCGCTGCAGTCATTTGACCAGATTCAACAGATTGAATCGAGCCTCTTAGATATTCAGCTTGGTACGCTCCGCTGTTAAGAGCTAATCCAAGTAACGCAGCTTCAATTGGTGAAAAGATAATTCCTAAAGAGGGAAGACCAAAATAAATAATAAACAATTGAACAAGGAGTGGTGTACCCCGGATCAGTTCGATGTACCCGACACAGACACCATTTACGATTTTATTTCCATAAACTCGACCCAATGCAAGGACAAGCCCTAAGAAAAAACCAGCGATTATTGAGACAAAGGTTAGAAGAAGTGTATATCCTAAACCACTCATAAGATTTGGTAGTGAATTTAGGAAGAATTGACCAAAATCAGTCGCCATTTATCCTCCTGTCTCCTCTTCACCATATAATGCACCGATTCTTCCAAGAAATTCCTGGGTTCTTTTCATTTTTGCATTGGTAAACATCTCTTTTGGTGAGCCTTGTTCAACAATAACACCACCTTCCATGAAGATAATCTCATTTGCTACATTTCGTGCAAACCCCATCTCGTGAGTAACGACAAGCATCGCTACCTTACCGCACAATGATTTCATCACATCAAGGACGTCACCGATCAGCTCTGGATCTAATGCGGAGGTAGGCTCATCAAATAATATAACATCAGGGTCCATTGCTAATGCACGGGCGATTCCTACTCTTTGTTTCTGTCCACCAGAAAGCTGAGCTGGATATTGACTTGCTTGTGCTTCTAAACCAACACGAGTTAGTTCTTGTATTGCTCGTTTTTGTGCTGCATCTTTTTCTATTTTTTTTACTTTTTCTAATCCGATACTGACATTGCGGAGTGCAGTGAGATGATTAAACAAATTAAAATCTTGGAATACAAATCCTATTTTTTCTCGTATTTTATTGATGTTGGTTTTTGGGTTGGTAATCTCTTCACCATCGAGCCACACCTGACCTTTGTCAGGGGGGCTGATTTGGTTGATACAGCGTAGAAGTGTGCTTTTTCCGGTTCCGCTTGGTCCGATAATGACCTTTGTTTCCTCTTTTTTCATGGTGAATGAGACACCTTTGAGGATCTGAACCGCCCCATACGATTTGTAAATATCTTTTACCTCTAGCATTGACATTATGATTTCCTCCTTTTTTTCATCGGTGAACCTCCATCTGATATCCTGCCATCTGATATTTCTTCTCTATATATCGGAGGATTTTATTTGCAATAAATACCAGCACAAAGAAAATGAGAGCAATAAGTAAAAACACAATAAGAATCGAGTCTGGATCTCTCACCTGGATATATCGACCTTGTCGCATTAATTCTATTACCCCAATTCCAAACGCAAGGGATGTGTCTTTCAGGAGAATCGTAAACTCGTTTGACCATCCAGGTATTGAAAGCCGAAGCATCTGAGGAATAATCACATGACGTATTGCTTTGAGTTTGCTCATCCCCAGGGAGAATGCAGCATGGATTTGGCCTTCAGGAATTGAGTTAATTGCTCCGCGGTAGATCTGTGCCTGATAGGCTGAACTTCGAAGGCCAAGACCGACCACCGCAGCGGTAAATGGATCCATGTTTATACCAATCTGGGGAAGCCCAAAATAGATTAGAAAGAACAATACAAGGAGAGGGATGCCCCGCAAGACTTTTTCATAAATTAATATTAAATAAGCAATCGGCCGTGATGCATAGGAACGACCGGTTGCCAGGACAACCCCCAGAGCCGTCCCAAGTAAGACACTAAAGGCAGTAAGAAGAAGTGTGACTACCAGCCCATCAAAGAGCGAGGGGAGTGATTCTATCAGCGTTTCAAGCGCCAACGGATCACTCCATGTTCACGTTATGTGGCAAAGTATTTCTCAATAAGTTCCTCCCAATAGGTTGTCGCCATAACTGCGGTTAATCCAGTATTGATCTTATTTACTAGCGCTGTATCGCCTTTTTTCACCGCGAACCCGTATGACTCATTGGTCGTGATGTTAAACGCAATTTTTACATTTCCATTGTTTTCAAATGCATGTGCAACTGGTGTATCAATAACAACAGCACCAACTCGTGAAGGCCCAATAATCAAATCAGCGACCGCGTCAGTGTACAGATCATAACTCCTAAATTTAGCACTACTTAACTTTCCGGTTGCAACAAGCGTATCATTCACCCAAGCCCATCCGGTCGACCCTGTTTGAGCACCAACTGTATAGTTTTTCAGATCTTCGATTGTTGTTATATTTACGCCTCCACCTACCTTCACAAGCACTGTTTGATTAGAATCATAATACGGGTTGCTAAAATCAACCTGGAGTTTGCGTTCATCATCAATCGTCATGGCAGCAGCAATGACATCGATTTTCCCTTGCTGCAGAGCAGGTATCAAAGAATCAAATCCTATATCCTGTACTTCAACAGTGTAGCCTTGATCAGTTAGTACCTTTTTTATCAAATCAATATCAAAACCTACAATGGTTTGATTTGTAGCTTTATATTCAAAAGGGGGAAAATCCGCTGATGTTCCCACAATGATTTTATTTTCGGTTTCTTGCGTACATCCTGATAACGCAATAGTGCCAATGACCATTGCAAGTACCAAGATTATTGAAGATATTTTCTTTTTGTTTTCCATAATTGACCTCACCCCATGGGTTTGAGAAGATAATGGTTAGAGCATTATTTAAATATTGTAGTAATTTATAAGAAGTACCAGTGATAAAAAAGAAAATGATAATTCATTGTTTCGTTAGGTATTTAATAAGACCTGGTGTAATGACTGGTTTATTCTCAATGATGGGATATCCAAACGGTAGAATTGTTGAATGAACCGTGTCATGGATGATTTCTATTTCTCGTGCTATTTCGATGTCTTTGAGGTTTAGACCTAGACAGATTGCTTTTGTGACAAAGACAGCACCGTCAATGGAAAGTTGGAGTTTTCCAAGATGTCGCGTTTCAAAACCTGATTTGTTACTGATTAGTTCTTTTGTCCGACCCTTTGGTTTTTCATAGCCGAGTAACCCACCGATAATGATTATATTGTACCGTAAACAATCATTCGGTGTGAGCGGTTTTTTAGCTTGAGGATCGAGAACAATACATTTTTTATTTGAGAATATCTCTTTTGCCTTTTCTTTTTGAACTGTTCCGAGTTTTTGTACGACTCGAGCGGTTTTATTATCAGTTACTCTCGTGAAGACAAGGTTTCCGTCCCAGAGTTTTGCAGCATGCTTGTATTCAAGCAGGAGCCATTCAGAGAGTGCTGGTTCACAATGTTCGATAACAAGCAGTGGTTGTTTTTTCATAGAGAGGAGTTATCATAGGGAGGATGGGGTAATAAGAGTTACTGCAAAAAAGTATTTGAATCACATAAGTATCGATGCTGTGAGTCTATGAATAAAATAGGAACGTATGATGTTCAACCATTTACGAAAGCTCGTCAGGATATAATAATAGTTTCGGGGGAAGGAAAACGTCGGTTAAAAATCCATGCGTTAATCGAAGCTGATGTGACAAAAGCTCGTGAGATAATCGCAAAGTCAAAGGGAACTATAGATATCTCATTTACTGGTTGGATTGTTAAATGTGTTAGTCAAGCTGCAAGTGAACATAAACAGATGAACGCGTATCGATTAGGTCGAAAGAAAATCGTTTTCTTTGATGATGTTGATATCCCTGTACCAGTGGAACGGACAATAAATGGTGAGCAACGACTTCTTGTCTTTATTGTTCGGAAAGCAAATGAGAAAACCGTTGCTGACATAACTAAGGAAATAAGAGAAGCACAGCATCAAACAATTGATACATCAACTGAGGTGCTTGGGGAGACCCTAACTCGTTTTGAGCAATGGGTGCTCCGTGCACCACTCTGGATCAAGAAATTAGGGGTTCGCCTTATGAGAGGTCAAGGTCTGTTAAAAAAGAAACACTTTGGTACGATTGGGGTTACTTCGATTGGCATGAAAGGTCGGTTCCCCGGGTGGGTGATTGGGATGGGTGGCCCAATGGCGTCACTTATTGCGGTCGGAGGG
>Ga0315295_10002592_pt1 | contig 15305 bp, 12 predicted proteins | sample YL17G14_0_MG_FD_204453 | JGI IMG/M metagenome (GOLD analysis project Ga0315295, IMG submission 204453) | Sediment microbial communities from Yellowstone Lake, YNP, Wyoming, USA - YL17G14_0 | ecosystem: Environmental > Aquatic > Freshwater > Lake > Sediment | place: USA: Wyoming | collected...
CCAAAATCGTCACAACGACCTTCTTCGTACCAGGCGCGTTGTAACGAGCATTAGGCGTACCCTGACCAATAACAGGAGCCGGACTCCATACGTAGCTCACTCCAACGTTAGGAGTAGAAACCACGCTGGCCGACGCCAACAAACTGTCGCAGGTCAACAGGTCTCCCGAACACACCAGCTCAGGCGGGTAGTTCACCACCACGTCAGCGCTGTCCCTACCGGAGCAACCGTTAGCTCCCGACACTGTAACGTAGTATCTTCCTGCCGTTGTGACAGTTATACAGGAGTCCGCGGAACCAGTGCTCCATGAGAAGGTGAACGGCGGGACACCGCCCGTTATCTGCGCGCAGAGCTGGGCGCTACCGCCCTCACAGAAAGCGGCGTCGTTGACCGTGATCTCGGGCGTCGACGGGAACCTCTTGTGAACGAAATCCTTCAACTCCGCATTCACTTCGTCCGAGGAGCGAGTTTCACATATGAAGTCCGTGAAGCAACCCGTGATGCCGAGTGCACCAAGGTCTGCTCCGCCCTCGAAGAAGGAGCCGGGCGAAAACACTCCCGGCCCATCCTTGCCCTCGTAGGGCCATGGCGAGGGCTGGTCGGCCGAATTGACGATCGAGTAAGCGGTGTTTATGTCAATAGGTATCTCATTCAGGCTTCCTTCCGAGCCGCCCGAGCCAACCCACTCGTACACCTTGGGTGTTACAACCCCACCACCGTTTGTGAAGTCAGCCAGTATCAGGATGTCCCCGATCTGGTGACTGCCGGTGACGGAGCCGTCAGGGTTGAAGACGGCAGTTCCCTTGAGCAGCCAGAACCCGAGGTACGCAGTGCCGTTCGTGGAATAGCGGTCAGCCCCGAAAAAGAGATTGCCCCCGTAGACGGCAGCGTAAGCGTTCGTGATGTCGTCCTTGGGTGGGGCATTCTGGTCGGTCCACGTCCACGTGTTGATATCGTAGATGTCTTTCGACCCCTGGGTGAAAAGGCTGACTCCCTGCGGGTCAGTCTCAAAGATGTGCAAACCCGCGCTGCTTGTCCCACCGTAGACTCTGTCCCAGTCATCGGGCAGTCCCGGGTGAGCACCAGTGATTGCGTCGCCATCCAGCTCGAATATGTTGGTAAGCTGGGCCGGAGCTGCGTTCGCAATACCTGCGACGAACAGCGAGGCCAGCGACAGCACCAACATTCGAAGAACGGCTTTTCGCCAACAATTAATCATGACTAAAAACCTCCCAATTACTCCCCCGCGAATTCAAATCACGGGATTAAGCAAACCCGTTTCCCCTCACATCCTCCGCACGACCCCGGTGAACTGAAGAAAACACAGCAACCCTGGTCCACATTCCCCCTTTCGAGGTCGAAGAGAATTCAAGTCCTCTCGACAGTTTTTTGATTGGGAAACGATAGCGTGTCCCTTGGGGCAATGACACAGAGTGACACCTCGGGTCAAGCTTCGCCTCCAAGGGATTTGGCCTCTCAAAACACCCGGCTCCAATTCTCCTCTTCCCGCCGCGGTTCGACGGGACCAAGACGGTTCAGGCAGGGCAATCTACTTACGCTGGTAGACCAACACGGCAAACCGAATCTGTGTGAAAGGACCCGCTTTTCCAACCGTCTCAAAGGGAATTATCGTGTCTCTCGCAAGTGGCCTGCTAATTTGGTAAACAAGCAGGCCTTGGAATGTCATTTCTCGCGCGTTGCCACAGGGCATGATCGTGCGTCTAATGCAATGCCCGAAAAATGAATCCCAGCAGGAAAGAAAATGAAAAGCAGGCTATCTCACAGTGACGAGTTTAAGTATACGCCAAGGTCCAGGGGGAGTCAATAGAAAATTGGAGACGGCGAGGAGTGTTTCACCGCGCTCTCGCATGACGTTGCGAGGTCTGTTGCGGTGTAACTCAATGATAACAAAGAGGTTGGGAATGAGGTGCGGGGGTTCTTGAAGGGTTGGCAGGGCACAGCCGCAGCCCGTGCCAAAAGACCAGGACCGGCCGGGCTCACTTAACTCTACTATTGGCTTCGAGATCCTGCTGGAAGCAGCCCCATTCCCACCTCGCGGAGCCCGCCTCACTACAACCCGGCAGATATTGCGAGGGCACTCGCCCCCCAGCAGGCAGCAACGCACAATGCCGTGGCGAGGTAGTACAACGCCGGCCTGCTCCGGTGGGCGACGGCAACAGAATCCTCAAGCCGCAGTCCGAGCAGATACCCGAGAGGAAAGAGCACGGCTGACGAAACCGCCCAGAAGCTTCCCCTCGTGGCCATGTATGTAAGCAGACCCAGAGCCCGGTTGTAGGAGAGCAGATGGTCGCAGGGCGCAACTCTCATTCCTGCAGCATGGAACGCGCCTGAGGCGATGAGTGCGGCGCACCCCCCGACTGCGGCCGCGGTTATCCACTGTCCCCTCCGCACGCCTCCGGCACCGTCAGGACTCGCCTCTCGCCTGGTCAGACGTGGCCCTGCGATTGCCAGCATGCCTGCGAGTGCGCCTCCTTCAATCAGGAGCGCGAGACACGAATTGGCCTTACAGAGAAACGGAAGATGCAGAATGGGGACCACCAACTGCTTCACACAGACTGCGACCACCGCGATTAGAGGGAGCATGTAAAGCCGGCGGAATGCGCCGAGTCCCACTCCCATTATCCCCATGCCGAGACCCGTCACTATTGCCACGCGGTGCGGCAGTCCCGCCTGCTTTATCGCCCCGCCCAACACGACCTCCACCATGCCCCAGACTGAACCAAGCAGGACAACCGCGAGCACTATGTCCAGCGGCCGCATGGCGGTGAAGGCACCGATGGAGGGGCCGAACGGACGGGCCCTTGCCCGGGTATCAGACGTCATCGTTCCATCTTCAACTGGTTTCCTGCGCATCGACGACCTCCGCAGTTCATCAACTTCATGGGTATGCGGCTGCCGCATCGCCTCGCAGCAGCATTGCCCTGTTCATCACGCCCTGAAACTCAGCGCCTTCTCCGGGCAGACCTCAATGCAGCGGCCGCACGCGTGGCAGTCGGGCCGCGAGACTTTACCTTCCAGTATCGGCTGTACCGCCGGACACGGACTCAGATCAACGCACACATTGCAGCTTGTACACTTCTGCCTGTCAAGCTTCACTTTCGTGATGGCCGCGTGCTCCAGGACCCACGTCCCCAGGCCGAGAGGGCAGACGAGATAGCAGAACGGCCGGAACACAAAGAGTGCGGCAACGAGGGTCGCGGCGAACGCAACCACTACCGGCGACTGAAATCCCCAGTGCAGAAAATCGAATGGATTGAAGTAATCGTATAAGCCCACTCCCGCGGCGAAGGCCAGCACGATGGATGCCACGAAGAGCGCCGTACGAATGGGATTGGTCACGCCGAATGGCAGTTTTCTCTTGAGCCTGTCAGACAGTGGAATGCGATGGCAGATTTCCTGGATGGCTCCGACCGGACAGACCCAACCGCAGAAGAGCTTGTTTCCTACGATGCTGAGTATTGCCACTGAGGCGAGTATGGCGAGAAAGACGATGGGGACTGGCCGACCTGCGTCAAGGAACAAGAACGGTTGGGCCACGATGCACACCGGACTGGGATGAATGCCCATGCCCGCCGCGAACTTACCAAGGGGGAGAAGGAAGGACACACCAAACACGAAAAACGCCAGGGAGAGGAGCACCAGGCGCAGGTTCCTCGTCACCCTTGATTTGAGAAGAAGTGCCAGGCCGGCGAGGCTGAATATGGCGCTGACCCACACGCGCGGCAGAAGCAGTACGTCTGTGAAGCTCATTGTCGTCCCCCTTCGCCCGCATAGCTTGCACCATTCCAGTGCGTTGCGCAACCCAATTAGCCACGCTGTCAGTGAACCCGCTATCCGACTCGTTTCTGGAACCTGGCCACGCTCGCGGAGAAGATGAGAAGCCCGAAGGCGGCCATGGGGATTACGTCCCGCAAGAGGAAGCCGAGAGACGATCCCTTCTGGAAGATGTCGCGCACTATGCTCACGAAGTAGCGCATCGGGTCAAGATAGGTGAGCTTCTGGAGGCCCGCCGGCATGTTCTCTATCGGGATGAAGACTCCGCCCATGATGATCATGAATACCATGAAGAACCAGGCCACGAACATCGCCTGCTGCTGCGAGCGCGTGACCGTGGAGATGAAGATGCCGAGCCCCAGCGTGGAAAAGAGATACAGGGACGCCAGCAGCGCCAGCAGCACGAAGCTTCCGTTCATGGGGATCCTGAACAGCGCGATTGCTACGGTCATCACGATTGTGAGCTCGATGTATGTGAGACAGAGGAAGGGGATGAGTTTTCCGACCAGCAACTCGTGTTTCTTGAGAGGTGTGACCATGAGCTGTTCGAGTGTCCCGATCTCCTTTTCTCTGACCAGACCCATGGCGGAGAGCATCATGGGCAGAATCGTCAACAGCACGACGACGATGGCCGGGATCATGAACTGCTGGCTGCTCAAATCAAGGTTGTACCACATGCGCTCTTCCATTGTGACGAAGTGAAGCCCTAGAGCCTTACCGGGGTCCAGGAGGCTCTTGCCGTATTCCATTCCGACATCAGCCAGGATGCCGCGCGCATAACCCTGCGCCACCCCCGCGCTGTTTCCGTCCACTCCGTCAACCATGATCTCGATCTGAGGTTTCAGGTTGCGGCGCAGGTCCGCCGAGAAGCCCGGCGGTATGACGAGCCCCATCTGGGCCCGCCAGCCCTGCATGTCTTCTCTGATACGGCCGAGGTCGCGAGTCTGACCGACGACGTCGAAGCGGTCGCTGTGGGCGAACGCCCTCACAATTTCCTGACTGACTACGGTTTCGTCCAGGTCCGCGACCAGGAGCTTCACGTGCTTCACGTCCGTCGTGATCGCGAAGGAGAGCACCACGAGCTGTACGATCGGCACGCCGAAAATGAGCGCCAGCATCGGTTTGTCCCGGAACACCTGCCTGAATTCCTTGCGAACCACGCTCTTTATCCGTCTCATGCTGGTCTACATCCGTCTCATGTTAGTCTGCGTGCGCGCCGGCTCCTCCGCGGCGCCTGCGGTCCCAGTGCACCTGCCGTCCTCTGGCATCCAAAAGCGCGTTGCGCCACTTTCATTTTTCTAGGGTCATGTTGAAACGTCTCACTGACACGGTGAGCATTATGACGGCCACGGCAACAAGAAAGACCGTGGGCTGCAAGAGCTGCGAGAAACCGCTTCCCTTGAGCATCACCCCTCGCACTATCAGGAGATAGTAGCGAGCTGGCACGACATACGTTACGTACTGAAGCGCTGTTGGCATCGAGGCGATCGGGAATATGAGCCCGGAAAGCATCATGGTCGGCAGAATGGTGGCTGTCTGCGCGACCATCATGGCCACCTGCTGGGAGCGCGCGTATGTGGATATCATCAGCCCCAGGCTCAGCGCAGTAAAAACATAGAGAGTGGTCAACAACAGAAGCAGTGCGACGCTCCCCCTGAAGGGCACGTGGAAGACCACAAGCCCCACGAGCAGAATCAGTAATGCATCTAGAAAAGCCAGTGTGACATACGGGAGCACCTTGCCCACGACGATCTGCTGCGGACGAATCGGAGACACGAGTATCTGTTCCATGGTGCCCGTCTCTTTCTCCCTTGTGATCGCGACACTGGTGAGGAGAGCAGAGATCATCATGAGGATCATGGCCATGAGGCCCGGCACGAAGAAATGGGAGCTCTTGAGATGTGGATTGAACAAGACGGCGCTCCGCACCTCGAACGGCATGGGAATCTCAACGCCCCGGGATTGGTTGTAGTCGATGAGGACCTGGGTACAGTAGTTCTTGACGAAGGCCGCCGCGTTCGCGTCAGAGGCGTCTATTATGAACTGGAGGGAAACCGCCGTTTTGACGCGCAATTGCTTGTCGAAGTCGTGAGGAATCACGAGGGCGAGCCGGGCTTTTTCGGCCTTGAACAGGTTCTCGACCCCGGACACGGGCCCGTCGAAGTAGAACGGGTGGAAGAAGCGGCTGCCGTGGAATTGCTGCACGAGAGCGCGCGACCCCGGGGTCCGCGCCAGATCGAGGACCGCCATGTCCACGTGCTGTATCTCGAGGTTCATCGCGTAGCCGAACATGAGAAGCTGGATCGTGGGCATGAGAAACACTATGAGTAGAGTGCGCGGGTCGTAGATGATGTGCAGGAACTCCTTCCGTGCAATAGCTAGAACGAGACTTCTCCGAGCGCCCCTGTCCGCTGGTGGCCGGCCCGGCCCCGAATGTTCTTGTGCGTGAATGCGTCTGGCCATGTGTTTCTCAATGGTCCTTGACGAGAGCAACAAAGACATCCTGCACGGTTTCTTTGCCGTGCGACTCCTTGAGACGGCCCGGCGTGTCTAGCGCCACTATGCGGCCGTCATCCATGATGGAGACTCGATGGCAGTATTCCGCCTCTTCCATGTAGTGTGTCGTCACAAAGACCGTGGTGCCGCCGGCCGCCGTGTCGTGGATCCTCATCCAGAACTCGCGACGCGCTTTGGGGTCCACGCCGGAAGTCGGTTCGTCTAGGAACAGGATCTCCGGCTCGTGTAACATTGCGCAGCCCAGGGCAAGCCGTTGCTTGAAGCCGAGAGGCAGGCTCCTCGTGATGGCAGAGCCGTAAGTCTCGAGCCCGAAGCGACTCAGGACGTCCCTTCGTTTCTCCTCGATCTGGCCGGCGTCCAGGCCGTAGACTCCGGCATAGAACTCTATGTTCTCTCCCACGCTCAAGTCGTCGTACAAAGAGAACTTCTGGCTCATGTAGCCTATGTTCTGTTTGATACGCTCGGCCTGGGTGTAGACGTCGAATCCAGCCACGGTCGCCTTTCCCGCTGTCGGTCTCAGCAGGCCGCAGAGCATGCGGATCATAGTCGTCTTCCCGGCGCCGTTGGGCCCCAGAAAGCCGAATATCTCTCCCGTGCGAACAGTGATGCTCACGCCGTCCACCGCGACGAAGTCTCCGAACTTGCGTGTCAGGTTTTCCGTTTGAACTGATACGTTCTCGTGCTCTGTGCGCTCGGTGCCTTCCTTCAATCTGTTACACCTCATGCTTGGAGGGCGCGACTGTCACTCCTGCGAATTGCCGACCCAATCATTGGGCACGTCGGGGGGCAACGTCAGCGTGCGTACCGTGCTCCTGACTGCTGATGAATTCCATAAATACGTCCTCTATGCTCGGCGACTGCCTGCCCCAGCTCTCGAGATTTCCCTGCGACAGTGCCTGCCACTCCTTCCATCGGTTCTCCGGCGGCTCGACATCGAAGACGACGTGCAGGGCGTCGCCGAAGAGCTGCGTGGTCCTCGTCTCGGCCAATCCGGCAAAGAATGTCTGGAGAGCGCGGACGTCCTTTCCCTTCAGACGATAGAGCGGATGACGGAAGTTCTCTCTTACCTCAGACGACGTGCCGGTCACCACGATCTGGCCGGAGTACATGAGGGCCACCCTGTCGCACTTGTCGGCCTCCTCGAGATAGGCGGTGGAGACGAAGATCGTGGTTCCCTGTTTCTGAATCGAGTGGAGGATGTCCCAGAACTCCTGGCGGGACACCGGGTCTACTCCGGTCGTGGGCTCGTCCAGCACCAGGACCTCCGGCGTGTGGATGAGCGCGCACGACAGCGCGAGCTTCTGCTTCATGCCGCCGGAGAGGGCCGCGGCTTTCCTCTTCTTGAATTCTCCGAGACGGGAAAAACGATAGAGCTGCTCCTCCCGAGCCCGCCGCTCGGCGGACGGGACCTGGAACAGGTCTGCGAAGAAACGGAGGTTCTGTTCGACAGACAGATCCTGGTAGAGCGAGAATCGTTGCGGCATGTAGCCCAGGAGAGCGCGAATAGGCATGAGGTCGTCGGACGCGTTCAGCCCCTGAACCAGAAGGGTCCCCTCGTCCGGCACGAGCAGTGTGCATATCGCACGCATCATAGTGGTTTTCCCCGCACCGTCAGGCCCGATCAGGCCGAAGAGCTCCCCCTGGCGGACGGAGAGGGAGATGCCTTTGACCGCGACCGTCGTCCCGTATTTCTTCCAGAAATTATTTATCTCGATTGCGTTCATCCAGAACGACTTCCACCGGCATTCCGTGTTTGAGCACGCGCTCCGGGTTCGGTACCGTGACCTTGACGGCGTACACGAGCGAGGTCCGCGTCTCCGGAGTGAGGATGTTCTTGGGCGTGAACTCTGCCTTCGGGCTGACCCAACTCACCCGCCCCGGAAGCTCCTTGTCCAGCCCGTCCACCCGTATTTTCGCCTCCTGCCCCTGCTTAATCCTGGGCAGCATTTTCTCGGACACGTATATCTTGATTTCGAGTTCGCTCACGTGGATGAGTTCCAGGATCGGCTGCATCGGGACGATCGCCTCGCCGACTTCGTAGTACAGGGTGCTGACCATGGCGTCTGCCGGCGAGATGATCACCGCGTCGCTGAGCTTCTTGTCGACAGTACCGATCTGCGCTCCGAGCTGTCTCTGGCGGGCGTCCAAGCTGCGCACCTGTTGTCTCGCCGCCTCGTACCCGGACCTGGCTCTTTCCATCTCGTTCCGGAGGTCGTCCAGGTTCTGCTGGGGGGCGGCCTGTTTCTCAAAGAGCATCTGCGCGCGCTCTTCGCGCTCCCGGATGTAGTCGAAGTCTCTCTTGCGCTGTTCGAGATTGGTGCGCGCTATGTCCTGCTGAACCTCCAGCTCTTCCAGCCCGGCCGAAAGCTGCTCGCGCTGCAGGGAGAGCTCTGCGACGTCTATCAGGGCCAGGGTGTCCCCCGCGGCGACTTCCTGTCCTGTGTCAACAAGCAGTGAGACCACCTTCCCGCCGGTGAGGGCCGGCACCTGGATGGACTTGCCTTCCAGTACACCAGTGTAGACGGAAGACTTCGAGCCGCGACCGCAGCCGCCCACAAGAACGAAGGCGAGCGCGATAAGAACGGCCGGCAGCACAAGCGCCCACAAGCATGCGGCACGAAGCAGACGTCTGCCCGAGGACCCGTCTGCCGGTTCGGCCAGGCATCTCATGGCTGCAAGTGATTCTCTCATGGTTGACCTCCACGGAACGTCGAGCGAGAACTTCTTAACGGGTGTCTGACTAACGAATGTCTAATCGAGCGATTCTTTCCCTATCCTGCCAGTTGCGAACTGGAGCTCGAGCTTGTGCCGGAACCATTCCATGTAGTTCTGCTTGAGCGTAAGCTCCGCAGACGCGAGAGTGTTCTCGGCCATGCTCAGATCCAGGGACGTCGCGTTTGCCTGCTCGTAATTCTCCCGCGTGATGCGATAGCGCTCCCTTTCCTGGCTCACGAGCCGTCGCTGGAGCTCGATCTGCTGCCGCACGGTCTTGAGCTGCTGATATGCTTCCGTGACCTGCTGCCGGACGTCGAGCTCGAGCTGTTCCATTTGAAGCCCGAGCCGCTCGTGGTCGAGCCGCGCTTTCTTGACCTGGCGCTGGTCCTGCAGCCAGTTCCAGACCTGCCAGCGCAGATTAAGGCCCACCGTGTAGTACTCCATCCACTCGTCCTCGAAGAAGTTCACGCCCGGCCGGCCGTAGTGGTAAGAGGCATTCGCGTAGAGCTGGGGGAACTGGGCGGCCCTCACGGCGCGCATCCGGAACAGCTGTCCTTTCTCGAGAGAGGATGTTTCCTTGAGTTCGGCCCTCTCCCGGAGGGCTTGCGACATGTAACCGTCCAGCTCGCCGAGAGAGAGATTCACAGTCTCTACGGCCACGGGCGCCACCTGCGGCACAAACGTCACGTTGATAGCGTGAGCCAGTTTCGACGCCAGCACTTCGTGCAGGTTCACGAGTTTCTCGAGCTGACTCTCGAGCTGGAGTCTCCTGTTGCCCACTTCGAGAGTGTCGAAGGCGGTGGCCTGCTTCGCGAGATAGAAACTCCGCGCCCTGTCGAGATGGTGGCCGGCGCGCTCCACGGCCTGCTCCAGCACCTTCTGCTGGAGCTCGTTCTCCTGAATCTGGAAGTAGAGCTGGCCCACCAGAAGGAGAATCTGGCTTTTCAGCGTCTCTTTCCGCGCGGTCTGGGCCTGGAACTGCATTTCCGCTGCCCTGACCTGGTTACCGATTCGAAAGCCGGTAAACAGCGGCAGGTCGACTGACGCGGCAGCGTCGTAGCGGTCACGCGTGCCCGCCTGTATCTGGGGAAGAGCCAGGCCCGGGATCGGCGATTCGAGCTTGAGTTCCGGGACCTCGGAAGTGTAGCCGTAGCTTCCGAGCACACTGAAGGCCGGCAAGTATCCCGCTCTCTGAATCTTCAGCTCTTCGCGGCTCTGCTCAAGCAGGAACGCCTGCTGGCCCAGGGTCAGGTTTTTCTCGAGCGCGATGCGCCAGGCTTCCTCCAGCGAGAGCGTTTCAGATGCTGTCGTTGACGGTGGCACCGGAGCCGGAGCCTGCGTTTGCTGTGTAGATTGTGCCGGCGTTGCCGCCTCGGGCGAGGCCGTGTTGGGCCGGCTCGCGCCGGGTCGGCGCACGGTGGGTTGGCGGGCGTCCGGCCGGCCGGCCACGGGTTGACCCGGACCCACCAGGATCACCAGGGCTGCAGCGAGAAACACGGAGACGGACAGCAGGTGTCGCCGCGACCTCTCAGGACTGCCCGTGTTTTCTCTCTGTTTCGTTCGTCGCACCTTGCGCTCCTTTCCTGTCACTCCTGGCCCGGCTGGTCCTTCGCTCTTGCTGGCGGAGGCGCGTCCGCCTTGATTCCGTTCCAGATCAAGTCGAGGATCTCCTGTTTTCGCTTCTCGAGAAACTCCGGAGAAGTGAATCGCACGTCCGGGAGTATTTTCTCGATGATGAGGCGCGCCACAAGAGGTAGATAATACCCCATGTCAAGTAGAAGATTAGCAGCTTTCTTGGAGAAGGCCCGAGACCCAATCCCCACACTTTTTGTTGCATGATCTCTTGTCACATCCGGGCGACCGACACGACTGTGAGTCCGTTCGAGTCAGACGGTGCGTGTGCGCTCTACCCCTGGTCTACGCCCTTCCCCGCGTGGCTTGGGCGCCCTCGGCGCGGCCCGCGTGCGCGAGCTCGTGCAGATGGTCCCGGGGAAACAGCCCACCACGTCCAGGCACCCGGACGTGCTCTTCAAGGCGGGCGTTGTCAGATGAAGAAAGGAAGGGGCCAGGATGATCTACGAGCTCGCGATGCCGTGCTGTTTTTTGTGACCAAGAAAGCGGGCGCAACCTGCGGCTGGGAATGCCTACCTAGCTAGCGGTGACGGCGCCGGCGTCCAACCTCAGGGTTCTCTTTGCCTTCCCTGCGGCTCTAGGGTCATGTGTCACCATTATGACGGTCCGATTTTCCCGATTGAGCTCTTCTAGCAAAGCTATGATCTGCTCGCTTGTATCCGGGTCAAGATTCCCGGTGGGCTCGTCCGCCAGGATGACGGCAGGATTGTTCACAAGCATACGAGCAAGGGCTACGCGCTGCTGCTGGCCTACGCTCAGTTCAGACGGCTTGTGGTCGAGCCTGTCGCCAAGCCCTACCCGCTCGAGCAATGCGGCTGCCCTTTCTTTCTGGCAATGTCCATTCGCACCCGCCAGAATGAGTGGGACCTGAACGTTTTCGAGGGCCGAAAGGTACGGGATCAAGTTGAACGTTTGAAAAAGAAATCCTATCTTTTCCCTTCTTAGGCTCGCACGTTTATCCGAGGAAAGCGAATAAAGAGACTGCCCATCTAGCAGAACCCGGCCTGCCGTTGGAGAGAGCATCCCACCCAAGATGAGAAGAAGAGTACTCTTGCCACTGCCGCTCGGGCCGACTACGCACAAGAAATCGCCCTTCGAGATGTCGAGTGTGGTGTTGCGCAGGGCGGTCACAAGCCGCCCTCGACTATTATAGTTCTTGGTAACAGCTTCAATTCTAAGCATCAATCATACCTCTTGGAGAACGACACTGGGGTCCAGGTGAGCCGCCCGCCGGGCGGGGAAGTAACTTGCCACCAGAGCGATCGCGAGGGAGAGTCCGGTGGCCCAGGCCAAAAGCGACCACATGGGAAGAACGGGAATACCGGCAAGCCTCGGCCCAAGACTAACAGCAAGCACAGTGCCGAGCACGTAACCACCAACTCCACCCGCGAGCCCGAGAAGAAACGCTTTCAACAAGAACATTCTCAGAATCAGAGAAGTGTTGGCCCCTAGAGCCATCAGCGTGCCAATCTCCCGTCTGCGCTCAAACACATTTGCGTACATGTAATTGGCGATGCTGGCTCCACCCACTAGTATTATGATTCCCAAGAAAACGAGGGAGAGCCGCGACATCATGCGATTCGTCTTGATCTGTGTATCCACTACTTGCGTGATGGTAACAACCTTCGCATCGGGCAAGAGTCTGTTAATCTTCTGGACCAAACCCTTGGAGATCTGATTGCAGCACCCGACTATTTCGATCGCGCTGAGCACCGAACCCTTGCCGGTGAGCTCCTGAAGTGTGTGCAGGTGAACGAAGACGCGGGAGTCATCCACTGTTCCCGTTTGCGGCAGCACGGCAATTACCTCAAATGGCCTGCCCAGCAACGTGACTGTCCCACCCTCTTTTAGGTCTAGAACAGTTGCCACTTCAGCTCCCACAAGGGCTTGCGCACTACCGAGCGTGTCGATGACCCTCCTGCGCACCAGTGTTTCCGGGGCGGGCTGTGGGCTTTGACTGGTCAGGCCTACCACCTCACCGCAGCCCTCCGGCCGAGAGAATATGCCTGCTCCCTGCCAGGCAGCCTTGGCCTGGAATTCACTCTTTGGCAATATCCCTGTTAGCGTGAACTGTCTTCCTTCTATTTCTGCTGGGACTGAGAGCTTGGGCGAGAGATTGTCCAAGCCTTGCAGATCCGATGATGACAGTCGAGTAACGTACTCCTCTGGAAACTCTTCCTCCTGCATGTCCGCACTGTAGTAGCCCTGAAGAGAGGCCGACTTAGGAAGAATGAGAATATTCGCACCGAGGGCATCCAGTTCCTTGGCAACGGCCTTCTCGGAGTAGAAGGTGACGTTCTTGATAGACACGATTGCGGCAATACCGACGAGAATCGCCAAGAAACTCGTAGCCAGTTGATTCTTGCGCTCAAACAATTCACGCCAAACGATTGTTCGTAGGTGCAATTCATGACCCCCCTGTCATTTCGGTGCACAGCTCCGGTTGCTACCCGACGGGCAGCAACCGGAGCTGGCCGAGCTGGCCTTGCGGAGCGCCGTTTCCAGCATGGCCTTGTCGGTCCGGCCCGGGAACTTACCAATGACCGCACCTGGAGGTGCGAGAAACACCGTGATCGGTTCATCTGACTTCGCGTCGACCTGAAGCTGAGTGAGAAATCTCTTCTCAGTTGAGTTAGTCGGATCGAGTTCGACAATCTCGGTAGATTGGGAAAAGCGGCTGTCCGCCTTGAAATCTCTGACGCCTTGCATCGCCACACGATTGGACTCGGAAGATGCGGTTCTGACACACAAGAGAACAAGCTTGCCATCTTGAAGCGCCTTCAGACACTTCTCCGAGCAGGGACTAACAAACGCTTCCATAAGCTTCTCTTCGCTAAACTCTGTTGGGAAGCCCCCGGTAACCGCTCCGTTCGGGGCCAGTACCAGGACAAGAGGGGTGGGCGCACGTTCAAGCTTGAACTTCTCGACAATCCCTTTTTCTGCAGGTTCAGTAATATTAACGACGGCTGACGCGGCTCTGCTGCGAGCCTTTCTTGTCACTTTCTCAAAGACCTCTCTCATCTTCCTGGTTTGCTCGTCGTCCTCCTTGTAAAGGAAAACAAACAGATACTTCCCTGCTCTGGCCGCGCGCTCAATCGAGGAGAGACCGTTTCCTTTACGTTGAGGGTCCATCTTCACCGCAGAAATCTTGTCAACGTTCCGCGTGGCCGCTTGGGAAATCACGGACGACGCCGTGGCTTCTTTCGCTGGCTCGGGCCTCTTGTCCTTTGCCTGTTCAGGCCCATTTCGAACTCCCATTGCCACGGAACCAACCATGGCAAACAGGACAATGATTATGGCGGTAGCAGACCTTCTCATCTTCAGCCTCCTTTTAAAGACTCTTGCATCTGCTTTGCGTCCGACACAGCTCCTCAGGATCAAGCTTGAGGACTTCTTTCAACCGTTTGGCGTCCTGCTGTACAGCGGGTGTTCGTGCAAGAGATCGACAGACCCAGGCGACTGCTTCTCTCGCTTCTGGCGGGGCATCTTCGCGTGGCAGACGGTAGTGAATCCAGCGGCCCTCCTTCCTGCACTCAACGAGACGCGCTTGCTTCAAAATGGACATATGCTTCGAGACTGTCGATGGCGCCAGACCCAAAAACTCAACGATCTGACATACACAGAGTTCGCGGTCTCGCAACGCAAGTATCACTCGAACTCGGTGATCGTCCGCCAACGCCTTGGTGATGGCCATAAAGCTAAACACAGACACCTCCTATATGTGCGCATATAACGAATTATACTCCCCTGCGACCCCGCTGTCAAGGTGATTCCGAAAGAGGACGTTTATCGCATCGCGGAGAATTGGGAGTTGTGGTTTATTGTTGACGATATTCGTACAACCGGATATAAGAATATAGTCTTCTGGAGGAAGCTCAATCATGAGAGAAACCGCGTCTTTCTTCAGGGCGCTCGCCGACGAAACCAGGCTCAAGATGCTGTGGCTGCTTTTCAAGAAGCGCGAGCTCTGCGTCTGCGACCTAATGGAAGTGCTCGGCATCACGCAGTCCAAAGCTTCCAGGCACTTGCGCACGCTTTACAACGCAGGTCTGGTTAGGGTCCGCCGCGAAGGGCTGTGGGCCTATTACTCCCTCCGCGAACCAGCGGATTCCCTGGTCGAGATGCAGCTCAGGACTCTGCGCGTGGTCCTGGCGAAGAAGAGGGATGCCCGAGCACTCCTGGTCAGGCTGGAGAAGTGGCTGGAGCACAAAGCAAGCAGCGCGCGTTGCCGCTGAGGTGACCGCCTCGCCGCAGAAGCAAGGAGGTTTTGCATGACAGATAGCTGCCAGGCGCCGGTTGCCGGCGGAGTAGTGAGAAGGCTGTCTTTCCTCGACCGGTTCCTGACGGCATGGATCTTTCTCGCCATGGCCGTGGGGGTCGGCGCGGGATACCTCTACCCGGGTATCGTTCCCTTTCTGAACAAGTTCAACGTCGGCACCACGTCCATTCCCATCGCCATTGGCCTCATCCTGATGATGTACCCGCCGCTCGCCAAGGTGCGCTACGAGGAAATGGGGCCCGTCTTCCGCAACTTCAAGGTGCTCGGGCTCTCCCTCGTCCAGAACTGGATCGTCGGCCCCATCCTCATGTTCGGTCTGGCCGCGCTGTTCCTCCACGACAGACCCGAGTACATGGTGGGACTCATC
>Ga0315295_10002593_pt1 | contig 15300 bp, 10 predicted proteins | sample YL17G14_0_MG_FD_204453 | JGI IMG/M metagenome (GOLD analysis project Ga0315295, IMG submission 204453) | Sediment microbial communities from Yellowstone Lake, YNP, Wyoming, USA - YL17G14_0 | ecosystem: Environmental > Aquatic > Freshwater > Lake > Sediment | place: USA: Wyoming | collected...
TGGATGTTGCCGCCGACCAGCATGGCGGCGCCCACCTCGGAGATGATGCTGCCGAAGCCGGCCACCATCGCGGCTACCACGCCCTGCCGCGACTCGGCCAGCAGGGCGCGGATCTCCTGTGAGCGATCCGCACCCAAGGCCCGGACCTGCAGGCGGAGCTGGGGATCGAGGCTCTCGATGCTGGTCATGGTCAGGCCGACGACCAGGGGCACGGCAATCACGGTTTGGGCGACCACCATGGCGGCGGGGGTGAACAGCCAGCCGAGATCACCCAGGGGGCCGCTGCGCGAGAGAAGCAGGTAGACGGCCAGGCCGACCACGACCGGGGGCAATCCCATGCCGGTGTAGATCAGGGCCACGGCCCACCGGCGGCCGGGGAAGCGGGCGAGGGCTATCAGTGCGCCGACCGGGATGCCGAGGAGGGCGCTGATCAGCAACGCCATCCCGGTCACCTCGAATGTCAGGGCAATGACGGGCCACAGCTCGCCGCCACCGGAGCTCAACAGTAGGGCGGCCTCGAAGGGCCAGGCTCCCGAAAGCACGTCTAGGGTCCTACGGATGGGCGGCCCGGTAGGGTTCCGAGTCAGGATAGAAGAGCGACTGGCCGAAACGATCCACGCCAAAAGCTGCAATCGTCTCCTGGGTCTGGACCGAGGTCAGCCAATCGACAAACTCCTGGGCCAGATCGGCCTGGATGCCCTCATGCCGTTCGGGGTTGACCGGGATCACGCCGTAGGGATTCAAGAGGGCGGGATCTGGATTCTCGGCGATCGAGTTCCCGCCCACCAGGATCACGAGGTTCGGCAGGTTGTCCCGCTGGGCCAAGTAGGTGGCCCGATCGCTGAGGGTGTAGGCCGCCTGTTCGTTGGCGAACTGAAGCGTCTCGCCCATGCCCTGGCCCAGGGAGGAGTACCAGCCCGCGTTCAGGTCTGGGTCGATCCCGGCTGCCTGCCAGAGGGCCTTCTCCTTGGTGTGGGTGCCCGACTCGTCGCCGCGTGAGGCGAAGGGGGCCTGGGCCTGCGCGATGCGCGCCAAGGCCTCCGGGGCCGTGGAGGAGCCAGCGATGCCGGCCGGGTCATTCGCCGGACCAACCAGCACGAAGTCGTTGTACATGACGTCGTAGCGGGCCAGGCCGTAGCCATCGGCCACGAAGGCGTCTTCCTTGGAGCGGCTGTGGACCAGGAGCACATCGGCGTCACCGTTCTGGCCGAGCTCGATGGCCTGACCGCTGCCGACCGCCACCACATCGACACGAGCGTTGTGCGTCGCTTCGAAGTCCGGCAGGATGGCCTCCAGCAACCCCGAGTCCTGGGTGCTGGTCGTCGTCGCCAGGCGGAGCACGCGCGGCTCGGCCTGGGTGCAGCCGGACAGCAGAACGGCAAGCATCAAGCCAGCGAACAGAAGAGCACGGCGGGTAGAGGAAATCATCTGCGAACCTCCGGCCAACGGGATGTCGGCGTGCCGCCAGCCAGCACCGACCTCGCTCGCGCCCTTTCCCCTCGGTGCGAAAGGTTGAAGCATCGGCTGTATACTTGCACCGATACAACTCTACCATCGGCGTCTGCACGTGTCAACCTCATTTGCACCGCGCGGGGGTCGGCGAGGGCGCTGTGTCTGCGGGGCGGACCGCCCGCTTGTCCATTGGGAGGGCATGGCTATACTTCGACTTGGTCTTCAGACGGAGGCCCGTCTTGGGTGAGGAAGGCTTTCTCTACCAGCAGATCGCCGAGGCCGTGCGGCGAGAGATCCTTGAGGGAAGCCTGAAGCCGGGCGATCGCCTGCCTCCCGTGCGGCAGATGACCTCCCGCTGGGGTTGCACGATCGGGACGGTCCAACGCGCCTATCGCGAGCTGGCTCGCCAGGGTCTGGTCGTCAGTCGGCCTGGCCAGGGCACGCGGGTGACCCTGTCGCCGCCGGCTCAGGACGCCACGCCTCTCCGACGGGCCGGGCTCGTCCACCGGGCCGAGGCCTTCCTGCTCGAAGTGCTGACTGCGGGGTACGAACCGAGTGAGATTGAGCAGGCGGTGGCCCTTGCCCTGGATCGCTGGCGGGCCGTCGCCCAGGCAGCACCAGCCACGCCGGGCGCGAGCCTGCGTTTCGTCGGCAGCCACGATCTGGCCGTCGGCTGGCTGGCGGCGCACTTCTCCGAGATTGCCCCCGGTCACAGCCTGCAGCTGAGCTTCGCCGGGAGCCTGGGGGGCCTGATCGCCCTGGCCAGAGGGGAAGCGGATTGGGCAGGCACCCATCTCTGGGACGAAGAGAGTGGCACGTACAACCTGCCGTTCGTTCGTCGGGTGCTGCCCGGCAAGCGGGTGGCGTTGATCACTCTCGCCCACCGTCGGCTGGGCCTGATCCTCGGCCCCGGCAACTCCCTGGGGGTCGAAGGTCTGCAGGATCTCACGCGTCCAGGCCTGCGCTTCCTCAACCGGCAGTCCGGCTCCGGCACCCGTGTCTGGCTGGACGCCGCCTTGCACAAGCGCAAGATCGATCCCGATCAGATCGTCGGCTACTCCGAAGAAGCAGCCACCCACTCTGAAGTTGCCCGGGCGGTGGCGGAGGGGAGGGCGGATGTCGGGTTGGGCCTGGAGGCCTCGGCGCTGTCTTATGGGCTGGACTTCATCTTCTTGACGGACGAACCGTACCAGCTGGCGATGCTTGCCCCGCTGATGGACCACCCGGCGCCCCGGGCGTTGGTGAAGTGGCTCGGCAGTCGCAAGGGCAAGTCGGCGATCGCGACCTTAGGTGGCTATGATCCGTCCGAGGCCGGCCGGATTGAGTGGGTGGAATAGGCTGCACGAAGCGGGACGGCCGATCGGAACGGCCCCTGTGGCAGACCTCCTCAATTCTGGCGGAGCGCCGCCGGATTCTCCCATGGGTGAACAGAGCTGGGAAGGAAAAGGCCCAGTGTCTCAAGGTTTCCTGTGTTTCGTCCTGTCCACGATCACATAGGATTGCCCCTTGTGTGGCGTCGGCGGCAGGGGTTTACCTTTGGTGACCGTCCGCTCTTCCCCGGTCTTCGTGCCTTGTCGGTTCACGATCCCGTATTGGCCGGAGTCGGGCGCTTTCTGACCGGGACGAAGCTTGTGCGGTGCCATCTCTTCCTCCCATCTGGCCGGTAAGGCGCGGATTCATCGCCTCGCCTAGCCGGTGACGCTAGACGCGCTCTCCTTCACCCTCCCACCTCATATACCTTCAACACCTCATCCCCATAGTGATTGATCACCTTCACCGCGATCTTGCCGGTTGATGGCGGGTCGAAGGGGTACGACTTCGTCGAATACAAGGCTGACCAAGCGGCCTCGTCGACTTCCGCCCGCAGGGCTCGCTTCAGCTTCTCATAGGGCTCGTCGGCTCCGGTGAAGTAAGCATGGCGGACGAAGAACGACTCGCCGTTGTACTCCGTATCGATGAACCAGCAAGCAATGTCGTCGGTCGAGGAGGAACGGATCTGGCCGGTCGTCGGGTCGTAAACATCGACGCCCTTGATTTCGGCAACGATCTTGCCATCCGTACGGCGTTCGATGCGCACGTCCGGCTCGCCAAACACCATGAACAGGTTGCCCGCTCCCGTCTTCTTCAGCAGTTCATCGCCCATCTGTAGATCGGGGTTGATGCGGGTCGGCAGGACGACGAGCGTGCCGTAGCGCTTGGCCTCTTCGGACACGTGGGGGTCGAAGGCAAACCCGCAGACAATCAGGAGATCGAAGCCGACTCCTTGGACGGCCTCCTTGGCCGCCTCTTTGACCAATTCGGGGCCCACCGTTCCGTGCTCCGGGCCAATGCAGACGGCGGCGCGTTTCACCCTCACCCTTCCCTCTCCCTCCAAGGGAGAGGGATCGCCTTCCGTGTATTCGCCCACCGCCTGGATCCAGATCCCGGCGTACGGTTCGAGGCGGTCGAACTTCAGGCGCTCGTTCTTGACCGTGTTCTGCACGCCGGCGGTGCGAAGGTTCTCCAGGATCATCGTCTCGAACTGGCCGGGGCCGGTCTGGCGGTCCGCCTCGCGCTCGGTACCCGGACGCTCAAGCTCGGTGCCGAGGACGCGATGCGGGGACAGGCTCTCGACGGTGAACGGGCCGGTGACGCGCAGCCGCTTGTTGTCCTCGTAGGGCTGGTCGTACAGCAGCTCTGTGTCGGCGCGTCGGGCGATCGAGGCGTCGATCTCTGCCTGGCGCTCGCGGCGGAGTCGCCAGTATTCGCTGTGTAGGGGCGCAGCATGCTGCGCCCCTACCATGCCCGCATCGAACTCCCGTGGAATCTCCCATTCCTCCCAATTCTGTTTCAGCGCCTTGTTGATCTTGTCGCACAATGGCTCGAGCCGCTCCTCGAACCGGGCATGGATCTCGTCGATGTCCTCGTTGTTGGCAATCGACTTCAGCGTGATTTGCGGGACGCGCCTATAGACGAACCCGCGGCGCACGTCGGTCCCCGTTAGCGGCAGGGGCGCTGGCGGCACGCGCCCCGTCATCTCGGCTTCTTTGATCAGGCCGTCTGGCGAGTCCGTTAACATGAAGTAGGGGAAGCGAGCCGCCATCAACCGCGTGCGCGCCAGGGCGATGGCGACGCGCGAGGTGTCGATCGTGATCCAGCGCCGGCCCCACAGCTCGGCGACGAAGGCAGTGGTCCCTCCTCCACAGGTCGGATCTAGTACAAGCTCACCGGGGTCCGTGGTCATCAGCACACAACGCTCTATGACCTTGCGATGGGTCTGTACGGCGTAGATCTTGTCTGTGGCGAAGCCCGCGAACTGAGTGTCCTCCCACCGATTAGCGAGGCGGCCCCTCACCCGCTCGAATTGGTATTTCTTCCACCGTATTTGCCGGTCACTGACAGCTACCACCCGATCGGCAACGACCAACCGGTGGAACACCCCAGGATCGAATGACCAGTGGCGACCTGCGGAGGGTGCATAGTCGGTGCCCTGGAAGCTTACTGCGCCGCTTCTGGTTTCGCTGGGGTCCTGTGAAGTCATAGAGGCAAGCTCGAACTCGCCGCGTTCGTCCTTCCCGGTGGGCGAGAATGCCTCTTCTTGATCTCCATATAGTGGCCGGAATTTCACGGCTTCAACATCCTTCCCGTACCACAATAAGTAGTCTGTTGTGCGAGGCAGGACGTTGCTTGAACTTCCCGTCGAAGTAGCGAATGAAATCAAACACGCGAAGTTCCCCGCGCCAAACACCTCATCAAGCAAGCTACGGACGAGATGGATGTTCTGGTCGCCTATTTGAACGAAGATGCTGCCATTCCCCGTGAGCAGCCCGTGCGCAACTGCGAGGCGATCGCGGAGGTAAGACAGGTAGGAATGAACGCCAAGCTCCCACGTATCTCTGAAGGCCTTGATTACCTCGGGCTCCCGTGCAACATCCTCGGCCCTGCCGTCCGTCACATCTCGTTTCCGGGTGCTCACCTGCCAGTTCGAGCCGAACTTGATGCCATAGGGCGGGTCCATGTAGATCATCTGGACCTTCCCCTTCAGCCCTTCCTTCTCGGCCAGCGAGGTCATCACAAGGAGCGAGTCACCCAGGATCATGCGGTTGGTCCAGGATTGCTCGTGGCGGTAGAAGTCGATCAGATCCTGGAAGGACAGGCCGTTGAAGTCGCCGAAGAGAGCCATCTGCGATTCGGGCTGCTCGCGGCGCGCCTGGGCGCGCACCTGCTCGACGATGACCTGCGGGTGGATCTTCTCCTGGATGTAGATTGGGACGGTCGGGACGGCCAAGGGTTGGCGATCCTGCTCGTCCTTGCCCTTCCACACGAGCTGCGGGTCGAGCGACGGGTCGCGCGGATAGAGGAGCGTTTGCGGCGCCTTCTCCTCATCGGCGATGAAGTCGCGCAGCTCCTCGGTGGGGATGTTGGCGCGCTTGTCCTTGTGCTTGATGGCCTCGACCGGTGTGTGCTTGACTCTGGTCTTCTTGCTTGTTGTCTTCCTTGGCGGCACAGCGTCCCTCCGATGCCCTACTATGCGGCGGCCGGCTGGCAGGCCCGCGGCCACTCATCCCAAGTCCGACCGTCCAGCAGCCGGCCGGTCCGCTTCTTGTGAAGACCGCCCCATTGCTTGAAGAAGAACGGCACGCGGGCGCGCTGGCACTGGCGGCGGATATCGACCACCCACTCCCGTTCCATCGGGCGCGCCCCCGGCCCGGATTCCCCGCCCACGATGACCCAATCGATGTTGTCTAGGTCGAGGGCAGGCAGAGAGCCGAGCAGCGGCTCGAGCGAGAGGAACTTGATCCCGGCGTGGCTGCTGCGAAGATGGTCGATCCGCTCGACGCAGTCGGCGTTCTCGACGCTGACCCCCATCCACACGTTCTCCGGCCAATCGAACGCGGGGTCGAGTTCCAGCAGGCGGGCGGAACGCTTGGTCAGAACCTGGAAATGGTGCCAGTGCGCCCGGCGCATGACGTCGAACACGCGCTGGATGAACGCGAGGGGGACATCCTTGTGGAACAGGTCACTCATCGAGTTGACGAAGATCATCTGTGGCTTCTTCCACCGCAGCGGAAGCTCAAGCGCTTCCTCGTGTAGCCTGAGCGCGAATCCATTGGCGTAGTTCGGCTGGCCCATGGCCTTCAGGCGCTTGGCCATGCGCTCTGCGTAGCAGTGCTTGCAGCCCGGGCTGATCTTGGTGCAGCCGGTGAGCGGGTTCCAGGTGGATTCGGTCCATTCGATAGACGATCGGCTCGCCATTAGCTCACCTCCCCGTTGGCGGGAATATCACCACCACGTCATTAGCGAACGTACCTCTCCTGCGCTTTTCGCATGGAGGCACCGCAACGATGCGACTCGAAGCTTCCAGCTGTGCTAGGGCGTCTTTGTAGTTCCTCTTGACAAACGGCGTTCCAACGTTGTGCTGTTCGTAGACTGTCTTCATGGCCAGAGTTTGCCCTGCGAAATGGACGAGAAGCATGTCGGCCAGGCTGTCCAGAGGGCGCGTAAGGCCGAACAGCAGCGGCTGGCGCGCGCTTGCGGGATTGTATTCGAAGACTGGGACACCTTGTTCCTTCACCGAGGCTTCCTTAGCCATGATATCCTTCATGATCTCATAGCCCCTGAAGCCCTTGCTCACGAATATCAAGTGGTGGCTTGTTCGCGACGTGCCTCCACGCACGAACCGGAACGGCAAGACGTACTTCCCACCCATGTCTGCCAGCGCGAGCGAGATCTCCTCAATGATTTCAAGCTCGCGGTCATCTGGACGCATGGAGCCAAGCTTCTCCCTCAGTGCCTCGGCCCTTTCCTTGCCGAACAACGCGTCCATGTGAGCCCGCATAAGCGGATTGACAAGTGCCATGTTGATCCGAGCGTAATTAAAGAAGAGGATACAGTCACTTCCCCAGTCTTTCAGCAGAGAGCCTACTAAACGAAGAGAGAGGCCTCTGTAACCCCAAGGGTCCGCGAAAAACAACGTTGGCACGAATGAGGTGCGCTCGAACAGTTGGGCGATCTCCTCCCCTACGATATTGCTGGTCACTTGCGGACGATGAATGAGTGTGTCGATGCCGGGCACCTCGGCGATAGCGCTCCTGAGCTTCGTCGCCGCAGACTCATCGCGGTCGTTGAAGATGGAGAGCAGCCGCACTCTCAGCTCAGCGCTCCTTACCGCTTTCTCGAGCACCAGGATCGGGGTGGAGGGCGAGCCATCGGTGTAGCGCCCAGGACCGCAGAAGAGGTCCACGTACGCGATCCTGCCGCCGGACCGGACGGGTGTCTTCTTCAGGACCCCAATCATGACCTTCGCCCAAGCGTCGAAGTACTTGGAGACGATTTCAGATTTCACCTGAGATAGCTCAGTTGGTTCCTCGAAGAAATCCTTGCTGCTCATACTGATTCCCCCCTGCCACCGTCAGGCCGCTGATCGTGCCCTTCGCATCCCACGGGTCGGTGATCTCGAGAAAAGCCCAGCGCCCGAAGCCGCCATGTCGATTGACGGCCGGAATCCACAAGGTGCGCGCGGTGGCGGTCTTGGCCGCCTTGTCCTTGCGCGCCTCGCCACTCACCTCGACGATCAGGTTGAGTAGGTCGTCCTTCCCGTGGCCGTCCTCCACCCTGACGAGGTAATCTGGGTAGTAGGCGTGCTCTTCTCCGTCAATGATGTAGGGAATCGTGAAACCCAGGTTGAGGTTCTTGGCGTAGGCGACGACTTCGTCCATCTCCTCGAGCGCCTGGGCCATCTTGGCCTCCCAGTCGCTGTCGAGGACGGCGTATTCGATGTGGCACTTGCACGGGTCCGTGCGATAGACATCCCGCGTCGTATCGAAGTCAACGTAGCGCGTCGACCCCACCGGGTCGAACGCCCGCAAGATCGGCCGCAGGGTGTGACCTTCGGGCCGAGAGGCGACGATCGACTGGTAGATCTTCCCGACTGCCTCATCCGCCAGCTGGGTGAGCAGAATCATCTGCGGGAAGGCGTTGTCCTTGCAGGTCAGGCATTCGAGCCGCCAGCGGCGTGCAATGGCCAGCAACGCTGGGAACTGCCACGGCTTGGTGTTGCCGGCATCATCGCGGAAGTAGCGCTCCAGCAGCCGGCTGGCCAGCTTGAAGTCGATCTCCTGCACGCGGCGGTCCTTAAGACCATACAGTGAGTGCATTTCCGACTCGCCAACCACGGAGGCCATCTCGGTCTTCGTCGGCACGTCGGCCGTGGATAGCGCCATGTGCGCCTCCGGACCGAACTTCGCCGAGAGGCGCGCGTCCGGCACTTCGTAACGGTAGCCGATCAGTCGCGGGAAGGTGATCTCGCTGGCGACCCGTTCCTGCAAGGCACGGACCCTCGTCGGCGCTGGCCCCGGCCTCGGCGTGGCGGCCGAACCCGCTGTGGGGATGAACGAGAAGGGCACCCCGTACACCTCGGCGTATTGCGGGTCGAAGCGGCCCTCGGCGTTGACGGCGTAGCTCATGCGGCGCAGGCCTCTGCCGACGACCTGCTCACACAGCAGTTGCGTACCAAAGGCCCGAACCCCCAGGATGTGCGTCACCGTGTTGGCGTCCCAGCCTTCTGTGAGCATCGAGACCGAAACGACGCACCGTACCTGCTCGCCAAGCTTGCCCGGCTTGCCGACCGTGTTCATGACCTCGCGCAGCAGGTCATCGTCCGTCAGGCTGTCGGTATCGCGGCCAGGGAAGCGCAGCCGGCATTCCTGCTTGAACTCCTCGATCTCCCGGGCGGCGATCTTCTTGAAGTCGGCGCTCATCCCCTCGCCGGATTCGAGCTGTTCGCTGTCGATCAGGATGGTGTTGGGCCTGGAGAGCCAGCGATCGCCATCGACGTTGCTGAACAGCGGTAGCTTCCCGGGGACCGGCACGCTCGAACCATCGGGCAACTCCCTATCCCAGCCAGCAGCGTAGCGGAACACCAGGTTGGAGACATTGGTGTTGTTGCATACGACAATGAAGACAGGGGGTGTGAGGCCGCGAGCACGCGCCTCTGTGTTCGCCTCCCAGGCCCGATAGTACTTCTCGTAGTTGTCATAGAGGCTCTGCAACGCCCCCTCAAGCTCAACAGGTAGCCTCGGTTCCCCGCCCAGCGCCTCGGTCCCTCTGCCTTTCTTGGGGAGGTGTTCGCGGATGCGCCGCCAAAGGTCGCGATACGTGGGCTGCTCGCCTACCATGGCATCATCCGCCACCGGGACGCGCGGCACCTTGACAATGCCGCACTCGATCGCGTCGATCAGCGAAAAATCGGAGACGACCCAGGGGAACAGCGTGCCCTCCGGGTAGCCCGAGCCGCGCAGGAAGAAGGGTGTCGCCGAGAGGTCATACAAGGCACGGATCCCGAGCTTAGCCTTCACCGCCTCCAGCCCGGAGATCCACACCCGCGCTTCCTCGTCGCGCTTCTCCGCCTCGCGCCGCTCGTCCCCGGTCAGCTTCTCTTCGTCCTCCTCGGCCGGCTTCCTTCGATAGCAGTGGTGCGCCTCGTCGTTGATCACGACGAGGTTGCGTTTGTTCCCCAGGTCGCGACACACGCGGCGGACCATCTGGTCCGGCGTTTCGGTGAAGGCGCTGGTCTCGCCCTGCTTGAGGATGGCCTTCGTGAGGCGGCCCGCCGGCGTGTGCTCCCTCGGCTTGAAGGCGTGGAAGTTGGTGACAATGATCTTCGCTTTGCCGAGCTCGCCCAGCAGGTCCGGGGGAACCAGGTCCATGTGGCGATAGTCATTGTTGGGGTCGCTGGGCAAGAGAACGCGCAGCCGGTCGCGGATCGTGATCCCTGGCGTGACGACCAGGAAGGCGTCGGCGAAACGCGCGTCTTGAGGGTTGGCCAGTTTGTTGAGGGCATGCCACGCGACAAGCATCGCCATGACCACCGTCTTCCCGCTCCCGGTGGCCATCTTGAAAGCGACCCTCTGAAGGAGAGGGTTGGCCTCTTCGTTGGCGCGGCGCAGGTCATTCTCGATCCAGACGTCTCCGAACTTGGGCGCCACCTCGGTGAGGTAGATGGCCGTCTCCACCGCCTCAATCTGGCAGAAGAAGAGGCGACGTTCCCTCCCCGGCCGCTTCCAGTACTCAAGCAGCCGGGCCGTCGTGCGCGTCGTCCCGAGGAAGCCTCCCTGCCGCCACAATTCCACACGCCCGCGAACCCTGTTGATGAACTCGTTCTCCTTGACGCGGTCCTTGGTCCACTCGGTCTCGAAAGCCAGCTGCTTGGCGCTCTTCTTCTTCGGGCGCGGGATGGGGATGAAGTACGAGGAAACGCGCCGGGCCTCAACGATTTCGTTGGTAATGCCGTCTTCGTCGAAGCGGAAGTGGCGCTTCGGTTCTTCGAACGGCGAGTTGAGGACCGGGTTTTCGATAAGGACCTGGGGCATTAGTCGAATCCCCTCGACGCAGCCTTTGCTAGCCTTGAGAGGACCATGGCGTCCCCCTTGGGGCAAGAGGATCCGGCCGGGCGGGCCGACCCCCCGAGTACCCTTAATTGTTGACCATTGCGGCGATTAGCGCAATGGTCACCCTCTCCTGGGTGCCGTTGCTGTCGGTTTCAATCCTCGAAAGAGGGCCCCGGTGATGAGGGCGGAGACCATAGTGCCTCGGTTTCATCGGCGGCCCCAAACCTGCCGCTTCGGGTGCCAAACGCCCTTTGCGGTCCCCTGGAGCACGGGATCGAGCCAAGTTGCAGCGAGGTCAAAACCCTCAGCAAGCGTTCGCGGGATGCCAAGAACCTCGGCTTCCCCGGCGAATGCTCTGGCCCAATCCGCTGGCGGGGCGGGGAGCCTGTCCGGCACGGGATGCGTGCCGCGCCGGGCGAAGGTGCGTGTGATCTCGTCTCTCAGCCGGCGCGCGTCGACCGTCTCAAACTGGCGGATGATGACGAGGTCGACGAGATCCCTCACGCGGGTGCTCTCGCCGTTGTAGCGTCGGGTGTAGGCGTGGAGCTTCTCGGCTACTTGGCGTTCCAGGGGCACCAGCATCACTTCAATCGGTCCTAGCCCAACATTGGAGAGCAATCCGGGGCGCTGCGCGGGCTCAACCTCCCACACTTCGGGAGCCAGGGTCGTCACATCCACCTGGAGAGGCTCGAACGCGACGCCGGCAACTGAGGCCTCGAATCGGTAGCGCAGAGCGAGGCGTCTGCCGCCTTCCTGAACCTCCTCGGTTCCGAGCAAGGCGAAGGCGAAGTGATCGTCGAGATCTTCGGATGCCGCGCGCGACAGGTCCTCACGCGCTGCCGTGGCTCCGAGCACATGGTCGATGTCCATGTCCATCGATGCACGGGCATGACCCGGTAGCCTTGTGTCCATCGCCAGGCCCCCCTTGAGCGCCCAGCGCCCTGGGGCGACGCGGGCTAGGCGTGCCATCAATCGTTCCAGCGCCGCCTGCCGGCGTACCACCTGGACGGGTATTCCGACACTTCGGGCGTGGCTGCGAAGCCGAGTGTCGATGGCGGCGCGGAATGCCGCGGGGTTAGGATACTGGCGCACGCTTCCCGTTTTCCTTGATGGCTCGCTCCACCAGCTCGCGCACGCGCTTGGGCCGCCCGTGGGAGGCCTTGTGGAGCTCCTCGGCGGTGAGCAAACCCTGCCGCAACGCGCTTCCGATCGCCTCTTGGATGGAGCTCGGGTCCGTGCCCGCCTCTGCCGCATCCGCGATCGAGCGGGCCGGGGAAGTCACTTTGACTCCGAATCTCTGGACCACCTCGCTCGGATCGAATGGCCGCGTGACGGTGTGTACCTGGACACCTGGGAGTCGAGCTTGGCCCTTGTAGGGCCTGTGCTCGCGGTTCACGGTGATGTGGATGCTGCGCTGCCGAATCGGAGCCAGGTCGTAAAGGGCAAGCGCTGTCTCGTGGGACACCGTGGCTCGGTCGGGGCCAGCCTTCACCCAGGCCGCGATCACATCCTCATGCGAGTCTGCCGGGAATTCGGCCAGCCGATAGAAGCCTCGGCTGACGCGCTCGAGTTGCCCTGTCTTGGCATGATGCCAGAGGGTCCTTGAGTCGTATCCGATCTCGCGGGCCTGGGCGGCCGTGAAGTAGCCCCCCTGGGTTGCCGCCAGTTCGAAGAGTCGCTGTCGCCTTTCCAGTTGGGTAGGCATGGCCGGGCCCTCTCAGGGGTCTGTCGTGGGTTGTTCCTATTCTATCAGAAGAACTCACGACACGGCACGCAAGGCTGGCAGAGACGCGTCTTTGTGGAAAAACCAAGGAACTCTACAAAGACGCAAGGCCACCTGATCTGCGTGGTGATGGGGGGCGGACAGTCCGAGGACGTGCCCCGACACTTGTGGAGCTCCCGCTCGAGGTGGTCCGGTTGCTTAGGGCCAAAGCGAGATTCGCTTTACACAAACCGTGTCAGTGTCTGCCCTGCTTTCCACAAGATCGCGGCGCACCAGTCCCAGGCCGCCCAGGACAGGGCAGGCGAGGCCAGCAACAGGGCGGAGACGGTTATCGGGGACGGTCTCCGCAGGCCTGGAGCCTCCAGGCTCCGGGGTGGCTCATGGCGGGTCAAGGACCATGCTCCAGTGGTCGTCTCAGCCTCCCACTCCGGCCTGCAGATCCCCCTCGATGATTCCCCCGGGTCTCCCTCAGCCCTCCAGGGCCATCTGGCGGATCCGCTCGATGTACTCCAGCGATTGGTGGCGGAAGTACGTGTTGTACAGCTCGGCGTAGTGGCCGCCCCGGGCCATCAGCCTCGAATGACCGCCCTGCTCGATGATCCTCCCTTGTCTCACGACGATGATCCGATCGGCGGCCCGGACCGTCGACAGGCGATGGGCGATCAGGATCGAGGTCGCCTCGGCAAGGATCAGGTCCAGCGCCTGCTGGATCTGCGACTCGGTAAACGGATCAATGCTGGCCGTGGCCTCATCCAGGATGAAGATCGCCGGGTGCTGGACCAGGACCCGCATCAGGGATACCAACTGACGCTGGCCCATGGAGAGTCGTCCTCCGCGCTCACCAACCTCGGTATCCAACCCCTCGGGCAACGTCTCCAGCCACTCCCCGTCCCCGATGCGCCGCGCCAGGGCCTCAATCTCGAACTGGCTGGCATCAGGCCGGGCGTAGCGGATGTTGTCGGCCACGGTTCCGGCGAACAGGAAGGGCACCTGGGAGACGATGCCCAGCTGCCGGCGGTACTGGCCCAGGTCGAGGGTCCGGATGTCACGGCCGTCAATCAACAGCCGGCCGCCCTGGAACTCGTAGAAGCGGGCGATCAACTTGGCGACGGAAGACTTGCCCGCGCCGGTGTGGCCCACCAGGGCCAGGTTCTCGCCCGGCTGGACATGGAGGCAGAAGTCCTCCAGCACCGGCTGCGCCGTGTAGCGAAAGTACAGGTGGTCGAACTCGACCTCGCCCCGTAGGCGCGGGACGGGCTGGCTGTCCGTCTGAGTGAGAGCCGACTCGGCGTCGATCAGGGCGAACACGCGCTCGGCGGAGGACAGCCCGCTCTGGACCTGGCTCCAGAAGGCTGAGAGGTTCTGGATGGGGGACCAGAAGCGGTCGAGGCTGTTGATGAAGAGGTACCAGGCGCCGACGGTGATCAAGCCCTGGGCAGCGGACAGGCCACCGGCGTAGATGAGCAGAGCCGTCCCGCCGCCGAAGAGAGCATTGAGGGTGGGGAAGACCAGCGCCAGAGTCAGCCCCCGCCGGATGTTGATCCGATAGGACTGACGGTTGACCTCGTCGAACTCGGCGTAGATCGCCGCCTCCTGACGGAAGTTCTTGGCCACGGCGATGCCGCTGACAGCCTCCTTGATGACGGAGTTGACGTTGGCCATGGCTCGGAAGCCCTGCCGGGTGACGCGCCGCGCCAGGTGGCGGAAGGTGACTCCGAACAGGAAGACGACGGGCAGCGTCGCCAGGAGCCAGGGAATCAGGTGCCACTCGATCCGAGCCAGGATGAGGAAGAGGACGCCTCCCTCGAGGATCTCGCTGAACAGGTCGGTGACCAGGAGAACGACCTGGGCGAAGTCCTGCGTATCCGAGGTGATCCGGCTGACGATCCGCCCGGAGGAGAACTCATCGTAGAAGGACAGATCGTGGGAAGCGGAGGCGGCAAAGGCCTCACGCCGCAGGTCGAGCATCACGTTGGCCACGGCCCGGGTGGTGTACCGGCGCCGGATCCAGTTCGCCCCCCAGACCACCAGACCTAGCAGGAAGAGCAAGCCGACCAGGGTGGAGGTCACCCGGGGCGAACCCGAGCTGGCCATCAGGTCAACGCCTCGGGCGACGACGATGGGCGAGGCCGCCCCGGCGCCGGAGACGATGACCAGGGCGAGGACCGACATGACCAGCGGGGTCAGATAGGGACGGAAGTATCCCGCCATGCGGCGGATCAGGTCGCGGTCGCGATAGGTCCGGTCGTAGGCTTCGGCGTCGAGACCCTCAAAGAAGCCCATGGCTCAAGCGGCCTCGAAGGAGAGTGCGGAGAAACGCCGCGCACTGAAAGGGGACGGGCATATGGGGTGATGCGGGCTCAGCCCGCACCACCCCATATGCCCAACATACCCACTATCCTGGCGATGACGGCGCATTCTCAACCCCCTCCTCGTAGCGCGAGAAGATTCGCCGGTAGGCGTCGGAGGTCTGCATGAGTCCGGCGTGCGAGCCGGCGGCGACCAACCGCCCTTTGCGCAAGACGAGGATCTGGTCGGCCCAGCGGATCTGGGACAGGCGGTGGGTGATGATGATCGTGGTGCGGCCTTGAGCCGCCCGGAAGATGGCCCGCTGGATCTGGTCCTCGGTCGCGCTGTCGATTGAGCTGGTTGAGTCGTCGAGGATCAGGATGCGAGGATCGGTGAGGAATGCCCGGGCCAGAGCGAGGCGCTGGCGCTGGCCGCCGGAGAGAGTCACCCCCCGCTCGCCGATCACCG
>Ga0315295_10002594_pt1 | contig 15295 bp, 9 predicted proteins | sample YL17G14_0_MG_FD_204453 | JGI IMG/M metagenome (GOLD analysis project Ga0315295, IMG submission 204453) | Sediment microbial communities from Yellowstone Lake, YNP, Wyoming, USA - YL17G14_0 | ecosystem: Environmental > Aquatic > Freshwater > Lake > Sediment | place: USA: Wyoming | collected...
GACGCTGGTAAAAAAATAAATAATTTATTCAATCAATTTATAGCCCAGCGTCCCACTTAGCTCTCATGAGTGCCTTAAGATGATTATGGAGGATTTAATATGATAAAGGTTTCAGATAAGGAAATCAAGGAAGTGATGAAGGAATTTAGCATTAAGGACAAGAAGGATTTTGAAGAGTGGGTCAAGAGCGATATCATAGAGTGGCTTGAATTAAATGCTAAGTGCCCTGGCGGGCTTTAGTTCTTTAAACGCTATGTTGAGGATAGAGGTGGGGAAGATGTCTAGCATTCTATGACCTGAAGAGTAATTTTCAACACGTGAAGGTAATAAATAATTTCAGACAGCTCATATCTTCTTTTTTTTATAACTCAAACTTCATGATTTAACTTTTGTTTCTCAATCATTCTTTTTGTTGTTTCAGCGCCTTGCCAAATCTTAATTGGGGGTGCTTCTCCACGCTTTCTCACAATCTGTCCACCTTTATTGATATATTCCTCAAGAGTTAAAGTATCATCAGGAAATTTTATATTGGGGTCATCTTTAATTTGCTGCAACATCTTTTCAATGTAATGCGCAGGAACAACATAACTTATGTTTGTAGGTGCAGTGAATACATGAGAATGAATAGAAGGTTCAAATTTTTCCACATCTTTTCTAATATTATCCGGCAAGCCTGATTTGGTTTGCCTCTTTTCTTCTAACCCAGCATACAGAATGCCGATAACATCTCCTGTCTCTGGTAAAAAAACAGGAGAACCACTAGCGCCTCCTTGAACCATCACATTGATCATTATTGCATGGGGTGTATCACACTGAAAAGGGAGCACTGCGCTAATTACACCTTTTTGCAGAGTTGGAGTTAGTTGATGCAAGTACCCTGGAGCGGTTAGAGTTTCCGTTCCCATAGGAAAACCAGCCGTGGCTACTTCTTGCCCCTCTTGGATTTCTTTTAAGTTATATTTAACTATTGCTTTTGGCAATTCTTTCATTTTTACATGGACAAACGCCACGTCTGGTTTAGGAGGACCATAATATATCTCCCCAGTTTCTATGCGGCTAATCCGAAGCACCCCAAGTACATCCAGTGAAATCGTTGCCATGCCCTTTTCACGAATGTAATGCCAGAGCAAACAATTTACTGGCCAAACATCAGGCGGACAATCCGGAGGCTTGGGAAGTTTTGGTATCACATTAACAACATGGTCGTTAGTAACAACAATTCCGTCATCAATTATAAATCCAGTTCCAAATATGGGAGGAAATTCTGATACTGGTTTATTCGGATAATAGCTAGGCATGAACCTTGGAACAAATGCAACAATAGTAGGTTTTATCTTCTCGTATGATTCAGTGAGCGTCATATTTCCTAGTTAACATTATATTTTATATTGACATTATGCTTCTTTTAAAAGGAAACAAGAAAACTGGATTATTGGCCTTGAAAGGAATGTCCTGACGCCCTAGATTATAACTCTCAACAAAATTCGGATTCGGACTCGTGCGTAACTACTCTTTACTTTGTTTTGCTGAACCCTGTTCCCTGACAACTGTAAACTGAATTGCTGTCAACCGTCAACTGCGCACTGTTTTTTTTTCATAGGTGTCTTCAGAACCACAATCTCATCATCAAGGCTCTGGCGAAAGATATCGATTCCTCGCGATGCACTGGAGAGCTCACTGGCAGTAATCCTACCTAGATTAAAAGGAAATAGGCTCGGTGCATGGATCAATGAGGGCAAAGTAGCCTGCTGGCTCTGCTGTGTGTATAAAAGAGCTTCGAAAAGCCATGCAGCTAAAGCCAATTCTGAAATTACAAGTGGGTGAGACGCTTGATACACACCTTTTTCTGATGTGTCCTTTAAAACACCCCAATCGTGCATAGAACGTAGAACCCTTCGGGTAGCATCTTTTACAGTTGATCGTTCGCCGTATTGTTCCTTTAACCTGCGCTGCACTTGCGAAGGTGATACATTTCCCTGAAGTTTGAGCAATCTACCTGTATGAGAAGCAACACTTGCCCAAAATGGATAAACGGCGAGTATCATTCCCCAGTGAAGAGCGATATGAAGGTGTTGTGAAGTAGCCTTAAATAGATCTAAACCCGCATCTCTTAGCGGTCGCAGATGTGAAGGTACCCGAATCCACGTCTTCATTAAGTTCGTTACAGCCTTTTCCCCACTACCGCGTTTGACGCCACTTCTTTGTACCGAAAGATGGGTCCCCACTTCTTCCAATAAAACTCTCGCAATATCTTGTTCAGGTAATCCAGCAAGCAGAAGCAAAACTGTCCGCTCTAACCATTCAAGACGAATTCTTCGATCGATACCTATTCTTTGGTTTTCGTTCATGTATGTCTTCTTTCAATCTGGATGAGGGGGATAATAAGCTCCTCAATAGTAATGCCACCATGACTTACAATACGTTCTCCCTCTCGGACGAATGCCATTCTGTTCGGGGCAATGAGGGCTAAATAGTCTTCAGGAAGACCGACTGGATTCCAATCCAGTGATGTCGGAAAGCGCTCTTTTACCTTGTCACGAAGGGTTCTGTCGGAATAAATACGGACTCGCTCCCCGCGTAGATCAGCAACTGCTCCTTCAGTAGGCCGACCTAAGCCTTCGGCTTCGATATTACCATGATCTGAGGTGAGGAAGATCTGAAAACCCCTATCTAGCAGCAAGTCAAGGAGTTCAGTTAAGTAAGGTTGCTGGGCCCACTGACTTAATTGATTGTGCATCCCCGCAACACCTAGCTGCATGCCGTGCATGATCTTATCAACCGTATCAATGATGAGACCTGCAATTCTCGTTTTAGGATGGGAGAGAAGCTCATCAACTCCATCCAGTTTACCATCACCTAATCCTTTGGCGTACACAACTTCGTTTTGTGAAAGTCCTTGATCCATCCAAAACTGCAACCATAGCACTGACTCTTTGTCTGTGGACCGAATGCTATTCGGGAAAAAGATGGGGGGTTTCCCAGCAAAGGCTGCCTGGCGAGATATCGATGTGATTGATGGAATCCAAGCGAATATAGCATTTTCGCGAAAGCTGAAATTCGGCTGCCGTGAAACAAGTACCTTGCGAATAATAATCCACTGATCTAGAGATAACCCGTCGATTAACAGGAGCGCCACTTTACAGTTGCTGTTTTCCACCACATAGTGCAGTAGGAAACGAGTAAGATGGTGAAGCATGACCGGTGGTACTGATGGTAGATTGACGAGCCCAGCATATCGTTTCGAAAGCCAAGTAGTGAAACGAGTATCAACTTGTGCTTGCAGGTTCTTGATAACCTCGCTCATTTCTGCAGGGATAGTTTCCTCCTTCGCGTTTGCCAGCACTACCAGCTCAGCCCACCCGCGGGCAAAGTTAAACCACTCTCCGTGTCTGGCATCCTCAGCCGGAATGGAGGACTGAATATTTTCGACGAGCTTGGCAAGTCGACAGTACCTATCTTCAGTTGTATCAGTCCGAATACCGATACTCACCCAATTTTTGGACAAGACATCAAAATACTCGTGTAGTATGGGTTGCAAAAACCCCTCAAGGAAAAGATTGTCAATGTACACCCGAATATCTTGGTGGTCAAAGGGAAGATCTATAGGACCGTCGAATGTCAAATTATATGGCTTCTCAGCCTCCCGCACACCCATTTCCCCTGCAGTGGACGCAATTCGGTCAAGGAAGATTGGCCATCGCTCCTGAAGAAACGCAAAGAAGGCTTCCCGGTCCGGGACAATCGCCTCCAAAGGCCACTCATCAAAGGTGTTATTCTGACGGAGAAGTTGTATGAGCCGTTCGTCAAGGAGCGTAGGAATTAATTGTCCACGGTAATGGCGTCTAAGAAGGATACGAAGTAGGTCGGATGGTTGTTTGATAAGCTCCGGCGCGATTTCGAAGACGTGTCGAAGGATGAACTCCTTAGTGGCGTTATCGCCCAGTTGACCAGGCGCATGCCTCTTCTGGGCTTCGTACAAAGTATCGAGGTTACTTCGATCCAAGGCCGTTACGACGGGGTAGCTGAGATTGGGAAAAATTTCGCCGAGGTTGAAGGAGAGTTTGCGACTCGCTTGCAGCAGATCATGCGGTAAAGAACCAAGATCGCTTTTCTGTGAACGCAAAGCAACCACGAGATCTGTCTGTTCACCTCGGTCCCAACGGGAACGAAACTTCGATTCATAGGCATAGCGGAAAGCAACATGATCTTCAAAGGGAATCAGCTCGAAACCCCGCTTCCGAATCTCCTCTAGAATCCTTTCCTCAAGGAGAAGACCATCCGGGTCAGCCACAAGGGTAAGCCGTGCTACCTTTGGAATGAATTCCTTGAGGATTTGATCGCGCCAGCTACCCATGGCTGCTGCCTTCCACGCGAATCAGGAGCAAGGGCACCATCTCAGGATAGACCTGTGTTCTTTGTTCGAACTGCTCCTGAAAGGTTCGTTCCTCTTGATCAAGGAGTTTCAGTCGATAGTTGTGTACTTGTGGAAGGCCGATTCGCTCGATAGTTCTGCGTCTAGCTGCAAAGGCGTATTCGGCTTTCTCCCGCTCGCGAGTAATGCGGGATCGGTGTTCTTGCAACAGTGCTTCGTAGATGGGTTTCCCCTGCTCCTCGGCTAACTTTTCCACCCGAGCAAAAGCATCTTGGGAAAACCCGACATCGAGATTGGAGCGGACGGTAGGGTTTACCACCAGGAGCTGATCCCAAATATGTCTGGCCGTAGGTGAGTAAACCTTATCATTGTCAGCTAGGAAGAGCGGTATGATTCGCCTACGTTTCCATTCCTCAGTACCGATGTCAATCCGCCAAAGGGACCAGACCCCCTGTATTTCCTCAGCGATTTCTGGGATAATTACAACTGGAACAGGTTGTCCAGGAACAAAACGAGGAAGCCGCATCATCAAACCTCTGACCTTCGGTTCTTCCAGTGTCAGATGGCGGGCAGTCGGGATACCTTCAGCTTCCTTACACGTGAAAACCACTTCTGGATAGGTCTCGCCATCGGGCCAGGTGAGGTTCCAGCTCTGATCCTTCCTTTCGGCCTTGCCACCATGCGCCTTCAAGTAGCTTACGGTCATGCGCTCGACCCAATGAGGTAAGGGGTGGGTCAGCAGCCGCTGGGCAACGCCTGAGTCCAGGTCCTCAGTCGCTCCGAGCATGGATGCAATCGTACGCGCCTCCCTGGCCTGCTCCTGCAAGCGGGCGATGACGCTTTCTACGGAGTCCTCCACATTGTCGGGGTTGAGAATCGCCTCGACATACATCTCGTCAAACATCCGACCGGCCTGAGCCGAATCAAGAACGTCACTGGTTTTGTCAATCCCGTACTCTTTAAATATAACCGCCAGTTTCTGTTCAAGGACCTCTCGGACCCGATGCTCGACAGTATCCTCGAAGACGAAGTTGATTGCACGCACCATATGGGTTTGACCGATACGGTCCACCCGGCCAATCCGCTGCTCGAGCCTCATCGGGTTCCATGGAATGTCGTAGTTGATCACCACATGGCAGAATTGAAGGTTCAAACCTTCCCCACCAGCATCTGTAGAGACGAGGATACGAGCCTCGCGGGCAAAGGCACCCTGAACCCGCGTGCGTTCATCCATGTCCATGGAACCGTTAAGACAGACAACATCAAACCCACGGTCTGTGAGAAACTTTCGCAACATCTCTTGGGTAGGAATGAACTCCGTGAACACGAGTACCTTAAGCTCAGGGTCACCTTCTTCGGCTTGAAGGCGATAGAGCCAATTCAGGAGAGCCTCAGCCTTCGCATCAGGTCCTGTCTGCTCACATTGAGCTGTGGCTTCCAGCAGCAGTTTTACCTCAGCGCGCTCGTTTTTAAGGGCCTTGAGACGGACAGAGAGGAGCGTATCCATCTGCTCCTGGCCGTCCAAGTCAGCCCATTCTTCCTCAGAGTCCAGGGGAAAAAGCGTCAGTTGCTCTTGAGGAACAGCAAGCGCCTCAAGCCGTCTCTCGAGCGTCGTGCGGATAGCGCTTGTACTTGACGTTGCATAAGTATCATCAGAAAGCCAATATAGCTGCGTTTCTCTTGCATGGCCTGATTATACCCCTCACGAACATATTCGGTAACCGCTTCGTAAAGGGCTTGCTGTTCCCGGTGTCGCACTTCCCAAGAGACTGGAGCAAGCTGAGTGTGCCTCGGTTTGAACAGCGGTTTTCCCTCAGCATCAATGGCTCTCCGTTTTTCCGTCCGAATCACATAAGGATGAACTCTCTCGCGTGTAACGCTGTCGATATCAGGGAATGCCTGGGAATCAATTAAAGATACCAACCGTTGAAAGGCATCGGTCTTACCCTGATGTGGAGTAGCTGAAAGAAGCAGAAGGCATGGAGCAGCCTCGGACAACCCCTGCCCCAGTTTGAAACGTGCTACCTGGTCGGTGCTCCCACCGAGGCGGTGAGCTTCATCTACAATAACCAGATCCCAGCCTGCTACAATCAGGTCCTCAAAACGCTGTCGGTTGTAGTCATTTACCTGAGCTGCGGTCCACCCACGACGCTTGTCCAATGGCTTAACGGAATCCATTGGCACAACCACCTGGGAGAATAAGGTCCATGGGTTGCGAGTCATGAGTTGCGGGTCTTCTTCCTGACTTGAGACGGGGAGTTGTGAACTTGAAAATGTTGAAATGCGGCTTAACGTCTTTATGTCATCAGGTAATACAAGTTGGAAATGCTCGTTGAAGTGAGTCAACATTTCGGACACCCACTGGGTCACCAGCCCCTTGGGAACGATTATCAGCGTTCTCTTAACTAATCCCCGTAGCTTGAGCTCCCGCATGATGAGCCCAGCCTCGATGGTCTTGCCCAGGCCGACCTCATCTGCCAGAAGATAGCGCACCCGGTCGTTGGCAATAGCACGCGAGAGTGCGCGAATTTGGTGGGGCAAAGGTATAACGGAAGATTCGATGGGGGCAAGTAGAACGTCCTGGGTCAAAGCATCAGCCACACGCGCAGCAGCAGCGATGTAGGCGATGTCATCTGACGAGCCGGTGCCCGCGCTCTCCAGCGACTTGAGCCTCGAAGCTGGTATGCGAACCACGGAGTCGCGACCGGGCAGCCAAACGCGGCAGCTCGTCTCCCCCCAAAGCGTTTGTGCTTCGATGACACGACAGAGTTGCCCATGGTCCGGGCTGTAGTACCAAGCGCCGTCAATCAAATGCCGTATCTCCTTTTCCACTGGCCAATAGGTTTCGACTGAATGCTCCTAAGAAAATCGTTCATACCATCCATTCCGCGTCCCTGACGTTCAACCAAGTCCTTCCTTCGTATTCGGTCATGGATCAGCGAATAGCACTCTGCATAAAATTTCTTTGCATCTTGGGGGTAGGTATCGCGATAACCGTTGTCGATCTCCAAGAACTTTTTTGTACAAAACACTACAAGGTCTGAGAGCTGAACCATTGGATTCTTTTGCGAATCGATAGGATAGCTGAACTCGACAATCCACTTGACGCGGTGGGCTGCGGGTCCTTCAAACCGCCGCACTTGAGTGCTGCGCTCAATGTCGGCATGAAACTGCTCCTTCGCATCAATGATGAGCATGCCACGAGCTGACCGGCCAAGCTGGTTCTTCACGAACCAGTTGATGTACGTGATGAGGTAGTCGTATGCCAGATGGTAGGGTGTCCTGGTGTCGTAAGGCATCGCCACGCAACAGGAGCAAGAACTCAACTTCGCTTTGTCGATTGCGTACAAGTGGATATCATGGCTGCGGTCTGCCAATAGGCCGAGGATGCTCTTTGCCAGATTGTTCCGACGATCTCTGGCATGGCCAGAGAATGGGCCATCGCCATTCGGGGAAAGCAGTTGGTCGGCGTGCAATTCGAAGTTCTGCGGAAGTGCCCCGTCGAAGTACCCCTCGATAATCGTCGCCATCGACTCCTGTGTCTTATTCCAGCCTTCATCCCGAACGCTGATACCACCAAGCACAAAAACCGGCTGTTCTTGGTTTGTGAGATCACTTCCAGTACAACCAGCCTCGTCCAGGTAATAGAAATGCATCGCTCATTCCTCCCCCGAGCGGGTGAGCGCCTGGTCGTACCACATGAGCAGTTTCGGGTCTTCCTGGAGGACGTTTTCGGGAATCTTGCGGGCCACGGTGATGATGGTGGCGTAGTCGCGCTCCTGCCATGCCTTCTTGAACCCGGCGCGGACGGCCTCGAGGCGGAACACCTTCAGGCGCTTCTGGCTGGACGTCCGGTATTCCTCGAACTCCTTGAGCAACGACCTCTCGCGCAGCTTCTCCAGATCGCCTGCCTTGTTGGGGTCGGGCACGTACCAGCGGTCCTTGCCCTTGGCGCGGAGGCTCTCGTCGTCCTTGGGTAGGTTGCGCAGCTCCTTGAAGTTAGTGGACAGGTAGCTGTGAATCTGATTCGGCACCTCGCCTTTGCCGTCGTAGCGCAGGAAGTTCTGTTCCAGCAGATCGGAAAGCTCCAGCGGCTTTTCGTATTTCTGCCAGCCGCCAATCTCCTTGAGGAACTGCGGGTGGAGTTCCTGGAAGGTCTGGGGCTTCTTGATGAGCTGCTGTTTGAGCCATTGGATGGCCGACGATTCGTCAGTGACGAAGAGCTGGAGCTGCAGAACCTCCCGGACGGTCATGCGCTTCTTGTCGTACTCAGCCACCTGTTCGGGCAGGAAATACATACCATCCCGTTCCGAGAAACGCTGGGCAAGGCCGGCGTAGAACTCCGCGGCGGACAAGGGCACGGTCACGCCGCGCTGAACGTGGAAGGCCACCATGCGGTCGAAGAGCAGGTAATTCTGACGCTCCGCGATGACCTCTGCCTGGCCATCCTTGGAGACGAAGACGGGGAGCTGCTTCAGGTGCGCACGGACAAAGTCCCAAACACCAGCTTCTGTTCCGGCGGTCAGTTTGAAACGGGCTTCAAGGCCGTCGTTGGGTTTGTAGCAGGAAATGATGAGATCCTGTTTGACGGCGCCGCCGCTTGTGACCTGCTTGAATGTGCCCTGCTGCTTGTCCAGCGTACGCACATCGGCAATGACGAATCCGGCATGTTGAAGCGCCTCCTGAATGGCGTTCCAGACGCTGTTCTTGGAATTGTGGAACTCCACCGTCATCCAGCGGCCAGGTTTTAGCACCCGGTAGTATTCCTGAAGGCACTGGGTCATGAGCTTCTGGTATTCCAGCAGTCCCTTGCCCTGGACTTTGTTCTCGATGGCCTCCGGCTTGTTGTTGGTGAAAACCTTCAGCCAAGCCTCCCAGAGGAAGTTAAGTTCCGAGTACATCAGATTTCCGCCAAAGGGTGGGTCGTTGAAGATGTAGTCGATGGATTGGGGTTTCACCTGTGGCATCGCACCGGCTGACTGACTTGATTCCAAAGCTTGAGCAGATTGTGATAGGTCGAGTAGTATTGGTTTGATTCGTCTTAGCCACTTGTTTTTAATTTGTGATAAAATTTCATTTTCTCTGGGCATCGACGAGATATACAATGTGCCTGATGTAATATTGGATGGAAACGAGACATTGAATCTATGTGCATTTAAAATGCAGTGTCGTTGTTGAGTATTGTTAAAACCAAAAAACAGAGTTGCTTGTACTTTCTTGTTATCAATGTTTCTAATTTTTTTCAGAACTGCTTCTAGCACCCACAAATTCCGCGTAGTATAAAAATGGTGCACATGGGTGATTCCGATGTAATCGTTGCGCCGTGATTCGTCGCCATCCGGCATCCGGTCGGTTGGAAACCAATAAGGACCATCACTCTTCTCAATCCTCTCGATGAGCGCCAGATCAAAGGCGTCTGGTGTCTTTTCGTGGCGTTTCTTGCCCATACTGTAGTTGATAAGCACAGGCACATGCTTGGCCTGGCGGATTGTCTGGTTGATGGCTTTGTCGAACATCGTCACCCACGCCCGTTCCATGCGCCGTTTGGTGAGCATCGCTCCGCAGTGCGAACAAAGGAACTCGTCTCTTACGCTTCCCGCTTCCTTGTTCACTGCTGCTTCCCAGAAAATGACCTCGCGGGTGCATTCCGGGCAGACAAAGACATCCGACCATACCGTATAGTTGATCTTGCCCTTGGTTTTGCCATCCGTATGGAACGTCTCATACATCCACCCGCATTCTTCCTCGACTTCCTTCAAGATTCGATTTGCTTCGCGCTCAAAGGCATTCACATCCACAGGCGTGTTGTAATTGTAGGCGATGAAGGTGGCCGCGGGAGAAAGGTCATTTAGCACCGCTCGGCGAGCCCCGAGTTTGGAGAAGGGCTTCCAGACGGCCTTCCCATTCTCGTCCGTCTCCTGCTGAGAAATGACACCGTCCTTGTCCACCCGATAGCCTAATGACTCGACTGTCGCCTTGTCGCCGCACAGTTGCGCGGCCACGCCAGTCATACCCGTCCCGCAGAATCCGTCAAAGACCACATCCCCCGGCTCGGTGTAATGGAGGATGTACCGCATGATGGCCTTGTGCGGCACCTTGGTATGGTAGGAGTGGGCGTTGTAAATGGGGTCGTTCTTGCCCTCGCTCACATCCGCGGCGAACGGCTCGCGGCTGTACGGCTTGCTCGGGTCGTAGGGCTTGCCGTAGTACTTGATGAAGTCCGCGATGAACGGGTTCGGACAGGCGGTGTAGTACGGCGGGTCGGACAGCGCCAGGATGTCCTCGTCGGAGCCGATGGGGAACCCTTCAATCTTCCTGAACTCCGGATCCTTGAGCTTCCCCCGCAGTTTTTCCAAGAAGTGCTTCCGCCGCTTCTCGTCGTTCTCGAAGGTCATGCCCAGACAGGTCACGGGTCCTTCGTCTACCACAAATTCCTCTTCAAAAAGTTTCCCGGAACCTTGTTTGCCGGGGACAATCTTTGTTTTGAACAATTGTTTCTGGTTGCTGCTGCCTTTTGATTTACGCATCATCAAGAGTCCCTTGAACCGCTAATGGACGCCAATAATTCGTGTCTATTCGTGTTCATTCGTGGTTTTCCTTCCTGGTCCCTTCTGCACTGACCAAGTTGCCCCGCGGACATACCAGACTTGTGCAGTGACTTGGTCACTCGGCATCTCCTTGAATCCCCGCCAACACATGCCTGCCTTTCTCGGTAATGATCAATTCTACACACGAAATCAACGCACATGTGTGTAGACTTCAATGCACGCGTGTGTTGGCTACGCATTCCGTTTGTAGACAGTATGCCGCATCTTCCCGATTTGCTTTATTTTACCCTTTTTTTCCAATCTCTTAAGCAGGTGGTAGGCTTGCGGCAGGCTCAAACGACAGAGCTCCGCCGTCTCCGCACGTTTGATAGATCCATGCTTGTCGATGTAGGCCAGCACCATTTGTTCCTGCTGGATGGGACCGAATCCGGCTTGTCGAACATAGGCGGCTTTCTGGCCGGAATGCCGATACACTTTGGCGCTGAGCGTGTACGTGCGCCCTCGACCGGTTCCGTGGGCCTCCATCAGACCAGCTTCCACCAGTTTTTCGAGCATGGTGCGGGTTGCCTGCTCGGGCTTTTGGGTGTGCGTGGTCAGTTCCGCGGTTGTAAGACGTCGCTCAAGGCGCAGACGGGAAAGAATGATCAGGCTGTCGATGGGCATGGTGGTTCCGGTTCGTTCCTCGTGGTGCAAAATCATCTCCAGAAAAGCGATATCGGCATCCGACTTGATCAACACAAGCACAACCGATGTGGCATCCGACATGGTGTAATCGGGCGCCGGGCGGCCGTAACGCAACATGCCTTCGTAGATCCGGTCGATCCCGCGGCCGGTGCGCTCGGCCAGGCCGATCCGCTTGAATATATCGGCAAGTAGCGGATTACGGGATCGTGGCGCCGCCACCAGCAGGTTTTGCAGCGTGATGCCCTCGACAAATGCTCCCGGGCTGGCGATTGTCAGCCCATCATCGTCGATACGAACATGAACCGCGCCTAATCTGGAGTAGTCACGATGTACAAGTGCGTTGATGAATGCTTCCCGGAAAGCGCGGCGGTCGTAATTCGGGATCGGAACCCGAAAGAGTCCCACCTGAATTTCCTGTTCCTGCACACGGGCTTTAAAAAGCAGCTCGACTTCCTCGAATGTCCGGAGCAGCGGTTTCCGGAAAAATTCGTTGACCCGTACATCAGTGCCTTCAAGAAGCTGAAAGGCGACCTCATGGGCGGGCAGATGCTGACGCAGAATTTCCTCGCGGCCCATCATGAGCAGACCGGCCAGTGTTGGCCGTCGAACACCATCAATGGTGGTGACAAGCCCCAGCGCGCCGTCCAGTTCTTCATCAGCCAGGGGCAGCAAAGACGTATCGCCCCCGTATCGTCGGATCGACTCCCTTATCCTCTGGCGCTCCAAAGGATTCAGATCTTCAGCGGTAAGAGATGTAAGCGGCATTGCTGAAGGGTCGACAAGTCCCATGGCGGATTGGCGCTGCATGAACTCATGAGGGTAAAAAGGCACGGCCTCGGGTTTTCCGGAAACCATAAGTCGACGACGCAATAACAGGCCATCGGTGGTCGAAACGATGTCCCTGGACTTAGTCACCTGAATACTGAGGAACTTTTTCTTATCCCATTCGATGACTTCGGCTCGAACAGCCACGGAAGGGCTGGTCCGATTCGCAATCAACGCGACCAGCCCGGCGGTATCCTGATGGGCTGGTTGGACCCCTGTCACGGTGCCGTCATCCTCGACACCCAGCAGAATCAGACCGCCTTCGGTGTTGGCCATGGCGACGACGGCAGCCACGATATCGCGGTCCGGCAAGCCCTTGACATCGCTCTTGAACTCGACTGTCAGCGTTTCGCCCTCGGCCAGAAGCGTCTTCAATTCGCGTTCATTGGCTTCCATTTGCGGTTTCACTCCAGTACAATCCGCACCTTACCAGGCTCCTTGCCCTTGGTAAGCTTGTCAAGGTATTCCTCAAAACGCTTTTTCATTTCCACTGGTGTAGCTGGGGAACCACCTGAGAGCAGAGCCACTCGCAAGTCTTCAGTTTTTACTGACACCTTAATGAGGTCTGAGAGAACCTCCTGCAAGGCATGGATGAAATCCTGGTTGAGATCATCCGGCAAGGTCCGCTTTTTAATAAAGCTATCCACTAACTTTCTTGTTTTAGACTTAAGCAGATCTAAATTACTCTTGGTCGTTGGGTCCTCCAAGTTGGTAAGAAGGGTTTGGGTCCAATTATCCACTAGCATGTCGAGCTCGCCGTCTAGCCCTTTGAGCACTGTGCTTGCCAAAGCCATTGTTGGTTCAGAAATCGGTTTATAACTGCAGTGTGGGCAGAGGGGCGAGACGTCCAGTTCCTGCTCAGTGAGCGCAAAGCAGCTCTTAAGGCCAGCCAACCGGTTTTGAAAATCGGTCAGGTGCTGGCGCGGCATGAGGTCGATAGTTGATAGTTTCTGAAGAACTTTGAGCCTCTCATCACCAATGAGCTGGACTTTGCGTTTGTCTTCGTTCACACCCAGCCGCGCCTTGGTGTGCAAGCTTAGGTACACTTTCAGGAATTCCTTCTTGAGTTCGGTGAGCTTGCGCTGGGTCTGCTGCCGAAACGATGCCGAACCACGCTTGGCCGGATCACCAATCTGGCCAAGGACCTCGTCACGCGCTGTCTTCATCTTGTCGCTCCATTCATGCCCTGTGGGCAAGACCGCCTCTGCTGTGGAGAGATATGAGGTCGTGGCACCGAGGTCTGCTAACAACTCCTGAAGGGTTTCGATCTCCTCCAGGGCACGGAGACCTTCTCGATGGCCACTGACCTCCTTGGCCTCATAGCGGAAATTCTTGAGCTTCCCGGGAGAGGTATAGGCCTGGAGCGATTCCAGAAAAGTCTTAGTCTCGTCCAGCCGGGAGCGCAGCTTCTGAACTTCGTCCTCAGCCAACAGGCTCCTGCCCCAGAGGACCAGTCCGCTTTGTAAGCTTTGTTGCAAAAGGACCAGCTTTTCAACTGCACCCATGACGGCCTTTTGTAGCTCTTGAACGGGTTCCTCTTTGCCTTGGGTGACAAGTTGTGCCATACCCGGTGTGAGCCCAAGCAGTTCAAAAAGTGCCTTCAGTGCTGGGAGATTCCAATCCTTAGGTTGCTCAATGTGCTTAAACTGGGTTAACTCGTTGATATCAGTCGAGGCCAGTTGAGGTAGCCCAGTGGCGTCGAACTTATTGCCCGGAACTGCCATTACCAGCTCGCCGGAGTAAACCAGCGCGGCCAGGATAACCACAGCCCACTCTGGTTCAAGCCGTAGGTTCTGTGAGGCCAGGTACTCGACCCCAAGGACTTCCTGGATCAGTTCAGAGCGGTTGATCACCTGGCCCTGTCCCTTCTTTTTCGCAATGTCAAGGATGCACTTGGCGTATTTCGACCGGTAGGGATCAAGTCGCTCGCCGTCAAGCAGTTCCAGCGCGTCCAGCACCGCCGTGGCCTGCTTGGTGCGGTTCTGCCCGGCGATTGCTCGCAGTGCATCCTGCGCGGCCTGTGCCCGGTTTACCCCGGTGATGAGTACTGAGAAGAAGGGATACTCGGGAGCCTGGTCCTGGAAGTGGGCCCCAAGACAAATTCCAGCTATTGTATTCACTAGGTCTCTGAAATTTATTCGTTCGTGTGAGCTGATACCTGACCGCTCACGGATTGACTTGCCCTTGGCCCACTCGGTGAGAGGCTTGCTTCGACCCTGGTAGGTGACCTCGAAGGCTGTAACCATATTCTTCTGCAACCACTGCACTAGGTCTCGCAGAGAGTTTGTTGCTTTGGATTCGTATGTTGATTTGGCATGGCCCGAAGCAGTTGATGCCAGTTCAAGTGAGGCTGCATATCTTCGGAGCGTAGTATGGAAGGCTTCATCCATTTTAGTCAGCCGAAAAAAGAGCTCTTCTGGTTTCTTTTCGTCCTTGAAGTGCGGCGGATCAAAGGGTTGAGTAAAGTAAAGGTAGAAGTCCCGTGGTGGCACTGCTGTGGATCGCTCGTTGGGTGCCCCGAAGAAGAGATATCCTAGACGGGCGGCTTTATGCTCTAGCCATTCAAGTTCATGCTCCCAGATCCTGTAGCCATTGACGTAGGTCGGTAGGTCAGTGCACTCCATAACCCGTTTGAGGGCCTCATAGTAATAGCGGTCAAGTTGAGGAGCATCAAGACTCTCGGTACGCTTTTCAATGAGGGCATCAAAATCGTCAGTTTTTTTAAGGTCAAGGTAGTATTGGCGGTTATCAGGATTTGAGGAAATGAATTGCCCACTTACTGTCTTGTGAATTTCTTTTAGAACGACCTCAATTTGAGTTAACAAGTCCTCAGCAGGGGTATCCCGATCTTCCAATCCAGGTTGAT